>Ga0210101_1000244_pt1 | contig 19738 bp, 14 predicted proteins | sample Muzzi_PWC_D1_FD_185534 | JGI IMG/M metagenome (GOLD analysis project Ga0210101, IMG submission 185534) | Wetland microbial communities from San Francisco Bay, California, USA, that impact long-term carbon sequestration - Muzzi_PWC_D1 (SPAdes) | ecosystem: Environmental > Aquatic > Marine >... | reverse complement strand
TGATACCGAGCGTCCGATTCTGACACCGGATGAGATCTTTTTAACCGCCCCTGATGTCCTCGGCCGGCTGCAACAGTTTGCCCATTGCCGGCTGTCTCCATTTGCCCTGGAACCCGGTTCGGGCAACGTCAATCTGGCCACCCGTAAGCTGCCGCCACTGGCATCAAGCCCTCACAGTAAACAGCCGCATCAGGCCCTGAATGATTTTATCCAGCGGTTTGAGGGCCGTATCCTGTTTATCGCAGAATCCGGTGGCCGGCGCGAGACGCTACTGCAACTGCTGCGTGACCTGAGCTGCTATCCGGACGAGTTTTCGCGCTGGCCTGACTTCCTCGCCAGTGATGCCCGTCATGGCATCACCGTGGCGGCGATTAATCAGGGACTGGTCCTCGAAGACCCTTCACTGGCCATCATCAGCGAGGCCCAGGTCTTTGGTGCCCAGATCATGCAAACGCGCCGACGCCGGCGGCGCGAACGCGATGCCGATGCCATCATCAGGAATCTGACCGAGCTGGAGATCGGCGCTCCGGTCGTGCATGAAGAACATGGCGTCGGTCGTTATCAGGGCCTGCAGACACTTGATGTCGGTGGCATGAACACCGAATTCCTGACGCTTTTGTATGCCGGTGATGACAAACTCTATGTACCGGTCGCCTCGTTATATCTGATCAGTCGTTACACCGGTGCCGCCGGCGAAGCGGCGCCGTTGCACCGCCTGGGCAGTGAGCAATGGCAACGCGCCAGACGCAAGGCCGCCGAACAGGTACGCGACGTCGCCGCCGAGTTACTGGATATCTATGCCCGGCGAGAGGCGCGCGAAGGCCATATCTTCAAGCTGGACAACAACCTTTATGCCAATTTCGCCGCCAACTTCCCGTTCGAGGAGACCCCTGATCAGCAGCAGGCCATCGATGACATCATCCATGACATGACCCACCGGCAACCCATGGACCGCCTGGTCTGCGGTGATGTCGGTTTCGGCAAGACCGAGGTTGCGATGCGCGCCGCGTTTATCGCCGTCAACGATGGCCAGCAGGTCGCGGTGCTGGTGCCAACGACCCTGCTGGCGCAGCAACACTACCAGAATTTCTGTGACCGTTTTGCCGATCTGCCGGTACGCATCGAAATCCTGTCCCGTTTCAGGACCGGTGCCAGACTGCAACAGATCCTTGCCGATATTGCCGCCGGCAAGGTCGACATCGTCATCGGCACCCACAAGCTGCTGCAGGACTCGATCAAATTCAATCATCTCGGCATTGTGATCATCGACGAGGAACACCGTTTTGGTGTCCGCCAAAAAGAACGTTTCAAGGCCCTGCGCGCCGAGGTCGATGTGTTGACACTGACGGCTACACCCATCCCGCGGACATTGAACATGGCCATGTCCGGACTGCGTGACCTGTCGATCATCGCCACACCCCCGCTGCATCGTCTGACCATCAAGACCTTCGTCCGCGAGTGGAATGACGCCCTGATACGCGAGGCGGTCATGCGTGAGATACGTCGCGGCGGACAGGTCTATTTCCTGCACAATGAGGTCAGGAACATAGAAAAAACGACTGATCAATTGCGGCACCTGGTCCCCGAGGCCGATATCCGTTTTGCCCACGGCCAGATGCGGGAGATGGAACTTGAACTCATCATGTCCGATTTTTATCATCAGCGTTTTAATATCCTCGTGTGCACGACCATTATCGAAAGCGGTATCGATGTACCCAATGCCAATACCATCATCATCAACCGTGCCGATAAACTGGGCCTGGCCCAGTTATACCAGATCCGCGGCCGCGTCGGCCGTTCGCACCACCAGGCTTATGCCTATCTGATTATTCCGTCACCCAAGGTCATCACCACCGATGCCACCAAGCGCCTGGAGGCCATTGAATCGATCCAGGACCTCGGTGCCGGTTTTACACTGGCTACCCATGACCTGGAGATCCGTGGCGCCGGTGAACTGCTCGGTGAAGAGCAAAGCGGCCAGATCCATGAAATCGGATTTTCCATGTATGCCGAACTGCTGGAGCGGGCCGTAACGGCCCTGAAATCCGGCAAACAACCGGAGCTGGACCAGCCGCTCAGCCTGCATGCCGAGGTCGACCTGCGTATCCCGGCATTACTGCCTGCGGATTACCTGCCCGATGTCCATAGCCGACTGGTCATGTACAAACGCATTGCCAGCGCCGCTTCACAGGAAGAACTCGACGAATTGCGTGTCGAAATGATCGACCGCTTCGGACTGCTGCCGGAGCCGGCCAGGAACCTGCTACGGGTAACTGAATTGAAGCTGTTCGCCCAACCGTTCGGTGTATGCAAGATCGAGGCCGGCGCCACCGATGGCCATATCATCTTTACCGACAAGCCCGACATCGATCCGGGCAGTCTTATCGACCTGATACAAAAACAGCGCCTGATCTACCGTTTCGACGGCAGGAACAAGCTGGCTTTTAAATTCCCTTCCGAAGGCACGCTGGATCGGATTTCGTTTATAAAATCGGTTTTGGAAAAATTAAAACCGGAGTAAGCAGCACCATGTGCTGAGTTTTAATACCCGTAGAAAATCTGACCATGCTTGCGAATGCTTCTGCCTACTTCCACCTGAATGATATCCTGTTGCTATTGACGGTGATTGCCGTGGCCGTTTCGGCACTATCAGCGGTATTGATCGCCGGACAACACCGTTTTGACCTGTTCGGCATGAGTGTCATCGCCCTGGCCACGGCACTGGGTGGCGGCTCATTGCGGGATATGCTGCTAAACAAACCGGTTTTCTGGATCGACAATCAGTTATTCCTGATCGTTGCCCTGAGCGCCGGGGTGATATCATTTTTCTATGCCCGCCACTACAAGTATTCACTGAAACTGTTCCTGATCCCCGATGCCATGGGACTGGCGACATTCTCTATCGCCTGCACGCTTACTGCCCTGTCAGCCGATGCTCCGTGGCTGGTTGCCAGTTTCATGGGAGTCATCACCGGTGTTGCCGGCGGTATTATCCGCGACATGATGTGCAATGAAATCCCGATCGTATTCAAAAGCACGTTGTACGCTACCGTGTCCTGGCTGGGTGGCCTGCTGTTTATCGCACTGATTCATGCCGGCCTGTATATGAGCCTTGCCGCCGCTATCGCCGGCACAACGATCTTCCTGGTTCGCATGGCGGCAATCAAATGGGACCTGAGCCTGCCGATATTTCGTACCCGGGATTAATTACAGGACTGAGTGCTGAGGACTGAGTTAAAAACCATACGGGATACAAGCAGATCATTCTTAGCCTCCCCTGAGATCTCTCACATTCGTTCGAAATGACAGACAAGAAGATATTCCTCACTCCTCACTCCTCACTCCTCACTCCTCACTCCTCACTCATTATCCAGATATCAGTCCTAAGTCCTAAGTCCTAAGTCCTGATTATTCAGGCGGCCCATCCCTCATTGCGAGGGTTTCCTCAAAGCCGAAATCCCTCATATCCACGATCCGTTGCGGGTACAATATACCATCAAGATGATCGCATTCATGCTGTACAACGCGGGCATGAAAACCCTCGACCACACGCTCGATCAATCCACCGCGAATATCAAAACCACGATAGCGTATGGAGCGGTAACGTGGCACCTTGCCACGCAACCTGGGGACACTGAGACAGCCTTCCCAGCCGTCTTCGGTGTTTTGGTCCAGCACCTCGATAATCGGGTTTATCAGCACGGTTTCCGCGATCGGCTCGACCTCCGGATAACGAGGATTGTGCTCCACGCCGAAAATTACCAGGCGCTGGCTGACACCGATCTGCGGTGCGGCCAGCCCTGCGCCACTGAGTGCGACCATGGTGTCACGCATATCGTCGACCAGTGCGTGGAGTTGCGCTGTATCGAAGGCCTCGACGGGCACGGCCTGCTGCCGTAGCAGTGGATGTCCCATTTTCAAAACGTCTCTGACGGCCATAGTGATGCCTGCAGTTGAATAAGATCCTGTTGGTTCAGTAGCCTGATAATCATCACACAATCCCGACCAGGATCCAATGTGTGCACCTGGCTGACTGGTGGCTGTTTGCGAGGCCAGAATTCTGCTATGGTATGGCGTCGATTGTGACCTGTATGGACCTGATATGACAAGAACCAAGATGATGACTATTGCCTCCGCCATCAGCCTGGCAGGCCTGTTACTGTTGCTGCCCTGCTTGCCAGCGCCGGCACTGGCCGCCGGCAGTGATGACGAGAACCGTCTTTATCAGATCGAACTGATCATATTTGAAAACAAGGCCGCCACTGAATCGACAGAGATACTCCCCGGTGATCCGGGACAGGTCGATCTGGAAAATACCGTGGAATTATCGCCCCTCCCGTCAGACACTATCAAGTCCGATCAGGTGGACCTGTCACAGCCACCACCGCTGCCATCGTCTCAAGTGAACGGGAATTCTGAAACAAACACCCCGGGCGGTTATCAGACCTTCGAACTGTTGCCGGACGAGCTGTTGGAATTATCCGACAGTCTCAAGCGCCTGGATGCCTCCGGCGATTATCAACCGTTGATCCATATTGGCTGGCGTCAACCGGTGCCTGAACTGAATAATGCCCAGCCGGTATTGATCGACAGTCGCAAGCTGTTGCTGAATACAGCCCGTATCGAGGACAATGTCGACGCAGCCAGTCAGATGTCCGGTGAACCCGTTAATAAACGGGGGACAGACACTCCCCCGGACTCACTCTATGACCAGGGCCCCGATGAGATCATCACCCGGATCAACGAAAATTTTGTCGCTGGCACACTGACCCTAACCCGTGGTCACTATCTGCATCTGAAACTGGACTTGTTATACCAGCGCCAGTCCAATGCCCCGCAGTTATTCAGTTTTTTTGGTTTCAGCAACACCGGGAATACTTCGGAGAAGTATCGCCTGACTGAGTCACGGCGCATGAAGCGGGGTGAAATACATTATTTTGATCATCCGAAGTTCGGTGTCATCGCCGTGGTTACCGCCGTTGCGGATGAAGATACCGATCAGGTACAAACGATTCCCCTGAATCGCTAACGTTAACAGGATCGGGCGGGGCAAGCCGTCACGGTTGCTCCAGTGACAACAGCTGGGCCAGGACCTTACGTACCTGATCCATACCCGTGACCAGATTCTGTTCGATCTCGGCCATGGAAATGACCTGGCCATCACCCTTTCCTGCCGCCCAGTTGGCCACCACAGCACAGCAGGCATAGTCCATGTCCAGTTCGCGTGCCAGCGCCGCCTCCGGCATACCGGTCATACCGACGATCGTGCAGCCATCCTGCTCCATGCGTTTGATCTCGGCCGCCGTTTCCAGCCGCGGCCCCTGTGTGGCGCCGTAGACACCGTTCTCGGCCGCCTTGACCTTTGCCTTACGACATCCATCTATCAGTAACTGGCGCATTGACGGGCTGTACGGATAACTGAAATCGATATGTGTGACCTCCCTCAGGCCCTCTTCGAAAAAGGTGCTGATACGTCCCCAGGTATAATCGATAATCTGGTCAGGGATGACGACGACACCGGGGCCGGCATCTTCATGGATACCCCCCACCGCTGCGACGCCGATGATCTGCCTGACATCACACTGCTTCAGGGCCTGGATGTTGGCACGATAGTTTATCTCGTGCGGTGGTATCGTATGACCGGCGCCATGACGGGCCAGGAAAACAACCTCCTGTCCACACAACTCACCATGGATCAGCGGTGCCGACGGCTCACCAAACGGGGTGTGAACGACTTCCTTATGTATGATGTTCAGACCCTTTAAAGAGGTCAGGCCGGTTCCACCAATGATCGCAGTCTGTGGCATAGGGTTTCCTGCTAGTTGATCTGTTGACCAGTAAGTTTACAGATGCTCTTCCTTGACCGCGTAGATTCCCGGTGCATTACGCCAGTAACCCTTGTAATCCATTCCACAGCCGAAAACATATCGATCCTCGACTTCGAGACCGACGATATCCGCCGAGGTATTGTTCTTGCGATCGTGTTTCTTGTTGATCAGCACCGCTGAAAGGACCTTGCTGGCCCCGGCCGATCTGCATTCATGCTTGATCGCCGCCAGCGTCAGCCCTTCATCATGTATATCATCGATCAACACCACGACCCGGCCACGCAGGGAACTGGCCGGCTTGACGATCCATTTCAGGTCACCGCCGGTGGTCTTGTCCCTGTAACGGGTGGCATGGATATAATCGACCTGTAACGGAAAGTCCAACCGCGGCAACAATAACCCGGCCGGTACGATACCCCCGGTCATGATGCACAAAAGCAATGGATTACTATCACCTACCCTGGCCTTCAATTCCGCCGCCATCCTGTCCAGGGCCTCATCGACCGCCTGCGGGGAATGCAGTTGTTCGGCCGATTCAAATACGGCCAGCAATTCGTCTCGTGTAACCATTATCAGCACTTCTTGTTGAGTTAAATTTGCACTCACCAGTGTCACCGGGAAAGGCAATGTTCCTGCACTTGCCAGGAATTACAGTCCAACCCGTCACAGTGAAATAGCCGCACTTATTTCATACTGAGGAATAGCCATTGTGGATGCAATGACCAAATATAGGCCCGTCATCCTGAACTCAATGCGCACCCTTTATTATAGTTAAATTATACTGGGAAGTGAGCGGCAAGACCAGCCCGTTATGACTTGAGCAGCTTCAGCAGTTCAGCCTCGTTAATAACGGCAATACCGAGGCTGCGGGCCTTGTCGAGCTTGGAGCCGGCATCACGTCCGGCAATGACCATGTCAGTCTTGCCGGAGACACTGCCAGCGACCCTGGCGCCCTGCGCCAGTAACTGCTCTTTAGCCTCGTCTCTTGTCAGGTGCGCCAGGGTGCCTGTCAGGACCACGGTCTTGCCGGACAATGGGCGCTTGTCCAGGCCGGCGCTGACGTCGATATCGGGCCAGTGAACGCCCTTATCTCGTAAGGCGCGGAGAACCCGTTGATTGTGTTCCTGGGCAAAAAAACTGTCAACGTGGGCGGCCACGATCGGTCCGACATCAGGGACCTGCTCCAGCGCGGCCTGGTCGGCCTCCATAATAGCCTCCAGTGAACCAAAGTTCTGCGCCAGCGCCCGCGCCGTCGCCTCGCCAACCTCTCGAATACCAAGGGCATATAAAAAACGAGGCAAGGTCGTTGATTTACTTTTGTTCAAGGCGGCAATCAGGTTCTGCGCCGATTTCTCACCCATCCGCTCCAGCGCCATCAGCTGCGGAACGGACAACGTATAAAGGTCATCCACGTGATCGACAAGCCGTTGTTCTACCAACTGTTCAACCAGCTTGTCGCCGAGGCCCTCGATATCCATGGCCCGGCGTGAAGCAAAATGCTTGATCGCCTCTTTTCGTTGTGCCGGACAGTACAGACCAGCGCTGCAACGGCTGACAGCCTCTCCCTCGACTCGCACCACATTGGATCCACACACGGGACACTGGTCCGGCAGTTTGAACACCTTCGTCCTTGCCGGTCGTCGTTCCGGAACCACGCTGACGATCTCCGGTATCACGTCACCGGCACGGCGGACGATGACGGTGTCGCCAACACGGACATCCTTGCGTTGAACCTCATCGAGGTTGTGCAGCGTGGCATTAGTAACCGTTACACCACCGACAAACACCGGATCGAGACGCGCTACCGGTGTCAGTGCCCCTGTTCGTCCGACCTGGACCTCGATCGCATTAACCGTAGTTAACTCTTCCTGGGCTGGAAACTTGAATGCAATCGCCCAGCGCGGTGCGCGGGAGACGAAACCCACTTGTTCCTGTTGTTCGATTTGATCGAGTTTGAAGACCACGCCATCGATTTCATAGTCAAGACCGTCACGTTGATTAGAGATATACTCAAAATATTTTATACATCCATCGACACCCGACACGGTTTGAATAAAGTGATTGATGCGCAGGCCCCAGCCCTTCAATGCTGCCAGTATTCCACTATGACGAGCCGGCATCACGCTACTTTCAGTAACCTGGCCGATACCATAACAGTCCATCATCAACGGTCGATCGGCAGTCACCTTTGGGTCAAGCTGCCTTAAACTGCCGGCGGCCGCGTTACGAGGGTTGGCAAATAGCTTGTCGCCACGAGCGGCCTGCTGTTCATTGAGATCGGCAAAACCCTGTTTGGTCATATAGACCTCGCCGCGGACCTCAAGCACCGCCGGGTAATCCCGGCCCCTCAGACTCAGTGGTACGCAGCCAATGGTACGCACATTCTGGGTGATATCCTCACCGGTATAACCGTCGCCGCGGGTCGACGCCTGCACCAGCACCCCCTGCCGATACAACAGGCTGACGGCCAGGCCATCCAGCTTGGGTTCAGCTGTATATTCTATTACTAGATCCAGCCCCAGACGCTCACGCAGGCGGCGGTCAAAATCATGCAGTTCCTGTTCGCTGAAGGCGTTCTCCAGCGACAACATCGGTAGCGCATGTTTAACCTGGCCGAACGCTTTCAGCGGCTCGGCACCGACCCGCTGGGTCGGCGACTCGGGGGTAATCAGTTGCGGATATTGCAGTTCGAGCTGCTGCAATTCACGCAGCAGCCGGTCATATTCGGCATCAGGGATGGTCGGCGCATCGAGGACATAATAGCGGTAATTATGCTGATTAATGTCGTCACGCAGTCGCTTGGCCTGCTTGACGATCGCTTGAGAGGGTTTCATCCAGGGTGCCCTGTGCAGCTTTCGCTGTTACGCACTGCGTTATTATTAAACCGCCTCGGCCATCTGCACCGCTGCCTCGACATCCACGGCGACGGTCCGCGATACACCCGGTTCATGCATGGTAACACCGATCAGCTGATCGGCCAGTTCCATCGTGATCTTGTTATGGGTGATGAAGATAAACTGTACACGCGCGGACATTTCCTTGACCAGCTGACTGAAACGAGCGGCATTGGTGTCATCCAGCGGCGCATCGACCTCATCGAGCATGCAAAACGGAGCCGGATTCAGTTCGAACAGGGCAAACACTAAAGCCACCGCCGTCAGCGCCTTTTCACCACCGGAGAGCAGATGGATGCTGCTGTTACGCTTGCCCGGGGGTCGCGCCATCACCGTGATGCCGGACTCAAGCAGATCATCACTGGTCATCTCCAGGTTCGCCATGCCGCCGCCAAAAACACGCGGGAATAATTCCTGCAGACGCTCATTAACGGTATCGAAGGTCTGACGAAAGCGCTCCTTGGTTTCCTGGTCGATCTTGCGTATGGCACCCTCCAGTGTATTCAGCGCTTCATTCAGATCACTCATCTGGCTGTCGAGATAAGCCTTGCGTTCGGACTCCTCGGTATATTCATCGATTGCCGCCAAATTGATAGCACCCAGACGCTGGATCCGTTGTTCCATCTTTTCCACCTGCGACTGCCAGTCGTCAACACTGGCGTCATCCGGCAGATCCTGCAGTAACTGCTCGCGCTGATGGCCGGATTCACCCAGTTGCTCCTGTAAGGTCTGCCGCCTGACCTTGACCTCCTGCCAGGCCATTCGTAACTGGTCGAGATCGGCACGTTTGGCCTGTACCTTCTGCTCAACAAAATTGCGGCCGTCACTGAGTTCGCGCAGGGCATGGTCACAATCAGCCACCTGCTGCCGCGCCGCCGACAACTCGGCTTCGATTCCCACCCGGGTTTCCAATACCTGTTCCAGTTCGGCCTGCATCGCCTGGATCGGCGCCTCCGCCTCCACCAGCGCGATCTTTAAATCATCCCGACGCTGACTCAACTGGGCCTGTTGCTGCTGCATGCGCTCGAGACTGGCCTGCAGCGAAGTTAACTGTGTCTGGCAGGACTCGATGCGCATGGCGATCTCGCGGGCGGCATCACGATCCTGCTGATTCGCTTCACGCTGGCGATTCAGAGCCTCACGCAGTTCATCGCGTGTATGGATCAATGCCTGACGCTGCTGTTGATGCCCCGCTGTCCGCTCCAGCATCTGTTCCAGGTGTTGACGGGCCTCGTGCAGGTCATTGCTGTGGGTCTCGGTCAGGCCTTGAATCTCGGACAATTCACTGTTGATCTGCTCCTGACGCTGGCGCAGCTGAGCCAGGTGAGCCTCTTTGCTGCTCAGGCGAGCACGCTGTTCGGCATGCTGCTGGGCGGCCCGGTTCAGATCCTGCTGCAGGCTGTTACGTTCCTGCTCCAGGGCCTGGATCACCACACTGCCTTCCTGCAACTGCCGATCCAGGTCTTCAACCTGTGTCGCCAGATCGCGCACCTGTGATGATAACTGCTTCAATTCCTGTTCACGGGCCAGAACCCCGGATTTTTCATCCGAGGGCCGCGCCACGCGTAACCAGTCACGCCCGAGCCACACACCGTCACGGGTGACGACAGATTCCTGCGCCCCGAGCTGATAACGAAGCGCCAGGGCCTGTTCGAGTGAATCAACACCATAGACGCCGCCAAGCAACGAATCCAGCGGCCATGAGGCCTGAACATAGTGCAGCAATGGTGTGGCCAGGCTGCCTCGGGTCAACACCTGCGAGCTGCCGGTGTCGAATACCGTCAGTGTCCCCTGAGCCAGGCTATTCAGTGTTGAAGTGACTGCCTCCAGACCCTCGACACAGACTGCCTCGAGGCTCAGGCCCAGTACAGTCTCGACGGCCTGCTCCCAGCCACGGGTGACGGTCAGCGTCTCGACCAGGCGCTGCCGGTCCTGCAACTCATGGGTCTGCAGCCAATCGGCAACAGCGCCCTCCTGCTTGCCCAGCGCAGCCTGTTGCAGAGCCGTCACAGAGGCAAGTTGACGTTCAAGTGCCTGAAGCTGCTCACGTTCATGACGTAAGCGGGTATTCAGCTGCTGGTTCGTGTCATGTTGATCGCTGACCCTAGCCAGCACATCGTACAGGGCCTGCTGCAGACGCTGGCTTTTGTCCTCGCTCTCGGTATTCTGCTGTTGCAGGGCAGTGATCTCATGCTCCAGGGAACCATCATGGATATCCCGCTTTTCATCCAGCAGACGGCTCTGGCGATGCTGCAGTCGCTGCAGTTCACTCTCCAGGTGTTCGGTCCGCGTCCTTTCGACCTCTACCCGGGACATTTCGTCAGCGGCCTGCTGGTTAAAGCCATCCCACTGCTGCTGCCAGGTCTGCATCCGCTCCTCGGTCTCGCCCAGGGCCTGGCCGGACTGCTGTTCGCTCTGACGCGCACTCTGTAACCGGGGTTCACTGCTGCCCAGCGTCTGTTTCAGACGGCTGATCTGATCCTGATCACTGCTGATATGGTGCCTTGCCTCATGCCAGCGGAGTTCGATGTCCTCAAGATCCTGCTTATCCTTCTGCCGCTTTTCCGTGGCATGCTGTATCGATTGCTCCAGGCGGGAAATATCGGCACCGACGCTGTAAAAACGGCCCTGTATTACATTAAAGCCCTCGTTGGTCTCGATCTGTTCCTGGCGACGTTTTTCGATATCGGTCTCGATGCCACGCAGCTCGGCCATGACCCCTTCCAGGCCTGTTTCGACGGTGCGGATATCGGTCTCCATCAACGTCGATTCGGCATCCAGTGTCTGCCAGCGCAGCACCAGTAACTGGGCCTTGAGCAGGCGTTCGTCCTGTTTCAGTTCCTTGTATTTTTCGGCGGTCTTGGCCTGACGCTGCAAGGTATTCAGGCGTTTTTCAAGTTCACCGGTCAGGTCCATGATCCGGCTGATATTATCCTTGGCATGACGGATTCGATTCTCGGTCTCGCGGCGGCGTTCCTTGTATTTGGAAATACCGGCGGCCTCCTCCAGAAACACACGCAGTTCCTCCGGTTTGGCCTCGATCAGACGCGAGATGGTGCCCTGCTCGATAATCGCATAAGAGCGCGGACCCAGCCCGGTACCGAGAAAGATATCGGTTATATCACGGCGTCGGCAGCGGCTGCCATTGAGGAAATAAGACGACTGGCCGTCGCGTGACAGCTGACGCTTGACCGAGATTTCACTATACTGGGCGTATTGGCCGCCCAGGCTGCCGTCCTTGTTATCAAACACCAGTTCGATCGTCGCATGACCGACAGGCTTGCGTTCGCGGGAGCCGTTAAAGATGACATCGGTCAACGCATCACCACGCAACTGCTTGGCCGAGCTCTCACCCATGACCCAGCGCACGGCATCGATGACATTGGACTTGCCACAGCCATTCGGTCCGACAACGCCGATGCGCTGGCTGGGGAAGGAAACGGTGGTGGGGTCGACGAAGGATTTGAATCCGGCTAATTTAATCTTATCGAGTCGCATAGGGCGTCAAGATACAGGATAATGTCCGTGTTCGACAAGAGACATTATCAATCCGGCGTCGATAGATTAAGTATTTGTATGATTTTATTAAGGTTATTGATATGCCCAGTGTACCCAGTAAAGAACTTGAGACCTTCGTCAATCCCAACCCGGATCGGGACTACACGATCCATATCCGGGCACCCGAATTTACCTGCCTGTGCCCTAAAACCGGTCAGCCGGATTTCGCCACCATCAATATCGACTATGTCCCGGATGCAACCTGCATCGAACTGAAGGCGCTGAAGATGTATATCTGGTCATTCCGTGACGAAGGCGCCTTCCACGAAGCCGTCACTAACCGCATCCTCGATGACTTGGTCGCAGCCTGTCAACCGCGTTTCATGCGTATCACCGCAGAATTCAATGTCCGCGGTGGTGTCTATACCCGTGTGGTCGCGGAGCACCGGCACAAAGGCTGGCAATCTCCTGCCGCCGTGACCCTGCCCTAGGACATTGTCCAGGCTGTCGTTAGAGGAGTTTGTCTGGCATGGATGATTCAACGGGCAACGCAACGTCCGCGAAGATACATGGTCTCTTTATCGGCCTTGACCTCGGCACCAGCGGCTGTCGTGCCATTGCCATCGACCAGGAGCAGCAGGTCGCGGCCGAATCCGCCGTGCTGTTTCCCGCGACAGCACCTCAGGAGCCCGGCTTATGGTGGAACAGCAGCCGGCAGGTTCTGTGCTCGCTGGCTGAAAAGATCGATGTGAGACGGGTGCGCGCGATCGCCGTTGACGGCACCTCGGCGACGTTGTTGCTGACCGATGAGGAGTGCCGGCCGCTGGGTCCGGTCATGATGTACAATGATGCCCGCGGCGTCGATGAAGCGGCCCGCATCGCCGGCATTGCCCCTCCTGCCAGCGGTGCCCACGGCGCGACCTCAAGCCTGGCCAAGCTGCTGTATATGCTGCAACGCAGCGAGCCCCGTCAGGCCTGCCATGCGCTGCACCAATGTGACTGGATCACCAGCCAACTCAGTGGCCATTGCGCGATCAGTGATGAGAATAACTGTCTCAAGCTTGGTTATGATGTCATTAACCGTCGCTGGCCCGAGTGGCTCGACAAACTGCCACTCAATCGCCGCCTGTTACCGCGGGTGCTAGAGCCCGGCAGCCGCCTGGGGCCCTTGTCCGGAGCCGTGGCCGCCGAATTGGGTCTGCCACCGGCAACCCAGGTCATCAGCGGCACCACGGATGGCGTGGCGGCTTTTCTAGCCACTGGCGCCGGTCAGGTCGGCGATGCCGTGACATCGCTGGGTTCGACACTGGTCATCAAGGTATTCTCCGATACCCCTGTGTTCGCCCCTGAATACGGCGTCTACAGTCATCGTCTGCGGGATCGCTGGCTGGTCGGCGGGGCCTCAAACTGCGGCGGCGCCACGCTGCTGAAATACTTCAGTCGTGAGCAACTGGAGCGGATGACACCCCGGCTCAGGCCTGAACAGCCTACCGGTCTTGATTATTATCCTTTACCCGGCGTCGGTGAGCGCTTTCCGATCAGCGACGCCGGCAAACAGCCGCTCTTGTCGCCACGACCGGCCGATGATGTCATGTTCTTCCAGGCCATGCTCGAAGGCATGGCCGGGGTCGAGGCTCAGGCCTATGCGCTACTGGCCAGACTCGGTGCGCCGATGGTCAAGACCGTACGCACGGTTGGCGGCGGGGCCGGTAATCAGGCCTGGCAGCAAATACGCCAGCAGCGGATAGCTGCGGAATTCCTGCCAACCCGACACCTGCAGGCCGCCTATGGCACCGCGCTGCTGGCCCAGGCAGGCGGTGGAAAATCTCCGCTACGATGTTGAACAATGGCTCGAAATCGGAGCCACGAAATGGCAAACTCTCATACAATCCCGCCTCATCAACGACTTAAATAGTCATGACCCTCTACAAGCACATCAGCCCATTGTATCTCGTTAAAGGCGCCGGCCTGATCATTCAGCCCGGTATTCGCCGTTATGTTTTAATACCACTGCTGATCAACTTTATTCTGTTCACCCTGTTCATCATTTTTGGCGTTAATCAGTCCGGCCAACTGGTCGATGCATACGCCCCGGACCTGCCGCAGTGGCTACAATGGCTCGAGTGGTTGGTATGGCCCTTACTGATCATCTGTTTCATTGCCGCCGGCTTCTTCTTCAGCCTGATGCTTGCCAATCTGATTGCGGCACCGTTTAACGACTTCCTTTCCGAGGCAGTCGAACGGAGATTGCGTCCGGACAAACCGGCCGCAAACAGCAGCCTGTCCGGGGCACTGAAATCCATCGGCCCGGCACTTCTCAGTGAGATCGGGAAACTCGTTTATTTCATCATCCGCGCCGTACCCCTATTGTTATTGTTCATTATCCCTGGCATTAACGTGCTAGCGCCGGTTCTGTGGCTGATATTCAGCGCCTGGATGCTGGCGCTGGAATACCTGGAATACCCGATGTCGGCCAATGGCCTGTTGTTCCCTGATATTCGCCGGCAACTGGCCCGGCAACGGCTGAGCACCTTCGGCTTCGGTGCCGGCATACTGCTGTTATCGGTCGTGCCCGTCATCAATTTTTTTATCATACCGATCGCCGTGGCCGGGGCCACGGCATTATATGTGGACAGGGCTGAGGGCTGAGTGCTGACAATTATGTGCAGATCTGGAATGTAATGAAAGACCACAGTGATGTGGCCTCTTTCTGTTTGGTGAAAACATGCAACTTGAGCAAGGAAAAAATCTGAGTGCTGAGCGTTATTGCTCAACACTCAGTCCTTAGTCCTGTTTTATAACAACCAGGCCCGTGACTGGGCAGTCGGATCGCCCACCGGGATTGATTCCAGCACGACATGATCTTCACCATCGATGACAACTACGGCGCCTCCGCTTGAATCGGATGAAAAGATCAGGCCGGTTTTGCCATCGTTGTGCAGGAATGACAATGACCCGGAAGCGCCAATGGCCACCTCAGTGAGCAATTTAATTTCCGGTAACACTGTCATATCAAAGACCAGCAGTACATCATCCCTCAGATTGGCGACCTGTTCCGGACTGCCCTTGCTGCTGGTGGTCAGGTACAGGCGGGTACCTTCAGGATTGAAATAATACTTGCTGATATAGATATCCGGAAGATCCCGGGTCGTGACGATTTCCTGGCTGTTGACATCGACGACCGCGAGTTTGGCGATGACATGATCGGGATCTGACTTGCGATCGGCGCCACGGCCGATAATATACCGGCCATCCGGTGACATGAACAGATTACTGAAACCCTTGAGGTTGATACGTCCTTCGATTCGATGTGTCAGCGGGTCGATGACGGCGATCGTGCCATAACCGTTATTCAGGTTATAGACCTTGCCAGACAGCTTTGAATATACCAGACCATGAGGAAAGGCGTTATTTTCACCCGCCACCTTCTCCTTGTCCGGCTCACACAGATCAATCGTGGCAATCACATTCAGATAGTCCTCCTGATTCGCCGGATCGTTACCGATTACCGAAACCGTGCCATCTTTCAGATTGCTGATGTATGCCTGATGTGGGACGTCGGGCGCTGCGGACGAAGAATAGGAAAAGGTTGCCTGATGATGGCCTCGACCGACACAAATGGTCTTCAAAAAACGGGCGTTTATACTATTTGCCTGGTCGACAACACTGACCGACGAACCCTGATCTCCACAATTCAGGGTATCATTGCCTGTCTCCTTGTCACCGTCATTCATAAACCAGTCACGACTGGAATTCGGATCGGAATAGATGTGGGCCGGAAAGGCGTCGGCGGTAAAGGTATCCCGGATACTGAGTGACTTGCTCTTTGGATCCAGTTCTATCACCTGACGATCTTCCGTCAAGCCGACAAAGACGGGTTTTAATGCCTTTTCCAGGCCGCTCTCCCCGGAGACATCGATGATGTTGATATTTGACTGACCATTGCGATTTTCTATTATCGCTATGCCGCCGGTTTTACGATCTCCCGAATAGTAGGCCAATGTGAAATCTGCCAAGCTTTTAGTCATGCTTAATTCCGTCCTGATATCAAACTGATAAAAATTTCATTATAACCTACAACAATCCTCTATGGACATGATCGCCGGCAAAATAGTCATTCTCGGGAGCTGGGATACCCGGCAGGTATAATCACACCAATCGCTAATTGACCGCAACGTGACCACAGTAATTGCAACACGGTATCGATTCACTGCCGCCGGTTTCATACACTATCGTAATTGACGTCCTGATTGAAAACATCGGCAAACAGCGGCGATGACCCTGTGCGTTGCAACTCAAGCCTCTTTTTTGTTCTCTTCTTCAGGCTCCGCATAGCGCTGGCTGATGCCGATGATCTCATCGAGATTATCAATAAAATAACCGGTAAGTTGCGGATCGAAATGTTTACCGCTGTTGTCCTTGATATACTGAACCGCCTCTTCGACGGGCCAGGCATGTTTATAAGGTCGTACCGATGTCAAGGCATCGAATACATCGGCAATCGCAACGATCCGCCCTTCAACGGGGATATCGGTACCCGAAATAGCGTATGGGTAACCACTGCCATCCCATTTTTCATGGTGGGACAATGCGATCCGCCGTGCCATCAGCAATAAGTCCGACTGATCACCTGAAAGGATATCGGCACCGATCACCGGATGCTGTTTCATGATGTCCCATTCAGCCTTGGTCAGTTTACCGGGTTTGAGCAGGACCTTGTCCGGTATGCCTATCTTGCCGATATCATGCATCGGGCTGGCATTCAGCAGCAGATCGTATTCGCGACTGGTCATGCCGGAGGCTCGCCCCAGAACCATAGAAATCTTGCTCATCCGTACAATATGTAAACCAGTTTCATTATCACGGTATTCAGCAGCCCGTCCCAGACGTCTGATTACCTGCAAGCGGGTATCATGGATTGCGCGGGTGCGTTCCGAAACCATGGATTCCAGTGCATCCTTCTGGTTAGACATGAATTGCTGTAATAACTGCGCTTCGAGCAGGTTACGGACCCGCGCCAGTAATTCCACCCGATCAAATGGCTTGGTCACGTAATCCCTGGCGCCCCCGGTCAGTGCCCGGGTGCGAAATTCCTGATCATGTTGGGCCGTCAGGACCATGATCGGCGGCACCTGCGTGCCCATGGAACTGATTAGCTGGTTCATAACCGCATAGCCGTCCATGACCGGCATATTCAGATCGAGAAGAACCAGGTCGGACTTGTGTTGTAGAACCAGATCGAGAACGCATGTAGGGTCGTTATTGATAATAACATTAGTATATCCCTCGCTCTCGAGGAGCATGCGCAGCAATTGCAGATTGGCGGGCTCATCATCAACAACCAGTATCGAGGCATCGATCAGGTCCTTGATCGCCAGGGTCTGACCGACCGCGTCGTTGATCTCAGTTCCAAGATAGTCTGGCTGGTCGTCCGATACTTTTTTTTGAGTCTTCATAGCCTTGTCCCTTAGCGACATCTGATGCTATCCACTATCCATCAGATAAACAGCAGAAGGTGCTACCGATTACGAGTGCTATATGACATAAGGTTATGCCTAATTCAGCCTGTAAGTCCATTCCAGACGATAAATCAGCTAGTTGCCGGATAGATGCCGCACTTGTATGTACTGGTTATCGACGTGTTACCGCCAAATTACAGGACCTGAACCTGATTCATGACAAATTCAGGTCACCCGCTTATTTTCCATACACATTGTAAGCTTATTTGGCGAGGGGCGAGGGGTTGTATCGCTGAATATCGACCCGTTACCTGTATTCAGAGGGTCAGCTGCGAAATTGTGAACCGTATCACAGAAATACCAGAGTCCTGCAGATAGTATCGAATCCGTGAGCGAGCAATCCCCCCGGTCTCAAAGGGTTTACAGGAGGATTTCATGGGTATAAAAACACTAAACGACTACACCTGCTTCGATTATGACAGTGATCTCATAGCTGAAGGTGATCCACTGCAACAGGTCCTGAATGGCGAAGATGAAAAAAATGCCCCCCGACGTAAAAGAAATGTGCGTAAGGCGATTGAGCGCTATTTCGAGCGCAAACGGCTGAAAAATGACATCAGCGATGATTTTAAATAGTCAAAGCTGGCTTGCGAACAAACGAATAACACACATGGGCAATAACGGATAGTCGTTGTTATCTGCAACTTGCCCGCGCTGACAATGACACTACCATAGCTTCATGCTATGGTAGTGTTCGTATTGCATCCTGGTGCAGACATTAATAATGGAACAGTTATGCTCGGCTCAGAAGCAGTCACAGAGGGTATTCGCATTAAAGTAGTTTCACGCTACAGCGAAGAACACTCCCGTCCCGATGAAGATCACTGGTTCTTTCTCTATCATATAACGATCACCAACGAAGGCCGGCAAACGGTCAAGTTACTCAGGCGTCACTGGACGATCACCGATGCCCGCGGCATGACCCAGGTCGTCGATGGCCAGGGCGTCGTCGGCGAACAGCCGATTCTGGAACCGGGACAATCGTTCCAGTATACCTCAGCCTGTCCATTAGTTACCGAGGTCGGCAGTATGCAGGGCTATTACACTCTCAGAGACGAAAATGGTGATGAATTCCACGCCAATATTGCGCCGTTCACATTGTCTCAGGCCACGGTATTGCACTGACTCACACCGTGAGGCCATCAGCTTGCTTGTTATGGGCTGTTACAAACGGGTCGGCATGAATCTCGGTTAATGCCGCGCCGGCCATAAAGGCCTTGCGTTTGGCCTGATTGACCATGTCAGGGTTGCCACATAGATAAACCCTCCAACCCTTTAGATCCGGTTGTATATTCAGGGCCTGATCCTGAACCCTGCCTGGATAAAACAATTCCGGTGCGGCCGCAATTTCTTCGTCGACACTGTCCCCGTCCAGACAGGGGAAATAGGCAAATTGCCTGTATTCGTCGGCCAGTTCCCGCAACTCGTCAACCAGATAGAGATCACTGCCATTCAGCCCGCCGTGAAACAAACGTATCGGCCCCTGATGATTATATTGCAGGGCATCCCGCAAGATTCCCCATATCGGTGCCAATCCCGAACCTGTGGCCAGTAATAACAAACCCTGCTGTTCTTGTCCCGGTATGTAATAGCAGTCTCCATGTGGTCCGCTGAGTAATAGTTGCTGACCCGGCTGACATTGCTGATGTAACCAGCCACTCATCCTACCATTCGGTACACGGCGCACGTGGATCTCCAGTGCCTGATCAAGTGTCGGCACGGAAGCCAGGGAATAGCTGCGTATCAATGTCCTGTCATCAGCGTGCTGCAAATGAATAAACTGACCCGCCTGATAATCCAAGGGTTGCAGAGAGCGCAGACGCATACGAATGATCTGTTTATTGAGATATTTCTTGGATAGTACCTCAGCCTTGATATGGGGTACTGTCTGCTCATCAGGGAGAGCCGCTTCAATATTCTGTTCAGGTACACAGGTGCAGGCTAGAAAATACTGCTGTTCACGCCAGGCTTGCTTGAGGCCTTTTTGCGCGACGGCGGG
>Ga0210101_1000243_pt1 | contig 19772 bp, 16 predicted proteins | sample Muzzi_PWC_D1_FD_185534 | JGI IMG/M metagenome (GOLD analysis project Ga0210101, IMG submission 185534) | Wetland microbial communities from San Francisco Bay, California, USA, that impact long-term carbon sequestration - Muzzi_PWC_D1 (SPAdes) | ecosystem: Environmental > Aquatic > Marine >... | reverse complement strand
TGGTAATAAATCGAAAACGGCGGCTTTTGCCAGGCCTCGTCGCGAAAACGGCGATCCTGCGGCAGGGGTTCGATGCAGGGTTCTTCAGTGTTGCCGGCGAGCATTTCGCCCAGATAGGTATTGAAGCGAATGCTTTTGCGAATCGCTTTCTCGAATAACTCGGCCTGCTTGCCGGGCGAATTGGCGAGATGCACCGCCCAGTCGAGATACGCCGCCATCGCCGAGGCCGGGGACAGGCCCGCGGTCAGTTTGGCTTCGTTCGCGTGCAGCAGGCGATCGACGGGAAACGCCTGGTTCGATTCCGACTCTTTCATGGCGATTTGGCCCGCGGCGCCGGCCGCCGGGCGCCAACAAGGTAGCTGTCGTTCGATGTCTGCTTCAAACCCACGCCTTCGCTGCCGTCAAAAAGTCTGCCTCGATACTGTTGGCATCGAAGCAGGCCAGTCGTTTCTCGAGAAACCGGAACGCCAATATTAAAGGAAGCGCCACGCGATAGAATTGATATGGATCATTCGTCGCGAGGCGCTCCGCGCACGTCGTTTCCGTCCCGGCCAGGGCCGCTGATCGTGCAACACGGCCACCGCCGCCCGCGCGACTCCGTTATTCGTAGCGCAGCGCTTCGATCGGGTCGAGGCGCGCGGCCTTGCGCGCCGGAAAGAAGCCGAAAACCACGCCGACCGCGGCCGAAAACAGGAACGCGATCAGCATGATGCCGCCGTCGAGCACCACGGGAGATTTCAACATCGCCGATAGCAAATAGGTTGCCACGATGGCGACGAGGATGCCGATGATGCCGCCGAGAGACGACAGCACCATGGCCTCGATCAGGAACTGCATCAGCACGTCGCGCTCGAGCGCGCCGATGGCGAGCCGAATGCCGATCTCGCGCGTTCGCTCGGTGACCGATACCAGCATGATATTCATGATGCCGATACCGCCGACGACGAGACTGACCGCGGCGACGGTACCCAGCAGCGAGGTCAGCACGCGGGTGGTGCCGGTCAGCGCATCGGCGATCTCGCGCAGATCGCGCACGTTGAAATCGTCGTCCTCGCCGGCGGCGATTCTGCGGCGCTCTCGCAACAGCAATTCGATATCGCGCTGCACCTTGCTGGTGGAGACGCCGTCGCGGGCCGAGACGTAAATCGATTGTACTTCCTGTTTTCCCGACACCCGGCGCCAGAAGGTGCGCAACGGGATCAGTATCAGGTCGTCCTGGGTGTGGCCGCCGAGCGACTGTCCCTTGGATGCGAGCAGCCCGATTACCTCGCAGGACATCTTGTTGAGGCGAATTTTTTCGCCCACCGGATCCTGGTTGCCGAATAATTCGCTGCGCACGATATCGCCGATAATGCAGACCGCCGCGCCGGCGCGCAGCTCGCCGGGACTGAATTCGCGCCCTGCGGCGAGTTTCCAGTTACCGACGTCGAGGTAATTGTTTTCACCACCGGTCAGGGTCGTCGTCCAGTTACGGTTGCCGTAAATGGCGGTGGTTGCCTGCGCGGCGACCGGGGCCACCTCGGCTACTCCCGCGATCTCCTCGCGGATTGCCCGCGCGTCGTCGATATCGAACGCCGCGGCCTCGGAACGCTGGCCGAAACCGAGACGTTGCCCGGGCCGCACGGTCAGCAGGTTGCTGCCGAGGCTGGCGATTTGCTCGGATACCTGGCGGGTCGCGGCGCTGCCCAGGTTGACCATGACGATGACCGAAGCCACGCCGATGACGATTCCCAGCATGGTCAGCGCCGAACGCAGCAGGTTGCGGCGAATTTCACGCAGCGCCAGTAGAACCGTATTCCACAGCATTAACCCGCATCCTCGGCGTGGATTTCCGGTGCGACGATTTCACCGTCGAGAAAGTTCACCTCGCGGCCGGCAAACGCGGACATTTGCGCTTCATGGGTAACCATGACGATGGTGATGCTTTTATCGCGATTGAAGCCGGTCAATAATTCCATGATCTCGAGGCTGCGCGCGGTATCGAGGTTGCCGGTCGGCTCGTCCGCGAACAGTACCATCGGTTCGGTGACGATGGCCCGCGCGATGGCGACCCGCTGCTGCTGTCCCCCGGACAGCTCGGCAGGCGAGTGCGTTTCCCAGCCGGAGAGCCCGACCGCGGCCAGCGCACCCTGCGCGCGCCGCCGGCGCTCGGCTACCGGGATACCGCGGTAGATCAGCGGCAACTCGACGTTCTCGAGCGCCGTGGTGCGCGCCAGCAGGTTGAAACCCTGAAACACGAAACCGATGAAATTACGCCGCAGCAAGGCCCGCTGGTTGCGGTTCAGCCGGCCCACGTCCACTCCCGCGAACAGGTAGTCGCCGGCGGTCGGCGAATCGAGGCAGCCGAGGATATGCATGCAGGTCGATTTGCCGGAACCACTCGGGCCCATCATCGATACAAATTCGCCGCGGGCGATGTCGATATCGATACCGCGCAGCGCCCGCACCGCGGCCTGGCCTTCGCCGAAGACCCGGGTGACACCGCGCAGCGCGATCAGGGGCGCGGTCGGCGCATCGCCAACGGCATTCACGATGTCGCGCCGATGCTGTCCACGATCACCGCCTGCCCGGGCTCGAGCTCGCCCGCGCGCAGCTGCGTGAACTGCCCGTCGCTGGGGCCGGTTTCGACCGCTATCGCCTGCGGCTGGCCCTCGTTCAGCACCCAGACTTTGCGACCGCTTTTCACCGTGTTCGCCTGGCGCCTCGTCGAATGGGGCGGTCGAAATATCGAGCCGAACAGTCCGCCGCCACCGGTTTCGGGTTTTTTCTCGACCGGCGGCGCGAAGCGCAGTGCCGCGTTCGGCACCAGCACGACGTCGTGCAGTCGTTGCACGGTGATCACCGCGGTAGCGGTCATCCCCGGGCGCAGCGCGAGATCGTCGTTGTCGACGGCCAGCAGGGTTTCGTAGGTAACCACCCCGTCGATGGTTTGCGGCGCAAAGCGAACCTGCGAGATCCGCGCCTTGAATTCGCGATCCGGGTAGGCGTCGACGGTAAAGACAGCCGGCTGGTTCTCCTCGACCTTGCCGATATCGGCCTCGTCGACCGCGACGTGCAATTCCATCTGCGCGAGGTTTTCGGCGAGGGTGAACAGGACCGGCGCCTGCAGCGAGGCGGCGACGGTCTGGCCCGGTTCGACCTGGCGGCGCAGCACCAGGCCGTCGATGGGCGAGCGGATTTCGGCCTTTGACAGGTTGGTTTCCTCGATCTCCAGACTCGCGCGCGCAACCGCCACCTGCGCGCTGGCGCTGGTTTCCGCGGCGACGGCGCGGGAACGGGCGGCCTGCAGCGTGGCGAGCTCTTCGGCGGCGCACAATTGCCGCGCGGCCAGCTTTTCACAGCGCTGCAAGCGCAGCCGGGTCTCGACCACGGTGGCCTTGGCTTCTTCGCGTTTGGCCTCGGCCGATTTCAGCGCCGCCCGGTCTTCCACCACGGCCGCCTGCAGGCGGTCGGTATTCAGCTTCGCCAGCACCTGCCCGCGCTCGACCAGGTCGTTGAAGTCGACGAGCACCGCATCGACGGTGCCGGACAGCTCGCTGCCGACGTCGACCTGGTTGACCGGTTGCACGGTGCCGGTGGCGGTCACGGTTACCGTCAGGTCGCCACGCCGCACCTCCGCGGTCACGTAACTCACGGCCTGCTTCGCGTCGCCGCGCAGCAGCGCGTAAAACCCGAAGCCGATAATGCCGGCGGCGATCAACGCGAGCAGCCAGTAGAGCCGGCGCCGTGCAGGCTGCATGCTCCCCCGGTCGAGAACTTGCGTAACCTTGCCGTGCAGTGAATCGAGGTGGTTGTCGGTCATCGCCGAAGTCTTCCGTAGAGAACGGCGAAGTCGAGGAAAAGCCGTGCCTGGCACCGTGTAAATTCGATCAACAAGGCCGCTGCGCTTTCAATTTACAAAACCTGAAGGCCTCGCTCAGTGGACCCCGGCGGTGGAGGCTTCGTAGTAGCGGCGGCATTCCGCTTCGCGCCCGCGCACCACTCGCTCGCCGGCGAGCGGGCCGCGGGTTTCGGTGACCACCGTGTGCCTGCCCTCGCGGTGATCGCGGTCGTAGAAATAAATGACCACCCAGTCGAATACCCGGTTGAGGTCGTGCGCGCGCGCCGTATTCGAGTAAAGCGCGGTGAAGTGCCAGTCGCCGCGCGCGGTATGCAGAATCGGCAGCCAGCTGCGGTGGTCCGGGTTGAAGCGGCGCGGTGTAATCTTGGCCAGCATGCCGGCGCGGGACTTTTCGCGGTACTCCCGATCGACTTCGAGCAGCAGCTCGACCGGCGGCGCGGTACTCGCCGGGGCTCTCGCCGGGCGTCGCCGCTGGCGATCGAGATGATGCTGCAGCCAGGCTTCGATCGCCTGCCGTCGCTTGTTGCCAAGACCCTCGACTTTCGCCAGGCGCCCGTCGCGGACCGCGTTCTCCAGCGCCTCGAGACTGTCGATGCCGAGTTCGTCGTAAATCCGTTCCGCCAGCTGCGGTCCGATGGTCGGTATCGAGCGCAACAGGGCTACCGGGTCGGCCGCGCCGCGCAGGCTTTCGAGGCGCGACATGTGCCCGGTGGCGACGTATTCGTAAATCGAGCGCGCGATGCCGTCGCCGATAGCCGGCAAATCGGTCAACCCCTCGGTGCCTTTCGCATCCAGCAGGTCGGCGACGTCGGTCTCGAGTTCGTCCAGCGTCGCCGCCGCGTGCAGGTAGGCATTGACGCGAAACGGATTGGCGCGCTGGCTGCGCAGCAGGTTCGCGATCTCGCGCAACTTGAGTGCGATTTCATGGTTATGCGCTTGCATGGCTTTTCCGTTTCCAGCTCGTGATTCATTTTATCGGCTAAGCGCCCGTAGCCGTGTTGACCTGCGTCAGTCTGCACCCAACCGGGAGTCTATTGAGACAGCCGGTAACCGATTTTGGTTTCGAATAGCGCCGGCAGATGAGTGTTGCCAGGCAAGTGTCGGCTCCGGGTAATCGCTTTTGAAAATTCGCCCGGCGCGCGGATTTTAAGTTTTGTTTAAGCCTGCGTTTCTATACTTCGAAGCCTGAACCAGTTTGATTGGCTCTTGAATATTTTCAATTCGTAGATAGAGGTAAAAATCAAATGAACGTACTGACTAAAATTGCGCTTACGACCGCTTCCATGGCCTTCCTTTCGGCGCCGGCCTTCGCTTCCGTACCGGCGGAGGTGCATTCGAAAATCTGGAACCACGGTGACGAAATGGGTATCACCACCGACGTTTCCGCCGTCAAGGCGGGCAAGATCAACTTCCGGGTGGTCAACGATTCCAGGGATACGCTGCACGAAATGGTGGTGCGCAAGGTGAATAGCTTCGACGATGTAAAGCCATTCAAAGACAAGGATAAAAGCGTGCTCGAGGACGAGCACAACGATTTCGGCGAGGTGGCGTCATTGAAACCCGGGCAGTCGGCGAACCTGACGGTCAACCTGACGCCCGGAAAGTACATTCTCATTGCCAATAACCCGGGCCACAACAGGGATCACATGGTCTCGGACCTGACGGTAACCAAGTAGGTTAGCCGCAGCATTGCCGGGAAAATCGTTGCGCGGCAAATACATCCAACCGCTCGCGCAGCGATTTACATGGGCGCAAAAAAAGGACGGAAGGATTAATCGCTAATCCTTCCGTCCCGTTACTGTCGAAGCTTCCGATCCGCATCGATCGGGTTTTCAATCCCGCCATTTTCGACGCTGGCCATCGCCCCTGCCGAAACCGCGGCCGCCCTGGCCCAGGCGAAGCACGCCGGTAACCGTATCGCCATAGGCATTGGACGTGCTCGAATCCGGGTGCTGGGTCACGACCGTCATGTAGTGCTCGTCACCGAGCTTGTGCACGTAAGGCGAGGTCGTTTCGGCGCCATCCGGAGCCGTCAGGATGCGAGTCAGTTCGCCCGTTTCCGGGTTGTACGACCACGAGATGTGCAGCGGCTTCAATCGCGAGGGCAACGGCGTTATCATCGAGCAAGCGCCGATTCCGATGATGGACCGCGGCGCGTTGTTCGAACGCTTGAAATCGAATCTTTCGAAGACAAATTATCGGGCGGTCTGCGGGCCCTGTTAATCATTGCCCCGCGCTGCCCCGAGGTTTGGAATATCACGCCGTTTACCGGGCATGGCGCATCGCGGCGCGCGATGCCGTATGATCGGGAATTGACCAGGAGACACAAATGACAAGCTACGTAATCGATCCCCCGGTGCAGGCCAGCCTGCCGGTGCGCGGCAGCGACGCCCGGTTTCCGGTGCGCCGCGTTTACTGCGTCGGCCGCAACTACGCCGCGCACGCGATCGAAATGGGTCACGACCCGGACCGCGAAGACCCGTTCTTCTTCCAGAAAAACCCGGACAACCTGCTGACCGGCGGGAAGGACTTTCCCTACCCGGTCAAATCCGAGGACGTGCACCACGAAATCGAGATGACCGTCGCGCTGCACCGCGGCGGCAGCGCTATCGCCGTCGAATCGGCGCTGGACTGCGTCTGGGGTTACGGCGTCGCGCTCGACATGACCCGGCGCGACCTGCAGGCCCAGTGTAAAAAGGCCGGCCGCCCCTGGGAAATCGGCAAGGCCTTCGACCACTCGGCGCCGGCCTCCGAGCTGGTGCCGGCGAGCGAGATCGGCCATCCGGCCGAGGGCGCGATCTGGCTCAGGGTCAATGGGGAAATTCGCCAGCAGGGCGACCTCAACCAGATGATCTGGAAAGTCCCGGAAATGATTTCCTACCTGTCCGGGCTGTTTACCCTCGCGCCGGGTGACGTGATCCTGTCCGGTACGCCGTCGGGTGTCGGGCCGGTAGTGCGCGGCGACGAGCTCGAAGGCCATGTCGACGGCGTCGGCGAGCTGCGGTTCAGGGTGATCTGATCGAACCCGCGCGCGGAATTTGTGCCCGCGCGCAACGAGCGATCCCCGCGAATCGAGTCAGCCTGCGCCTGCGTCCGGCGTCGAAAGCGTCAAGCCCGGGGTTCTTCGTCGGCGGGTGCCTGTTGCTCGGTGCCATCGGTTTTGTCGCCGAGCAGGCGCCGCACCACGACGAAGAACATGGGCACGAAAAACACCCCGAGCACGGTGGCGCCGAACATGCCGCCCATGACCCCGGTGCCGATCGCGTGGCGGCTGTTGGCGCCGGCGCCGCTGGAAATCGCCAGCGGCAGCACGCCGAAGATGAATGCGATCGACGTCATCAGGATCGGCCGCAAACGCAGCCTCGAGGCTTCCAGCGTCGCCGCGAGCAGGCCCATGCCCGATTTTCGCAGGCGGTTTGCGAACTCGATGATCAGGATTGCATTCTTCGCCGACAGGCCGATCACCGCGATCAGGCCGACCTGGAAATAGACGTCGTTGTCGAGGCCGCGCAATTGCGAGAAACCGAGCGCGCCGAGCACGCCGAGCGGCACCACCAGCATGACCGCGACCGGAATCGACCAGCTCTCGTAGAGCGCGGCGAGCGCGAGGAACACCACCAGCAGCGAAAGGCCGAACAGGATCGGGGTCTGCTGCCCGGATATCACTTCCTGCAGCGATTGTCCCGACCACTCGTAACCGATGCCGCGCGGTAAATCCTTGTCGACGATATCGCTGATCGCGGCCATCGACTGGCCCGAACTGACACCGGGCGCCGCCGAGCCGTTGATGGTGATCGCCGGAAATCCATTGTAGTGATCGAGGGCCGGGAAAGTCAGTTCCCACTGGGCGTCGACGACGCTGGATAACGGCACCATGTTGTCCAGCCCGCCGTCGCGTCCCGGAATGTAGAAGTGGGACAGGTCGTCGGGGCTGTCACGAAACTCTTTGTCCGCCTGCATCATGACCTTGAGCACCCGCCCCTGGTAGTTGAAATCGTTGACGTAAGTCGATGCCAGCATCAGGCGGATCGCGTCGTAGATCTCGGACAGCGACAGGCCCATGGCCTGCGCCTGCAGGCGGTCGACGGCCATGTTGACCGACGGCCCGGCCTCCAGCTGGTTGGGGCGCACGCCCACCAGGTCGGGGTTCTGACGCGCCTGTCCGAGCAGGGTATGGCTGGCTTGCAGCAGCGTCTTGTAACCCAGCCCGGCACGGTCCTCGAGGCGCAGGTCGAAGCCGCCGAAACGGCCCAGGCCGCGAATCGACGGCAGGTTGATGACGAAGATCCGCGCCTCCTTGATCGACTGGCTGGCGCCGAAGGCCCAGCCGATCAATGCCTCCGCTGATTGATCCGGCCGCGGCCGTTCGCTCCAGTCCTTGAACTTGATGAACGCCATCGCCACGTTCTCGGCCTGGCCGAGGAAGCTGAAGCCGGACACGTCGAGAACCCGGTCCACGTTGGGATTGGAAATGATGATATTTTCCAGTTCGCGCATCACCTTGATTGTGCGGTCGATGGTCGCGCCCGGCGGCAGCTGCACCACGGCGAGCGCGTAGCCCTGGTCCTCTTCCGGTACGAAACTGGTCGGCATGCGCACGAACAGGTAGCCGACCAGTGCCACCAATGCGATGAACAAGACCATCCAGCGGGGCGTGTGCCGAATCGAGACCGCCACCCGCCACAGGTAAAATCGCCGGCCCAGGTTGTATATCCAGTTGAATCCGCGAAATACGAAGTTGGGCTCGCTGTGCACCGGCTTGATGAGCGAAGCACACAGCGCCGGGGTGAAAGAGAGCGCCATTACCGCGGACAGGACCATCGAGATCGCGATGGTCAGCGCGAACTGCGAATAGATGACCCCGACGCTACCGCTGACCAGCGACATCGGCAGGAATACCGCCGCCAGCACCGTGGTCATGGCGATGATAGCGCCGGTGATTTGCCCCATGGCCTTGCGGGTGGCTTCGCGGGGCGACAGCTTTTCCTCGGCGAGTATGCGCTCGACGTTTTCCACCACCACGATGGCGTCGTCGACCACCAGGCCGATGGCCAGCACCATCGCGAACAGGGTCAGGATGTTGATCGAAAATCCGAACACGTAGAGCCCGGCAAAGGCCCCGGTTATCGCCACCGGCACCACCAGCATCGGCACCATCGTGGCGCGCAGGTTTTGCAGGAACAGCAGCATGACCACGAACACCAGCACCACCGCTTCCAGCAGGGTCTTGATCACTTCGTTGATCGATATCGTGATGAACTGGGTGGTGTCGTAAGGTACCAGCCAGTCGACGCCGGGCGGAAAATACTGCGCCAGTTCGGTCATCTTGTCGCGTACCCGCTTGGCCACGTCGAGCGCGTTGGCGGTCGGCGACAGCATCACCGCGAAACCGGCAATCGAACTCGCCGAGTCGCGGGAGCGCAAATGCACGTTGCGGCCGTAGGCCTCGGCGCCCAGTTCGATACGCGATACGTCCTTGAGGCGCACCGTGCTGCCGTCGTCGTTGGTGCGCAGTATCACTTCGCCGAATTGCGCAGTGTTCGTGAAACGCGTCGCCGAGGTTACGCTGGCGGTGAAGCCCTGGCCCTCGGGCGCCGGTTCGCCGCCGATGCTGCCGGCCGCGACCTGCACGTTTTGATTGCGAATCGCGGCCAGCACCTGCGATGCGCTCATCCCGAAGCCGCGCAGCTTGTCGGGATCGAGCCAGATACGCATTGCGTACGGGGCGCCGAAGTGGCGCACGCCGCCGACGCCGGGCAGCCGCTGGACCGGATCGAGCAACTGGGCCGCGATCAGGTTGTCGAGCGCGTAGGAACTGAGGCCCGATGTTCCGGACTGTATCGCGACCACCATCAGGAAATCGTTGTTCGCCTTGGCCACCGTGACCCCGTTGTTGACGACTTCCTGGGGCAGGCGGCTTTCGGCGAGACTGACGCGGTTTTGCACCTGCACCGTGGCGATATCCGCATCGGTGCCGCTTTCGAAGGTCAGCGAGATATTCATCGTGCCGTTGGAGCGCGACGTGGAACTGAAATACAGCAGGTTGTCGACGCTGGTCAATTGCTGCTCGATGACCGAGGTGACCGCCGATTCCATGACCTCGGCGCTGGCGCCGGGGTAAGAGGCGTCGATATTGACTTGCGGCGGCGCGATCGCCGGGTAGGCGGAAACCGGCAGGTTGTGAATCGCGATCACACCGCCGAGGGTGATCAGGATCGCGATAACCCATGCGAATACCGGCCGATCGATAAAAAACTGTGGCATCGTAAACCCGTTAGCGACGCTGTGCGAAGGCTAGTTCTGCGCTTTGCCGGACCCGGCCGCGGCGCCGGAGCCGGTATCGGCCTTCGCGACGCGCGCCTGCGCGCCCGGCAGAACTTTTTGCAGGCCGGCGGTGATGACGCGGTCGCCGTCCTGCAGTTCGCCGCTCACCACCCAGTCGCTGGAGGTCTTGGTCTGCAGTTCGATGCGCTTTTGCCGCACGCTGCCGCCCTGGTCGACGATCAGTACGTAGGCGCCCTGCGCATCCCGCAATACCGATACCTGCGGCACGAGATAGGCATTTTCGAGCTGTCCCATGGTCAACCGCAGCTTGACGAACATGCCGGGTAAAAGTTGCCGCTCCGGATTGGGGACCACGGCGCGCAACGATACCGAGCCGGTCCCCGGGTCGACGGCCAGATCGGTGAAATCGAGCCCACCCTGGTGCGGATACAACTTTCCGTCCGGCAGGTACAGGTCCACGGGCGCTTTTTGTTCCGGGCCATTGCCGACCGTGGCGCCGACCATCTGGCGCAACTGTTGCAGTTCGGCCAGCGACTGGCTGAAATTGACGCGAATCGGGTCGATCTGCTCGACCGTGGTCAACACCGTGGCCTCGCCCTGTCCGACCAGTGCGCCCTCGTTGACCTGCGCCCGGCCCGCGCGGCCGTCGATCGTCGCGCGCACGGTGGAATAGTCGAGATCCAGCTCGGCCGCTTCCAGGTTGGCTTCGGCGATCTTGACCGCGGCCGCGGTGGAACTTTCCTTGGCGAGCGCATTGTCGAGGTCCTGCCGGGACGTCAGTCCCCTGGCGTTCAGGTCGGTATAGCGTTGCGCAACCTGCCGGGCGATTTCGGCATCGGCGCGCGCTTTTGCCAGTTCCGCCTGCTGCCCGTGGACCTTCACCTGCAGCGGCGCCGGATCGATCTTGAACAGCACCTGCCCGGCCTTGACATCGGTCCCTTCCGTATAGACCTGCTTGAGAATGATGCCGGCTACCCGGGCGCGCACCTCGGCGACGCGGCTGGAAGCCAGCCGACCGACCAGGTCTCGGGTCAGCGGAACGTTTTGCGGCTTGACGGTAACCACTTCCACTTCGGGCGGCGGCGGGGCTTTACTGCCGCCCGCGGCCTGCTGTTTACCCTGGGTCTGATTATTGCAGGATGCAATCAACAGCGTGGCCGCAAGCACGAGCAGGGCCTGACAAAAGAAATAACCTGCGCGGGGGCGCGAAGCGGACGATTTACGCCCTGAAATGGTGACCAGGCGAGCCGGCATCTGGTGTAATTCCTGTCGATTAAAGACCGCAGACGACGATAACCGGACGATCAGCGCGCCATGCCGTGAAATGAATAGCGGCGTTCGGGGCGATCTGCGAATCTGACGATGCACAGATTAACACCATCCACAGCGAAAAATCGACGATCAATTTTGCGGTCGCCGACGGGCCGCAAGCGAAAATCTCGTGGAAATGGCGGTCAGCGGACGAGGTCGGCGCGAATCCAGATGCTGTCCTGCCGGCTTTGCCGCGTCGAGCGCTGGCTGACGCCATCGCCCTGCGTGCGCTCGCTGCGTTCGCTGACGCCGCCGAGCGGCAGCCATTCGCCGAGACGTCCGCTGACGGTGGTTGCCGCCTGCAGCGTTTCGATATTGCCACCCGCGGCTTGCGCCCGATTCCTGAACGGGCTGATCTGCAGTGTCACCCGGTCGTCGTGCAGCCGCGGCAGCACGTAAAAGCCGCTGGCCGCATCGACGGGTGCCGAGCCGTACAGGCTGAAGCTGTTGCCGGTGGCGATGAAGCCCTCGGTGCCCTCGGTGACGCGCAGCCGGTGCAGGGGAGCGCTCGACTCGCTGCGCCGGGTCTCGCCGGCGCCGAGGCTGCCGCTGACCCGGCCGTTTTCGATTTGAATGCTGCCGCTGAGATGTTGCTTTTCGAGATCGCTTTGGCGGCCCTGGAAAACGGATATCATCAGGGTCTTCGCGGCGACATCGATACTCGCGATCAATTCCCGCACCTCGGCGACCGTCCGCGGCGATGCGCGCAGAAATATCTTGAAGCCCTGGCTGGTGATTTTATCGCCGGGCTCGAGCAGGGGCTCGATGACCGGGACGATCTCCGCGGCCGGCCGATGGTGCAGCTGCAGCGTGGTTATCGAGGCAGCCGCCGGCAGGATCGAATAGCACAGCAGGAGCAGCACGAGCAGGCAGCGTCGAGTCTTCGAATTCGCGGCACCCGGCCGTGCGGGATGCCGGCTCACGGCATTTGCGTCAGGTAGTTGCATGTATCGCTTCGCTTACCTGCCAGAGTGTAGCCGATACCGGTGTTGTTTATCGATGCCGGTTCGCGTTTCTGAAGACTTCTACCAGGCTGGCGTTGTCCTGCTCGAGGTAGCCGGCAGCGGCCGCCCGCCGGTATAACCCGAGAATGAAATCGGGCAGCTCCGTATTGATGCCGCGCTCGACCGCGAGGCTGCGAATCGCCGACACCACCTCGATCGCGGTACTCACCGAGACGACGATCCCGTCGTCGTAATTACCGCTGTCGACCGCGGCCGCCAGGTGACGAGCCCGGTCGCCGACGGGAAATAGGTCGGCGAACTGCGCCAGCGGCACGTTTTCGGCATCGCACAGCTGCAGGCCGTAGACGATACCGACCGTATTGGTGACCAGCCGCGTGACCGATGCGAGGTCGAGCGCGGCCGCGGCGCCGATGGTCGATCCCAGGTAGCGAATGTCGCCGCCGAGGCCGTCGAGCAGGCCGCGGCAATCGTTCCAGGCGTCGCCCGCGCCGCTGACCAGCAGCTGTCCGTCCGCTTTGCCCACCGACGGCGGGTAAACCATGATCGAGCAATCGAGATAGCGGCCGCCGAGATCGTCGATCCAGCGCTCCGCCTGCCTCGCCTCGGCCGGCGTGCCGGTGCTCGTCTGCAGCAGCGTACGGCCCTGGAGCAGCGGGGCGATCGCGGGCGCGTCGAGCAGCGCGCGGGTGGCCGCGTAACCGTGAATACAGACCAGGATCACCGGGCTCGCCGCGACCGCCTCCTCGAGACTGGCGGCGCGCTCGACGCCGGGCCCGGCAAGCTCCGGCGCCTTTGCCGGGTTGCGGTTCCACAATGTCAGTGCGTGACCCCTGTCGATCAGCGCTTGTGCGATCGCCGAGCCCATGGCGCCCAGCCCGATGACAGTCAACTCGCTCATTGGTTTGATCTTCACGTTTTGGTTGGCCGATGAAGACTAGGCGCAAACGCGTGTCTAAACTTGAGCGAATCCTGATGTTTTCGTGATCTTTGCGCGACGGGCGTATACTGTTGCCCCGGTGAAACAATAAACAAGGGCGCCCGATGCCATCGCATCGCGCGCCTGCCGGTTGACGCCATGCGCTACACGTTCGATCAATTCGTGCTCGATACCGAGCGTTTCGAGATTTCGGAAAACGGCAACCCGCTGCGAGCCGAACCGCAGGTCATGGAATTGCTGACCTATTTCGTTCGCAACAGCGGCCGCCTGGTGACTCGCGACGAACTTGTCGAGGCAGTCTGGAGAGGGCGCCTGGTTTCGGACTCGGCGATCAGCGGCCGCATCAAGGTCGCGCGCAAACTGCTGGGCGATAGCGGCCGGCGGCAAAAATACATTCGCACGATCCATAAGAAAGGCTTTGCGTTTACCGCGCTGCCGCAAACCGGCGGCGCGGCAAACCTGCGCGGCGAAATACCGCGGGGTTCGACCGGCCGCGACATCGCGGCGGCGAGGCCCGGCTGGCGTCACGATCCGTTGCCATCGATTGCCGTGCTTCGCTTCGCCGGCCCTGGCGGCGATCCCGACGACAGTTGCTTCGCGGAAGGCCTCACCGAGGAATTGATCACCACGCTGTCGAAGATCTCGAAACTCGTCGTGATCGCCCACCCGGAATCGATGGCGCGCGACCCCGCTAGCGTCGACGTGCAGCGCCTGGGGAGCAAGCTCGACGTGCGCCACCTGCTCTATGGCAGCGTCAGAAAAGATGCGCAGCGTCTCAGGATATCCGTGCGCCTGGTGGACAGTCTCGACGGGCGGCACCTGTGGGCGCAGCGCTACGATTGCCTGAACCGCGACCTATTCGATCTGCAGGACCAGCTCACCCGCGAAGTCGTATCGGCGCTGCAGGTCGAGTTGACCGAGGGCGACCAGGCCTTGCTGCTGTCGCGCGGCACCGAGGATGTCGAGGCCTGGAAGCTCACCTTCCAGGGGCAGGCGGGCGTGCTCGCGCATCATCAGGACAAGGTGCGCCGCGGCCGCGAACAGCTGCAGGCCGCCCTCGAACGCGACGAAAATTATGCCCTTGCCTGGAGCGCGCTGGCGCTGGCGCACTGGAAAGAAGCCATGAACGAGGGCTGGAGCGAATCGCGCGAGCAATCTTTCGCGCTGCTGGTCGAGGCCAACGACCGGGCGTTGGCGCTGGAACCGGACAATGCCGCAAGCCTCGCCATGCGCGGACTCATCCTGGTTTCGAGGCGCCGCTTCGACGAGGCCTTCGATGACGCGATGCGAGCGTTGCATTCGGCCAACAGCGCCGCCGATACGATTGCCCTGGCCGGTATCGTGTTGCGGGCCTGCTGCGAACCCGGGCTGTCCATCTTGCATACCCGCAAGGCCATGCAACTGTGCCCGGTATATCCCGCCTGGTATCCGTACGGCATCGCGGTTTGTTACTGGATGCTCGAGGATTTCGAGCCGGCGCTGGAGTATGCCGCGGAAGCAGTCGCAATCGATCCGCAATTCTCGCTGAATTATTATTTACTGGCCGTCGCGCATGCCGAGGCGGGCAATGCTCGCGAGGCGCGCGGGGCGGTCGAATCCCTGCTCGCGATCGATCCGAAATTTTCGAGCCGTGCCTATAACGCGAGCATGCCGTTTCGCGATCCGGCGATCGAGGCGAGACGGGAAACCGCGTTGCGGCGAGCCGGCATGCCCGAATGAATGGCGACGATATTTATTGGCCGATTTGGGCTATTATGGAAGAGTCGAGTTTTTCCGATTCGAAATCGATAATCGTATCATTCCCGAGGCAGTTGCATTGCTATGCAAGTGAGTGACACGGACTTTTTCTTTAGACGATCAACCCGCCCGGTCAAAGCGATGTGCGTGAACGTCAAAATCCATCGACGACGGGACATTCATCGCGCTTTCGAATACCGTCGCACGACGCAACTTGCGAACTCCTGCGAACGCCTTTCACGAACGTCCAACAGCGCTTTCGTGATCCGCGTCACAGCCTCCAAGAGCCAGTCATAATGCGGTCTTCGGCGTTTTTGATCCGCTCATCCCGGTTTGCCAGCCACTTATCCAATAGTGAATCAGGTTGCTAGTAAAGGGGGAAACGTTTTCTATATTATATTTCGGCGTAAAGCTGGTCGGACAATTTTTTTAGAGCGTTAGATTTTTCAGGTAAATCTTGTGAACAGGAAATCCGCAGGTTTCACTTTACTCGAACTGGTGATCATCGTCGCCATACTGGCGATCACCTCGGCATTCGCCGCGCCCGGGGTGATGACGATGATTGCCGACAATCGAATTTCGAGTAGCGTCAACGACTATGTCGCCGCGTTGCAGTTCGCCAAGACCGAAGCCGCGGCGCGCATCAGCCCGGTGACCCTGTGCAAGGCGAACAACAACCTGGACAAATGCGTCGCCGGCGGCGACTGGCAGCAAGGCTGGATCGTGTTCGCGGATGCGAACGCCAATGCCAGTGTCGACGGTGGCGAACAGATCCTGCTGGTGCACGAGGCCCTGGACCCGCAAATCACTTTCGGCGGCACCGCGCAGGTGCAGGACTTTATCACTTATCGGCCTTCGGGCACGACGAGTGTCACCAGCGCGCAAGTGCTGATCATGTGCGATAACCGCGGTTTTATCGACGCGTCGCGAGGCGTGCTGGTGACGATTACCGGCCGCGGCAGCGTTATGAAAGCATCAGACACGGGACAAGCAGCATGCCTGTAAAACCAGCCCAACCATATTGCCAGTCCATGCGCCGCGGTCAGCGCGGCGACACCATGATCGAAGTACTGGTCACCATCATCGTGATCGCCGTCGGCGTCCTCGGCGCCGCGGCATTGCAGGTCACGACGCTGAAAAACCTGAGCAGCTCGCACAGCGCGACGGTTGCCGCACTGGTGGCCGAAGACCTGAGCGAGCGCATGCGCGCCAACCCGAGCGCGGTACTGGCCAACGACTACGTGCACGACGCGGCACCGACCGGCTACCCGGATTGTTCGGCCAACACCTGCGACGAACAGCAGCTGGCCGACTACGACATGGGTAGCTGGTGGAACCAGCTGACCGCGCTGTTGCCGGCCGGCAGCGGCGAAGTCACGCGCAACGTCGGCACCGATACCTTCGTGGTCACGGTGCGCTGGGACGAGGATCGCAGCGGCAGCAACGGCACCAATTGTCCGCCGCAGTCGGCGAGCGATCTCGAGTGCTACCAGTTCAACGTCACCATGTGAGCCGGCGGAGCAGCGAGACCTATAGTGAGCAAAATGACTTCAAGACACGCGCAAGCACTGGCCCGACAGGGGGGTCTCAGCATGGTGGAACTCATGGTCGCCATGGCTCTCGGCCTGTTCCTGCTGCTCGCGCTGGTGCAGATTTTGATCAACGGCAAGGATGCTTTCGGCTCGGCGAATCACCTTTCGCGGCTACAGGAAAACGGCCGTATCGCGACAGGGCTGATGGTGACCGATCTGAAGCGCGCCGGCTACTTCGGCGGCAATTCCGATATCCCCGATATTTTCGGCACCACCGGGCAGGTGGTGCCCGATATGACCTGTTCCAATGCCGATACGACCTGGGCGCGCATGATCACCCAGCCGATCGAGGGTCTCGACGATACCAATGCCGGCTATGCCTGCATCGATAACGCCGCTTACCTGCGCGGCGACGTGGTCACGGTGCGCTACTCCGCGCCCTTCGTCGAGACCGGCGCGCTGGATGCCACCCGGCTTTACCTGCGCAGCTCGCTGTTCGAGGGCAAGATATTCGTCGGTAGCGCCGCGGCGCAGGCCGTCAACCAGGTGCTGGATACGCCGCAGAACGTGCGCCGACTGGAGGCTTACAGTTATTTCGTCGGCGACTCCGGGCGAACCTGCAACGGCGCCCAGGTGCCGTCGCTGTTTCGCGTCAGGGTGGACGACGTCGGCAAGCCGGTGACCGAGGAATTGCTGCCGGGTATCGAGAACCTGCAGTTGCAGTATGGCGACGGCCAGCGCTATTACGACGCCGGCGCGGTTCCCGACTGGAACGATGTTCTGACTGCCCGTATCTGGCTGCTGGTGCGCGCCGAATGCGCCGAAACCGGGTTTACCGATGGCAACACCTATACGATGGGCAACCAGGTTTACACGCCGAACGACGGTTTTCGACGCCAGTTGTATTCCAACGTCGTCATGATCAGAAACTTCAAGAACTAGGACCGAATCGCCATGCAAGCACAGACGATGAACGACCGGGCGACCGCCGCCAGCCAGCGAGGCGTATCGCTGATCGTCGCGATGGTCATGCTGATCGTGCTGACGCTGATCGGCGTCAGCTCGATGAATACAGCGATCACCGAATTGAAGATGGCCGGCAGCATGCAGCAGCAGACCGTCGCGCTCAACCGCGCCGACGAGCTGCTGCGCGTCGGTGAAGAGGATGTCGAGACGATCGTCAAAAACCCCTCCGCGTTCGATTTTTCGAATCCTGGCGACGGCTACTACGTAACCGCCGACAATATCGACGTATTCGATCTCGACTGGGCCAACCTGAATCCGAACCAGGGCGCCAACACCGGCGACGTATACGTAACCGAATACCTGGGTCCGAAAGCGATTCCGGGGGAATCGGTCAAGGTCAGCACCGACGGCCGCATCATCGGCGGCGCGGTACATACATTTCGCATTACCTCGCGCAGCGCCACCGGAAAAGGCGCCCTGCGGTTGGCGCAAAGTCTCTACGTGACGATTTCGCCGCCGTAAGCGAGGCTGACGAGAATAATCGATTTTTTTGGAGCATAGAATCGTGAATAACAAACGCTTTATCAATTCCCTGCTGGTGATGCTATCGGTGCTGGCTTGCCGGGCGGAGGCGGCGGCGCCGTTCGACCCCGAAACGCAGCCGCTGGGTTACATCGGCCCGATCGAGCTCAGCAACACCGACCTCAGCAATGGCGCCAAGGCTTATCGCGGCTGGTTCGAAAACGGTGCCTGGCAGGGCGACCTGATCGAGTACGACGTCAGCAACACGGGTGTGCTGAGCACCAGTATCGACCTGACGAGCACCTCGCCGAAGCAGGGCGCTGTCGCCACCAACTGGTCGGCGCACGTGCAGTTTGCCGCCAACGCGAACGGTGTCAGCCACTGGGATACCGGCAGAAAGATCATCACCTCGAACAGCGATGGCGACAACCAGGTCGCGTTTCGCTGGGCGAACCTGAACAACACGCAAAAGCAGCTGCTGGACAAGCTCGCCTTCACCAACCAGGACACTTCGAGCATGATTCTCGACTTCCTGCGCGGCGATCGCAGCCAGGAAAATCCGAAGGGCCCGCTGCGCCTGCGCTTCACGGTGATGGGCGACGTGGTTCACTCGCACCCGGAATACGTCGGTATTCCGAACGGTGTTTACACGGACACCAGCTATGTCAACTTCAAGAATAACAACCTGAATCGCGCGCCGCGGGTTTACGTGGGCTCCAACGACGGCATGCTGCATGCCTTCGATGCCAGTAACGGTAACGAAGTCTGGGCCTACGTGCCGTCCATGCTGTTTCCCAAGCTGGCCCGGCTGTCGGGCGTCCCCTATGCGCATAGCTACTATGTCGACGGCGGTATTACCGCGCAGGATGCTTATTACAACGGCGACTGGCACACGGTGCTGGTCGGCAGCATGGGCGCGGGCGCCAGGGGACTGTTCGCGCTCGACGTCACCAGCCCGAACCTGGGTTCCGAGAACAGCGCTTCCGGTACCAACCGGAAGATACTCTGGGAACTCGACGCCGATGCCGATAATGACAAGGATATGGGTTATATCTTCGAGGCGTCGACGATCGCCCAGTTGAACGACGGCAAGTTTTACGCGGTCAACGGCAACGGCGTCAGCAGCAAGGGCGGCGTGGCGATGCTCTACCTGAAGGAAATAGACCCGAACGGCGATCCGAAGCCGAAAAAATTGACCACCAGCAGCGGCAGCATGGCCTCTCCCAACGGCCTGTCGGCGCCGGCGCTGGTCGATACCGACAACGACGGCAAGGTCGATGTCGCCTGGGCCGGCGACATCAACGGCGACATGTGGCGTTTCGACCTGAGTAGCTCGAATCCCAACAACTGGAAAGTCGACTACAAGGTCTACGACGGCGTAGATTCGCAGCCGATCACCACCTCGCCGGATATCGCCAACCATCCGCAGTACGGTCACCTGGTGCTGTTCGGCACCGGCCGACTGTATACCGATGCCGATATCAAGGATACCTCGGTACAGTCGCTGTTCGGCATCTGGGATACCGGCAATGCCCCCACCGGCAGCGAGCCGCGCCTGGCGCAGATATTGTCGGACGACACCCCGTATAACGGCGGCGGTTACAGCGAGTGGGTGCGCACCTATACCACGGTCGCCGCGCTCGATTACAGCACCTATCGAGGCTGGAAAGTGGATC
>Ga0210101_1000242_pt1 | contig 19891 bp, 23 predicted proteins | sample Muzzi_PWC_D1_FD_185534 | JGI IMG/M metagenome (GOLD analysis project Ga0210101, IMG submission 185534) | Wetland microbial communities from San Francisco Bay, California, USA, that impact long-term carbon sequestration - Muzzi_PWC_D1 (SPAdes) | ecosystem: Environmental > Aquatic > Marine >... | reverse complement strand
TGCTCACTGGGATGTGCTGGTACGGGCCAGGGCCATCGAAAATCAGTGTTATGTCATAGCGGCCGCCCAGGGTGGCTATCACATCAATGGCCGGGAAACCTATGGTCACAGCATGATCGTTGATCCGTGGGGCAATACTCTGGATGAGCTGGCCAGCGGCTCGGGTTTTGTTGATGCTGAAATTGATCTCAGTTATGTGCAGCGTATACGGCGGAGCTTCCCGGCAGTGGAACATCGTCGACTGTCATGTCGTACCGATAACCAGTCTACGAAATGATGAATGGATAGTATGACCGGCAACGATGAAAATCTGGTAGAGGTGAGAAATCTGACCTTCCGTTTTGGCGCGCGTATCATCTTTGATGATGTCGATGTGGATATACGGCGCGGCAAGATTACCACGATCATGGGGCCCAGCGGTACTGGCAAGACAACGTTGCTGCGCATGATAGGCGGACAGCTTAAACCTTTTGCGGGTGAGGTTCGCGTCGATGGCCGGGATGTGCCGAAATTATCCAGCGTCCAGCTTTATCATTTACGCATGCGTATGGGCATGATGTTCCAGAGTGGCGCCCTGTTTACCGGTTTTAGTGTCTACGATAATGTCGCCTTTCCGTTGCGGGAGCACACACGCCTGTCGGAAACGATGATCCGGGATCTGGTGCTGATGAAACTGCAGGCAGTCGGACTGCGCGGCGCCCGTGACCTGATGCCGGCGGAATTATCCGGTGGTATGGCGCGGCGTGTGGCTCTGGCGCGGGCGATCGCCCTGGATCCGATGATGATTATGTATGATGAGCCGTTTACAGGCCAGGATCCGATCACTGTAGGTGTAATCATGAAATTGATTCGCATGATCAATGATACATTGGGTCTGACCAGCATCGTTGTTTCCCACGATGTCCAGGAGATTTCATCGATTTCCGATTACATTTATATGTTATCGAACGGCAAAGTGGTGGGCCAGGGCACACCGGAACAGATGTGGCAATCAGATTCGCCGTGGGTGACGCAGTTCATGAAGGCACAGCCCGATGGGCCGGTACCGTTTCATTATCCGGCAATCGATCTGGCAGAGGACTTGTTTGCATGACCGCTGTAATCGTTGACCGCCTGCAGCTGAACAGGATTACAGGCGCATGCTAGATTGGTTGCAGATGCTTGGTCGTGGCGGCCTGGATTTTTTTGAACGCCTGGGTCGCGGTCACGTATTTGTGCTGCGGGTACTGGCCAGTGTGCCGGTCGTGTTTCTGCAACCGCGATTGATTGTCACGCAGATATATTCTGTCGGTGTTTTATCCCTGGTGATTATCGTCGTCTCCGGCCTGAATGTCGGTATGGTGCTGGGCCTGCAGATGTACAATACTCTGGTTGATTTTGGTGCCGAGACTTCACTGGGTCCGGTTGTGGCATTGTCACTGGTGCGTGAATTGGGACCGGTTGTGGCGGGATTGTTGTTTGCGGGTCGGGCGGGCTCGGCGTTGACGGCTGAAATCGGGTTGATGAAGGCCACTGAGCAATTATCCGGTATGGAGATGATGGCCGTGGATCCTGTTAAACGGATCGTTGCCCCGCGCTTCGTTGCCGGGTTGATATCGATGCCGTTGCTCGCGGCCATGTTCAGCGCTGTCGGTATCCTGGGGGGCTACTTTGTTGGTGTAGGTTTGCTGGGGATCGATGACGGCGCCTTCTGGTCTCAGATGCAGTCCAAGGTGGACCTCTATGAAGATGTTATGAATGGCGTTATAAAGAGCATTGTCTTTGGTGTTGTTATTACCTGGATTGCCGTGTTTGAGGGTTATGATGCCGTGCCCACGACCGAAGGCGTGAGCCGGGCCACTACCAATACGGTTGTTTATGCCTCTCTGGCGGTACTGGGGCTGGATTTTGTGTTAACGGCGCTGATGTTCGGGAGTTGATAATGGGAAGTAATCGAATCGTAGAGATTGTGGTCGGTGTATTTGTGGCGCTGGGGATCGCGGCCCTGTTTATGCTGGCCATGAAGGTGAGTAATCTGAGTAATCTGGGGGCTGATAAGGGTTACGAGATCCAGGCCCGCTTTGACAATATCGGTGGCCTGAAAGTGATGTCACCGGTCAGCGTTGCCGGTGTGCGTATTGGTCGGGTGGTGGCGATCAATTTTGACCAAAACCGCTATGAGGCGGTGGTGAAGATGATGATTGATCCCAGTTATAATCGCCTACCGAAGGACACCTCCGCCAGTATTTTTACTGCGGGATTGCTGGGTGAGCAATATGTCAGTCTTGAGCCGGGCGCCGATGAAGAATTTTTGCACGATGGTGATCAGGTAAAGCTGACACAATCGTCGCTGGTGATGGAACAGATCATCGGCCAGTTTCTGTTTGGCAAGGCTGCCGAGGGTGCCGACCAGTGAATTGGCGCAAACACGCTGTACAGCCTGTAACGGCAGCCTGTCTGGTGCTGGCCGGTTTCAGCGTGTGTATAAGCCTGTCCGCGCATGCCGAGGTGTTGACGTTGGAGCAGGCCATTGATCGCGCCATGCACTATGATCCCCGTATCAGTGAACGGGAAAAACTGGTCGCAGCAGCACGCGGCATGCTACAGGAGGCCCTCGGCAACGATGATCTGATCTATGATGTCAACGCCTTTACCGGGCTGGTCACCCAGCTCGATGGTGGTTTTTTCAATCCCTCGACCATGGATCCCCGTTCCGATCGTTATGACTGGAATGGTGTGACGACCTGGTCGACCGTGCAATTCAGCCTCATCAAGCCGTTGTATACCTTTGGCAAGATAGAAAACTATGCCGATGCCGCCAGAGAGAATATCAAGATCAAGGGCGAGGATGTACAGCTTCAGCGCGCCAATACGATTGTCGATGTCAGCCGCGCCTATTATGGTTATCTGACTGCGAGGGATACGCGTTATCTGTTTGAGGACGTGAGCAAACGTCTGGATAAAGCGATTACGCTGGTACGCCGCTGGCTGGAGAGTGACTCCGGGGGTGTCCGGCAATCGGATCTGTATGCTTTGCTGTCCGGCCAGGGGCTGATAGATAATTATCTGCGTCAGGCCGAGGGTGTGGAAAGCGTTGCGCTGGCCGGCCTGCATCTGCTGACAGGCATCGATAAAGATGAGCCGATCGAGGTGGCTGAGCGTCGACTGGAGCCTTTGGCGAAGCCTGAGCAGTCACTGGAGGTGTTGCAGGCCCGGGCACTGAAACTGCGACCGGAGATGAAGCAACTGGAGGCCGGACTTAAGGCCCGGCGCTCACTGGTGGCGGCCAAGGAGGCTGAAAAAATGCCCAATGTCTATGCCGGCATCGCGGGAATGGCGGCCTATTCACCCGGGCGCGACCGGCTGGACAACCCGTATATCAGTGATCCGTTTAATGACTATGGCGCCACGCCGCTGGTAGGCATCAAGTGGCAGTGGGCCAGCGGGGCCCAGGCGGCACGTGTCGTCCAGGCCCAGGCAGAGCTGGATGCACTGGTGGAAAAGTCGAGTTTTGCCCGCCGCGGAATTCCTTTCGAGGTCGCCGAACAATACCATCAGGTACTGGCCTATGCCGAGGCGGTAGAGAAATTGAAATATGCTGCCCGTTCGGCGCGGCGCTGGATGGTCAGTAGTTATGCCGACTTCGAGGCCGGTATCGAGGACGCAGATTATGCATTAACGGCCTTTCAGGGCTATGTGTTGACCTACAGTGAATACCTGAAAACAGTGAATGATTACAATATGCATGTCGTACGTTTACGCTATGTCACGGGAGAAACACAATGAGGCGAACAGTAGTCTATGGATTGGCGCGGAAGCTGTGTTTAGTCAGCCTGTTGCTGGTGGTCATACCTGTCGCCGTAGCCGCAACCGATCCACTGTCGCTGGTAAAGGATACCTCTGAAAGAATGTTGACAGCGATCAAGGCCGAACGCGCCACGATTGATAAAGATAAAGGCCGGCTATTTACACTGGTCGAAGAGATTGTACTGCCGCATTTTGATTTTAACCGTATGGCGAAAATGGTGCTGGGGAAATACTGGCGTCGCGCCAGTGATGAGCAGCGCCGGCGTTTCGCCGAGGAGTTTCGCTTCCTGCTGGTACGCACCTATGCCGCATCCATGCTTGAGTATACGGATCAGAAAATCGACTATCTGCCTTACCGCGCCGGCCCCGATGCCGATGAAGCCACGGTACAGACCGAGGTTGAACAGGATGGCGGTTTTCCCGTGCCCATAGATTACAAGTTGTTCCGGGACAATGGTGAGTGGAAGGTGTATGAGGTGGTGATAGACGGTGTTGGTTTGGTCATCAATTATCGTTCATCGTTTGCCACCGAGATACGCGGCAAGCAGGGCCTGGACGGCCTGATCAGCAAACTCAAGAGTCGCAATGATGAGGCGCGTAATGAGTAACGGCTGCCTGATCGAGGAGACCGCTCCGGAACATTTTGTCCTGCGTGGTGAGTTGAGTTTCAGCACCGTGATGGATCTGTTGCGGAACAGCGCGGTGCTGCTGTGGAGGAATTCGTCCGTAACGCTGGATCTGGCAGGCGTTACCCGAACCGACAGCGCCGGCCTGGCCCTACTGGTGGAATGGATAAAGATCGCCCGGCGTCAGGGGAAGTCCATCCACTTTTGCAATATTCCGGAGCAGATGTTGGCCGTGGCCGAGGTCGCGGGTCTTGGCGACCTGCTGCCCGTTACGTCACCCTGAACGCGAATCTCTGCTATTATATGGTGCTACGACAGGGTATTAGCACACTTCTCTCACGGATAGTTACGGATGCACATCGATGCCGGTAATGATTAATGGATGCTGAGCAGATAAAAGACATGATTGAGAACGCCCTGCCGGGCGCCATTGCCAGGGTGAGCGGTGACGACGGGGTGCACTTTGAGGCAAGCGTCATTTGTGACGAGTTCTCCGGCAAATCGATGCTGGCGCAGCATCGCATGGTTTATGATGCACTGGGTGATAAACTCCAGTCAGGTGTTATCCATGCCATGGCATTACGTACCTATACCCCACAGCAGTGGAATGAGCAATAAGGCGCTGGCAGTGATTGCCAGGGTGTGAAGAACTGGGATTATGGATAAACTGATCATTCGCGGCACGGGCCCACTCAATGGTGCGATTCGCATTTCCGGGGCCAAGAATGCCGCCCTGCCTATCATGATGGCTGCATTGCTGACTGATCAACCATTGATGGTCAGCAATATCCCCCATCTGCACGATATCACGACGACCATGGAATTACTTGGTGGCATGGGTGTCGGGCTGATGGTCGATGAGCACATGGGGGTTGAACTGGATGCCTCGACCATTAGCGAGTTCTATGCGCCTTATGAAATGGTCAAGACCATGCGTGCCTCGATACTGGTACTGGGCCCGTTACTGGCCCGCTATGGACAGGCCAATGTATCGCTTCCCGGTGGTTGTGCGATCGGAACGCGCCCGGTAGACCAGCACATTCATGCCCTGCAGGCGATGGGTGCTGAAATCACGGTCGAGGGTGGTTATATCCGTGCCCGGGCAAAACGCCTGCAAGGCACCCGTCTGGTCATGGATATGATTACCGTAACCGGCACCGAAAATATCATGATGGCGGCGACCCTGGCCAAAGGCACGACGGTAATCGAGAACGCAGCCCGTGAACCGGAAGTGGTTGACCTGGCCGAATGCCTGAACAAGATGGGCGCGCGCATCAGTGGCGCGGGCAGCGATAGTATAGTTATCGACGGGGTTGAATCCCTTTCCGGCGGCAGCTATTCGGTATTGCCGGATCGTATCGAGACCGGTACCTATCTGGTCGGTGCGGCCATCAGCGGCGGTCGGGTGACGTTGAAAGATACCCGGCCGGACATCCTGGATTCCGTTCTGGTTAAACTCGAGGAGGCCGGCGCCGAGATCGAGTGTGGCGAGAACTCGATTACGCTGGATATGAAAGGCAATCGGCCCAGGGCGGTTAATATCCGTACCGCGCCTTATCCTGCCTTTCCAACGGACATGCAGGCCCAGTTTACCGCCCTGAATGCTATCGCCGAGGGTACCGGTACCATTACCGAAACGGTCTTCGAGAACCGTTTTATGCATGTGCCTGAGTTGCAGCGCATGGGCGCCGACCTGACACTGGCCGGCAACGTTACTGTCTGTGCCGGGGTCAAGAGCCTGGTGGCGGCGCCGGTGATGGCGACGGATTTGCGCGCCTCGGCCAGCCTGGTGCTGGCCGGCCTGGTCGCGGAAGGAGATACCATCGTCGACCGCATCTATCATATTGATCGTGGCTATCAGTGTATCGAAGAAAAACTGGCACAACTGGGGGCCCATATCCGGCGTGTGCCATCCTGACCCGGCCCCATATTGATTGAATTTGATCATTGGCTGGGTGATAGTGGTAACTACGACTAATGATTTCGCGCTCACATTAGCGCACTGATTGCTTAAATAACTCTGTAACAGGAAATCCCGGTGGCTGACACACTGACAATCGCTTTGTCCAAGGGGCGCATCTTCAAGGAAACGCTGCCGTTACTCGCCTTTGCCGGCATCCAGGCTGTCGATGACCCGGATACCAGCCGCAAACTGATACTGGATACCAATCATGATGACATCAAGCTGATTGTGATCCGCGCGACTGACGTTCCGACCTTTGTTGACTATGGCGCCGCCGACCTGGGCGTGGCAGGCAAGGATGTGCTGATGGAATACGGGGGCCAGGGCTTGTACGAACCACTGGATCTCAAGATTGCACGTTGTCGCATGATGGTGGCTGGTCCGGTCAATGCCGGGCCCGATCATGGTCGCATGCGGGTAGCCACCAAATATGTCGAGACCACCCGCCGTTATTTCGCCGTGCAGGGTGAGCAGGTCGAAATCATCAAGCTCTATGGCTCAATGGAGCTGGCGCCATTGGTGGGGCTGGCCGACCGCATCGTAGATCTGGTTGATACCGGCAACACCCTGAGAGCCAATGGTCTGGAACCGCAGGCGCATATCGCCGATATCAGTTCCCGTCTGATCGTCAATAAGGCGGCCATGAAAATGAAACATGCCCGGGTCAAGGCCTTCATCGAGAAGATGACAGAGGCTGTTGCACGTCAGCAGTCCGTTCGGTAGGTATCAATATCGGAGTGAGACAATGATTGAAATCAAGCGCTTGAAGACTTCAATGCCGGATTTTACCCGGCAGCTGGATCAACTGCTGGCGTGGGAGAGCGTATCGGACACCTCTGTGACCCGGCGTGTAACCGACATCCTGGCGGCCGTGCGTGACCAGGGCGATGCCGCGGTCGTCGAATATACCAATCGATTTGATCGCATGCAGGCAGCGACGCTGGCTGAACTGGAGATTCCCCGCCAGCGCATGGATGAGGCGCTGGCTCAACTGGATCCGCGCCTGCGCGAGGCTCTGGAACTGGCGATCGAACGTCTGCGCGCCTATCACGAACATCAAAAAATGACGTCGTGGTCCTATACCGAAGCCGACGGCACGGTGCTCGGACAGCAAATCTCGGCACTTGATCGGGTCGGACTCTATGTCCCGGGCGGCAAGGCGGCCTATCCGTCCTCGGTACTGATGAACGCGATTCCGGCCAGGGTCGCCGGTGTCAATGAGATCATCATGGTCGTGCCGACACCGGACGGCGTGGTTAACGATCTGGTACTGGCATCGGCGAGTCTCGTCGGTATTGACCGTGCTTTCGCCATCGGCGGCGCCCAGGCAGTGGCGGCGCTGGCCTATGGCACCGAGACCGTGTCGGCGGTGGACAAGATTGTCGGTCCGGGTAACATCTATGTGGCGACGGCCAAGGGCATGGTATACGGCACGGTAGGGATTGATATGATCGCCGGGCCGTCCGAGATCCTGATTATCTGTGACGGTAAAACCCAGCCGGACTGGATCGCCATGGATCTGTTCTCGCAGGCCGAACATGACGAAGATGCCCAGTCCATCCTGCTGTGTCCGGATGGCGCCTTTCTCGATCAGGTACAGGAGAGCGTCAACCGTCTGTTGCCGGAGATGGAGCGCAGCGAGGTCATACGCGCGTCGATGTCCAGGCGGGCGGCGTTGATCCAGGTTGCCGATCTGGATGAGGCCGCTGGCGTGGCCAACCATGTGGCCCCGGAACACCTGGAATTATCCGTTGAAGACCCGCAGGCCCTGGCCGTCAAAATACGCCATGCCGGGGCGATGTTCCTCGGTCGCTACACGGCCGAGGCCATTGGCGATTACTGTGCCGGTCCCAATCATGTCCTGCCGACATCACGCACCGCGCGCTTCTCGTCGCCTCTGGGTGTCTATGATTTCCAGAAACGTTCGAGTGTGATCATGTGTTCCCGGCAGGCGGCGACGACACTGGGTCATACCGCCTCCTTGCTGGCCCGGGGTGAGGGCTTGACCGCCCATGCCCGCTCGGCCGAATATCGCATGGACGCCGAGGACTGATGGTCATCATTCATGACTGACACGGCAACACAACAGCGCCTGGATCGCTGGCTGCGGCCGGATATCCGGGCACTGAGCCCCTATCATGTGACCGATGCCACCGGTATGGTCAAGCTGGACGCGATGGAAAATCCCTATGGCTGGCCGCAGGATCTGGTAGAGCAATGGTTGCAGGTGCTGGCTGCCGCCAGTCTCAACCGCTACCCGGACCCGGAGGCGCGGGAGCTGGTTCAGGCGTTGCGCACAGCGCAGCATATTCCTGAGCAGTCAGGGGTGTTGCTCGGTAATGGCTCCGATGAATTGATACAGATGATCATGCTGGCCGTGGCCGCTCCCGGTCGGGTGGTGCTCGCCCCGGAACCCGGCTTCAGCATGTATCAGATGATTGCGAATTTTGTCGGCCTGGACTACGTCGGGGTTGACCTGTCGACACGGGATTTTTCCCTGGATGTAAAAGCCATGCTGGCGGCGATAGAGCAACATCAACCGGCCGTGGTTTTTCTGGCCTATCCCAATAATCCAACCGGCAACCTGTTTGATGCCGCGGACATGGAACATATTGTTGCCGCCGCTCCCGGGCTGGTTGTCATTGACGAAGCCTATCATGCCTTTGCCGGTGCAACGATGCTGGGGCGCCTGCCGGATTATGATAATCTGATGTTGTTGCGGACCGTGTCAAAAATGGGGCTGGCCGGGTTACGTCTGGGGTTGCTGGCTGCGGACCCTTGCTGGGTGGATGAGATCAACAAGATCCGTCTTCCATATAATATCAACAGCCTGACCCAGTTGAGTGCCGTTTTTGCCATGCAACATATGGACTTGCTGAGCGAGCACACTGAACGCATCTGCCGCGACCGTGAGGAATTATACACACAGCTGCAACAGGTCGCGGGCCTGGCTGTGTATCCGAGTCGGGCAAACTTTATTTTGTTCCGCGCCCCCAAAGGCCGCGGTACGGAGCTGTTCGAGCGGCTGAAACAGGATCGGGTACTGATCAGGAATCTTCATCAGCACGATACGGTCATGGCCGATTGCCTGCGGGTGACGGTGGGTACGGTGGAAGAAAACAACGCCTTTATGCAGGCGTTAACGCGGGCATTGTCATGATATCGGGGGATGGACGGCGCGCGGTGATTTACCCGGCGACTAAAGTACTTGAAGGAGAAGACGATGGCAGGACGTAAGGCCACTGAAAAACGTGAAACACTCGAGACGCAGATTCAGGTCACTGTCAATCTGGATGGCCAGGGCTCGACCCATTTCGAAACCGGCGTACCGTTCTTTGATCATATGATGGACCAGGTGGCGCGTCACGGCATGATCGATATCGACATTGTAGCCAGGGGTGATCTGCATATCGACGCTCACCACACGGTCGAGGATATCGGCATCTGCTTTGGTCAGACCTTTGCAAAGGCTGTCGGTGACAAGCAGGGGATACGCCGTTACGGCCATGCCTATGTGCCTCTGGACGAGGCCCTGTCGCGGGTTGTGATCGACCTCTCCGGTCGGCCGGGGATGGAGTTTCATGTCGATTTCCCGCGCGCCCGCATCGGCGAATTTGATGTCGACCTGTTTCATGAATTCTTTGCCGCGTTCTGCAATCATGCCAAGGTGACATTGCATATCGATTGTCTGCGTGGAAAGAATGCCCATCATGTGGCGGAAACGGTATTCAAGGCCTTTGGACGCGCGCTGCGTATGGCCCTCGAGGTTGATCCGCGCATGGCAGGTCAGCTGCCTTCAACCAAGGGTAAGCTGTGAGTGATTGTGGCTGCAGTCCCGCGGAGCCTGATTGTGTTTGTTCCGGAATGGGCGGGCGCGGATGAATACGGTTGCCGTCATTGACTACGGCATGGGTAATATTCGCTCCGTTGCAAAGGCCGTAGAGCATGTTAGCGATAATGTCAGGGTGCTCGTCAGTAATGATGCCGAGAGTATCTGCGCCGCGGACTATGTGATCCTGCCCGGTGTCGGCGCCTTGCGCGATTGTATGTCGGAATTGCAGCGACGTGAGCTGGTTGACGCTGTGCATGAATGTGCCCGTACGCGTCCGTTTCTGGGTATTTGTCTGGGTATGCAGGCGCTGCTTGATTACAGCGAGGAGAATGGCGGCACCGATGGCCTGGCTATTATACCCGGACAGGCAAGACATTTTGTCAGCACCCGCGCCGGGGGCCTTGATCAGGATCAGGCCCTCAAGATACCGCATATGGGCTGGAATCAGGTGCACCAGGCTCGGTCCCATCCTTTATGGCAGGGGATCGGGCAGGACAGCCGTTTTTATTTTGTGCATAGCTATTACGCGGCACCGGAACTCGAGCAGACCGTGTTGGCAACTACCACCTATGGTCAGCCGTTTGCGTCGGTCATAGGCCGCGATAATATCTTTGCCGTGCAGTTTCACCCGGAAAAAAGCCAGCAGGCCGGCCTGCACCTGCTGAGGAATTTTATCGCCTGGGATGGCAGTTGCTGATGTCATGATATGATAGGCACAATTGTTCCGACACCGACTAGTAAGTTAATGCCGCTTCGTAGTGATCCAATGCTGAGGAATTGTTCATGTTACTAATCCCGGCCATCGACCTGAAGGATGGAAAATGTGTGCGCCTGCGTCAGGGGCGCATGGAAGATGACACCGTATTTTCTGAGGACCCGGTAGCGATAGCCGAGCGCTGGGCGGAAGCCGGCGCCAAACGCCTGCATCTGGTCGACCTCGATGGTGCTGTCAGCGGTCGGCCGGTCAATGCCGATGTGATTCACCGCATTGCCGAGGCCTTGCCGCAACTACCGATCCAGGTCGGTGGTGGTATCCGTGATGACGATACAATCCAGGGTTATCTGGATGCCGGTGTCAGTTATGCCATTATCGGCACCACCGCCGTCAATCAACCGCATTTTGTCGCCGATGTCTGTCTGCAGTTTCCAGGGCATATCATCGTCGGTCTTGATGTTCGTGATGGCAAGGTGGCCATCGATGGCTGGTCAAAATTGTCTCATCATGATGTGATCGATCTGGCCCAGCATTTTGAACGCGATGGCGTTGAAGCCATTATCTATACCGATATCAGTCGTGACGGGATGATGCAGGGTTTTAATGTCGAGGCCACGCTGAACCTGGCCCGGGCCATTACCATACCGGTGATCGCTTCGGGGGGTGTTTCAAGCATGAAGGATATCGAGGCTTTATTGTCGGTTGCCCATGAAGGCATCGTTGGCGCCATAATCGGGCGGGCCTTGTACGAAGGCACGCTGGATTTTGCTGAATGCCAGAAAATGGCGGATGGCTGAGTACCCCCGCCGGGGTGCCTGAGCAGGGCTTACAATGGGATTGGCGAAAAGAATTATTCCCTGTCTTGATGTCGACAAGGGCCGCGTTGTAAAAGGTGTGCGTTTTGTCGATATTCGCGATGCCGGTGATCCGGTCGAGGTAGCCAGGATCTACGATGCACAGGGTGCGGACGAACTGGTGTTTCTGGATATTACCGCCAGTTCTGAAGATCGTGACACCATGGTGCATGTGGTCGAGGAGGTCGCCAACCAGGTCTTTATCCCGTTGACCGTCGGTGGCGGCATACGTGAACTGGCGGATATCCAGCGCATGTTGCTGGCCGGCGCGGACAAGGTCGCCATCAATACGGCCGCCGTTTTTGAGCCGGAATTCGTACGCAAGGCGGCGGAACGCTTTGGTTCGCAATGCATCGTGGTCGCCGTCGACGCCAAGGCCGTTGATGCGCCAGGGCCAAAACCCCGCTGGGAGATTTTTACCCATGGTGGACGGAAACCGACAGGTATTGATGTACTGGAATGGGTACGGAAAATGGCCGCCTATGGCGCCGGAGAGATCCTGCTGACCAGTATGGACCGGGATGGAACCCGTGATGGTTATGATCTGGAACTGACCCGTGCGGTCAGTGAAGCGGTGCCCGTCCCGGTTATCGCCTCTGGTGGTGTCGGCGGCCTGGAACATCTGTTCACGGGGGTATCAACGGGGAAGGCTGATGCGGTGCTGGCCGCCAGTATCTTCCACTTCGGCGAGTACACGGTTGCTGAAGCCAAGTCGTATCTGCAGCAACGGGGTGTCGAGGTACGGTTATAATAGGACTTAGGACTTAGGACTTAGGACTTAGGACTTAGGACTTAGGACTTTGGGCAGAGTTATGGGTGACGTGTAATGGCTAATGAGTGTGCCCGGTTATGAGTGAGCAGTGGCTGGATCAGATCAACTGGAACGAGGCGGGCCTGCTGCCGGTTATTGCCCAGGAAGCAGACACGGGTGATGTCCTGATGCTGGCTTGGATGAATCGCGAAGCACTGCAACAGACGCTGGCCTGTGGTAAGGCGGTTTACTGGTCGCGTTCGCGGCAATGCCTGTGGCGCAAGGGCGAACAGTCCGGGCATGAACAACGGGTGAAGGAGATCCGCCTGGACTGTGACAATGATACGCTGCTATTGCAGGTTGAACAGCAGGGGGGCATCGCCTGCCATACCGGCCGCAAGAGCTGTTTTTTCCAACAACTTCAGGATCATCAGTGGCGGACTGTTGAAGCGGTTATCAAGGACGCGGATGATATATATGGGTGAACACTTGTCAGATATATTAAGCCAACTGGCGGATACGCTGGAACAGCGTAAAGGCACTGATTCGGACAGCTCCTATGTGGCGCAGCTGTACGCACGGGGTCTGGATACCATCCTGAAAAAGGTCGGCGAAGAGGCGACCGAGACGGTGCTCGCCGCCAAGGAAGGGAATGCTGAAAAGATCGTCTATGAAACCGCTGATCTGTGGTTTCATACCCTGGTGATGCTGGCCCATCAGGGTCTGCGTCCGGAACAGGTCCTGGCCGAGTTACAGCGTCGGAGCGGGGTATCGGGTATCGAGGAGAAGGCCGGGCGCGGTGGCAAGTAAACGTTGTCGTGCCGAACTTGGCGAAAGTTTGCATGACCTTTATGCTGAATAACCGTCTGCCAGTGTTGCTGTTACATACAGCAGGCGCTGGCGGCATAATCTTTGGAGAATGATATGGGTATAAGTTTGTGGCAATTACTGATTATTCTGGCGATCGTATTATTGCTGTTCGGCACCAAAAAACTTCGTTCTATCGGCGGTGATCTGGGTGGAGCCGTCAAGGGCTTCCGGAATGCCATGGACAAGGAAGACAGTACTGATACCGCCGACAAGGAAAAGATCGAGAGCAGTGAGGATAAGCGTGTCATCGAGGGTGAAGTGACGTCGGAAGAAAAAGACAAGGTCTGATTGTCCATGTTTCCCCGCTTGCCGCTACCCCTGTGTCATGTTTGATATCGGATTCTGGGAGATACTGGTCATTGCCGTTGTGGCCTTGCTGGTGGTCGGGCCCAATGAGTTTCCGGTTCTGGTGCGCACGATAGGGGTCTGGATCGGCAAGATCCGGCGTTTTATGGCCGAAACGAAGAATGACCTGGATCTGGAATTCCGCAAGGCTGAAGAGCTGAAACAATTGATGGAACGCGAGGCCAGCCTCGCTGAATTACATGAACAGGTCGATGCCAGGAAAATCGAAAAAGGCGGCCAGCATGCGGATAAACGTACCGGCACGGACGAACCCGGGACACAGGCATCCGTCGCTACAACGGTGAGCGAGCCGGCTGCGGTAGCATCGCCGGCCACGGCGGAGGATCCCGCCCGGTCTTCCTCCGCTTCAGATCATTCATCGACCAGGTCCTCACATGGCTCGAGCGAATAAATACCCGCCTGATCCGGGCCAGCCTCTGGTCGCCCATCTGATTGAACTCCGCCGCCGCGTGGTGCGTATACTGGTGGCAATACTGATCGTATTCTTGATGTTGTTTCCGTTCGCCAATGATCTGTATGCGCTACTGGCTCAACCGTTACTGAAGCATTTGCCCGAAGGGGCCTCGATGATCGCCACCGAGGTGGCTTCACCCTTCCTGGCGCCGTTCAAATTTACACTGGTTCTGGCGTTTTTTGCCGCCATACCGATCGTGTTATACCAGTCCTGGGCTTTTATTGCGCCCGGCCTCTACCGCAATGAACGACGTCTGGTATTGCCGTTGTTGATTTCCAGCACCCTGTTGTTTTATGCCGGCATGGCGTTTGCCTATTTCGTCGTCTTTCCCCTGGTTTTTGCCTTCCTGATCGGTGTGGCGCCGGAAGGTGTAACGGTAATGACGGACATCAGCAAGTATCTTGAATTTGTGCTGAAACTGTTTTTTGCCTTCGGCGTGGCCTTTGAGGTGCCCATTGCAACGATAGTGCTGGTATGGACCGGGGTGACGACCCCCGAGAGCCTGGCCGCCAAGCGCCCCTATGTCATCGTCGGCGCCTTTGTCATAGGCATGCTGCTGACACCGCCCGATGTCATTTCACAAACCCTGCTGGCGATACCGATGTGGTTGTTATTTGAGGCCGGTGTGCTGTTTTCACGGTCTTTTGTGCCGGCGGCGGATGATGAGGTTGATACCGAGGCGGATGCTGGTGAGGATCAGTCAGTGAGTGCGGGCGAGGATGAGCAGCGGTCGTCGGATGGTTGAGTAATGAGTTCGGATGGTTGAGTAATGAGTGAGGAGTAACCCGACCCTGTTATGTCATTCCGAACCGGTGGCCCGGTTGTATCGGGCCGTAGCGTGAGGAATCTCCCCTGGTAGCATCGCCCTTCTTGTTTGTCACGTATGATCCGGATGTTCCGATAATTTGTAGGAGCGGCTACGCCGCGATATTTTTTCTCTCGTCCCCACGAACCGCGTGGGAATGCATATCTGAAACTGTAGAACACGTAGGTTGGCGGGGAGCTTGTGAACCCAAATACCTCAATCACTTTCTGATAATTATCTGCACACCTATACTTTTTGTTTCGCCCTTCCCGGGCGGACTTTGAACTTCCCCCGTTAAATCGGTTACAACTTGCGGCGTTACTAAAAAACAGCTAATCACTCGCTGGCCGGGTGCCGACAGTTGCGGACAAATCCTTTGTCTGGTTGTTGCGAAGTATTTGTAGTCTGATCGCTGTTCCAGGTTTGAACTTGCTGATTAACTCCAGGGCATCCTGCGCCTGGGTTACATCGGTGTCGTTGATGCGGGTGATAATATCACCGGCCTGCAGGCCGGCCTGGCCAGCCGGGCCGTTGTGCAGAACGCCGGCAATGAGCAGGCCCTGTGTTGTCCCGATACCGAATGATTCGGCCAGTTCCGGTGACAGCGCCTGGGTTTCAATGCCCAGCCAGCCGCGGGTGACCTGGCCATGTTCTATCAGCTGGGTGAGGACATCCTGTGCCAGGCTGGTGGGTACGGCAAAGCCGATACCCTGCGAGCCGCCGCTGCGGGAATAGATGGCCGTGTTGATGCCGATCAGTTCACCGCGGCTGTTGATCAGGGCGCCGCCGGAATTGCCGGGATTGATGGCGGCATCGGTCTGGATGAAATTTTCGAAGGTGGACAGGCCCAGTTGATTGCGGCCCGTGGCGCTGACGATCCCCTGGGTAACCGTTTGCCCGACCCCGAACGGATTGCCGATGGCCAGTACCACGTCGCCGACGCGCAGTTTGCTGGAGTCGCCAAAGACGACACTGTGCAGATGATCGAGCTGGATTTTCAGGATGGCCATGTCGGTGTCCGGGTCGGTTCCTATTATACGGGCAACGGCACTGCGGCCATCATGCAGGACCACGCTGATTTCATCGGCATTTTTAATGACATGATGGTTGGTGGCGATATAGCCCTGCTCACTGACAATGACACCGGAACCGAGATGCGTCTGTTGCTGTTCCCGTGGTAACAGCGGGCCACCAAAATAACGGCGAATCTCCGGGTCATCAAAAAATGGATGACTGCGGCGGTGAATGGTCTTGGTGGTCTGGATATTGACGACGGCATCGCTGGCGAGAGCGACGGCGTCGGCATAGGAGGCGGTGGCCGGGGTTGCCTCGGTGTTGTCGGCGGCCTGCCGGATCTCGACCACCGGCTGCGATTGAAAGGGCTTCAGCCACAGCAGCACGATGATTGCCAGGCCGGCTATGATGCCGACAGCAATACCCTGGCCGAAATAGGGCAGCAGTTTGCGTATCAGTGCGGGCTTGTCCGGATTATTCACTATTCAGTCGCTGGCTGGTGTCTTTCGGGGTGTGGTTCAAAGTAGTGATTCTAAGGGCATCAGAGTTTTAAATACAGGAATAATATACTACCCTGATGCATGGAGTCGTATGCCGGGGGTGCGCCCGGGGTTTGCCGGCCGGACAACGGTCTATCGGCGTTTGCAGTATATCAATCAATTCACGGTGGACCATGGGGATGAGAGTTCATGAACTGGTGGCGTATCTCGATGAATTACTGAACGTCACTGCCTTTAACGATTACGCGCCCAACGGTTTGCAGGTTGAGGGGCGTGCGCAGGTATCCAGGCTGATTGGCGGTGTTACCGCCAGCCAGGCCCTGATAGAGGCCGCTATCGCGCGACAGGCGGATGCCATACTTGTTCATCACGGTTATTTCTGGAAGGGCGAGGATCCCTGTATTACCGGCATGAAACGCAGCCGACTGCAGTCGCTGCTGGCAGCCGATATCAGTCTGCTGGCCTATCATCTGCCTCTCGACGCCCATCCACTCCTCGGCAACAATGCCCAACTGGCGCCACTGTTCGGCTGTACGGTAGAGGGAAGTTTTGGCGGTGGCGGTGGGCCAGACCTGGCCGTGTACGGTACGCTGGATACACCATTGTCGGCGCGCCAGTTGTGCGACAGGATAGCCGCTGCCTTGCAGCGCGAGCCGCTGCATATTGCCGGTGCGGACAGGGTGTTGCAGCGCATCGGCTGGTGCAGCGGTACGGCCCAGTCCTATTTCGAAGCCGCCGTGATGCTGGGGCTGGATGTCTTTATCAGTGGTGAAGTTTCGGAGCAGTGTACCCATATCGCCCGGGAAACAGGGGTTCATTATATCGCCGCCGGTCACCATGCGAGCGAACGTTATGGCGTGCAGGCGCTCGGCCGCCACCTGGCCGAACACTGCGACCTGGTATTCGAATTCATCGATATTGATAATCCTGTGTGATGCCAATCTCGTAAAAGTTGCGTGGGTTATATTCTCCGGGTTCCGGAATACAGGCATTATTCAGGCTGTTTTTCAAGTGTTTTATTCACCGGTAGAGTTTTAAATTGTCATAGTCAAAAGTAAAATTTTTATCATTGACACACTAATGGGTCTTGATCTAGCATGTGCGATTCGTGCACTAGATACGATTTAATAAAATTGGTCCCGGATGCTGTTGGGTGACAAGCAATCCGGTCTGATCAAGGTTGCCGGAACAGATAGAGCAAGAGGCAATCGATTACGGGGACTGCTTCGCCTCCAGGCTATATCAGTAACTGCTTGGTGTCATATAATTGACGTCTGCAGGTGGACCAGCCAAGCAGTGATCTGAATCCTTAAATATTGGGAACGAGAGGGGAGATGTCAGTAACTCAGCATTTTTCGGCAGGGCGAATAGTGCCCTGTGACTTGAAACGGACCTCCAGGGTTCGCACGCTGCCGGGTTCGGCGGTATTCGTTCTACTCTGCTTGGCTTATCTGATGCTTTCAACGGCGGCCTTGGCCGAAGGCGTTGAAAGCACGGTCCCGGGTGCGGTGGCGCCGGTGGGCACCTATGAGGGCGAGGATGTCAAGCAGCCTATCGAGTTCCCACATTACATTCATGCAAAAGTCAACAAGATAAATTGCATGTACTGTCATACCTACGCGCGACGCAGCAAGGTGGCCGGTATTCCGCCGACGAGCAAATGCATGGGTTGCCACTCCGTCATCGCCACAGACAAACCGCGCATCAAGAAATTGACAGAGTACTGGGAAAAGAAAGAGCCGCCCAAGTGGAAGAAGGTCCATGATGTCCCGGACTTCGTCCATTTTACTCACGAAAAACATCTGAGACGCTTTGTATTTAACAATGATGCCATGCCGGTAGAGCGGGTCTCCGAAGTCTGTGCATTCTGTCATGGTGAGGTCAAGGACATGAAGGTGGCCAAGAAAACCAAGCCGTTGAATATGGGATTTTGCCGCCGGTGCCATGAAGCAAACAATGGCCCGTTTGATTGTTGGAAATGTCATAAGTAACTGGTGTCGCAAGACATATACTCATGTAAAGCATGATGAAACAGGATGAAACAGCTATGAGTCTGGATAAAGTCAAGCGCAGAGATTTTCTGAAAATATTGGGCTGGGGAGGCGCTGGCGCCACACTGGTAGGCTGTGATATGCCGACCACGGTAACCCTCGAGGAAGGCAAGGAAGAGGTCGTTGCCTATCTCGCCCCAGAAGAATATGTTATTCCGGGTATCGGTGTCTGGTACGCCTCGACCTGCCAGCAATGTCCGGCGGCCTGTGGTCTGCACGGTCGCGTTCGTGAAGGGCGGGTGTTGAAACTGGAAGGTAACCCGGATTCATCGGTCAATACCGGCAAGTTGTGCCAGATGGGGCAGGCCGGGTTGCAGGGTCACTATAATCCTGATCGTATTAGCAAGCCGATGGCCCGCAAGGGTGGTGCGCTGGCAGAGGTAAGCTGGGACGAGGCGCTGGCCATACTGGATGACAAGACCGGTACAAAATCCGGTCTGGATGGCACCCGGCTGGCATGGGTGACCGGGGCGGTAAGTGGCCATCAGTCGGTGATGATCAATGCCCACCTGGCATCGACTGGTTCGAAAAATCATTTCGTTCAGGAAGTCGTCAATGACGCCGTCTGGCGTGCCGTGTGTCAGGATATGCTGGGTGTCAGTAATCCCCGCCTGCGTCTGGACAAGGCCGGCGTGGTTTTATCCTTCGGCGCTGATTTTCTCGGCACCTGGGGTTCACCGGTTCATTTTTCACGGGAATATAGCAAGTTTCGCAATTCACCACGTGGCACGTTGATTCAGGCCGAGCCAAAGATGACGCTGACGGGCGCCAATGCCGATCTGTGGTTACCGGCACGACCCGGCACCGAGGGAATTCTCGCCCTGGGTATCGCCAATGAATTGATGGTCGCCCAAGGCGTCGATAATATTCCGGCGCAGTTCAAGTCACTGATCAGGGCTTATCCGCTTAACAAGGTGGCGAACGAGACAGGCCTGTCGGCAGAGCATATTCGTAATGCGGCGAAGATGCTCAAGCAGCGTGGACCGAGCCTGGTCATGGCCGGGGCCTCGGCCCAGGGCCATGAACATGGTTACCAGGCAGTTGCCGCAGCGATGATGCTGAATATTATTCTGGGTAATGTCGGTAAAACGATACAGGCCGGTCCGGAGGTGCCCTTTAATCAGATGCGTGCCAGCGCCGGTGGTAGTAGTGATATCGTTGCCTTTGCCGACGGCCTCGACAAGAGTGATTATGATGTCGTGTTTTTCTATAATGCGAACCCGGTATATACGGCCCCCGATGCGTTGAAGATTAAAGACAAGCTCGGCAAGATAGGCTTCAAGGTAGCCTTGTCGCAGTTCGAG
>Ga0210101_1000241_pt1 | contig 19934 bp, 12 predicted proteins | sample Muzzi_PWC_D1_FD_185534 | JGI IMG/M metagenome (GOLD analysis project Ga0210101, IMG submission 185534) | Wetland microbial communities from San Francisco Bay, California, USA, that impact long-term carbon sequestration - Muzzi_PWC_D1 (SPAdes) | ecosystem: Environmental > Aquatic > Marine >... | reverse complement strand
CCAGCTGTGTAATCCAGCCATCGCCGATGCGCTCGCTGATCAAACCGGACAGCCCGGGGTTGCACATCGTCAGCCAGCGCCGCTGGGTAACGCCATTGGTCTTGTTGTTGAACTTGTGTGGCCAGAGTTCGTAGAAATCACGGAACAACCCTTCTTTCAACAGGCGGGAATGCAGTTCGGCGACACCGTTTATCGAGAAACTGCCGACTATGGCAAGGTAGGCCATGCGCACCATCGGCGTGTCGCCTTCCTCGATGATCGACATGCGCCGCTGGCGATCGAGATCGCCCGGCCAGCGCAGTGACACTTCGGCGAGGAAGCGGGCGTTGATTTCGTGGATGATCTCCAGCAGCCGAGGCAACAGTGACCTGAACATGTGCACCGGCCACTTTTCCAGCGCTTCGGGCAGCAGGGTGTGGTTGGTATAGGCCATGGTACGGTTGACCATGGCCCAGGCCTCGTCCCAGCCGACCCGGTATACATCGACCAGCAAACGCATCAATTCGGCGACGGCGATGCTCGGATGGGTGTCGTTGAGCTGGAAACAGTGTTTTTCGGCGAACTCGTCGAAATTTCTGCCGTTCAGTCGCTCCCATCGGCGCAGTACGTCCATGATGCTGGCCGAGGCCAGGAAATACTGCTGACGCAGGCGCAGTTCCTTGCCGTTTTCGCTGGCGTCATTGGGATACAGCACCATGGTGATGTGTTCGGCGTTGTTCTTCGCCGCGACCGCCTCGGTATAGTCGCCGGCGTTGAATTCATCCAGATCGAACTCGTCGGTCGCGGTGGATTTCCACAGCCGCAGGCTGTTGACGGTATTGTTGCGATAGCCCGGCACCGGTATGTCATAGGGCACCGCCAGTACGTCGTGCGTGTTCACCCAGCGCACCCGCAGGGCGTTGTTTTCATCCCGGTAAAATTCGCTACGACCGCCGAACTGCACGCGCACGCTGTACTCGGGACGCTCCATTTCCCACGGGTTGCCGTCGCGCAGCCAGTGATCCGGTTCCTCGATCTGGTAGCCGTTGACCACTTCCTGGCGAAACATGCCGTATTCATAGCGCAGCCCGTAACCCAGCACGGGCAACTGCAGCGTCGCACAACTGTCGAGGAAACAGGCCGCGAGACGCCCGAGGCCGCCATTGCCCAGGCCGGCGTCATGCTCCGCGGCTTCGATTTCTTCCAGCTTGATGCCGTAGTCGTAGAGCAGTTTGGAAACCGCGTCGGTGACGCCCAGGTTCAGCATGGCATTACTCAGCGCTCGCCCCATGAGGAATTCCAGCGACAGGTAGCAGGTGCGCCGCGCATTCTGCTCCTCGTAGGCGAAGCGGGTCTCCTTCCAGCGCTCCATGAGCCGGTCACGCACCGTGTAAGCGATCGCCTCGTACAGGTAGTGGTCGGTGCAGTGCTGCTTGTCTCTGCCCAGGGTGCGGTTGTAGTAACGCAGAAAATCCTCATCGAGGGTTTTCTTGTCCATTGCCAGCGATGGCAATTCGGTCAATTTCGGATGCGGGGTGATGATGTTCGGGGCGTTATGCGGCATGATTGATGACTGTTTGTTGATGTCCATGGACAGGAAAAAGAACAGTATAAACGACTGGCTGCCATAACGGCATCGACGTGTGACCAGTGTCCCCGGTGCGACAGGCCTGTTAACCGCGGTATCCGGAGATCGACGGGTTGAAAAGTGCGGTATTCAGGTCAGGAGGATTCAGGCCGCGCGCCGGGCCTGTTCACGTTCCCGGTAGCGCTTTTCCCAGGCGAGCATGTTTCTGCGCGCGTCCCTGACATAGGGACTGCGCCGGATGCCGGCGAGGAGCAATTTGTTGAGCAGCCTGCCGAGCGGCCGCAGCGGGCGGTCGACGTCGAAGAACAGCACCACGCGCTGCTCGTCGGTGTCGTTCCACACCTCATGTTCGAAATAGTCGTCGAACACGACACACTTGCCTTCCTCCCAGCCGAACACCTCCTGGTCGACGCGGATGCGGCAGTGTTCGCTGTCCCGGGGCACGATCAGCCCCAGATGGATGCGGATGATGCCGTTGGTCGGACCCTTGTGCGGCGGGATGCGGTAGTGCGGCGCCAGAATGGAAAACCAGGCATTGCGGAGGTACGGCGTCCGGTCCAGCAGCCGGGCGGTTTCCGGGCAACGCGTACAGTTGGGATCGAAGCGCTCGCCGAAGACGTAGAACACGAAGGTCTTCCAGTTGTCGCCCCTGGAGATGCGGTACTGGTCCGGCGAGAGTTCGTGAAACGAGGGCAGCTCGTCCAGGCCGCGCAGCACCCGCTCAAGCTCGGCGCGGACCTTCTTCCAGTCAGCCTCGAAATCCGCGGTCCAGGGAAACACCGATTTGTCGAATACCGGTGTGTCACCGATCAGGGACTGGCTGGCGATAATCCGGCTCATGGTGCGTATCAGGATCTTGCCGGTCCGCAGGATGATCCTGCGGCGGACCTGTCGAATACGATCGGTGAAGTTCATGGGAAATGATGCGAACTATCAGCATTAATTTATTTAAGGAAGGCCTGAACAAGCCTGTCATTCCCGCGCAAGCGGGAATCCAGGGTCTTCGAGATCAGCGGGTTACTGGATCCCCGCTTTCGCGGGGATGACTAATTCAGATGTTCGTTAAATATACCACGATGAGATCATAATGCGGAGAAAGACTCACAGCAGCTTAATGGAACAGATCCCCGATAAGAAACAGCGGTCTTCCTGTACATGTCAGCAAATTAGCGGGGTGCTATGAACCACACGGCGTCATGTAGATAGCTGGGAAAGGGACTGCTGCCGTGATCTATAATCGCTCCTTGTGAAATCGCTGTATTTCCTGCTCGGCTGTTTTTTCTTCGGTCTGGGGGCTATAGGCGCCGTGGTGCCGGGTCTGCCGACAACTCCCTTCATGTTGCTCGCCCTGTGGGCGTTCTCGAAAAGCTCGCAGCGGTTTCATGACTGGTTGTATGCACATCCGGTATTCGGACCGCCGCTGCAGCAGTGGCGATCACACCGCGTGATTTCGGGCAAGGCGAAACTGCTGGCGGTCGCCACCATGGTGGCGAGTTTCATCTACCTGGCCTTCTTCACAGTCATCAGTGTCTGGATCAAGGCATTGATCGCGCTGGTCATGCTCTACGGGGCCGCGTTCATACTCAGCAAGCCCTCCCGCGTCTCGGAATGACAGTCTGGAATCGGTGATCCATTCGGGAAGCCAGGTCTTTCTCATCGAAGCTGCAGCCGTGATCGACGAATAGAACCCGATCGGACGCTCGTGGTCAAACAGCCACAGACCACACTGATGCGGTCTTCCAGCGTTACAATACGTGACACTGCTGAATAATCTCATCGACAAGGGAGCAAACCATGAATACCCGCATCCAGACGACACACGCCCGCGAAATCCTCGACTCGCGCGGCAATCCCACCGTGGAAGTCGAGATCATCCTGGACGGCGGCGCCAGGGGCCGTGCGGCGGTGCCTTCCGGCGCTTCTACCGGCGTGCACGAAGCGCTGGAGCTGCGCGACGGGGATGCGTCCCGCTACGGCGGCAAGGGCGTGAAGAAAGCGGTTGCTCACGTCAACGAGGCGATCGCGGCGGCGCTCAATGGTGCGGACGCCCTCGATCAGGGCGCGGTTGACCGCGTTATGCTGGAACTGGACGGCACGCCCAACAAGGCGAAACTGGGCGCCAATGCCATCCTGGGCGTGAGCCTGGCGGTGGCGCGGGCGGCGGCGAGCGCCTGCGGCCTGCCCTTGTACCGCTACCTGGGCGGGGCTACGGCCTGCCGCCTGCCGGTACCCATGTTCAACATCCTGAACGGCGGCGTGCACGCCAACTGGCAGGGCACCGACCTGCAGGAGTTCATGATCGCCCCGGTCGGGGCGCCCACTTTCGCCGAGGCCCTGCGCTGGGGCGCCGAGATCTACCATGCGCTGAAGAAGGTGTTGAAGGACGCCGGCCACTCCACCGGTGTAGGCGACGAGGGCGGCTTTGCGCCGGCATTGAAGCGTAATGTCGAGGCGCTGGAGCTGATCGTCCAGGCCATCACTGCCGCCGGCTACCAGCCGGGTGAAGACGTGGGGATCGCGCTTGACCCCGCTTCCAGCGGCTTCTTCGAAGATGGCCTGTATCATCTGCGCACCGAGGGCCGCAAGGTGAATGCCGCCGAGATGGTGGCGATGTATGCCGACTGGGCAACGCGCTTCCCCATCGTCGTCCTGGAGGACGGCCTCGCCGAGGACGACTGGGACGGCTGGAAGCTTCTCAATCGGGAACTGGGTGACAAAATCGAACTGGTGGGCGACGACCTCTTCGTCACCAATGTCGAACGCATTCGCCGCGGCATCGACGCGGACGTCGCCAATGCGGTGCTGATCAAGCTCAACCAGATCGGCTCGCTGACCGAGACCGTGGCGGCGGTCAACCTGGCCTACGGCGCGAACTGGGGCGCAATGGTCTCCCACCGCAGCGGCGAGACCGTGGACAGCTTCATCGCCGACCTCACCGTGGCGCTTTCCACGGGTCACCTCAAGACCGGCGCACCGTGTCGCGGCGAGCGGGTGGAAAAGTACAACCAGCTGATGCGTATCGAGGAATCCCTGGGTGAATCGGCGGTCTATGCCGGGCGTGACGCCTTTGTGCGTTGAGGGCACGTCAGCATCCTCTGGATGACTCGCTTGTTCAAGGAGGTGCCTCCGGTCTTTTCTAAACTTCAGTCGGGGACACGATGATGGCGAATCAGGTGCCCCGGCAGGCTGCTCGCGGACACGGGGAAATCGGGCCGCGTTGCTCAGGCATCGCTTGCGACTTCCTTCGGCACGAAATCCCTGGCCACCCGCTTGGCCAGCGTGTAGATGCGCCGCAGGTGCTCCAGCAGTTCCATCTCCAGCTGGATTAGTTTCAGATGCTCCGGCTCCGGCACCGCAATGCGCTCGGACTGGTGCCGCAGGGCTTCATCGGCCAGGCGCCGGATCTCGTCTTTCCGGGCCATGACCGCGGCGGCCGCGGTTTCATCGGTTTCACAGATCGCCTTGATGACCCCGTTGACCGCCAGGATGACCTGGCCGGCAAACTCGCGTAATAAAAGGCGGGTCGTATCGCTCGGGCGAAGCTTCTGGTCGAGGAATTCCCTGCCGGTGCTGACCAGCTCGCCCTCGATGACATCGGCCAGACTTTCCAGGTTGATGGTGGCGCTCATCAGCCGCTGGAACTCATCGCTCTGCTGGTCGGTCAATGGCTGCTGGCGCACTTCGCTGAGGTAGGCGAGGATCGCGTCGTTGAGGACATCGACCTTGTCATCCAGCATCACAACTTCGTCGAACTTGTGCGTGTTCTGTTCGAGGAAACCCTCGTCGAGGCGGGAGATCATCTCGGAGATGGCCTCGCCCATATGACCGATTTCAAAGCGCACCCGCTCCAGCGCCATGGTCGGAACCGTGATCATTTCGACATCCAGGTATTTGGGCCGTACGATGACTTTTTCTTCAGCCTCGGGCTTGCCGGGTACCAGCCGCTCGACCAGGCGCGCGAAAACGTTGGTGAAGCCGAGAAACAGCAGCGTATTGGCGACGTTGAACACGGTGTGAGCATTGGCGATCTGGCGTGGCACCTCGGCCGCCATGCGCGCCTTGCCGGTGAGTTCGGGCGCTGCGGGCGAGATGGCAGTGACGAAATCCGCCAGCTGCGGTATGAACAAAATCCAGATCAGCACACCGGCAACATTGAACACGATATGCACCACGGCCGCGCGCACCGCATCGGTGGGCTTGCCGATCGCCGCCAGCAGGGCCGTGACGCAGGTGCCGATGTTGGCGCCAAAGGCCAGCGCGATACCTGCGGGCAGGGTGATCAGGCCGCCGGCCGCCATGACGATGGCAATACCCGTGGTGGCGGCGGAGGACTGTACCAGTCCGGTGAACACAGCCCCCACCAGGATACCCAGCAGCGGGTTTTCCATACGAGCCATCAGGTCGATGAACGGCTGATAGGTTCGCAACGGCGCCATTCCCTGGCCCATCACGCCCATGCCGTAGAACACCAGGCCGAGCCCCATGATCATCGCCCCGTAGTGACGGACCTTTTCCTGCTTGCCTGCGAACAGCATGAAGAACCCGGCAGCCACCATGATGAGGGCATACCGGGTCACGTTGAACGCAACGATCTGCGCCGTGAAGGTGCTGCCGATATTGGACCCCATGATGATGCCGATGGACTGCGAAAGCGTCATGAACCCGGCCGAGATGAAGCCGACCACCAGCACGGTGGTTACCGAGGAAGAGTTGAGCACCGCGGTGACGAACGCGCCGGTGAACGCGCCCATGAAGCGGTTCCGGGTCAGCCGCGCCAGCACGTCCTTCAGGGTCTCGCCGGCAGCCGCCTTGAGTCCTTCCGACATCTGCTCCATCCCGTACAGGAACATGGCCAGGCCGCCGAACAGTCCCATCAGCAGGGTGAGCCAGTCGATTGCCGCCTTGTCATCTACCGCGGCGAAGGAGGGCAGGGCGACCAGCAGCATCAGTGTGACCGCCACCAGCAACCCGGTGCGGCTGGCGTTCCGTGAGAATAGCAGTTTGAACCGTTTCATCCGATGATCCTCAATGGGTCGATGCTGATCCCTGCAGGAGCGGGCTTGCCTGTGCCTGGCGGTGTTACGCGAACCGGATGTTGCACAGCCTGCGCCTTCGCTGGCAAGCACATTACTACAGCTTGTATACGCGCTGTGCAACCTGCCTTACGATGAGGCCCTGCCGGGCTTCAGTCGGCAGCCTTCTTGTAGAATATGGCGTACAGCATCGGCACCACCATTCTGGTCAGCAGGGTGGCGAACATGAGACCGGCAATGAGGGTGATCACCACGGCCACACACGGGATTTATTGTGTGCCATCCGTCTGGCGGTCAGGTAACATATTCAGAAAAACCAGACGGCAATCAGGGCGGCAATAAAGGGGGTTACCATCCATGCACAGGCAACAATCCAGACTCTCCCGTTCACGGCGCTCGCTGCTGCCAGGTCTGGTCGTGGTCTGCGTGGGGTTGTTTGCAGGCGGCTGCGGGAAGCCACCGCCCGAACAGCCGGCCGTGGTACGCCCGGTCAAAATTCTCACCATTCAGGCAGGTGGATCAGCCGGGCAGCGTGAATATCCGGCCACCATCAAGGCCACCCAGCAGGCCGACATGGGTTTCGAGGTAGCGGGGCGGATGGAAGAATTCCTGGTCAATGAAGGCCAGCTGGTCAAGAAGGGCGACCTGCTGGCGCGTCTCGATGACCGCGACTACCAGTACGAGCTGGAAAAGGCACGCGCCAACCAGCGCAAGGCGCTGGCCGACCTCAACCGCAGCCTGTCGATCTACCGGCAGGACCAGGGCGCCATATCCAGGGGTGCCATCGACAGCGACCGGCGCGCCAAAGAAGTGACCGACGCCGCTGTGCAACAGGCGGAAAAAGCCGTAGAGGACACCCTGCTGCGGGCACCCTTCGACGGCTACGTGGCACGCAAGCTGGTGGAGGATTTCGCCAACGTACAGGCCAAGGCGCCGGTGCTGATCCTGCAGGATATATCAGAGCTCGAGGTCGAGGTGAGCGTGCCCGAGCGTGATATGGTCGGGCGTGAGCGCACGAATGATCTGGACGCACTGACCGCCAGGTTGAAACCCGAAGTCAGCATCACCTCGATTCCGGGGCGCAGTTTCCCGGCGCGGATCAAGGAGATTGCCACCACGGCAGATCCCGATACGCGCACGTTTCAGGTTACGCTGATATTCGATCCGCCCGACGACATATCGATTCTTCCGGGTATGACCGCGCGGGTGCGCGTACGGGTAGCGAACGGCGAGGGTATTCGCGTCCCGTTGTCCGCGGTCGTCTCCAATACGCAGTATCAGGCCATCGTGTGGAAAGTCGACCCGGCCACCATGACGGTCACGCCGGTCCGTGTCGAAATGGGCGACATGCAGGGCGATGAAGTGGCAATCATCAGCGGCTTGAAGGACGGCGACGAGATCGCCGTGTCGGGCCTGGACTATCTGCAGGAAGGTATGCAGGTGCGGCGTTTCGGCGACTGAGGGGGAACGGGGCAACTTCGCCATGAACATCGCTGCATTCGCCCTCCGCAATCGCGTCACAACCCTGGTTCTGACCGTCATGCTGGTGGTCGGCGGGATCAATGCCTATAACCACCTGTCGCGGCTCGAGGACCCGGAATTCACCATCAAGGAAGCGCTGGTGATCACGCCTTACCCGGGTGCGTCCGCCACCGAGGTGGAGACGGAAGTCAGCGACAAGATCGAACTGGCGGTGCAGCAGCTCGGCCAGCTGATGGAAGTCGAGTCGCGCTCGGTGCGGGGCTTGTCCACGGTCACGGTGCGTATCAAGAAAAAGTACCGCCGCGAGCAGCTGCCGCAGATCTGGGACGAATTGCGCCGCAAGGTCGGGGATGTGCAGAACCAGCTGCCGCCCGGCGCGGGACCCTCGGTGGTCAACGATGACTATGGTGACGTCTGGGGCCTGTTCGTGGCCCTGTACGGCCCGGAGTACAGCTACGCCGAGCTCAAGGAAACCGCCAAGCTGATACGCCGCGAACTGTCGCTGGTCAAGGATGTGGCCAAGGTGGAGCTGTGGGGCCAGCGTACCGAGGCGGTTTACGTGGTGCCCGACCGCGACCGTATGTCGCAGCTGGGCGTACAACCCGCGCAGATCAGCCGCAATCTGCGGGACAAGAATATCGTGGTGGATGCCGGGCGCGCCGAGGTCGGTTCGGAGTTTATCGCCATCAGCCCCACCGGCACCTTCCGCTCGGTGCAGGATTTCGAAAACCTGCTGATCAGCGGCGAGGGTAGCGATCGACAGATCTACCTGCGTGACGTGGCGCGCGTCGAACGCGGCTATGTCGACCCCCAGGATCGGATATTGCGCTACGATGGCAACCTGGCGATCGGGCTTGGCGTCTCCACCGTCAGCGGCGGTAACGTCGTGACCATGGGCCAGGCCATTGGCGCACGCATGCACGAGCTTGAGACGGAGATTCCGCTCGGCATCGAGTTCGGCCTGATCTCGGTACAGTCGCAGGCGGTCGTTACCGCCATCGACGGCTTCCTCAACAGCCTGATGCAGGCTGTGGTCATCGTGGTGGTGGTGCTGCTGATTTTCATGGGCCTGCGCAGCGGCCTGATCATCGGCTTCATTCTGGCGCTCACCATCATCGGCACGTTTATTTTCATGGGCGCCTGGAATGTGGCCCTGGAACGCATTTCCCTGGGGGCGCTGATCATCGCACTGGGCATGCTGGTGGACAACGCCATCGTGGTGGTGGACGGTATGCTGGTGCGCATCGCCCAGGGCGACAAGCCCGAGGACGCGGCACAAAGCGTGGTCGCCCAGACCGCCTTGCCGCTGCTCGGCGCCACCGCGGTCGCCATCATGGCGTTCGGCGCCATCGGCCTTTCCGACGACTCCACCGGCGAGTTCTGCAAGTCGCTGTTCCAGGTGGTGCTGATTTCGCTGTCATTGAGCTGGGTCACAGCGGTGACGGTAACCCCGTTGCTCTGCGTCATGTTCCTGAAGCCACCGCAACAGACGCCGGGGCAGGAGCCTGCCGACCCCTATGCCGGCGGCCTGTACCGCGTCTATCGCGGCCTGCTGCGCGGCGCCATCCGTATGCGCTGGGTCACGGTGGCGATGGTGCTGGTGGCCTTTGGCGTCTCCCTGTGGGGTTTCCGCTACGTTGATCAGAGTTTCTTCCCCAGCTCCACGCGCCCCCAGTTCATGGTCGATTTCTGGATGCCGCAGGGCACCGACATCGACACAACGCTGCAGGCAGCCGAATCCGTGGAGCAGTACCTGCTCGGCGTCGACGGTGTCAGCCATGTCACCACGCTGACCGGCGCGGGCGGCCTGCGCTTTTTGCTGACGTATGCGCCGGAGAAGGTCAACAGCGCCTATGTCCAGTTTCTGGTGGATGTGGATGATTACCGCAGCATCGACGTGCTGATTCCGCGTATCGAGCAGCACCTGGCGGACAACTATCCGAATGCGCTGGCTTACGGCAAGACGTTCCTGCTGGGGCCCGGCGAAGGCGGCAAGATCCAGATTCGTTTCAGCGGGCCGGATCGCAGTGTACTGCGGGAACTCGCCGCGCAGGCGGCAACCATACTGCGCGCTGACGGCGATGCCAAGGCCATCCGCACCGACTGGCGCGAACCGGTGAAAGTCATCGAGCCGGTGCTGGCCGATGCCGAGGCCAACCTGGCCGGCATCACCCGCCAGGATATCGCTGAAACCCTTCGCGTCAGCTTCGAGGGGGAAACCACGGGTGTGTACCGGGAAGGCGACGAGTTGCTGCCGATCATTGTGCGCGCCGCGGAGGCGGAACGCAGTGACATAGGCAGTATTCAGAACCTGCAGGTCTGGACGCCGGCGGCGAGCCAGTATGTCCCGTTGCGCCAGGTGGTATCAGACTTCGATACGGTGTTCCAGGATGCCATTCTGCAGCGCCTGAACCGCAAACTGACCATCACGGTGCATGCCGATCCCGTCGTCGGCCAGGCCAGCACACTGCTGGAGCGTATTCGACCACAGGTGGAGGCATTGCATCGTGGTCCCGATTATGATTTGCAGTGGTGGGGTGAGTACAAGAGTTCCCGGGAAGGCCAGCAGGGGATTGCCGCCAGCGTGCCGTTTTTCTTCGTCTCCATGGTGCTGATCGTTATTGCCCTGTTCAATGCACTGCGCCAGCCGTTGATCATCTGGCTGACCGTGCCGCTGGCGCTGATCGGTGTCACCGCCGGTTTGCTGATCACCGGGCAACCCTTCGGCTTCATGGCGCTGCTCGGCTTCATGAGTCTTTCGGGCATGCTGATCAAGAACGCGGTGGTGCTGATCGATGAAATCGAGTTGCAGAAGAAAAGCGACAAGCGGCTGTTCGACGCCATTATCGATTCCGGCGTCAGTCGCTTGCGCCCGGTCAGCATGGCGGCGCTGACCACGGCTCTGGGCCTGATCCCGCTGTTGCTGGACGCGTTTTTCGTGTCCATGGCGGTGACCATCATTTTCGGCCTGATGGTCGCCACCGTGCTCACCATGGTGGTGGTTCCGGTGCTGTACGCGATTTTCTTCCGGGTGTCCAACCCCGGCCCGGGCGTGACAACGACATCCTGAGGAAGCACGGGGCCGACCGGTAGCGTCGCCAGGTCGAAATCAGTGCCTGATTGAGCGTGATGTATATTCGGGGTCCGTTACATTTTCGAGGACTCCGCCTGTCGAGAAGGGGCCAGATGTGTCATTAGCAAAGTCGTTTATCCGCATTGTGCTGCCCGCCAGCATGGCGATGCTGTCCGCCTGTACCACCCTGGGGCCCGACTTCCGGACCCCGCCCGCCGACCTGGAAGCGACCTGGGGCGAAAAGACGCATGCGCTCAGCACCGGCAAGCTGGCCGGCGACTGGTGGTCGGTGTTCAATGACCCGGTACTTGACCGACTGGTGCAACTGGCCACTGAACAAAACCTGCCGCTGCAGATTGCCGGGCTGCGCATCTTCGAGGCGCGTGCCGCGCTGGGCATCGCCATCGGTGAGCAATATCCGCAGAACCAGCAACTCAACGGCAATCTGACCAGAGTCGGTCTGAGCGAAAATTCGCCCAATTTTTCCAAAGCCTTCACCGACGACAGCTATGCCCAGGCGGGTGTCGGGCTGGACGCTGCCTGGGAACTGGATTTCTGGGGGCGTTTCCGACGCGGTGTCGAATCGGCCAGTGCCAGCCTGGGTGCGTCGATTGCCGACTATGATAATGCCCTGGTATCGCTGACCGCGGAAGTGGCGCGGACCTATGTCGGGCTGCGGGTGCTGGAGGAGCAACTGGCAATTGCGAAGGACAATGCGGCTACGCAGCAACGCAGTTACGAGATCGCTGACGTGCGCTACAGGAACGGCGTGGTCAGCGAACTGGATCCGTCACAGGCCCTGAGCCTCCTCAAATCCACGGAATCCACGGTCCCGAAGCTGGAAAGCCGGATACGACAGTCCAGACACGCAATCAGCATTCTGCTGGGTATGCCGCCCGGTAACCTGCAGTACGTGCTGCAAGGTACCGGCACCGTTCCCCGGCCCCCGGAGGCTGTACAGATCGGCGTACCCGCCGACCTGCTGCGCCGACGGCCTGATATCCGGCGTGCCGAACTGGAGGCCGCAGCGCAAAGTGCGCTCATCGGGGTGGCCAAAACGGATCTGTATCCGCGTTTTGCCCTGGTGGGTTCCATTGGCGTGGTGAGCTCCGACACCAATCAGAGTGATCTCGGTGATTTGTTTGACGCCGACAGCATCGCCTACAACTTCGGTCCCTCGGCGTCCTGGAATATTTTAAATTACGGCCGGCTGAAGAACCGGGTGCGCGTGCAGGACGCCCGCCTGGAGGAATTGATCGTCAACTACCAGAACACGGTGCTGCAGGCCGCACGCGAGGTGGAAGACGGTCTCAGCAGCTACTTCGGCAGCCGCAAGCAAAGTGCGTACCTGGCGGACAGCGTCAAGGCTGCGCAGCGCTCTGTTGATCTGGCGCTGTTGCAATACCGGGAGGGCAAGGTTGACTACCAGCGGGTGCTCGATACCCAGCAGACCAGGTTGCGATTGCAGGATAGCTATACCACGGTTCGCGGCGAGGCGATCGATGGTTTGATCGCGGTGTACAAGGCGCTGGGCGGCGGCTGGGAAATCCGTGCCGACAAGCCGTTTGTCCCCGAGGCTCGCCAGCGGCAGATGAGCGAACGTACCGACTGGGGGCGTCTGCTCGACGCGGGCGCACCGGCGGAGCTGCCCGCTCCACCAAAGACGGGAACGGCTCAGCCTGTCCTCAATCCGCCGCAGTGGTAGCGGGTATGCCGCCCGGGCCCGACGGGGCTTGTTTCCTGCACTATAGCGGTATTTTGACGTGGCGTGTGACCAGAAGGAGTATGTTTATCGCTGGTTCATGGTCGACTTTAGACCACGCGGCATGACCGTGGAATATGTTTGGCCGTCATGCTTCACTGTGGTTCCGTATTCCGGGTCACGTATCGACACGTGTAGCAACAGGTAGCGCGCGTTCTCCAATAAATATCGATCTCCATCAGAGACAGGATGGATGCCGGGTTGGTTGTCAGCCGGTCTGCTTATCCGTTTGCCGCCGGTAGTCGTTCACGACATCCGCCAGGGTTTCGTAGAAGGCATCCTCACCGAAAAGCTGGCCGAGTTGGTAGCGGCTCTGCGCTTTGACATCCTCCATGACCTGCGCGACAACCAGCCGTACCCCTTTCTCCTTCAACAAGGGGAAAATCGACCGTAGCGTCTCCGCCGCGGAATAGTCCACATCGTCGACCGCCGAGGCGTCGATGCAGAACCAGCGCAGTGGCGGTTGCGCACTGTTAACGAGTTCGGTGACTTCCTCCGAGAGTAACTGGACATTCGCATAGTACATACTGTGGGTGAACCGGTAGATGAGCAGTCCGGGTGCGGCCTGGGCGCCGCTCGCCACCGGCATGGCGCGCCAGGTGCCTGACTCGGCCGGCAGCAGTACGACGTTCTTCGGTCGGTAGCCGCGACGGGTGTGATCGATCAGCGACAGTGCAATGGCGAGCAGGATGCCCTGTTCGACGCCGACGAAGACGACCATCAGCGTGGTGATCAGCGCCACCCAGAATTCCGAGCGCCGCTGGGCATAGATGCGGCGCATGCCCCTGAGGTCGATCAGGTCGACACCGATCAGGAATACGACTGCCGACAGCACCGCCTCGGGCATGTAGGCCAGCGGTGCGGTGAGAAACAGCAGCACCAGCAGCACAATGAGCGCCGTGACAATCAGCGAGAGCTGGGTGCGTCCGCCGGCACTGTCGACCATCTGGGTTTTCGTCGGGCTGCCGTTGACGACGAAGGTGCCGGACAGGCCGGCGCCGATATTGGCCAGCGCGAGACCGACGAGGTCGGTATTCTCGCTGAAACGCTCGTTGTAGCGTGCGGCATAGGCGCGCGAGGTTGCGGCGCTCTGTGACAGGATGACCACGAACATTGCGAACGCGGTGGGCACCAGGTTCCCGATGAGTTCCCAGCTCCAGTTGACCTGTGGCAGTCCGATATGCGGCAGGCCGCCCGGCACGGCGCCGAGTACCTGCACCTGCTGTCCGAGATCAAGCGCCCAGCTGAGGACAATGGCCCCGACCACGGCGATCAGTGCCCCCGGTATTTTCTTCGAGAGCTTCCTGGAACCGACGATCACCACCAGCACGCTGAGCGCTATGACCAGCGCCCTGAAGTTGACCTGTTCGATCTGCTGAAGATCGTTCCAGATCTTCTCAACGGTTCCGTGCCCGCCGCCCTTCAGACCCAGCATGCCGGAGATCTGCCCCAACGCGACCTGGATACCGACCCCGGTCAGGAATCCGACCAGCACCGTGCGCGACAGGAAGTCCGCCATGAAGCCCAGGCCGATAAGGCGCGCCAGCACCAGAAACCCCGCGGACATGAAGGCAAGAATCGCGGCGAGCGCCACGTACTCGTCTGAACCGGTGGCCGCAACGCCCGCAAGCGCGGCGGCGAGAATGGCCGCCGTCGCCGAATCGGCACCAACCACCAGGTGCCGGGAGGAACCGAACAGGGCGAACAGCGCCATGGGAATGAGGATGGTGTAGAGGCCGGTGATCACCGGCGTGCCGGAGATCCTGGTGTAGCCCATCACTTCGGGGATGGCGAGCGCCGCCAGCGTTATTCCGGCGATAATCTCGGCCGGGACCTGGGCTGGCGTGATCGGCAATATGCCCTGCAATACCGGCAGGCGAAAAACCCTGGACCTGTTGTCTGTCGATCCCATCGCATTCTTTCCGGGTTCATAACCATTACTTACTGGCCTGGATCATCAGGGTTAAACGGTGCGGATAATCTGCTGCTGACCATCAGGGGCGCTCGCGCAGCTCGATGATCTCCATGCGATGGTTGGTGTTCGGGTGTTCTTCCGAGGGACCCGAGGTGAGCAGGACCATCTCGCCCTGCAGTGGAGTCTGCCGATGATAATCCCTGACAAACGCACCCCAGTCGTCCGCGTCCCTGGCAAGCTTCACCGCGTGGACGCCGGACGAAAACTGCAGGTTCTGACAGGTTCTTTGTTCCGGACTTAGCGCGATCATCCACACGGGTGGACGAAAGCGCCCGATGCTGCGCGCGGTCGCGCCGCTGCGGGTCGGCACGAAAACCGCCGCCGGCGTGACGTACTGGAGGCTTGCCTCGACCGCCAGCGCGATGAGATGGCCGGGTTGCAGGAGTCCCCTGAGTTCGATGTCGGGGAATAACTCCCGAACGCCGAGCGGGCGCCGGCTAGGCTCGGTTGCGACAGCGATGCCGGCAAGGGTAGCAACGGCCTCAACCGGAAATTTGCCCATCGCAGACTCACCGGACAGCATGACGCAATCCGTGCCATCGAGGATGGCATTGGCGACATCGGTGGCCTCGGCGCGGGTGGGGCGACGGTTGGTTGTCATCGACTCGAGCATCTGCGTGGCGGTGATTACCGGTTTCGCCTGCCGGTTCGCGCGCCGTATCAGGTCTTTCTGCACCACGGCGATCTGTTCGAGGGGGACTTCCACCCCCAGATCGCCGCGCGCGATCATGATGCCGTCGGCCGCCTCGATGATCTCGTCGATCACCTCCAGTGCGTTGGAACGTTCGATTTTGGCGATGACAAACGGCTGATGGCCAAGCTCGGCGGCGGCCTGTCGTACAGCGAGAACATCGGCGGCGTTCTGGACGAAGGACTGACTAACCGCATCGACACCCTGGGCGAGCGCGAACGCCAGGCAGTCACGGTCCCGGTCAGTAAACGCACTCATACCGAGGTCGATTCCCGGCAGATTCAGTCCCTTCCTGGAACGCAATTCGCCGCCGGCAACCACCCGGCAAACCACCTCGGTACCCTGTACCTCGACGACCCGAAGCTGTATGTACCCGTCGTTCAGGAACAACCTGTCGCCCGGCTTGACCGACCGGGGCAGGCGGTCGAACGTGACCGACGCACGCCGCCCGTCGCCGGGCATCTGTTCCGTGGTCAGGGTGAACGGCTCCCCGGGGAGCAGGTCGACGGGTTCCGAGGCGAGATCGCCGATACGGATCTTGGGGCCCGGCAGGTCTGCCATGATGGCGACGCGCCTGCCGGTGGCAGTGGCCGCGCTGCGGAGATTTTCGATGAGTTTTCCATGGTAGTCGAAATCGCCGTGGGAAAAGTTCAGACGAGCGACATTCATCCCGCTGCGGATCAGATCCTGCAGTACGGCCGGCGATTCGGAGGACGGCCCGATGGTGCAGACAATTCGGGTTTTATGACCGGGCAGTGTCATGACACTCACTCCTGAATCCGGTGCGGACGCTTCCCTGAGTCGGCGGCGCTGTTATCGGAGCTCAGTATTTCCCGGGGATGAAACGCCGTCCCTTGAGTGCCGCCTCGTCGTCATACTTGCCCTTCAGGTTGCGCCTGCCCAGTTTCACCTCCTTGAGCTGCGGGTCCTTGTAGGGTATCAGGCTGAGCAGGTGGGAAATACAGTTCAGACGGGCGCGTTTCTTGTCGTCCGAGTGCACGATGTACCAGGGTGCGCACTCGGTGTCGGTGGCCGTCAACATGGCATCCCGTGCGCGGGAGTAGTCATACCAGCGCTTGTACGACTCCGTGTCCATCGGGCTTAGCTTCCAGGTCTTGCGCGTATCATGAATGCGGCCCCGGAAACGGCGTTCCTGCTCTTTCATGCCGACATCGAGCCAGTACTTGACCAGCAGAATGCCGCCATCCGTCATGGCCTTCTCGAAGATGGGCATGTAATGCAGGAACCCCAGGTACTGTTCCTCGGTGCAGAAGCCCATCACCCGTTCCACGCCGGCGCGGTTGTACCAGCTGCGATCGAACAGCACGATCTCCCCGGCTGCCGGAAAGTGGGAGATGTAGCGCTGCATATACATCTGGGTTTTCTCGCGCTCGGAGGGCGTCGGCAACGCCGCGACCCGAAAGACACGGGGACTGACCCGTTCGGTGATGCGCTTGATGATGCCGCCCTTGCCGGCCGCATCGCGGCCTTCGAACACGACGATGACCCGCAGGCCTTTCTCCTTAACCCAGTATTGCAGTTTGACCAGCTCGCCCTGCAGCCGTTCCAGTTCCTTGTTGAATTCCTTGTTGGAGAGCTTCTGCGGTTTCTCAGTAGCAGGGGTTTCCGCTGTGTCACCCTGCGACGTTGTTATCTCCACGTCCTTCTTGTTCTTCTTCTCCTTTTTGTCTTTCCTGGATTTTCGCGCCATTGCCCACCTCGCTATTATGGTCTGTAAGTCACCTGTGTTATCCGGCCTGAATGCCGATACATGATCCGTTTCGGCAGTGCCAGCCCGTTGCCTCAGCATAGCAGAGTCGGCCCCACAGACAATGATTGTCAGCGCAAGCGTGCTTCAAGTAAGCTGATCTGCCCTGTATAAGGACCCGGACTGGCACATGCTGCACTTCCTCAGTTCATTATTCAAACTCTCCGCAGGCGAGGCCGGAGCACCGGACAAGGCCCTGATCGAGGCGGCGACCGAACGCGCCATTGACGCTACCGACCCGCGCCTGCGCGCACTGGGCAATTACCGCAAGCGGCTACTCGAGCCGGTCGAACAGGCGGCACGCCACATCATCGAGCTTGTCGACAGCCAGCCGCCGGCGGTGGAAATCTCCCGACGCAACTACGGCACCGACCCGCGCCTGCGCGCTTTTTTCGTTTCCGCCGAGGACCTGCAGGAAGTCCTGGGGGGCATCAAGACCGTGAAGGACTACCTACAGGGTGTCACCGGCCCCTTGCCCGATGCGATTTTCGGCCTGCTCAGCGTGGCCTGGAAGGAGCGCACGGTGCTCGGCACGGAACAGCAGGGCGAAATCCTGCGCCGCGACGTCAAGCAGGTGGCCGTCAGCTTCTTCGACCACCGTTTTGGCGGGCCGGCCGGCAGCGAGGCAGATTTTCGCTGGGAACTGAAAAAACGCGGTTATGACTACCTGCTCGAAATCGCCCTGAAATCCATTATCTCGACCCGCAGCAAACGCCAGGATCTGAAACGCGAGCAACAGTTGCTGAACAGGAAGCTCGAGGCCATGAAATCAGGCAACTGGGGTCTGGAGGGGATGTTCGCGCACGACGAGGCGGAACCGAATGATCCTGCCGCGCTGGAATCGCAGATCGATGCCGTGGAAAAGGAATTGCTGGAGGTCGGCAGCGACACCGAAAGCCTGCAGCGCAGCCTGGACGAACTGGCGGGGGTGCTGGGACAACCGGCGCACTGGCTTTCGCGACGCGAGCTGTCCATGCGTCTCAATTACATGGGTATCCGGGTGGAGGAGAACTCGGGAGAGGCGTCGAATCTGCTCGATCTGCTCGAGTTGTACTCCGCCAGTGGCGAACACCGCATTGCCCTGCCGGGCTATATCCCGCGTACGGAACTGCCTGAACGTCCAGACTTCTTCAAAGCGGCAGAACGCTACCTGCGTTGACGACCCTCCTGACTCGCGCTCATAATTTAGAATCGACAAGAACTCCGATGTCGAGGTAGTCGTCTGAACGTGTTGCTGCCGTCCCGGACGTTGCCACTGTCATATCCGGCATGGATTGCCAATGGCCGGGCTTGTTCGCCGAAACGCTAACTAATGAGTAAATTCCCAGCGAAGCGTCAAAGCGATAACTTTTAATTTGCCCGACATTTTCACCTTCCACTGACTGCCAATCTTGCCGAAGGTAGTCACTTCGACAGACTCCACGTCATGTTCTGCGACTGATATTCTATTGCGTACAACCACGTGTGCAAGATCCTCTCCCTCCATAACCACACCCAGGATCTCCACATCATTATATTTTATCGCTCCTGAAAATCTCTCTGAAGTCAAAATACCACGCCAGAAGGAAACAAAGAAATCATGATCAGACAATGTTGAAATTGAATCATCTGTTAGAGCAGGGACGAAGAATGTCTTGAAATATGTTTTTCTCCTTCCGTCAGGAATTTCATTTTCAAAACTCATCAGCTTGCGAAATTCACTTAATGCAGCCGGGTCATAATATCCAGCCGCGGCGCTGTAATTCTTCTGCTTGAGTAAATCATAAAATTCATTCGCAGTTTCAGAAGCGCTTTTCGCATATGCTGGAGCACTCGCGAATACCAATAAAACGAGCACCAGTTTAAAACTATTTGTGATCACAGGCATAAATCCGGAACCTATTACGTGTAATTAGACGTGATTTGTGACTTCGCATGTCAATATAAGTGATTTCACGGCTGTCCCACTAATTCCCTCTCCCACCGGGAGCACCCAAACACAGGGCATAAAAGGGTTAGGGTGTACCCGATTAAGCACCGGGCATAAAAGGGGATCGAAACAAGATAACTGTTTGATTCCATACCCCCTCATCCTGGCCTTCTCCCGGAGGGAGAAGGGATGCCCTGTTTAACTGCGGGATGTAGTATTCATGCCCATCAGGTATCAAGCCTCAAATAACAACGTTGATTCAAGACCTTACAGATAACTCAATCCATGTTAATGGGACAGCAGTGAAGTAATTTAACGGGTTCACTGTATGTTGAAATATAATTGCTATGTAACTTGTATTTCCATCTCCTAGCCCGGATTACTCGGTGCACCATGCAAAGGCGCGTTCTATCAGTGGGTCAGATTCCCGCCCGGCAACTTGATATCGTACCGAATTGAAAAGTGTGGTCATCCGGCTGATTCACCAGATGCAGGGCAATGATGGACAAGATGGAGAGAATGATACTGAAGCCGGACTGTATCGCCACCCCCCACACGATTCCCAACACAGTGAACAACACGCCCATCCACAAGGAAAAATGCAGCAGTGAGCGTTCATCGGGTGTTTTTTTGAACATCCGCAGTCTCCGAGGTGCCGGTTACGGCGTCGCGGG
>Ga0210101_1000240_pt1 | contig 19955 bp, 18 predicted proteins | sample Muzzi_PWC_D1_FD_185534 | JGI IMG/M metagenome (GOLD analysis project Ga0210101, IMG submission 185534) | Wetland microbial communities from San Francisco Bay, California, USA, that impact long-term carbon sequestration - Muzzi_PWC_D1 (SPAdes) | ecosystem: Environmental > Aquatic > Marine >... | reverse complement strand
CTAGATATTTCTCATGAGGAAAAATTAAAAATTTATGAAAGTCTTTTAATAAAATCTGAGTCTAGGGATCTAAATATTGGCGCAGAATCTATGAGAAATCCTGAAATAATAGAAAGATCACGCCATGATTATTATTTACTACAGAATGAGATAGAAGGTGATTTACCTAATTTTGATGAGGCGTATAATAAAGTCACTGATTTTTATGAGTCGCTTCCATGGCCATCAGGTGATAATGGCAGTATTGCTTCCTGATAAATGTTCTGATTTTATTCAAGCACTATGAGTTAGTTGAATAATGTCCGCGCCAGTTCTCATTTCGTAGAGATATTTTCCCCAAGTGTCCATCAATTTACGTCGTCTCTCAAATAAGTCAGAGCGTTGATAAGCGGCTTCCACCTTATCTTTGTTGACATGGGCGAGTGCTAATTCACACACTGCTGCTGGGAAGTTTGTCTGTTCTGCAGCCCAGTCACGAAATGATGAGCGAAAACCATGCACTGTAATATCAGTTTGGACATTATTTAAAGCCTTATTTAGGGAGACATCAGTCAATTGTCCGCCCCGTGGGCTTGGAAAGATCAGCACCTGCCTATCGATGCGAGGTATTTCGCTGATAATCAGCATGGCTTCATCTGATAATGGAACTCGATGTGGTCTATGTGCCTTCATCCGTTCTGCAGGAATAGTCCATGTACGTTCTTTTAGGTCAATCTCATCCCATTTTGCACCACGTGCCTCACTTGAACGTGTTGCGGTCAGGATGAGAAAACGGAGGCAGTATGATGAGGTGTACTTGTTCTCCCGAAGTTGAGCGAATATGTCCGGGACATCGATATAAGGGGCTGCTGCAAAGTGTTGTACGGTTCGTAGTTTATTGGGCTGAGGGAGTACCTTGTCCAGAATACCTCTCCAACGAGCAGGGTTTTCCCCTGTCCGTAAATCATGGACATAGGCCCAATCTAAAACGGCTTCGATACGTTGCCGTACTCGCGTTGCTGTTTCAGTTTTTGTGGCCCAGATAGGATTAAGAATGGCTTTTACGTCCGCGAGAGTCACTTCAGACGGGTGTTTGCTGCCAATGCTTGGAAAGACATAATCACGTAGGGTATTTTGCCACTGCTGGACGTGTTTGGGGTTGCGCCAGCCTGGCCGTTTGGCTTCAATCAATGCTAAGGCGCAGGATTTGAAGGTAGCTTGGCTATCTTCGTCACTATTATCAGGTTGAACTAATGTCTTGGGATCTTTCCCCTCTGATACGGCCTTACGCATCCCCTCAGCCAGGTTACGTGCATCAGCAAGGCTTCGGGTATGGGTGGGGCCTAATCCTACTTCAGTGGCTTTTCCTGCGCGGGTGTACCGGAAAACCCATGCTTTTGTCCCGGTATTTCTGACGCGTAAATAAAGTCCACCCCCGTCGGCATGTGATCCAGGACCAATGCTGTTTACTTTTCGAGCAGAAAGTCGATTGATTCGTGTAGCCATTATCACCTCGCTACATGACGATTCAGAGCCTGACCTTATAACTTGATCCGATATCTGGTCTTACTTTCGGTCTTACTCTTTGTCATGGATTGGGTGATATGGTACTAGATATTATTGGACAAGGTCAAACGTAACTTATTGATTATATATGGTATAAATAGACATTACTGGACTTCTTTGGACATAGTAAAGGAGGTCTGCCTCTCCGCCATATTTTAAATAAAAAGCCTAATGTATCAATATGTTAGGCTTTTTTATTTCATGACAGTCCCCCAAACAGCCCCTATAAGATCATTTAGGCTATGTCAAAATTCCACTGACTTGAATCCTGTGGGTCCTGTTATCGACTCATGGTACCGTAGGGACGGGTCCATTCCATTTGTTAGAAATCAGTAAGCGGATATAATGCCTAACTTAATAAATCTGGATTTCGAAGTGAAAACACAAGAAAAATACGAATGGGTTTTCTGACCGCGTGTTTAATAGGCTTTTCGATTTCTAAGGTCGGCAGATCAGAGGTCAATCAGTCCACTCAATCGAGGCGCGAAGGCAAAGACAAGGTGACTGTGAAATCATTGCTGTCATCAGTCAGTCCCACCCCGACTGACAGGTTTAACAAGGTTCCCGGGACCACGAGCGTAGATCCACCTATCACGAGAGTACCGAGCACCCGATCACTGCCCTGGATTGTTCTGCCCGAAAACTTAGTGTCTTCCTGATAACCTGCCGATAACGTCAGTTGCAGAGAGGTTTGTGGGCTCAGCGCGATATAGCTCCCAAAACTTACGGATGTGGTTCCTCCCAACTGTACCCGGTCCTCCTCCAGGCTGTATTGATACGAAAGCCCGCCGACAAAGGCTACTGGATCCTGGCGCTTGATCGCGGCCAACGAGCCGGTGAAACTTTGAACACCTCCCCCCAAAGACACACCACCTTCACTGGCCTCGCCACTGCCCGTGTTCCAGGTCAAGCGGCCGACCAAGTCGGGATGCCACAGCCCTTCGCGTAACAGTGTTTTTGCAAGGCCGATGCGCAAATCTCCGGCACCCGCAGCCGATGCAGATGAGGAATCCACGGATGAAAAGCCGACCCTGGTTACGTTTTCGACGTCACGCCATCGATACGGGACGCCTACTTCGAGTTGTGAATCCCTAGGCAGACCAGCACGTAGCGCCAGATCCGCAGATGCAGCGTTCGTATTGCGTTTCGTTTCTCCAGCTAACACCGTAGACCCGGAATTTACCAGCGTGGGAGTACTGTCCTCTTGTCGGATAAAGCTCAGACTCGGCTCTATCTCCACGACACCCGGACGTAGTAACAATGCGCCGTCACGCGAGAGCGAACGCTCCAGTGCCCGCTCCGCATCGTCCTTGCTGATGACCACCCTCCCCGGTGGGGCGGTTGAAACCGCAGCCACCACCTTTTGTGAAGATGTAACTACCGGTTCATTGCTCAATCCGCTATCGCGCGCAGTACGTTGAATTCCGATTCTGTGTTCTAATGTCTCGACACGATCAAGCAGTTCCGAGATAACCACATCACGCTGCTGAAGCTTCTGTTCCAGCAACTGTACATCTGCATTTTCTGCCAAAGCACTTTGGCAGAAGCATGCTGTCACGATCACAGCCAGTCGTATTTGGAGTCTTGTTGAGATCATGGCGATGGGCCCTCGATTGCCAAACAACTAGTTCCGTAGCAGGAAAAATTCCGACGGGCGGGCCACCAACTTACCTGGCGGAGCCAGCGCCCCCTCACTGGTTACTACAAAGCCTACATGGCCGAGGTCGCGATAGTTGATCCATGCGTCGATGAATTTGTCGACGGACAGCGTGGTGTTGCCGAAAGCAGGATCTGCGAGCAGCACGGTATGCACTGTGGCACCGCGGAATACCACGAAATGCGGAAAACCTTGCAGCTTGACCGCTACGATGATCGGAGCCCGTTCGATAAGGTCGGACAGGCTGAGCTGGCCAAGCCCCACGCCATCGTAACCCAAGCCATCAACGAAGCGCTTGAGATCTAACATCGAAAATCCCTGACGCAAGCGCACTAAATTAGGATTGCGCAGATACTCTTCCCGGTTTATCAGGCCCAAGGCAACTGATCGTTCGGTAACCGGCTCACCGTGCTGGTAACGCAATACCGTTGCCAAGGCCGCAGCGGCACAACTCAGTTCCCACTGCTGTAACACCACATGCCGTTGTCGCGCCTCTAGTATCGAGCCTACTGGTTCGACAGCCTGAACATTCGAACTTACGAGGAGCGTCGTAGCGACAAGTACCAGCAATATCGAAAATCGTAGTTGTGACATAACCAGTTGAGGTAGTAAAGATGAACTTCCTGCTGTCCCGGCAGCGTGAGAGCGTCGGCCGAGATATGCGGAGCGACCGACGCTCTCACTGTTTCAGACTACACAAGCGGGCCGAAGCAGCGCTTATACCTCAGTGTCAGACCTCAAAAATTGGAGCGGTTCCAGATCGGCGAATAAGAGGTATCACCAGGGGTACTGAAGCCAGTCCCAGGGGTACCGGTGTTCGTCGCTTGTGCCGGCACCATGAGGTCACCCGCACCTTGAGGTGCGACCGTGTAGTAAGTGACCTCGTTGCCGTTCGCGTCTGTACCGTTCACCTCATTGAAGGCAACCTGATCGTTATTTGTCACACCCGCGGCATTTTCCAGCCCTTCGTAGTGAACGTTAACGGTGCAAACAAATCCACTGACCGTATCCTCGCCGCCGGCCGCCACCGAATCCATCTGCGCACTGTTGAGCGCTACGGGGGAGGCATAAGTGGCAGACACCATCAGGCAGCCGGTCACTAGACCCAATGCGATTTTCATCTTGGATATTTTCATCGTGTGATTCTCCTTTAGTTGTAGGGCACCCAAGATTCCTTGGGCAGCATGTCGAGGCAAACAGGGACATAAACCCTCACCTCCAGGGCAAGCCTAACCTGCGAGAATCACGTGACAATCACCAATTTATCACGGAAGCATCCCAAATCACATTGATTGAATATCGATGATAAGAGCTAACAAATCACCCAACAAGGATGCTCTGCGCTAACGTGCCTCGCACCCGTTAGCTCAAACGTTAATTACTGCATTTGGCCTAGTATATGTTCAGTAGCGGATATTTACTCCGCCATCCATAAAAAAGGGCCTTTACGGCCCTTTTTTATGGTTTTCTGATCACGATGTCGGGGTTGGTGTCGATATTGCCATCCTCATCGATGGCCCCGATGGCCTCACCATTGGGTCCCTTGACGACCGGAAAGGGCACTTCTAATCCGTTGCGCCGGACGAATTGCAGTTCCCAACTGAATTGACCTACTTTTTGTATAGCTAATAACTGGGCCTGATTGAGCAATTTGCCGAGATTGGCCGGAATCGGTGCCATTTTTTCACGATTTTCCTTCTGCTGACCGCTAATATTATTGTTTTTAGAATCATTCATCGTCTGTTCCGTGTACTAGTACCTGTCAACTATAAACCGGGCCGATTAACTGCCGATTAAATAACAAGGACTTAGATTAAATCCAGGCCACAGTATACCAACTTTGAATAACGTGATGGAGACGCCCTGATGACACCGACTTTCTTTCGCAATCGACCGCCCTTGATTCACCGCCTGATGCCCTGGCTGGCGGTTGTAATGTGCCTGTTCGTTGTCTTTCCCGCTGCTGCCGATTTTCAGCGGGGAATGAATGCCTATAATGATGGTCTCTATGACAAGGCGATCGAAGAATGGCTGCCGATGGCCGAACTGGGGGATGCCAAGGCCCAGTTGAATCTGGGTATGATGTACTACGAGGCAAAGGGTGGGGCACAGAATTTCAAAGAGGCTTCCAGGTGGTTGTCAAAGGCCGCTGAGCAGGGACATGCCGATGCCGAGGCCTATTATGCGCTGGCATTGATGAATAGCAATGGCTGGGGAGTTCGTCAGAACTATATCGATGCAGTCAAGTGGTATTCGTTAGCTGCTGAACAGGGACTTGCTGACGCCCAGTACAATCTGGCCCTGATGTATACCAACGGGCTGGGTACGCAGCAGGATAACAGGGCGGCCGTCAAATGGTTACTACAGGCCGCGGAACAGGGTCTGGCCGATGCCCAGCACACCCTGGGGACAATGTATGTCAACGGTGAGGGAGTCGGTCAGGATTATGTCCAGGCCTGTATGTGGTTTGATATCTCGACGGCCAGTGGCAAGAATAACGCCGAACAGACCTGCGACACATTAACCGAAAAAATGACGCCGGCGCAGAGAGAAGAGGCGCAGGATGCAGCCCAGGCATGGCTCAACAAACATAATTCCTGAGCACAGGTGTCTCGATATTTCGGCAGGTGAATCAACCCGTTCAATAATCTGACGGATAGTATTATCTCCGGGGTGGAGCAACTCGACCATTGAGCTCTACATCAGCGACGGCGGTGAAGGTCATCGATACGCTGGCCAGGGACCTTGAGATCGGCCAGCCTCTGCTGCTCGCGTAGACAGCCATCCACTATAAAAATATCCGCCTGATCTTCGTTGATTTTCATTACTTACAGCTTCCGAATTCAAACAGTTTGTTGCTATCGTTCGTCCTTAAGCGACGCTCGTGTGTCATGACGAAAGACATAAGTCTTTCTTGCTGTATCAAAGATGAGGGGAGGCCCCTCGGTTCCGGTAATCAGATACTGGAATCAAACCGCCCTATGCGGCCTTTATTAAGAGTAAAGGTCGTGAGCGATAGGGAAAAGGCAGAATAAATCTGTCAGGTATGCTCTGAAAAGATGAATGCAAATGAACCATTGATGAGGTGTCGATATGTATAAACACTGTCAAAACCGGGAACCGAGCGTATTTCCGGGATGAGTTTCGACGTAATCTGGAAACGGACGAAATGGCAGTCGGCATGGAGATGGCATGAATTCAGAACAGGCTTTGGTATGGAACATGAGAACCTGTCGTCCTGATGTTAAGGGAGAAGCTGGGTGAACAATTTACACAGTGAGAGTACCGATGCAGGGCACAGGGGCGGACTATCCCGTAGTAGTGATGAAGCTTCTGTAATGGAGGTGGAGCGAAGGGGATGGCCTGTCCAGTCGAATGATGGAGGTCAACCACGCAGTGGGAGGAGCCATCATCATCAGACAAAACCGTTTCAAATATCGAAACATCTTGTCTTAGAGGCTTATAAACGCATTAAGGCGAATAAGGGAAGTGCTGGAGTGGATAACCAGAGTCTCAGTGACTTTGAAGTCAATCTCAAGGACAACCTGTATAAGCTATGGAACCGTTTGTCGTCAGGCAGCTATCAACCACCCTCGGTATTACGGGTAGAGATTCCGAAACCGGATGGTGGTAAACGGCCACTGGGCATACCGACCGTCACGGATCGCATTGCCCAAATGGTCGTGAAGCTGCAAATTGAACCCGAGTTGGAAAAGCACTTTCATCCCAGCTCCTACGGTTACCGGCCGGACAAGTCAGCCCATCAGGCGCTACAGGTAGCAAAACAACGTTGCAACAAACGCGCCTGGGTGGTCGACATGGATATCAAGGGATTCTTTGACGCGATCGATCACGACCTGCTGATGCGGGCGGTGAAACGTCATATCAAAGAACCCTGGCATCTACTGTATATCCAACGCTGGCTGAAAGCCCCGGTACGACAGGCTGGCAGAGACGGCGGCAGCCGTCAGCAAGGCACCCCGCAAGGCGGTGTTATCAGCCCGTTACTGGCGAACCTGTTTTTGCACTACGTCTTTGACATCTGGATAGAAAAGCACTGGGGAGGCATCCAGTTCGAGCGGTACGCGGATGACATTGTCTGCCACTGTTCAAGTGAACGAGAAGCAAAACGGCTCAAGCAACTATTGGAGAGTCGGTTTTCCCAATGCGGACTGCAGTTACATCCGGAAAAGACAAAGATTGTATACTGCAAGGGCGGATACAATACCGGGGACTATCAACACGTAAGCTTTGACTTTCTGGGCTACACGTTCAGGCCGCGGTGGATCAAGACAAGACAGGGTAAACAGGGACTATATTTTTTGGCAGCGGTGAGCCAGAATTCGGCCAAGCGCATACGCCGTGAAATAAATAGCTGGCCCTGGAAGTACTGGTGTCAGAAAGAGTTGAAGGATATACACAGCTACGTCAGCAGTAGACTACGAGGCTGGCTGAGCTACTACGGCCTGTTTGGAAGTAGTATCATCCGCAATGTATTGTTCCACTTCGACAGGCGTTTGAGTCGCTGGGGAAAGGCAAAATACAAGCAACTCAAAACCCTGATGCAGGCAGCGCGCAGGATTAACCGGTTACGGCAGGAAAGCCCGCACTGGTTCCCCCACTGGCACGCTGCTTGGATGGTGAACGGTTGGGCAGGAAGAGCCGTATGAAGCGAGAGTTTCACGTACGGTTCTGTGAGAGGCCAAGGGGGTGGTTCCTTTGGCCTACTCGACCATTTGCGCCGCGCAGCTTGGTCGTTGCATGCAAAATGGAATTAATGGGTGCGTAAAGCGCTAAGCACAGAAAATCTGAAAAGCATCTATGGGCATATCGCAAACCGGTATGATTTTCAACACGCGCTTATTACAGCCAGAGCCGATCAAAGAGGCAGAAGAATTCTGGTTGAGAATGCTGTAAATGAAGGCGATGAAGTATTAGATTGTGGTTCCGGTACCGGGACCACAGGTATTTTGGCAGCCAAAAAAGTGGGACAGCGCGGCAAAGTAACTTTTTTTGATCTCAGTGAAGACATGCTCTCTGTGGCGCGAGAGAAAGTTGTTCGACAAAACCTGCGGGAAAGGGTTACCTTTCAAACAGGGGATATGGTTCATTTACCGTTCGACAACAATAGCTTTGACGTGGTGCTTTCGACATATAGCCTATGTCCCGTGTATGATCCGGAAAATGCGGCCCTGGAGCTTTACCGGGTGACGAAACCGGGAGGCAAACTTGGTATTACCCATTCGACAGAGCCGGAGAATGTGATTGTGAAGCGTTTGGCCGACCGGGTTGAAGGTTTTGCGTGGCATCTTCCTTGGCTGTCCATGGGGTGTCGATCTGTCAATGTTCTCGCTGCACTGAAAAAAGCAGGTGGGAAGGTTCTTCTGACCAGATATATAGGAGTTCCATTGTGGCCATTTCTGGTGTTCATAATCGAGAAGCCTGTAACCTGATATAGCCATCATTGCGGACGCCAATTCCGCTAAGATCCATTAGCACCGATTATGGTAAACGTTAGGCGCCAATTAGAGATCAGTGATTAAATGTCAGATTGTGGTTGTGGGGCAGAACAAACAGATAAGCCAGAGAGAAAAACACTTATTGTACTTCTCTCAATAAACGCATTTATGTTTGTTTCTGAATTGGTTGTAGGGTGGCTGGCACAATCTACGGGCTTAATTGCCGATTCTCTGGATATGCTTGCTGATGCAGCAGTGTATGGTCTTTCACTCTATGCTGTTGGCAAAGGAATCGTGCGTCAAGCCAGGGCGGCTCAAGTCAGTGGGCTATTACAAATTATATTAGGGCTTGGCGTCCTGTTTGAGGTCCTTAGACGGTTGTTATTTGGCAGTGAGCCTCAAAGTACATTAATTATAGTAGTTGGTTCTGCTGCTTTGTTAGCGAATATTATTTGTCTTGTATTAATATCCAGGCACAGAGAGGGCGGCGTACATATGAGAGCCTCTTGGATATTTTCAACAAACGATGTTATAGCCAATTTAGGGGTAATAGTTTCCGGTTTGCTTGTTACAATTTTAGGCAGTCGGTTTCCTGATCTGATTGTCGGAACAATAATTTCACTTATAGTCATTCGTGGTGGAATTAAGATACTCCATGACGCGAAAGGAAGCACGTGAAGCAGTATGCCTGACAAAGCACTGCACTCGGAAATGTTTTCCGTTACGCTCCAATATTACCGGTGAACGAGTCGTTATGTGACAGAATGTATGAGGTGAGAAACTCGGCCCATGAAGATTTGCATTATCGGAGCGTCGGGAAAGCTCGGAAAATACATGGTGCAGCACGCGCTTGACCGGGGTTACGAAGTTGTTGGAGTTTGCCGGGAGCGGAGCGTAGAAAAACTTGACGCGTTCAAGGGGCGTATCACAGTAATACCCGGAGCGACTAACGACCGCGAGATCATCAGGAAAGCCGTTGCGGGGTGCGATGGTGTGCTTATCGTACTCGTCCCATGGGGCATCCAGCAGTACTCGACGGGAACTGCACAGGCAGTGCTGGATTTCGCGAAGACGGATGCGCGCCTCATTTTCTCATGTGGGTGGCACATCACGCGTGATGGCAAGGATGAGTACACGTGGAAGCTTAAATTGTTCGTCAAAGTTTTCAGTCGGTTCGCGTATCTCTTGCGAATCGCAGACCTTGACGATCAGGTGGAAGCATGCCGACGAGTGTTCGCCAGCAACACTCTGTGGACTGTTGTGCGGGGGAGTGATCTTGAAGAGGGTGAAAGCCAGGGGCTGCCCGTGTGGAGTCGGCACGTCGGTGACCCTATTCTTAAAAGCAATATGACGCGCCGTGTGGACTTTGCTCTTTTCATGGTAGAGGCTCTTGAAAATGACGAGTTGATAAACGAGGCTCCGGCGATTGTCGGGTGCTGTACACCCTCGGCGCTAGCACATGCACCCGGCATCAATTAGCAGAGCCACATAATCAGGCGTTATGCTTTCAAGTAGGTCGCATGGAAAACGGGAGGCACTCTATGAATGAAGATAAATCAATAGTCAGATTGTTTTTTGCTAGGATGAAAACCGAATTTCTGGATCTTCCTGGACCAGAAAAGCTGGCATTCATGGAAAAAGATAGAGCCAATCTCGATGAACTTGGAATGACGGCTATTTCAATGATTGATTGTAATGAAACAAATGATGAGTGGGACTACATAGGCGTGGAAAGATGGCCGTCAAAAGAAGCTATTGCAAAACGGGAAAAGTTCGAGAATGAGGAGCTACGGATATCAAAGTTTGTTGATTATAAAACGTATATAGGTCATGAGCAGTCTTTCGAGTCATATGGTAAATAGCAATAATGAAACGTAACAAAAGCAGGCACAGTCGCCAAATTCCTTAGGTATTAGACCGGGTCTCCAAACCACTTGCGCGGTTTTCCGGTCTGTGCTGCAGGCGTTATGTGTGCTGAAAAATAGAAAATATAACTCAAATTTGGAGAAAGCATTATGAGCGCCTATATTCCGGCTATAATTTGGGCTCTAAGTGCGTGTGTCTGTCTTTACATTGCAAAAGTTCGTCATGTAAAGTCGACGTTGGGCTGGAGGCTGTTTGCTGTTATTTTAGGGCCATTGGCAATACCGTTGGTTTTTTTCGCGAAATCTGAGGGTTCGCCAAGTTGATCTGCAGACAAAAATACAAGGAGCGTAGTAATGGAACCTGAATACATAGCCGGAGATAGCGGTTCTTTAGAACAGCGTAATATAGCAATCCGGGTATTAGCTGCTATATTCTGGCTTTTCCTGACAATGCTGGTAGTGAATATAATTGTAGGCGCTGTTATAGGGGGTATGGCAGGAACGGAAGCCGGTGCCGGGAAATCACTTACTGATGCGGCTAATGCCGGCGCCGTGGCGGGGCAGCAAGCCTCTGCGGAATTTATGAGCAAACATGGTGGCAAGGTGTTCCTAGGTGAGCTGGCCTTATGGTTGACCTTGCTCCTGATGGGAAAATTCCCATGGGTGTCGAAGTTCAAAATTTCGAGCGCCTGACAATGCGGTCAGGCCCGATTAAAACTCGTCTATAAATGCCTGTGAATTTACTACGTCAATTCATATTAAGCTTGTTTTTGCTGGCATCCGTTCCTGTCGTTACGGCTGCGCCCGACGACGTGATCATTAGCGATGCCGAGTTGATGCAAACCGTATTTGCTGATGCAGGGACCGTCACGGCTGAACAGGTCTCGCTGACTACGGCGCAATGCGACTGGATCGACAGGTATTTCCATTTTACCCTTGAGCCAAAGTCCGTGTCGGTATGGTTGTCACGCGATGCATCCGGCCAGGTCATGGCCGGCCTGATCAGGCAGGATATTGTCTATGAGGGCCAGACAATAACCGTGGCCATCGGACTGAGTGCCGAGCTCCGGGTTATTCGCGCGGCGGTCACGGCCGCGCCCGCGTCGTTGCGCCAGCCACTGGAAGCCTCGATCGGCGCCGGTTACCTGAAGCGCTATACGATGATGTCGGCGCGCCAGTTGGGTTATCTGGCCAATGTACTGAACAAGAAAGGGCAACCGACGGCAATGGTGGCGAATCAGCTGTTCAGGAGTGGCGCCATCCTGGCCGCGATCATCAACACGGGCGAATGAGTTCCGAGCATCCAATGCCTGTGTAAAATCATGTAAATTCAATCCCACAGGCTATCCCGAAATCATCCCTAACCGTTACACTTATTGTCGTTAAGTGGTTGTATTGTTTTGATCTATTGATGGCGGGCTGACTATCATCCAGTACTTGCACAAGCACATGCCTTTTCATTCAAACATGACGCCCGGCCATATCGTGATCCAGGGGCTTGGTGTGCTGATACTGAGTGCCTGCGCGGCTACACCCGAATACCAGCCCCCGGCGCTGACGGACGTCCCGGAAACCTGGTACAAGGTGACGGTGGAACAACCGGTGCAATCGGCTTGGCTGGTGGAATTGCATGATCCCGAGCTGCAAGCACTGGTCAGTGAGGCGCTGCAGAATAACCATGACTATGCCGCCCTCAGTGCCGAAGTGGAACAGGCCAGGCAACAACTGACTATCAGTGGTGCGCCACGCATACCGGAATTGTCGGCGGGTTTGACCGCCTCACGAAGCCGGGTGCAGACACCGGCGGCCACGACGACGACCGAGCGTGCCGAGCTGTCGCTGGATCTGAACTGGGAAGTCGATATCTGGGGCCGCTTGAGGGCTGCGCAGAAACAGGCGGCACTGACGCTGGCCGCCCGGGAGGCGGAACTGGAACAGATGCGCCAGACACTGGCGGCCGATGTCGGCAATGCCTGGTATGATGTCCTCGAAGCCCGGAAACTGCTGGAACTGTATCAGGGCCGGTTGAAAAACCTTGAACACAACCTGGATATCATCGAAACGGGCTATCGCCAGGGTTTGAGTCCCGCCCTGGATGTGTACCTTACCCGCAGTAACGTCAAACAGGAACAGGCCCGTGTGTCCGCGCAGCAACAGGCTGTGGCCACGGCCGCGCGTCAACTGCAACTGGTGCTGGGACGTTACCCGGATGGACAGGACTTTCCGCGCCAGCCGCTGCCGCCGGTCGACGGCAGCGTGCCGGCGGGTTTACCGTCCGAACTCGTCGGTCGCCGTCCCGAACTGCGCAGTGCCTGGCTTGACCTGCTGGCCGCCGATGCCGGCGTCGCCGTCGCCCATAAACAACGCTTCCCTCACCTGACCATCACCGGTAGTGCCGGCCAGGGTTCCGATGCGTTGGGTCACCTGCTGGATGCCGACCAGGGTTTCTGGTCGCTGGCCGGTGGCCTGTTACAGCCGCTGTTCAATGCCGGGGACCTGGCCGCGCGGGAACAGCAGGCACGGCTCAGGCTGAAGCAACTGGAGCAGCAGTATCAGTCCCGCGTGTTCCAGGCCTTCGCCGAGGTCGAGACCGCACTGACGCAGGAAAGTGCGCTGGAGACGCAATATCAGCAATATCTGGATGCGGAAAAAAACGCCGTAGCGGCCGAGACGCTGTCATTCGAACAATATCAACGGGGGCTGGTCAATTACGCTACCGTACTGGAGTCCCAGCGTCGCGCGTTTGATGCGCAAAGCGCCGTTGTGCAGCTGAAGCGGCAACGACTGGGCAACCGCATTTTATTGTACACGGCATTGGGTGGTGACTTTGGTGGAGAAGAGCATGAACAAATACAGCCTGGTGATTCACAAGCGGGTGAGGTGTCGCCGTGAGCAGGATTAGACGCTTCGTCGTTCCGCTGGCGGTCGCGGCGGTGGCCGTGTTCAGCGCCTGGTTGATTATGGTCAACAGCCCCGACATTGCCCGCAAGCCACCGCCCCGCAGCCCGCAGATGACGGTCGAGACCCTCAAGCTCAAACCCAATAATTATGAGGTCATCATAAACAGTTACGGCACGGTCGAACCACGCACCCGGGGTGAACTCAAGTCACAGGTCAATGGCCAGGTGATCGAGGTCAGCGATCATTTTCGCGCCGGTGGTTATTTTGAAAAGAATGAGATGCTGGTCAAGGTCGACCCCCGGGACTTCAGGGCCCAGGTGCAGATTTCCGAGGCGGCGCTGGCCAGTGCCCGGCAGGCGTTGTCCGAGGAGCAGGCCCGCAGTCATCAGGCCCTGGAAGACTGGAAACGTCTGGGGGTCAGTGACAAGCCTTCGGCGCTGGTGCTGCGTCAACCGCAGCTGCGGGCGGCCGAGGCGGCTGTGGCCTCGGCGGAGGCGGCGCTGGGACAGGCCCGGCTGAACCTGGAGCGCACCGTCATTCGCGCACCGTATGCCGGGCGCGTTCTCTCCATCGATGCAGACATTGGCCAGGTGGTGGCCGTCGGTAGTGTGCTGGCGGAAATCTTCGCCGTCGATGCGGTCGAGGTGCGCCTGCCATTACGCAACCAGGATCTGCAGTTTGTTGATCTGCCGGAGAGTTATCGTTTCAAGGCCGCGGATCGTGCCAGCTTGCCGAAGGTCGTCATCGAGTCTTCGCTGGTGGTGCCCGAACAATGGTCGGCACGTGTGGTGCGGACGGAAGGCGCAATCGATGAAACCTCGCAGCAACTCCATGTCGTTGCCCGTGTCGACGATCCCTACGGCAACAAGGCCGAAGGGCGGCAACCGTTGAAAATCGGTCAATACGTCAGCGCACGCATAGAAGGCAGGACACTGACTGATACGCTGGTGATCCCCAATCGGGCTATCTATCAGGGTAGCTACGTTTACGTGGTTAAAGACGGCCTGTTGAAACGCAGGGATATATCCATCATCTGGCGCAATGACGAGGATGCTATTATCGGCAGCGGTCTGCAGGGCGGCGATGAACTGGTGCTGACCGCCCTCGGGCAGGTACCCTCGGGTACGCCGGTCAGCGTTGCCGGCGAAGAAAATACTCAACATAACTTCGGGCAACAGACCCGGCCGGGCGCAGACCAGCCACTGACAACGGCGGGGGATACGCCGTGATCGAATGGTTCGCCCGTAATCATGTGGCGGCAAACCTGTTGATGGTTTTTATCCTGTTTCTCGGCCTGATTTCCCTGGCCACCCGTATCTCCCTGGAGATTTTTCCTGTTATAGACCCTGATACCATTTCGGTGTCGGTTGCCCTGCGTGGCGCCACCCCCGAAGATGTCGAGCAGGGCGCGGCGATTCGCATCGAGGAGGCGGTACAGGACCTCGAGGGTATCAAGCAGATCAGCAGCCGCAGCGTCGAGGGCGGTACCACTGTCAGCATGGAGGTTGACAGTGGCTATGATCCGCGCATCCTGCTGGATGATGTCAAGACCCGCGTCGGCGCGATTAATACCTTTCCCGTCGAGGCGGAAAAGCCGTTGATACAACTGGCGCAATGGAAGCGGGAGGTGATGACGGTCACGGTGGCCGGTGACTATAGTGAGAAGGAACTGCGCGAGTATGCCGAGCAGGTGCGTGATGATCTTCTCGGCCTGGAAAATGTGACCCAGGTTGAACTCGATGGCGTACGCAATTACGAGATTGCCATCGAACTCTCTCCGGACCGATTGCGCCAGTATAAACTCAGCCTCACCGACGTCGCCGATGCCGTCAAGGCCAGTTCGCTTGATCAGTCCGCCGGTAATGTACGTTCCGAAGGCGGCGATATCCTCATACGCGCCAAGGGCCAGTCCTATCATCGCGATGATTTTGCCGCCATCGTGGTCAAGACCTCGGTGGATGGCGGTATCATTCGTCTCGGGGATGTGGCGCAAATCCGCGATGATTTTGAAGAGACGCCGTTGCGGACGCGCTTCAACGGCCAGCGGGCGGTATTGCTCCAGGTCTATCGTATCGGCAAACAGAGCGCCATCGCCGTTGCCGACGACGTCAAGGATTATATCCGCAAGCAACAGGCGAACCTGCCGGTCGGCATGAGCCTGAGTTACTGGGATGACGATTCACAGATCGTCAAGAACCGCCTGGCGACACTGACCAATAATGCCATCCAGGGCGGTATCATGGTGTTTGCACTGCTGACGCTGTTCCTGCGGCCGTCGATCGCTTTCTGGGTCTTTATCGGTATACCGATCAGCTTCATGGGTGCCTTTCTGTTCATGCCTTTTATCGGCATTACCCTCAATATCGTCAGTCTGTTCGGATTCATCCTGGTGCTGGGCATCGTCGTCGATGATGCCATTGTTACCGGTGAAAATGTTTATCGTCACATGCGTAATTCGGAGAACAGTCTCGATGCCGCTATCAACGGCACCCGGGAAGTGGCCATTCCGGTCACCTTCGGCGTGTTGACGACGATCGCGGCGTTTCTGCCCATCGGTTTTATCGAAGGCCATCGGGGCGCCATCTTCGCGCAGATACCGGCCGTGGTGATACCGGTGCTGATCTTTTCATTAATCGAGTCCAAGTTCGTATTGCCGGCCCATCTCAGATATATCAACCTCAAGCGTGAGCATGCCTCGACGGCGCGTTTCACCCGTTGGCAGCAACGATTTGCCGACGGTTTCGAGAATGCCATACTGAAGTACTATCAGCCCTTGCTGGCGCTGTGTCTGAGAAACCGGATGACGACACTGGCCTCTTTTACCGGGGTTTTAGTCATCCTGTTTGCCATCGTCAGCAGTGGCTGGATGCATTTTGTATTTTTTCCCCGTATCCAGAGCGAGACCGCGCGCGCGGCCCTGACCATGCCTGCCGGTACACCCTTCGAGGTCACGGACCGCTATGTGCAGAGGATGACGGAGATGGCCAGGCGCTTGCAGGAAAAATACCGGGATCCCGGTACCGGCGAAAGCCTGATCATGAATATCCTCGCCACCAGTGGTGCCGGTGGCCGGGGTAGCAGCAATGGTTCGAACGTCGGCCGGGTGATGTTCGAAATCGTCCCGCCCGAGCATCGCCATGCAACAATATCCAGTTCCGACCTGGTCAATGAATGGCGAAAATCGATCGGCCCGGTGCCGGGGGCCGAGACTTTAACCTACAGGGCGGAGATCGGCCGCGGCGGTGATCCCATCGATGTACAGTTACGGTCTAATTCGCTGGCTACACTCGATGAGGTGTCACAGAAGGTTAAAGCAAGGCTCGCCACCTACCCGACGGTGTTTGATATTGCCGACAGTCTGTCTGACGGCAAACAGGAACTGGAAATCGAACTGACTGATCAGGGCTATGCCCTGGGGCTGACGCGTGCCGATGTCATACGCCAGGTACGCAATGCCTTTTACGGGGCCGAGGTACAGCGGGTCCAGCGTGGTCGTGATGATGTCCGCGTCTTTGTCCGTCTGCCGCTGGATGATCGTAGATCGGTAACCAGCCTGGAGGAGCTTTTAATCCGCGCGCCGGGAAACAAACGGGTTCCCCTGGCCAGTGTCGCCCGGCTCAAACCGGGCAAGAGCGCCGCGGTGATCTACCGCATTGATCATTTCCGCACGGTCGATGTGACCGCCGATATCGACAAGGCGACGACAAATATGACGGTGTTGCAGGCGGATTTAACCGGTTTCCTTGATGATCTGGTCGCCAAGTACCGCGGCGTCAGTTATCGCCTGGAAGGCGAGGCCCGCGAGCAGCGTGAATCTTTTGGCAGCCTGGGACTGGGTTTGATCTTTATACTGTTTACCATCTACAGTTTGCTGGCCATCCCGCTTAAATCCTTTATCCAGCCGGTCATCGTCATGTCGGTGATCCCGTTCGGTGCCATCGGCGCCATTATCGGCCACTGGATCATGGGCATGGATCTGTCGTTGATGAGTCTGCTGGGATTGATGGCCCTGATCGGCGTTGTCGTCAATGACAGTCTGGTGCTGGTGGATTTTATCAACAAGACCCAGAGCAACGGCGGCGATTCATTAATGGATACCGTGGTGGCCGCGGGTGCCGCCCGCTTCCGACCCGTCATGCTGACATCGCTGACGACCTTTTTCGGTCTCATGCCGCTGTTGTTTGAAAAATCCACCCAGGCCCAGTTCCTGATCCCGATGGCCGTATCGCTGGGATTCGGTATCATGTTCGCGACCTTTATTACCCTGCTGCTGGTACCGGTGAACTACCTGCTGGTGGAGGATGTGCGCCGGTTATTCGCAAGAAATTTCGATCGATAATACTTCCGTTATCCGAACATCATCGCATGCTCGTCCATGCATTACAGGGCTCTGTTGTACTCAGCGGCCCGCCTTGATTTGATCGCGGGCGGCAATGCCGCGTAATAATCGACCGAGTATATCCGCCCCGGTAATCACCCTTTTTTCGTCAGACCATATGAGTATCAGGTCGTCATCGATGACATCATCGACAGAGGATTTGGGATTGACCTTGAGTCTGGAAAGCACCTTGCCCAGCAGGGTGGCCGGGTTGGTAACGATGATGGGGCGGTGGCAATAGACATAAGGATTGATCGGTTCGCTGCCGAGCAGGGCATCACGCAGAAAGGCGTTGGCATTCAGCACCACGCAGGGCTGATTCCTCTCATCGACAATGATGACCCATTTTTTACCGGAGCGGTTGATATCGAGTATAAACGGCGACTGTTTATCCCGTGTAAATTCCGGAAATAAAGGCCTGTCGTTTGTTGTCGGCAGACTGATGATGCTGTTCGGGTCAATTCGTTCGCCTTCCTGGGTAACGGCAATATCATCCAGTGCCAGAAAATTTATCGCCCCTATGCCTTCCAGGCGATCGATGTCCGATTCCTCCGCCTCGATATGTTTACGCAACACCGTATGCAGGTCGCTTTCCTTGAAATAACGGATGCCCTCCGTACCCAGCCACCAGTCCAGTACCCGGGCGCTCGGTTTGGCGACCGGGTAGAGTATGATCTGGTAGATGCGTAACACAGGCGCCAGCAGCGAGCCCATGCGCATGGCATGACGCGAAAAATAGGCCTGCGGAAAGATTTCGCCGGCAAAAGTGATGAGGAAGGTCGAGAAGAAAAACGAGGTCACCCCGGTCATTACGGAATTTGACAGCAACGTCAGCAGGACATTGATGCCTACGTTACCCCACAGTATTGTGGTGAGGGTCAGGTTGAAATCCCTGCGCAAGGCCATAATCTTTTTTGCTGCGGGATTGTTCGCCGCGACTTCCACTTCCAGGCGCAGACGACTGGTACCCAGTAAGGCCAGATTCAGGCCGGAGAACATGGCCGACTGGCTGATACAAATGAAGATACCCATCCAGACTAAAGTATCGATTGGCTGTAATTCCATGAGTTATTTCCTTCCGGAAGGTTTGGATGACCGGGGCAGGTGGTCGTTAACAGTGAGCCGGATTAAAGCCGGACGAGCGGTCGCAAACGTCATCTATTCCGATAACTCCTGTTCACTGCTGTCTGCCGCAGTGTCAGGATTGGCCGCGGGCGCCGTGCCGCCGCTATCGATATTCAGCTCGCTGAGATGATGGATGCCCTTGACCATCTGGCGGGCCATGCGTCGGATACGACTGTTCTGTTCCATGATCTCAATCATCTCCGGGATGGCCAGCCGTTGGCCGGCGCCGGCATTCAACAGGTTTTTCTTCACTGCATCATAAGCGAGCTGGACCTGTTCAAGTTGCGATTCACAGCCGGCGAATGAAAACGTTTCGCTTTCAGTGTTGGTCAGTTTTATCAGGTTGACGACCTGGGAGCGATACTCGGTCATGCCCCGGGACAGGTCCGTGTCGTCGATGTAGCCTATTCCGGCCTGGCTGTTGGCGACTTCCACTGCCTGTTCCGCGCAGGCCAGCAAGTGTTGCTCCGCGCGCAGCGCCGTGGCCAGTTGCGTCGTAACTTCACCGGTCAGTGACTCCTTTTCCAGTCTGGCAATAAATTCGGCGACGGCGTTGGTCAGTCTTTCGACCACGGTGAAATCACCGGAGATCTGTTTTCCCGGCCTGGCTTCCGTACTCAGTACCGCCAGGGCCATGCGTCTGGTGACGGCGGCTATGCGCGTTAATTCCAGCGCCAGGGCGTTCAGTGCCAGCATCGGCGATACGGCGACGGTCTTGTCGAGATAGCGCGGGCGTCCTTCGGCTTCCTCATGCGTAACAAAACGCTGTTCCAGAAAGGCCGCGAGGCGTTTGCTCAGCGGCAACATCAACAGCACCCCGAGGATGTTGAAGGTAGTATGAAACAATGCCAGTGTCACCGTGGGGATGTCTTCGAGGCCCAGGAGTTCACTGGTGATTCTCACGCTCCAGAATAACAGCGGTAAAATCATCAGGGCCACAATGCCGGTAGCGGCATTGAAGATGATATGTGCCGCCGCAACCCGTTTGGCATTGGGCGTGGCACCGATAACGGCGAGTGCGGCGG
>Ga0210101_1000239_pt1 | contig 19994 bp, 34 predicted proteins | sample Muzzi_PWC_D1_FD_185534 | JGI IMG/M metagenome (GOLD analysis project Ga0210101, IMG submission 185534) | Wetland microbial communities from San Francisco Bay, California, USA, that impact long-term carbon sequestration - Muzzi_PWC_D1 (SPAdes) | ecosystem: Environmental > Aquatic > Marine >... | reverse complement strand
TACCTACTCAACCTGGGCTATTACGTGTTGCCGGCCAACAGGTTCTGGATGAACTGCTGCTTTTGATCGTCGTCCATGTTGGCCATAGCTTTGCGGGCCACGGCCAGCGGATCGACAGTGCGCTCCATCTGCACGCCCGGCTTCCAGTCGACCAGGGTAGTTGCAATCTCATCCTGGTTTTTACCGGCTGCGATGAGCCGACGGATGACGCCCTGGAGGGTGATCTTCATGTTGGCCCGAGCATTGGTGAAGACGACTTCCTCGCCGAACTTGGCTACGAGCTCTTTGAGACTCTTGCCGAAGTCGAAGGTGATAGTGACCTCGTCATAGCCTTCCTTTTTGGCACTGACCTCGATGACACCGGATTCCTGAACAGCTTCTTGGGTATTTTCTTCTTGGGTATTTTCTTCTTTGGCCATTGTAGTTCTCCTTTACTCTTCTGGTTGAGGGTTGAGAAGCTCTTTGATAAAAGCTTCCTTGGCAGCCGGAGACAGGGTTTGAATATAGTCTTGTAGACTTAACTTAGGTTCACCTCCTTTTTTAGACTTACTTTTCCCTGACTTCCCGTAGGCGAGCTTTTTAAGTCGCCCATCTTCTTCAGCGATTTGATACTCGAGTTGATCGTGGCGTTTTTTCAGTTTGTTGAAAATACTGAAACATTGTTCATAGATCTTTCGAGCTTTAGTCAGAGCCTCATTAACGTATCGAAGCTCTGGTTTTATTTGCGCCAGTTCTTCCCTTTTCTCTTCAATGTCCATCCTTTCGCCTCCATATTGGAAAGGGTGAGCAACTATTTTGGAACCCCATTGTAACATGAATCAAAATAGTTTGCAACAACTCTGTTTAAAAATATCCAATAAGTTTTGCCGGGTTTCCTATGTTTAAAATTTAAACACAGGTGGCGTTATTTCTCTAACATTGTGTCCAGAGCTTCTTGTACTAGCTTTGTTAAGTCCTCTCCTTTAAGCCTAAGAGCGATATCAGCATCTACAATCTTTTTGTCAAATATGCAGATTGTGTATGCTGTAGAATCTCCTGTACTAATTTTATGAAACCATCTGTCTTGTTGTACTACCATTGATCTCCCAGGTAGGTTTCTCTTTAGTTTTTGTAACGCTTGTTTTGTGTTCATAGTTTGCTCCTTTCTAAATAACTATTTAGTTCTGTAACTTGAAATGGCATTACTTACTTCTTTAGACAATATTCCATGCTCCAAATAGGCGCGGTCTTGTAACTCTTTCCGTACGGCTAGAGCGTTACGATTAATAGCCCCCATTTCCTGGTTAGTCATAGGAAGAATCCCGTCTCGCCCTATTGGCCCTGTACATACTCTTCTGTCATAGTCTTCACAACGAGTGTGGTATTCTTCGGCCAACTTATGAAGATATTGATCCTGCTCTACATACTCAAAAGTTCCTAAATATTCTCGAACAAAGTCCTCGTCGAATCCTTCATTCATAGTTGTTCCTTTTCTAATCTACTTTTCGGATAAGACCATCTTGTTCTGTAATAAGCCCTAATGCAAGCATATCAGCTCGCAAGTTTGGGCCTATCGGTTCAAAATCATCGTCAAACCATTGGACTTTTGGAGACCCGCCAGTGTTGCGAATGTAATCTAAAGCTTCTCTGTGTAATGGTTTCATAGTTTACTCCTCTCTAATTATCCCTCATGAAAGTGATTACCCTTGGGTCAGTCTTAACTGCAAACTTCCTCAAAGAACGACTAAGCGACAGGCCCTCCAGATTAGTGCATCGAGACAACGCTACATATGCTTGCCCTCGTTCGAACACATAAGAGCAATCAAAATGCACCTTGTCAAAGGTTAATCCTTGGGACTTATGCACAGTGATTGCATACCCCAAACGGAGAGGGAACTGTATAGCTTCCCCAAGGATGGATGTAGAAAACTTCTCATCCTCCATAGAGCATTCTTCAGACTCCCACTTAAATCTTTTGATTACAACCTCTGGGCCATCATCAAGTTGGACTTTAATAAAGTCGAAAGGTTTAGGCTCGTTAGGATCTGCGTGGATTTCAGTGACGGTGCCAAGACTACCGTTGACATAGGCGCCTCCATTAACTACAGTCATAACCCTAGCGCCGACTTTGATGGAGAGATATTCAGGAGCTGTGATAGTTTTCTCTATGTGGAAATCCGGAGAGAAGTTTTCATACTCCATGGTAAAAGTAAACTCTTCTGCATCAAGATTGGCCAGAGATATCTCATTAGCAGTGTCTACCTTCTTGTTGGTTGTTCCAAGGATGATAGTCTTATCAGAAGGACGAATCACTTGGGTGTTCAACAAGCTTAAAGCCGAAACAGGAGTCTTCCCTTGGCGTATTAAGTTAAGCGCCTCAGCGAAATCTGATCCATCTTTTTGACGATAAATCTTGGTGAGATTGCAAGTAGTTACCTCGGCATCTTCCCATATCTTCGATTGGAAGAACCAAGGATCAGGTAATCTACCTTCCTCGTGTTGAGGAACTACTGGAGGAAGTTGAAAAGGGTCTCCCACAGCAATCAACCGGACACCGCCAAAAGGTGTGTCATCATCCCGGATTACCTTCAGAACGTAGTCTACAAAGGTTAGAACATCACTACGAACCATAGATATCTCGTCGATCAGTAGAGTGTGGATTCTCCTGAGCCATTCCTTCTTCTCGCGCTTAATCTTGCTGGCAGAGATAGAGGCTTGATACGCGATGTCGGCAATAGAGAAGGGGATGTTGAATACTCTATGTAGAGTTTGCCCGGAGACGTTCATGGCGGCTACACCAGTAGGGGCGCAGATAGCTACGAATTGTTTAGAATTTTTCTCAAGCCATTTGGAGACGAGATAGCTCTTCCCTGTGCCGGCTCCTCCAGTTATAAAGAGAGACTTGTTGGAGGTTAGCAGGAGTTCAAGCACTTCTTCCTGTGTAGTGTTCATTTCTCCTCCTGACGTTCAGCTATAAGGGCCTCAAGGAGGACCATGTAGTTTCTGGTGTCTCCGAGTTTTTCTTGCCAGAAGGATTGTGGCTTGACTACACCAAGAGCCAATAGGTCAATAGCGTCCCTAGTGGCCACTAAATGTTTCACTAGCATATTCCAGAGAGCCGCTTCAGGAGTTCTGCCAAGGGCTTGAAACTCCGCAGCATTGTGGAAGTTAGCTAGTCTGTCTGCATCACTGGCATATTCCGAACTTTTGGTAATCATCTGGTCTCGTTCAAAAGCTTGACGTGCGCGGAAGATTTTGTTAAACTCTTTGTAGTCCATAATAGATCCTTTCAATCGAAGTAGTGGCCCACTTTTTGAAGGCAGTAGGCAGTTGTGGCCTTAGTGCGGATGTTGTTGTATTCGGCCGGATGTGTTGCAAATAGATGATCAGCCAAATTCTTTGCGCATTCTGTTAAGTCTGAGGCCGTGAAAGTTTCTTCACAGAGGGAGCATTTTGCTCTGTATGTTGCCATAGTTTGTTACCTTTCTATAATAGGAAAAGCGGTTAATAAGGCGTCTTGTTCATCTAGGAGTGCACAAAGTTTAATTTTGGCAAACTCTATGTCCAACTTAAAATTTCCCCCAAGAAATTTCATCTGTTCGTTGAGTAAGTCTCTCAAGATACGTACTCCTGAGAGATTGTCAAGGTTGTTTACTTTCAAGAAATGTCTGGCCGCCTTTTCAAATTTCCCTATTCGTTCCGCTCTGCCGATATGTTTAACGAGATGACAATTCGGGCATAGGGCCATAAGTTTGACAAGTTTTTGTGTTTTAGTTTCTAGAATGAGTTCCCATTCTTCGTGACACTCCACAGGGTGCTTAGGACCTTTGCCTCCACAGATTTCGCATATATAGTTTGCACTACGATAGCAGTCTGTACGGAGAAGGTCCCAATCTTCTTGAGGAAGGAGAGAGCGAAGATTCCTTCCGTGAGTCTCAGGAGGGATAGGATTAGGGGTTAGGATTAGATTCATGATTTGTCCTTTTGTTCAAAGTATTCTTCAATGTCATCATCGGCATTAGAAGCTAAGGTTAAGGCACAGTATAGGAATAAGATACAGAAGATTAGTAGTAGGCCTAAGATATAGTACATGGTTATTTCTCCTCTGCGCTAAAGAATCTATCACCTTTACCGTTAGGTTTTACAGTCATGTAATCAAAACCTAGCTCTTCTCCAAGAGCTTCCCATGCCGAGTTAGCGCGCTCTTGAGGACTTCTCGGCATTCCGCAATTAAGAGCAACCATTGGAACAGGCTTACTTGCCTCAAGAAGCTTATCAAGTTGCTCTTGAGTCATTTCATAGTTTTTTCTCATAGTCGTTGCCTCCTAGTCAAATATTTTACGTGCTTTTTCCTGCAAGTCTTCTGAACATTCTCTCTCCCAAGAATCTCCCCAACCACAATAATCTAAATGGTCATAAAGCTCTTGGCCAATTTCTTTTAGGTTGTCTCTTTCTTCTGTTGCCTCTGCGAGTTTATCTTTAAGTTGCTGATATGGGCCAGATTCTTCGACACAAGAGCAAGAGTGCCAGCCTTCAACTCGGTTGTAATTCCAACCATAAGTATTGGGGTACTCTTCTGGACTACCATCAAGGCATTCATCACAAACTTTCTGAGATAACTCTTCATTTTCTGCTATAACCTCTGCAAGTTTGGCTTTTGTTTCAAAAAATCTATCTTCATATTTTTGCGCTATTTCTATCTGATTTCTTAGGGCAATATCTGCCGTGGCTAATTTAAGTGCTATGGCCTCTGCGTCTGCGAGTTGCTTTCGGAGAGAGTCTTCTTTCTGCATAAGTAGCTTGCGGATAACTTGAACCTCATGGCAAGCTGAGGAGCAATAATAATCTGACTCTACCTTAACAAGTGTTTCATCAGAGTAAATTTCTTTTCTGCAAGTCTTACATTGTAAAAGAGCCATTATTTATTCTCCTTTGCTACGTCCGGAGAGGGCTTGCCTGATATCCCTCTTCACCTTCTCAATGCGTTCTCTTGCTGCATTCAGAAATATAAAATTAGTTTTACTAAGTGGATGTAGCCGTGCGTCATCAAAATATGCAAATTCGCGCCCCTTTTCTACAACGGAATCAATATCTATGCTGCGCAATGTATCCTCCAACACCTTCACTCTTTCCCGTTCTGCTGCGAGGTCGGCGCGGAGATGGACGAGTTCTTTTTGCGCAACCGGATTCCCGGCTACCGCGTCAGCCTGCTCTTTGCATCCACAAGAATAGTATTCTTCGGTTGGACGATGTTGGTAAACGAAAAGATCTGCCTCAGTGAGAAAATTCTGGCCGCAGTTGGAGCATGTCTTTAGCATCACTAATCCTCCTTTGCTGTGTGAAAAAGAGCCTCTTCCGAAAGCTCAAACTCGAAAACAGCACATACATAACTCATATCGATAGGGGCACAAAACTTCAAACATCTGCTCTTTATTCTGTTTGAATTGCGACAGTATAAACAGCAGGCAGCTTTTCTATACTCTGGTGCGTTCATAGTGCCTCCTTTCTTAATCCCCATCTACCACATCCTCAGGGAGAAGCCCTCTAGGAATAACCTTCCCTTCATTCTCAGGCTTATGGTGATCTTTAAGAACTTTCGCCAAAGCGTCATAATCCACTGGCGGAGGATTCCCAGAGATTTCTATCCTATCTTCTTCAGCCAAAGTTTGCACAAGAGTTCTGCGATTGGGTCTATCCTTCTCAAGAAGATCTACCAACTGGTTTTCTCGCAAATAGTTGACCGCATCCTGAGTGGACTCTATGCGAGGGGAGAGGTCTTTGTGAACCGCTAGTTCTGCTAACACCGCTATGCCTTCTCTAAACAGGTCAGACATTGAAGAGATATGAATCCCTTGGTTGTGCAATAGGTAAAGCGCCATAGCAGCATCTCTAGCATCACATCGAGCAGTTGTTGCAAGAGTTCTTTTTTTCACAGTTTTCCTCCACCTATAAGATTAAAGATTGTTGAGAAGAGAAGATAGAATCCTGCAGCATATACAGCCAACCATAGAAGTGTCTGCCACATCTTCATATCTCCTCGTGTCCATTCTCACAGATTCTCCCATCAGGCGTTTCATACACCTGGCCTCTACAGATAGGGCAAACCTCCCAGTGAGAGGATAGTTCTTCAAGCCTCTGGGCTATTGGCGCACTGACAATGCAATAAGTTATATCTAACTTCGCTAAACGTGCCATCTTTGGATCAAGCAGAGACCATCCATACGGAGGAGACTCAGACTGGGAGGATTGGTTAGATATCCACAAAGCTGCTTTCTTATCACACGCGTTGGCATAAGCTTCAGCGGTGTCTCTTTGCCGAAAAGCCCGGACATGCCACATACGATTGCCGGACATTCCGTAGAGGATAAAGATCTCTTTGTCATTTTCTGGAACAAGAAGAGTTTCTATAGGCTCCTTATATAGCCCTCTAGCCTTAGCGAGAGATAGTGCTTTGGTTAGTGGGTAGGAGAGACCTGCTGTTGCAAAATTTAGCCCAGCAAGTTGTGCTGTGTCTTCATGGTCGTATCTAGCATAAACCTCCAGAGGCTTCTTTGAGAACCAGAGATCATACTCTCGATATTGCCCGAGGAATATACCTCCTTGTGGATGATTATATCTCGGTTTCATAGGATAGTTTCTCCTGAGTTAGATGTGTCAATTTTAAGATCGGCTAAAGCCTCGCAAAAATCATAAGGGAAGTCATTAGCTAGAATTACAGAACAATCGCAACAATTACTTAAGACGGTTTCGTCTTGGTAGTCTACAATAGGTTCACAATGTTCTTTGCATTTTGAACAGAGCATATTACCTCTCAGTCCCACCAGTAGATTTTTCTCTTTTGTTTAGCAAACAGTTTGGCAGCTTCTTTATTAGCATGAAGGATGTCTATTCTATTCTTCCAACGAGAGTTCATCCTATCTTCAATCATCATAGGGCCAAGACCTTCTACGATAATCACTTTGCCAAGAGTAAGGCCGAGGACTTCTAGATCTCTAGACACAGCGAGAGTGCCAATCCTTGAAGGATTGTTAGAAGCCGTAGTCTCAGGAGTTGAGTCACATTCTTCTACAGAAGCTGTGTATGCAGTAGCTGTGACAATGCGGGAGAATAAAGCAGAAGGAACCTCTTTGTTGGGAAAAGTTAGATTGATAATCTTTTGCTGGCGAGTAATAGTGCCTTGTTGATCTTCTATTATTCCTAGAGCCATCTGAGCATTCTTGTGATTCTCCAAAGAGACCTCATCAGCTTTGATTGCTTGATAACTGGAGATTCCCACTAAAGTAGCACAACAGAGAGCAAGAATAGTTTTCATAAGAAATCCTGTGTTTAAATTTTAAACATAGGCAGCAGGCGCAAAGAGGGATTCCTCACACCTGCTGCCTAAATAGTTAACCCTCGCCAGCGTGAGGTGTTGTTTGAAGAAGGTTTGCAGCCTTCCTTTGCAGGTAGAGATATTGTATAGCTTTATGGAAAGCTCCTTGATAGCGCTCTTCTAGAAAAACAACAAGATCTATCATCAAAGCTTCATCACAATCCGTGGAAGATGAGACGACGAAACCAAGCTCTTTGGAAGGTTTCAGCTCCCCATTGAGAACTATCACAATATGCCCGAAGATGTTAGCATCCTCTCCAGACGCAAGCAGGTTTCGTCGCTCCAAGATGCGATCTATATGGGTTTTTGCATTGTCTAACGCTTCAGTAGTTTCGTCATCTCCTACACGAGACGCGTATCTTTCTTTAGCCGACATAGTGTTTTCTCCTTTTGTTAAAGTGGTCCTTGTTGAATAAAAAGTATCCCCGGATAAACTTTGACCTTTGAGTGAGGTTCTCCTCTTTTAATTGGTGGGAGAACATAGACCTCTTTGGGTTGAGAGAAGGTGGGAAATCTGAAAACATTCCTGACCTTTTCCCAAAGATAGGGCTTACGACAAGATTGTACCTCTTCCTGCATGGTGTCTCCTTAGAGTGAGTAAAGTAATCCAACAAACCCGGACAAGGCGAACAGATACTTTGTCACTATTTGCCACATCTTCATGAGATATCCTCCTTTCGTAGATTAGTTTCCAGTCGAGAAGCTAAATAACCACATAACTCTCGACGAAGTTCCCCATAAGCACCGCTCCATTTACCTTCTGTACAGTAATAAATGCCTGCGGGAGACATATAGAGGTTTTCTCCTGCCGATGGTATAGGATAGATAGGATGGCCGGAGTATTTCTCCCAGTCAGGAGCCAGACGGATAATCTCTTGCAAGTCTGCATTAGAAAATACTATCTCCTCCGCAGTATTGCGGTCCATGAAAATTAAACGTAAGTCATGGCAAATACCTGCTGTAGAGATTTCTGGCTCAGCGCCAACAGCCAACTCTCGCAAGCGCACAATAACCTCTCTTGTCACTTCTTCTGTCATAGTCTTCCTCCTTTCCTAGATTAGGTGTGCAGCGAGACAGGATTCGAACCTGCACGATTATGCCAACTCAGATGATAACCTCTTCTTAATAACCCGCTAGGTCGCAGGGCCAACTTAATGACCGCATCTACCTCCACAGTTAGGTTCTTCATCTTGCGTCTACCAAGTTATGAGGATGGCCGGAGCGCCCGGCTTCCCTTATGACTTCATATATCAGCCTCATAACATTCCGCCACTCGCTGCATAATTGTCTAGTGAACATAGTGAACAAAACAACCTAATGAGTATCTTCAATTTCTCTGGCCTCTTCAGGCGTCATTTTGCACTTTTCACACCAGATAATATGACCGTATCGTGTAGAGTGCCCTTGAAAGTTATGCTCTAAGGGATGACAGCATTTGCTTTTTCCCTCGTTTGGCTCTGTATTCATTGATAGCTCCTTTCCTCTCTTAGGGAACATTATCTCTTTGGAGGGACACTCACTTCGTTCGTTAGATAGTAAGCACAATTTCCTTATCATCAACCCATTATACCATATTACCATGTAGGAGTAAAGCACTCTTTTACTCCATGATTTGGGTGAACCGTCTGAACCGTTTGCATTGTTTGAACCGTCTGCACCGTCCCCATCCCCATGTCCCCAAATGTGGTGAACATAGGGTGGATAGTGTTAGGTGGGTGTTGTTAGTTGTTGTTATTTCTTTTTTTTTTTTTTTTTTTTTTTTAATAAGAGAAACAAACACAGACCCCAAACCCATGAAAAATAAAACTCCTATGAATAATGGTTTTGGGGATGAGGGGTGGGGGCCGACTCAAGCGGTGCATCCAATTCAAACGATTCACCCGATTCACCTTCTGGAACCTTGGAATAGGGCTATGATATCGCGCTATGTTTAAATATTAAACACAGCATCCCTCATTCCAAAGGCCATTAAACCTCTGGAGCCTAATCAATAGAACTTTCTACACCTTGCCTAAATACGTCGTCTCGCCGCATCCATAGCAGTCGAAATAAATCTTTCCACCATGAATGGACTCATTCCCGTGCTTATTCCCACAGCGGGCACAACGCACTTTTACCACCTTATACCTTTTACTCATGACAGTTTAGCTGCCACAGGTGGCTTGAATCTGCTGACACACAACGGACAGACATTTAACTCTTTGACAATCTCTGTCCTTGTGCCACCATTAGGACCTTCAACCTCTCTCGTCTGCACAGGGATTCTTTCCGGTTTTGCTCCATCCCCTTGAACTTTCTGACAGCTTCCGCAAATATAACTCATGATTTGGCTCCTTCGAATTAATGGCTCCAGAGGTCATTCATACTCTGAGACCGCATCTAATTACCAGGCTTTATGCCTCTAACTCTTCTTCCGTCAGGTTGAGCAACTCCAGAGCCTTCTCCCGCTCGACTCCCATACTCTCCATGACGAAAGCCACTTTCTGCCCACTATCCATTTTCTGAAACGCACTGGCCGCACGTTTCTTCGGATCTTGAGTCCTCCCTTCAGATTCAAAATCCGTACTCACATCAAACCTGATGAATCCCTTCTCATTCAGGCCATTACTCTCCGCCGTCTTCAAATCTTCCGCCACAACTCCACTTTCCTTCAACTTCCCTTCCATCCCGCGGAGTTTGGCCTGTGCCTGGACTCTTACACTCGATCCCCCCGAGGCGAGTTCGATTGCGTCTTCGAGTTCAACTGATCCGTAGTCCAGTTCCAAATTCACGAAATATTTGTGATTCTTAGGGAGACTTTTCAGGTCACCACCGGCCACAGACATTCCGGTCACTTTGATAACTTTTCCTTCACGCTTCATCGTTGCCATTGTTCGCTCCTTTGTGGCAATCTCAGAGCATGAATGACCCTTGGAACCATGTTTTAGATACCTGCATCGCCTGAGCGGTTTACTCCGTCCCTCAATCGGGCAGGATTACTCCGGTTACCTTCATGTTCCACGTGGAACACCACTCTCACCGGTCGTCTAGGATGTCAAAGATCGAGGGTTGATAAATCCCGGGACAGCCCTCACGGCCCCACATGCCCGTTGCATGTCTCCCGATTTGTTAAACCCATTATCCCACATCCAGCGGCAAATGTCAAGATAATTCGCCAAACCTTGCGATCATGGGTGGTTGGCCCCCCATCGGGGGGTTCCAGGGGCCGCGCATACTTAGAGTACAACTAAACCAAAATGCGCAACTGTTATATATGGCACCAAATGGTGGGATTGGTGGAGGAGACGAGGAGTGGAGGGGTAAATATTGTCCCTGGGTTGGGGGATATAGAGGAAGCAATCTTCGCTGTGTTTAAAATTTAAACATAGGAAATCTCTCCAAAGAGGGAATACCTCTGCCCACAATTGTGACAAATGTTGTCTTGACTACTATCGGAAATAATGTTATAACGGGAGAAAGGAGTAACAAGAGGGAGAAGTTTATGCCAGAATTAGTTCACACCAAAGGAACTCCAGAATTCCGTCAGCAATTGGATAAGAGGCGGAGAATCCCTGGAGAGCCTAAAAAAGGTTTTGAAGCTACTCAGATGTGGGATCGCTATCAAGAGATCGCTAGGAGAGTGGTGGTCGGGCAGAGTAATGTAGAGATCGCCAATGACCTAGGAGTCACTCCTCAGATGGTTTCCTATGTGAGAAACTCTGATATTATAAAGCAGCAAATCGGGAACTTGCAGGAACAGGCCAATGATGACGCTGTGTCTGTATCAAAGAGGATCAAGTCTCTAGCCCCTCATGCTTTGAAACTTTTAGAAGAGATCATAGTTGAAGGCAAGGTAGCTTCTGAAACAATCCCGGCCAAGCTCCGAGCTCATCATGCAGAGAAAGTTCTTGACCGCGCCGGGCATATGCCTCCTAAAGAAATCCGCTCTTTAAATCTCCACGGACATTACACCCCAGATGAACTCGAAGCCCTGAAACAACGCGCCACTCAAAGTGCTCAAGGTGCGGGAATCCTTGATGTGGAATATAAGGAAGTCAATGAGTCTGAGTAATGAACAGTGGGAGTTCCTACAAGACATTTGTAAACTTGTAGCCTATGCCAAGTCAAAAGGGTATAAGCTCACAGGTGGGGAACTCTATCGGCCGATGTCTATGCAGTATCTCTATTTCTTTGGGTTTAAGGTTTTACGTTGGGCTTCTGGGGCGCTTCCACTAGGATTGGCCATAGCGCCTAAACTTAGTAAAACTCTAGACTCCATGCACCTGCAGCGTTTAGCCATGGACTTTAATATTTTCTTCGACGTGGACGACGATGGCATCAAAGACTATATTGACACTGCCGAAGAATACCAATTTATTGGGACTGACCTTGGGGATTTCTGGCTCTCGCTCAACAAAAAGAACACTTGTGGTTTCGCTTGGGGTTGGGACCAAGGTCATTTTGAGCGAAGAGTATAGCCGCTTCTATGTTTAAAATTTAAACACAGGGAATATGTTATAGTGATTACACGAAACCTGACAAATCTTGGAGAAGAGTTTACCAGCTTTCTAAATGGAAATTTGTCATTTCTTCTGGTTTCTGAAGGAGATCGAAGTCCTTCTGTGTATGATACTACTACCCTGGAACCTATTCATATAGACCAGAGTGAGGTTTCTATAGATGGTACAGGGCTGTTTACAGTTCCTTTATGGCCAAATGAACGAGGAAACATTCCCACGTTTTATTTAGTAACTTTGACCCTAAATGAAGTTAAGCGCGCATCTTATAAAATTCAGATCCCTGATGGAGTTGGAGATATTTCCTGGAGTGCCGTGCAGACTGTTGATCTCTCTCCGAGCGCACTGTCCCTTCTGACTGCTTCTCAAGTTGTTGTCGATACCGCAAATTTTATAAAGAATCTTGGAGTAGCCGACACTGATGTTCAGAAAGCTCTAGAAACTTTGGATGCTTTAATAGCTGCTGGAGGAGTTCCTCTATATGCCGGAGACCCTGGAGCGCCTAACACAGATGATGTCTGGATTAACACTGTGAGTGGGCAGCTTAAAGCTAAAACAGCTTCTGGGACTATTGTATTTGAAGCTTTAGCGTTTGTAGCAGATTAGTTAGAAAGGGATATTATGAGACTGTTATTGTCAACACTTTTGGTCTTAATACTTTGTACCCCTGCTTCAGCTTTTTTAGATTATGGAGACATTGTAGGATTATGGACCGCTTGTAATGGCTACCTCAAATCCGATGGTACCTGTGACACCGCTCCTGATTCCAAACCAGACGTTTACCTGGCTTACGCTGACTCAGGCGCGCTCGAATCAGCCAAGCCCTGCGCCAGCAACTCAGGCGATATGGCGTGGACAACCGACCTTAATTTTTATATCTGCGACGGGGTATCCTGGCAGAATGCCGGCAGTAGTGTTGTGTTTACCAGACTAGAAGACATAATTTTTGACGACTTCAACCGAACTGATTCAAACCCCCTCAGCGGGAGTTGGGCAACCGTTCCTGATTTTAACCCTGTTCAAATTGTGTCAGGGATTGCCAGAGGTGGCCAAAGTGGTCCTACCAGTTCAATGGCTTACAGGACCGATGCTACGCCGACGGGGAAGGCGCAGTGGGCCTCGATAGAGATCGGTGCTGGTCAGTCCGTTGCTTACCAAGGGGTCATGCTGCGCAACCTTAACGCTACAAACGGCACATTCTATGTAGTATGGACCACAAACGCGACCACCATCGGTGTGCATAGGTGGACGGATGGGACAGACACAGCGATAGGGGGCATAACTGTTCCAACGCTCGTTCCGGGCGACGTGCTACGGGCTGAAATCGAGGGGCCAGATGTTGGGCCTAGGATTCAGGTTTATGTCAACGACATATTGGTTGGCACTCTTACCGATGACAACGCTGGGCAGATTACTTCCGTCGGAACGTGGGCGATTCACACGCTCGGGACCGGCGCAACGGGCCTCGACAACTTCAAGGCTGGCAATATTCTCTACGAGGGGACAACTCAACCAGTCTTTGATTCGGCAGGAGAAAATTTTGCAGAGAGTGGGACAAGCGTTTCAGTTTCTCATACGATGGGGGTTGGTGCGAATGGCATTCTCCTCGCGTGGGTCGGGTGGGACAGCACGACCGAATCACTCTCCAGCGTGACCTATGAGGGCGTACCTATGACTGCTGTTCTTGGTGGTTCAGGTGAATATGCCAACCATACGTCAGGGGCTTGGTATTATACACTCGCACCAACTCCAGGAACAAAAACAATAGTGGCCACCTTAACCGGGGGAAGTCATTTCGGTCTGCTTTGCCAAACTGTGTCTTTTACTGGAGTGCTCCAAGCATCCCCAATCGAAGATGTTTTTGTTACTGATGGATACTTGACAAACGTCGCAAATCTTGCTTTCCCGAAAAGCCCCGCTGATATTGTTGTAGATGGGACGATGGCTATCTGGTCGGGCGGAGCTGTCTCATTAACAGCCGGTAGCAATCAGACTGAGCGGGTTAATACTATGTCTGCTTACGGAACTGCTGGAATTTCGACAGAAGATGGCCCGACTTACGATGGTACCGACTGGACACTCGGCGGTGACAAAGACCACGTGAATATTGCCTTTACACTCAAAGGGCTTTAGGAGACAAATGAACTTGCACAATACCACAACCAATAGGAGATTCTATGAAAACTTGGGTAAGTAAATTCTGGTATGGGCATGGAGAGAGGCTTATTTATTGTCTCTTGGTAGTAATCCTTGCCGTGGGGTTCATGCTCTCAAGTGTCGAAGATTTGAGCAAAAGTGCTCCAACTCTTCTGATTGCTGTAGCGACGTTGTTCTTAAACAAAGCTCGTGGTTCATCTATCGAGCATAACAAAGAGGAGACTCCAGATGATTCGAAACCTATTCAGTCTGATCCTGTGTAGTTTTATCCTGTTCGGTTGTGCTGGTTGGGCGCAGAAGAATCAGGAAAACAAAGTGGCTGATACTCTGTTAGGGACAAAGGCAACGATTGTAAGTCTTGCGGTTAGTGCTGATCAGCTGTGCTCTCAAGGCGCATTGACTCAAGTACAGTGTGATAAGGTTGCATCGATCTATTCTCAAGCCAAAGGCACTTATGACTTAGCCGCAACGACTATGGAGTTGGCGCTGGAAAGTTCAGAGCAATCCGGCTGGGATGCTTATGTGGCATATCATACACAGTTTATGGATCTCTATGTATCTCTAATAGATTATCTTGCCACTCAAGGGATTCTTGAAACTGTTGAGAAAGGAGAAGTACAATGACGCAGGCACAAGTTAATCTTATTCTCGGTCTGATTCCTGTGGCAGATTCGATCATCTTCAGGGTTGGAAGTGAGCTGTTGGAAATGAGTTCTGAGAATCTTACCAAAGAAGAACTTATTAAAGCTATCGAAGCCTCCAAGTCTGAGAGTTGGCCAGAGTTGAAGTTTGTAAGTCCTCGTTAACCCTCAGGCATTTAGGAGGATGTGTCTTATGAAGAAAGTTGAGGACTGCGTGTTGAAGGAAGGAGAAGATTCTTCTTCATGTCCTCTAGCTAGTACAGCAGTAGACGTTCGCTGGATGAAGAGATTAGGAGGGTGGACGTTTACTGCCGTAATGGCTGTGTTGGCTTTAGTTGTGTTAAGCATCTATAACTCTGGCTATCAGGTGCGCGGCATAGAACAAAATGCTAAGGATGTGACTAGGATTGATATTAACGATCGTAATCAGGATAAGTCTATTTCTGAATTGCGGCAAAATCAAAAAGTTTTAGAAAAATCTGTGCATGAATTGGAAGAAGATCGTAGATTTAGTAAAGGAATATCTCACTAATGTTTGAAGGGCCTATTATAAAAACTCCAGAGATGGACAGGCTCTTAGAGAAGTGCTATCTCAGCACTCGAGTGACTGCTAATACTCTATTTCCTGAGAGAATGTTTAGGCCGTTTACAACTATTCATGACGACTTTTTTAAACTCTTAGATGATGATTCCGCTCAGAAGATATGTATTGCTGCTCCTAGAGGATTTGGTAAGACGACTCTAGGAACTATTACCTATCCTGCGAAGAAGATTCTCTTTGGCGAGAAAAAGTTTATAATGCCCGTGTCGGCTACAGCACTATCAGCAATGTCTCAAGGGGAAAATCTTAAGAGAGAGCTTCTCAGTAACATTCATATCTCTCGCCTCTTTGGGCCTATGAAATCTGACATTTTCTCCAAAGAGCAGTGGGTCACTGCTAATGGAATTATGGTGATGCCTAGAGGTGCTGGACAACAGGTTCGTGGTCAGCTCTTTGGCGCACATCGTCCGGACCTGATCGTCATAGATGACCTTGAAACAACTGAAGGAGTATTCTCTGATGAACAGCGTAAGAAGACCAAAGAGTGGTTCTACTCAGACTTGTGTAACTGTGTAGATCGCTCAAGCAAGAATTGGAAAATTATCTTTATTGGCACAGTTCTTCATGAAGACTCTTTGCTAATCGAACTGTTGGAAGACCCTAGTTGGAAATCAATTAGGCTGGAAATATGCGACGATGATTTCAACTCTAATTGGCCAGACTTTATGTCCTCTGAAGCATGTTTGGAACTGTATGAGGAATATAAGAGGAAAAGCCAAGCAGATGTTTTCTATAGAGAGTATCGCAATATACCTATCTCGACTGAAGATGCAGTATTCAAAGCGGAATACTTCAAGTATTACAATGAGGAAGACATTGACCCTAAGGCTTTAATGAACTGTGTTATTGTCGATCCTGCTAAAACTGTCCAGATGCATTCTGCAGAGTCTGGCATTGTAGGATGGGGTATTGATAGAAGTTCCCACAAGATGTATGTTCGTGATGTGGTGGCAGGGAAGTTCCATCCTGATGAATTATATGATGAAGCCTTTAAGATGGTTCAAAGGCTTAATGCACAAATTCTTGCTGTGGAGGTGACTTCTCTAAACGAGTTTATCACTCAGCCTATCAAAAACGAGATGCGAGTTAGGGGAATCTTTCCTCGCTTTGTGGAACTAAAAGCTAGAGGGCATAAAGAAGATCGTGTTAAAACCCTTTCTCCATTCTACCGTTTAGGCTATGTCTATCATAATCCAGATGTAGCCAGAAGGCTTGAATCTCAGTTGATAGGTTTTCCTAGATCTAAATACTGGGACATTATGGATGCTGCGGCATATGTAGTTGAGCTAATGGAGCTTGAAGGAGATTACTTCGATCCGATGGATAAGTATGATAATCCTGAAGATGAGTATGCTGATCTGGATAATGACGATCCGTTGGATGTTGCTGGCTATGTTTAAATTTTAAACACAGGGAATGTATGGCACAGAAAAGGTTTTGGATAGGGTCATTAGGCCCGTTCTTCTATGATGATACAGATGCTCTGCATGATCCTGATGGAGTGATTTCTGATACACAGAAGACTGTTTATAGTGAAGGGCAAGTTCATATAGATGAGGCTCCTACAGAAGATAATCATGTCCTGAGGAAAAAAGACCTTGAGGCTGCCTTAGTTTCTGGCATGATCCTTATGTGGTCTGGAGCAGTTGAGGCTATTCCTGTTGGTTGGGTCTTGTGTGATGGGGCTAATGGGACCCCTGATTTAACTGATAAGTTTATCCTTGGCGCCGGAGGAGCAGCAGCTGTTGGAGATACTGGGGGACAAGACAGTGTTACGTTGGTAGAAGGTAATCTCCCTGCACATACGCATAGTATTTCTGCAGATGGAGACCACTCAGGGCATGATACAGGGACTGTTGAAGTTCAAAGCGGTTCTGGAACTTTTGTAAACACTGGAGATTCTTCCCCAGGAGATCATAGCCATACAGGTAGTACTGGAAGTGTTGGTAGCGCTACTGCTTTTGATAATCGTCCTAGTTATTATGCTCTTGCATTTATAATGAAGGCTTAAAGGAAGGATGTAAAATGCCTACAATTATTCAAGGCGAGCCAGGAACTCAGTCATTTGATGATCCTAATAAGACTTATGACTATGAGTATCCAGAAGGTCTTGATCTTAGTCCTACTTCAGAGTTGTCAAAGAAGTTGGTTAATAAGATTCTGGAAAGGGCAAGAACTAGTCAAAACTACATGAGTAGGCGACATAAGTCTTGGAATAAGATAGATGAGACTTTATCTGTGTATACTCCTCTTGATGAAGAAGAGCTAAAGTCTGTAGCTAAGGATGATAGGAAACCTGTGAGTATTGTGTTTCCCTACTCTCATGCTATACTGGAATCTCTCATCAGCTATATGCTAGCTGCGTTTTATCAGACTCCTGTATTTGAATATGAAGGGCATGGTCCTGAAGATGTCATAGGAGCCACTCTTATGACTAAGGCTGTGGACCTCCACTGTACGAGAACCAAAGTGGCGTTAGCCTTGCATACTATGTTCAGGGATGCCTTTGCCTACGGCTTAGGAATCACTGTGGCTTCCTGGAAGACCGAACATGGTCTTGTGTATAGAAAGCAGAAGAAAGGTTTTCTGTCGGCTATATCTGGAGGATTTCGTCAAACTGGAGAGGCTAAGGTAGAGGAAGAAGCCCTCCTTTTTGAGGGAAATTACTTGATCAATATAGATCCGTATAAAGCTCTCTTGGACCCCAACGTCCCTATTCAAAATTTTCAGGAAAGCGAGTTTTTTGGTTGGGTGGAGAATACTAACAAGATGACTATCCTTAGCGAGGAGGCATCTTCTGATGAAGATATCTTTAATGCCCGCTATTTGAATCACATGAGGAATGCGCGAACTGCTATCATGGATCGGGACTCCTCGAAAAGGGAAGTGCGTTTCGGCGGCAAGCCTGATGATAATAGTTCCAGTACTAACCCTGTTGACCGCATCCATATGTATGTCAACTTGATTCCGAAAGAGTGGAAGCTTGGTGATAGTGAGTATCCGGAGAAGTGGTACTTCCAAGTTGCTGGCGATGGGCTGTTGCTTCAAGTTAAGAGATTAGGTCTTGGGCATAATAAGTATCCTGCAGCAGTATGTGCACCAGACTATGATGGCTATAGCACGTCTCCTATCTCAAGACTTGAAATGCTGTTTGGGCTTCAAGGAACTTTGGACTGGTTGTTTAATGTGCATATAGCTAATGTCCGTAAAGCTGTCAACGACATGTTTGTGTATGATCCTTATATGATTAATAGTAGGGACCTAGAAAATCCCCACAACGGGTGGTTGATTAGAACTCGTCGTCCAGTCTGGGGTAAAGGGGTGAAGGATGCCATCCAGCAGCTTAACGTAAACGATATCACTCGTCAGAATATTGGAGACTCTTCTTGGGTAGTCCAGTGGATGCAAAAGATAGGGTCAACTGATGGCTCTATTATGGGCGACATGAGGCAAGGCGGCCCTGATCGACTTACTGGAGCGGAATACCAAGGGACAAAGCAAGGAGGCTTGAATCGCTTAGAGAGGATGGCTAAGATTATAGGTCTTCAGGCGATGCAAGATATAGGCTACTTTTTCGCTTCGCACACTCAGCAGTTGATGACGCAAGAGTCTTATATTCCTATTTTAGAGGGTTGGACTCAAGTGTTACTCAAAGAGATGAAACAATCTCGTGGGCGTGTTAAGATTTCCCCGATGGATCTTCTTGTTGGTTTCGATGTAAAGGTTAGAGATGGGTCTATTCCTGGAGGAAACTATTCGGCTGTTTGGGAAAAGATGTTCCAGACTATAGCTACTGTTCCAGAACTTCATGATCAATTCGATCTGGTTAAAATTTTTAAACATATAGCCCGTAATAATGGTGCTAAGAATGTAGAAGAGTTTACAAAAATTCAAGTATTGCCTGATGAGCAGGTTTTGCAACAAGCTCAGCAAGGTAACCTTCGTCAAGTAGGAGAGGCATAACATGGCCCTGTCAGCAGAAGAGTTTCGTCGTGAGATGTCTGGTCAGTTTTGGCAAGAGGTTGCGGCTGAACTGAATATCTGGATAGAGGATCTTCGCTCCTTATTAGAAGACCCTGAAATGGATACACAGATTAAAGACGTTCACCAAGCGCAAGGATCGTTGAGGGCAGTTAGGAATATGTTGAATCTTCCTACTGTTCTTATGGAAGCAAAGAAAGAGGAAGAAATTCAATTAGCCCGGGAAAAAGAAAAGGAGAATGAAGATGACTGAGGAAAATGAAAAGAGTGAAATTGATCTGTTTCTGGATGGTGCTGCTGATCCTGAAGAGGACAACATCGACAATGATGATGAGTTCTTTGGTCGGGAGCAGGGTGTAGAGGAGGAAGAGGGGGGTGAGGAAGATACTCCCTCTCCTGATGCTGATGAGGATGCTGATAAGGAGGATACTACTCCTCCTGTTGAAGATACTCCTGCTGCCGAAGAAGATGGCGAAGATACTCCTCCGGAAAAGGATGAGCCTTCTGGCGAGCCTGATGAACTGGCGACTCTCCGTGAGCAGAATGCCAAACTCTTGGAACGTATTGAAGGATTGACTCCTACTGAAGCCAAGCCTTCGGAAGATGGAAAAGATGCTCCCACTCCCACTCCTCAAGCAGTCCCTGGGGAGCCTATGGACTTTATTGGGGATGAAGATCTTGATGACATCCTTGCGGACAAAGACAAGTTCAATGGCGTCTTGACCAAGATTGTAACTACCTCGATGGAGAACATTCTTCGTTCTATG
>Ga0210101_1000238_pt1 | contig 20164 bp, 14 predicted proteins | sample Muzzi_PWC_D1_FD_185534 | JGI IMG/M metagenome (GOLD analysis project Ga0210101, IMG submission 185534) | Wetland microbial communities from San Francisco Bay, California, USA, that impact long-term carbon sequestration - Muzzi_PWC_D1 (SPAdes) | ecosystem: Environmental > Aquatic > Marine >... | reverse complement strand
CGGTTCATCTCCGCGCCCGCCGCTCCGTCTCCCTCGCCCAGGCCGGCCCTCCGCCCGGCGGCGAACCCCCGGGCCGAGGCGAGCGCGCCGCCTTCGGTGAGCAGGATGTCGGCGTCCAGCGCGAGGACGGTCTTCGCCCGCTCCAGGTGGAGCACGGGGCGCCGTGCCGTGCCGGTGGCTTTCTCGATGCCGGCGAACAGGGCCTCGTCGCCGGCCGGCTCCCAGAGCGCGAGCCGCGCCTCCGGGAAGCGCTCGGCGAAGCGGCGGGCGAGCCGCGCCATGGTCGGGGAGGCGAAGCTCTCCGAAAGCACCGCGAGGCCCCGGCCCCGGGGCGCCGCCTCTTCGGACGATACCTCGGCCCAGAAGCCGGCGAACGCCTCCCAGGTCGAGGGCTCGTGGGTCGCCGTGCCGTTTCCGTCTGATCCTTCCCCGGTCTCGTCCCCTCCTTGGGCTGCGCCCCGGCGGAGCACCGAGCGGGAGCGGTCCGGATCGTAGAGGTCGAGGATCGACGCCTGGATCCAGGCCGAGGACGCCCCGCGCGATGCCGGGTGGAGGCGGTTGCCCTCGACCTTCGTCGGCCGGCCCTCGTGACTCTCCACCACCACGCCGTAGACGTCGGTGCCGAACGCGAGGGTGGTGGCGTAGCGCTCGGGCACCCCGGGCAGCAACCCCTCCGGCCCTTCGACGTAGGGCACGATGTGCTCTACCGGGCGCCGGCAGGCGGTGAGGCCGGCGAGGCCGAAGGAGGCACCCATGAGCCCCAGCATGGCGCGCCGCGTGACACCGTCCGGCGGCTGGTCGGCGCCGGGTGGAAACTCGGGCTCCGGAGCGGATTTGTCAGAGAGGGAGCCGGCCGAGAGGGAGCCTGAGAGGGCGGGCGACTCGAGCAGCCGTTCGACGCTTCGCCAGTAGGTCGGGGTCGTCCGGTCGGGGGAGCGATCGCCGGGAGCGGTCCCGGCGCCGCCTACATCGCCCGGTGTGGGCTCCTGTCGGTCCACCGTCCGTCCCCCCTCTGGCTCCGCGTCGCTCATGGCTCCCTCATCGATGACAGGCTGAACAGGCCTCCGGTGGATGGATGCCGCGCTCTTCGATCAGCCGTTGGCCGATCTCCCGCTGGTCGGCGGGTGGTTGCCACGCCGTGTTGGTGAGCTCGTCCCGGGGCCGAAGATAGGGCGCCGGGTCGCGGTGGCACTCGAGGCACCAGCTCATCGACAGCGGCTTCATCTGGGTCACGACCTCCATGGAAGCCACGTCGCCGTGGCAGCTCGAGCAGCCGACCCCGGCCGCCAGGTGCACGCTGTGGTCGAAGTAGGCGTAGTCGGGCAGGTCGTGGACCCGTACCCAGCGGAGCGGCTCGGTGTCCGATGCGCTCCGTCGCACCGCTTCGAGGGTCGCCTTGTCCCGGCCCACCAGCCGGTGGCAGTTCATGCACACGCTGGTCGGCGGCACCGAGGCGACCGGCGAGACCTCCACCGCCACGTGGCAGTAGCGGCAGTCGAGCCGCAGGTCCCCGGCGTGGAGCCGATGGCTGTAAGGGACCGGCTGCTCCGGCCGGTAGCCGACGTCGGTGTATTCGGGGGAGAAGTAGTACCAGGCGAGGGCCGTCAGGAGTCCACCGACGACGACCACCCCCGCTGCCAGAAGCAGGGGGACGCGATTCGATCGCTCTGGGAAGATCTGCGCCACGGGAGCTCTTCACAACCCACGACTTCGGCGCGCCGGAAGCTCTCTCCGGCCGCTCCGCAGCCGATTAACTTGTTACCTACCCAAATGAGTGGGGCGAGGATAGCGACGCGCTCCTGGGGTGTCAAGGAGGGTTCCGGCAGGAAGGGTCCGCCGCTCAGAGACTGCCGCGCGGCACGACCCATTCCACGGCCTGGCCGGTGACCTCCGCAATGCGGTCGAAGTCCGCGTCGTAGTGGAGAACGGTCAGTCCGGCCGACTCCGCGGTGGCGGCGATTACCAGGTCCGGGATCGGCAGGCGATGGTGCCCTGCCCGGGCGAGCTCCCCCTGGACGTGGATCGCCCGCTGAAAGGTCTCCTCCGTCAGCGGGACGTTCCGATAGGCGAACTTCCGGCGCTCCCGGGTCCGGAGGTGGTCCGAGTGATTGCGGGTGCTGTACAGGACCTCCAGCTCGATCAGCGCACAGGTCGCCGCCTGGCCCCCTTCGATGATCGGCGCCAGACGCCGGCGGACCGGTTCGAGCGGCATCCGTGCGAGGGCGCTCTTGTCGATCATGTAGAGCGGCCGATCGGCGCTCATTCCCGCCACGCCCGCTTCATGATCTCGGGGTCATCGAGGTCGAGGCCGTTCATCATCGAGAGGGCCTCCACCTCCTGCCGACGGGCCTCCCGTTTCACCACCTCGCGGAACGCCTGTTCCACCGTCTCGCGGACCGTCGAAGTCCGCAGAATTCTGCGGGCCTCGTCGAACAGCTCGTTGTCGATCTCGACGCTAGTCTTGCGGGTCGCCATGATATCTCCTTGTCGGATCTAGATATACCACAAACGACGCGCTTGAAATATCTGAAGGCCTGCCGGGAGATGTCTCCGGCTCTTCTCGGCGCACATCCCCGGCCTGCTCCAGTCCCTCTGGTCCGTGGACGAGGAGAGATTCAGGGGAGGAATCCGAGGCGGTCGAACAGGCCCTCCAGGAGGTCGCTGTCGGGGGAGGCTGCGTCGAGCTGGTAGTAGCGGGTCTCGCCCGTGGCTTCTTGCTCGACCCAGACCTCCACGGCCGACGTCGTGAAATGGACGATGGTCGGCCAGAGGTAGCCGTTCGGCTTGGGGCCCACGACGCGGACGAAGACCTCCGGCCGGCCCGGGAGCGCACCGCTGGCACAGAGGGTCTCCGGGAGGCAGTCCGATTCCATGCGCGCCGGCAGTGCCCCCGACGGGGTGGAGAGCCGCACCCAGAACCGGAAACCGGGCAGCTCCGGCGTGACGAACGGAGCCGCGCCGTCCGGAGGCGGAGGCGCTGTCCCAGGCTCCGGCGACTCGGCGGCCCGGAGCACGACACTGCTTCCGGGGGCCGGGAAGGGGAAGAACGCCGTGCGGTCGAACCCTCCGCCGAGGCGGTCCGAGGTCGGAGCCGGGGGGTCCAGGTGATAGGTCCGCGTGGTGCCCCTGGCGGTCTGGAGGACCCAGAGATCGACCGCCGACGTGGTGAAGGCGACGAAGTTCGTCCACAGATGGCCGTTCGGCTTGGGGCCGACGATGCGCAGGAGGATCTCGGATCGGCCCGGGACCGCTCCCGCCACGCAGAGGGTCTCTGCCGGGCAGGGCGAGACCGACTGTCCCACCGCCACCCGGTGGCCGTCACGATCGCTCATCTCGGCGTGGAACAGGAAGCCCGGGATGGCCTCCGACCGCAGGTAGGTGATGGGGAGGACCGCAATGCCGCGCGGGCCGCCGGCGTAGAGGGTCCGGTTGTCCGGAGCGACCTCCATGGTGGAGAGTCCGACGCGCGCTCCGAACGACGTCGCCAGATGGAGAACCCCGGTTGCGGAGTCGGGCCTCCAGAGGTAGATGTCTCCATATCTATCCGGGTCGCTCGTCGCCAGCAGGACTCCGTCGGGGGTCCCGATCAGAGCGGGTCCCCCGAGAGCTTCCCCGCGGCAGTCGAGCGGGTTCGCCACGCTCAGAGCACCGGAGGCCGGGTCCCGGTGGTACGTCTTGGAGCCGGAGAAGGCGCTTCCAGCGAAGACCAGGAGCCCGTCGGGGCTGACCGCGATGCGCGCCGCTCGTTCGAGCTCGGTCCCCACGCAATTCGGGCTCTCCTTCAGCTCGCTGACGAGGGACAGGCCGCCGCCGGTCGCGGAACGCTCGAAGACCTGGATGGAGTCTTTCGCGAGCAGGCTCGGTCCGGTGAGCGCGTAGAGATGGCGGGCGTCCGGGCTGAGCGCGAGGTCGGAGACCCTGAGCGACCTGGGCAGGGCCGGTCTCTCGAGCCACGAGAGCCGACCCGTGGCCGGGTCGCGGCGCAGGACCCCGGGGCCTCCCTCGTCGCGGAGCTGCGCGTAGAGGAAGCGGCCGTCCGGGGAGAAGAGCATCGAGCCGACCGGCTGGCTGGTCGCCATCAGCTCCACCAGGGAGAGCGATCCGGTCTCGGTGTTCCTGGTGAAGACCGCGATTCCCGGTCGGTTGCCCGAGCCGTAGAGGTGGCGTCCGTCGGGGCTCAGGGCCAACCTCTGGAGATACTCGAGCGCCTCGATCCCCAGCTCCTGAAGGCTCATCGAGCGGAGCAGCCGGAGAGCCCCGCCGTCGTCCGCGGTCCGCTCGAAGGTCGACAGGCCGAGCTCCACGCGGGCCGCGTAAAGGTACCGGCCGTCGGCGGGGATCGCGAAGTCTGCGATCCGCTCCGCACCCTCCGGAGCTCCCTCGGGTCGACGGATCCTGATCTCCTCGGTGATCGCGCCGGTCCCGGGGTCGCGGGCGAGGAAGGAGACTCCCTCTTCGAAGTTCGTGTGACCGAGAAGGTGAAAGTCGCCATTGCCGCGGGGGCTGACGGCGAGGGAGGACCGGCACTCGGCTGCTGGGTACGATCCGCCGTGGTCGAAGGAGTCGGTGACCGGGTTCCTGACGAACACCTGAGGGTGGTAGTCGCAGAGATAGAGGAAATGGTCGTCCGGACTGACCGCGGACGGGTGCGCGGAGAAGGGGTTCAATCCACTGCTCGCCGGCGCCGCCATTCGCGTCACGTAGTGGAGCGTGCCTGCAAAGTCCTTCCCCAGGGCGATGAAGCCGATCTCCGATCCGGAATGGAACGAGACGTAGAGGAAATGGCCGTCGTGGCTGGCAAGGAGTCCCGTGGGGTTCCTCAGCTCGGGCACTTCCGCCGATGAGAGGAACGTCTGCCTGAGCGTCAGGCGAGCGCCTCCGCTCTGCCGTTCGTACGCTCTGATCTCGGACTCTCCCGCGTTGCCTCCGGAGCCGCTCACCGCTACATAGACGTAGCGGTCGTCAGGGCTGAACGCCAGGCCGCGGCCGACCCTTCCGAGCTCGAGATCCTGCACCCGCCGCAGTCCTCCCGAGGCCTCCCGGGTGAATGCCACGAGACGCGCAGGGTCGAAGAAGCCCTGATTGGCGACCACGTACACGGCACTGCCGTCTCCGCTCACCCGCAGCCCCCACCCCTCCTCCCTCTCGGAGGTCCGGGTGCCGATCTCGTGGGACTCCAGGTACGCCAGGGTCCCGTCGTCTCGTCGTTCCATCACCAGCACCATGGGGTGGTCGAACCGGTTGTCGAGGGCGTAGAGGTTCCGCCCGTCCGGTGAGACCTGGAGGGAGAGGACCAGCCCCATCCCTCCCCAGCCGTCGACGCCGGCGTGGTAGAGCCCGATGAGGTCCAGCTTCCCTTCCTCGGGCCGGTTCGCCAGCGCGGCGATCGTCCGTGTGCCGTAGTCACGGTCGATGGCGGCGGCATAGACGTGCTCGCCGTCGGGGCTGACGGCGACCGCGGTCACCTGATCCATCCCGGGGTTGTTGGTGAGGATCTGGCGAAACTCGACGTACTGTCCGCTGACCGGTGCCCCGGCCAGGACGATGCCGGTCGCCATCGTGAGGAGGAACGTTCTGAGGCCGAGGGTCTGCAACCGTTTCATCGCAAGCTCCTGGGTGGATGACCGACCTCCCCGCCACGGTCGCCGTGGGCGCGCCGCGTCATCGGGGTGGGCATGGGCGTTCTCCACGGTTCCGGGCAACCGTCTGTCGCATCGTGATGGCAAGAGAAGTTTCGGGCGTCCATCGGCGTGGAACTTTAACATTGACAGAAGGCCAGGAATTGACGTGTGCTCTCTGTCGCGTGATCGCAACCCGAATGGTTCCGATGGTTCTGTTGCGGCCACGGATCTGCCCACGTTCCGGATCGGCGGGCTTCGAGGCCCGCGGGCAGATCCTCCGGGCGATGGGCGGGATCGGGATTTCCTGCCGATGGGAAGCCGTGCTTTGACCGAGCGCTACGAGTCGGAGGGCATGAGGCCCTTCTGGCGCATCCAGTCGTCGTTGAAGATGGTCGAGAGGTAGCGGTGGCCGGAGTCGGGGAAGAGGGTGACGATCCTCGCCGGGCGGGCCTCGGAGTCGCCCGCTTCGGCATGGGTCTCGGCCCAGCGTCGGGCCTCCCGGCGCACGCCCCAGAGGGCGGCGCCGCTCGAGCCGCCGGCGAAGATCGCCTCGTCGCGGGCGAGCTCGCGGGTGGCCCGGAAGGCGTCGGCGTCCGACACCTGGATCACGTCGTCGAGGACCTCGAATTCCGGGCAGCCGATCAGCTCCTCGTCGCCCAGGCCTTCGAGCAGGTAGGGCTTCGGCTGGACGAGGGTGCCGCTCTTGAAGTGCTCGGTGAAGACCGAGCCCTCCACGTCGACCGCCACCACCCGGATCGACCGGTCCTGCTCCTTGAGGTAGCGCCCGGCGCCGGAGATCGTGCCGCCGGTGCCCATGCCGGCCACGAAGACGTCGATCCGCCCCTCCATCTGCTGCCAGATCTCGGGGCCGGTGGTGGCGTAGTGGGCCTCGTTGTTCTCCCGGTTGTTGTGCTGGTCGGGGAAGAACGCGCGGGGGGTTTCGGCCGCCACCTGCTTGGCTTTCTTGTTGTAGCTCTCCGGGTGCTCGGGCGGCAGCGTGCCGTCGACCAGCACCAGCTCGACGCCCATGGCGCGGAGCGCGTCGAGCTTCTCCGGGCTGGTCTGGCGCCGCACGATCATCTTGCAGCCGAGGCCGTAGAGGTTGGCCATCATGGCGAGGCCCATGGCCGTGTTGCCGGAGGAGCTCTCGACGATCACGTCCCCCGGGCGGAGGCGTCCGTCGGCCAGAGCCTTCTCGACGATGTAGCGGGCGATCCGGTCCTTGACGCTCCCCATCGGGTTCATGAGCTCGATCTTGGCGAAGGCCTCGCACGGCAGGCCTGCCACGGAGCGGTCGAGCTGTACCAGGGGGGTCCACCCGACCGCGTCGGAGATGCGGCGAAAGGTGCGGCGGTCGGACACGGGGGCTGATTATAGCGGCGCGGAGGGGCGTCGTGGGGTGCGGGCCGAGCGCAGGCGCTCGAGACGCCGGTGGGTCCGCTCGCGGTAGAGCTCGGCCGTCCCCGGGTCGGCGTCCAGGACCTTCTCGGCGTGGACGAGGAGGGGCTCCGCCTCCTCGTAGCGCCCGAGGTCGGTGAGGCACTCGCCGAGGATGCTCTCCGTCCGGGCGAGCAGCGGAGCGTCCGGTCCCATCACCTTCCGCCGGAGGGCGAGCGACTGCTCGACAAGCGGCAGGGCGTCGTCTGCCTCGCCCCGAGCGAGCAGAATCCCCGCCAGGCAGGTCAGGGGGTAGGCCTCGTGGGGGCTGCCGGAGAAGTGCTCGCGGGCGAAGCGCAGACTCTCGCGGGCATAGCGCTCGGCTTCGTCGAGCTCCCCGAGGTCGAGGAGCACGTTGGCCAGGTTGTTCAGGCTGACGCCGACGGCCGGGTGGCTCGCGCCCAGGAGCCGCTGGCGCATCTCGAGCGCCTCGCGAACGAACGGCTCGGCCTCCTTCGGCCGGCCCTCCTCCCTCAGGCAGAGCCCGAGCCCGTTGAGTGCGTAGGGGATATCCGGATGCTCGGCACCCAGGACCCGCCTCTGGGCCGCGAGCGTCTCCCGGAAGAGCGCCTCGGCGGCCGCCAGCTTGCCGTGGTAGCGGAGCGTGTTGGCGAGGGCGTTTTGCTTGTCCAGCACCTCCGGGTGATCCGGTCCCAGCGCCCGCCGGTCGACGTCGATCGCTTCCCGGAAGTCGGCCTCCGAGGCGTCGAGCTGTTGTCGGTCGGAGCGGAGCGACCCGCGGCGCTCCAGGACTTCGCTGATCCTCCGGGGCTGGCTCTCGCCGTCCTCTCGGAGGATCGCCAGCGCTCGAGTGAGGTAGCCCTCCGCTTCGTCGTAGCGGCCGTGGAACTGGGCGAGGATGGCCAGCCCGTCCAGGGTCTCCGCGAGCGCGGGGGCGTCCGGACCGAGCATCCGCGTCTGGAGGTCGAGCGCTTGCCGGTACAGGGCCTCGGCGCCGTCGAAGTCGCCGCTCTGCTGGGTGACCCGGGCGAGATGGATGAGCGAGGCGACGCTCTCCGGCTGCTCGGGGCCGAGGGCCTGCTTGCGAACCTCGAGGCCCTCTTCGATCAACGGCAGGGCGCGGTCGTAGAGCCCCAGGTTCCGGTACACGCGGCCGATGGTGTCGAGCAGGGTGGCCCGGAGCTCGGGCTGGTCGGCGAGCTCGGTGCGGATGCGCTCGGCGCCGTCGTCGAGGATCTCCCGGGCGGTGACCGTCTCGCCCCGCGAGCGCGCCGGGTCTGACACCGTGAACAGGTCGACCAGGAGCTCGGAGACCTGGTCCGCCTCCTGCTGCTCACGCAGCGCCCGGTCCCGCTCGTCGGCGAGCAGGCCCGCCAGCAGGGCCATCGAGACGGCGAAGACGACGAGCGCCACGAGGAGCGCCGTGGCGAGGCCGGTCGACACCGGGTTGCGGCGGACGAGCTTTGCCAGCCGGTAGCCGAAGGTGGCCGGGCGGGCGCTCACCGGCAGCCCGTCCAGGTGCCGGCGGAGATCGTCCGCCAGGGCGCCGACCGTGGCGTAGCGCTCCGCGGGGTCCCGGGCGAGGGCGGTGAGCACGATCGTGTCCAGGTCGCCCTCGAGCTGGCGGCGGAGGCCCTGCGGGGTGGTCCTCCGGTTGGCGGCGGCCTCCGAGGTGACCCCGCGGCTCGGCCGCGGCGGATCGTCCCGGAGGACCCGAAGCTGGAGGGGCTCCGGGGGGTCGGCGGTGTCGTCCGGGTCGTCCGGGTCGTGGGGTCTCCGGCCGCTCAGGAGCTCGAACAGCATCACCCCCAGGGCGTAGACGTCGGTCGCCGTCGTGATCGGCCCGCCGCGGATCTGCTCCGGGCTGGCGTACGCCGGGGTCATCGGAAGCTGGGCGGTGCGGGTCGCCCGTGACTCGCCGGGCACGGCCGATCCCTCCAGGAGCTTGGCGATGCCGAAGTCGAGGAGCTTCGGTACTCCGTCGCGGTCGACCAGCACGTTGTCCGGTTTGAGGTCCCGGTGGATGACCAGGCTCTGGTGGGCCTGCTGGACCGCCGCGCAGATGGCGAGGAAGAGCTCGAGGCGCTCACGCACCGAGGCTCGGCGCCCGTCGCAGAAGGTGTCCAGGCGCTCCCCCTCGATGTGCTCCATGACCAGGTAGGGCAGGCCGTCCGCCGTGGCTCCGGCGTCGAGCAGGCGGGCGATGTTCGGGTGGTCGAGGGTGGCGAGGATCTGCCGCTCCCGCAGGAAGCGGTCCAGGTGCTCCCGGTCCGCGGAGCCCCGGGGCAGGAGCTTGATCGCCACCCGGGCTTCGTAGGCCTGGTCGGCGCGGTGGGCGAGGTAGACCCGGCCCATGCCGCCCCGTCCGATCTCCCGCTCCACGGCGTACGCGCCGATGCGATCGCCGGTGCCGGCGGCGGGCTCGTCCAGGCTCGGGTCCGGCTCCGGGAGCGGTGGGTGGTCCTGCCGTTCCGTCGTCTCTTCGCTGCCGACGTCGACGACCGCCGCCCGTAACCGGTCCGCCACCCCGTCGGCCTCGCGATCGGCGGCGAGGAGCGCCTCGACCTCGAGACGGAGCTCCGGGTCGTCCGGGCACTCGGCGTCCAGGAGCTTCCGGCGCTCGTTGGTGGGGAGGTCGGCCGCCCGCTCGAACAGCCCCTCGATCCTCTGCCAGCGCTCAGGCTCCACGGACGGGCTCTCCCGGCGGTTCGGTGTCAGCCATGTCCGGCCCGGCCCCGGTCGCGAGCTCCTTGGCGAGCCAGGCCTTGGCGAAGCGCCAGTCCCGGCTCACCGTCGCCTTCGAGCACTCGAGCACCTCGGCGGTCTCGACCACCGACAGGCCGGAGAAGAAGTGGAGCTCGACGATTCGCGCCTTGCGGTCGTCGATCGCGGCCAGCCGGCGCAGAGCCTCGTCGAGGGCGAGCACGTCCTCGAAGGACTCCGGCTCGCCGCCGTCGGGCGTCTCGACGCCGCTCAGGCTGATGACGACCGCACCGGCGCCCCGCTTGGAACGGGAGCGGCGCCGGGCGTGGTCGACCAGGACGCGGCGCATCATCCGTCCGGCCAGGTCGAAGAACTGAGCGCGGCAGCGCCAGTCGATCTGCCGCTGATCGACCAGGCGGAGGAAGGCTTCGTGGACCAGGGCCGTCGGCTGCAACGTGTGGTCGGAGCGCTCCCGGCGCAGGCGGGCGGCGGCCATGGTGCGGAGCTCGCCGTAGATGCGGCCCATCAGCCGCTCGCCGGCGGCGTCGCTGCCGGCGCTCCAGTCTTGCAACAGCTTGGTGAGATCGCTTGGGGGGCTTTCGGCCTTCTGTGGGCGTTCGTTCATCAGAAGTGGTCATTGTACGTCGGTGAAACAGAAAGGGATATTTCAGTGGACATCAAAGCTCGAACGGTCGGGCTCGTCGGCCCGGCGGGCTCGCTCACCCAGAGGTGTGATGAGGATCGATCCCCAGTTTCGACGCGTGAAGGGGGGACCGAGGATTCGACCGGGATCGTGACGCTCCGGGGCGCGCGGGGTCGTCTCACGCCACGGCCGGGTCCGAGACGTTCCACTTCGCGATCGGGCATCCACAACCGGATCGCACCACACAAGGAGATCCTCCATGAAGCGTCACACCGCCTACCTCCTCATCGCCCTCGTCGTGGCCGGTACCGCCGGCATCGTCTGGGCCGCCCAGCCCACCACCGACCAGACCGCCGCCGAGAACCCCGTCGTGACCGCACCGGCCGAGGCCGGGACCGTGGCCCCGGCCGAGATCGAGGGTCTGTTCGTCGATCCGATCGATCAGGACACCGGGGCCTGCTGTCGGGGCCGGTGCTTCTCCGAGAAGATCGCGTGCAAGGACGCGTGCGCCATCGGCGATCAGATCTGTCTGGACCAGTGCGTGGCGGACTTCAACGCCTGCATCGCAAGCTGCTGAGGTGATCTGTCGACCACCGTGCGGGGCGCGCCCTTCCCGCACGGTGGTCGGCCTCCACTGTCCGGTCTGTCTTCGACATCCATGTCCCGTCGATCCCTTCGCCCGAGCCGCCCGGCCCACCGGAGCCCTTCCCGCCGCTCCCGTGCCACGGCCCTGGTCTGCGCCGTCGCCGGTTTCGTCGTGACCACGGCGGTTCTGGGCCGGCTTCTTCCCCCTCCCGACCTGGGGGACGTGAGCGACAAGCTCGAGTGGTTCGAGAAGCACCGGGACGAGTACGACGTCCTCTTCTTCGGCTCGAGCCGGATCCACCAGGGTGTGGTCGCTTCCCTCTTCGACCGGGAGCTGCGACGGCTCGGGCGGCCGATCCGCTCCTTCAACTTCGGGGTTGCGGGGATGGGATCGCACGAGACCTCGGCGCTCGTCCGGCGGGTTCTGCGGATGGAGCCCCGGAGGCTGCGCTGGGTGGTGGTGGAGCTCGACCGCTGGAGCGCCGCGCCCCGTCCGGAGAACCGCTTCAAGCGACGGATCATCGCCTGGCACGACCCGGCCGAAACCGCGGCGGCGTTGCGCACGGTGCTGCTCACCCGGGAGCGTCCGCTCGACCGTATCGAGCTCTCGTGGAGCCATCTGCTGCACCTGGGGGCCCGGAGCACCGGCGCCGGCCGGGGCCGGGACTGGTTGGTGGCGCTACGGCGTCCGGAGTCCTCGAAACGTCCCGCGCCGGACTACTCCGACGGCCAGGGCTTCGCGCCGTTCAGCGAGTCCGCGTACGGCACGCCGAGCACTCACCCCTTCCGCCGCCGGTTCCTCCGCATGATCCCCGCATACCGGAGCGCCGTGGCTCGGCTGGCCGCGGCCAACCGGGCGGAGGTGTCTCTCGCGACATACAACGTCCAGGCCGTCGAGGAGCAGGTGGGGATGATCCGCCGCGCCGCAGCCGAGCCCGTGTACCTCATCACGCCCACCGCGCGGCCGACGCCGGAGCTCTACCGCCTGGCGGCCGACGGCGAGGCCCCCCGGATGCTCGCCTTCAACGATCCGGAGCGCTACCCGGAGCTCTTCGCCGTCGAGAATCGGTTCGACGCCGAGCACCTGACGACCGCCGGCGCCGAGCGCTTCACGCGGCTCCTCGCCAAGCGGTTCGCGCGCATCATGGAAGACGGCGTGGAGGGGGAGCGTCCGGCCAGCGCTCTCCGGATCGCCGAGAGGAACTGAATGCTCTTCACCGAGCCGCTCTTCTTGCTCTTCTTTCCGGCGGTCCTCGCCGGTGCCTGGTGGCTGTCGTCCCACCGGCTCAGGAAGCTCTGGCTGCTGGCCGCGAGCTACCTCTTCTACGGTGCCTGGGACTGGCGCTTTCTGTCGCTCATCGCCGCCTCGACCCTGGTCGACTACGGGGTCGGCCGGGCCCTGGATAGGACCGAAAGGCACCGCGGGCGCCGCGCCCTGCTGGTCGTGAGCCTGGTGCTCAACCTGGGCCTCCTCGGGGTCTTCAAGTACTACGGCTTCTTCGTCGAGTCGGCCCAGGGGCTTCTCACGGCCCTGGGTATGAGCGTCGCCACCCGTGTGCCGGAGATCGTGTTGCCGGTGGGGATCAGCTTCTACACCTTTCAGACCCTGAGCTACACGATCGACGTCTATCGTGGGCGGCTGGAGCCGGTCCGGAGCTTGACGGACTTCGCCCTGTTCGTTTCGTTCTTCCCCCAGCTCGTCGCCGGGCCGATCGTCCGGGCGAGCGACTTCCTGCCCCAGCTCGACCGGCGTCCGCGCTGGGCGGACGTCGCGGTGCGCCGGCACCTGACGCTCTTCCTGATCGGCTTCGTCAAGAAGGCGTGCCTCGCGGACAACGTGGCGCCGGTGGTCGACCGGGTCTTCGCCGACCCGGGCTTCTGGACCTCCTCGGCGATCTGGACCGCGGTGCTCCTCTACGCGGTCCAGATCTACTGCGACTTCTCCGGCTACACCGACATGGCGATCGCCTGTGCCGGGCTCCTCGGCTTCCGGCTGGAGCGGAACTTCGACTTTCCCTACGTGGCGCGGAGCGTGACCGACTTCTGGCGCCGTTGGCACATCTCGCTCTCCGGCTGGCTTCGCGACTACCTCTACATCCCGCTCGGAGGGAGCCGGGGCGGGAGGCTCGCGACCTACCGCAACCTGATGGTGACAATGCTCCTCGGCGGCCTCTGGCACGGCGCCGCCTGGACCTTCGTCCTCTGGGGTGCGCTCCACGGCGTGGCGCTGGTGGCGCACAAGGAGTGGGCGCGGCGGCGGACGGCGCTCGGCCGCTGGTGGGCCCCGCCGGCGGCCGTCCGGGGTGCTGTCTCGTGGGGGCTCACCTTCTTCTGGGTCTGCCTCGCCTGGATCTTCTTCCGCGCCCGGAGCTTCGCGGACGCGTGGGTGCTGGTGCGTGGCTTCGCCCTGTTCCACGGCGCCGGGGAGCTGGCCGTCGATCCGGCTTGGCTCGTCTTCGTCGCCGTGCTGGGAGCGGTTCACTGGGCGAGCAGCCGCGGGCGTCTGGAGGTCTCCCTGGGCCGGCTCCCCGACTGGACCTTTGCCGGCGCCTACGGCGCGGCGGTGGCGGTGGCGCTCCTCTTCGTGCCGCTCCGAAGCGACCCGTTCATCTACTTCCAGTTCTAGGGAAGGTCCAGCGACCGGTACGCGGACTTCTAGGCCCAGAGGGAGGGAGGGGTGCCTTCTCCTCCCCGCGCGGGGAGGAGAAGGTCAGGAAGAGGAGGGGCGATTCGGTCAAACGTCGAAGATCACCCGCGCCCGCCAGCTCCCGTCGGTCTTCTCGATCGCCAGCTCGTGGTAGGTCACACCCTTGATCTCGACCTTCAGGGGGTGGCGCTCCTCGTCGTACGGCTCGCCGTGGGCGCTCGCCGTGAGCAGGAAGCCGCCGTCGTCGGTTTCCTCGATCGCGAGGGCGCTCACCTCGGAGAAGAGCATGCCGTCGACGTCGAACCGGTAGACCAGCTCGCCCAGCCACTCGACCATCAGCTCTTCCAGGTTGTCGGCCACGACCTCGAGCTCCCGCTCCTGGTCGGTGTGGACGTGGTCGACCTCGGTGACTGTGTCGGTGAAGGCCGAGAGCGCTTCGGCGAAGAGATCCTCCCGGCTCTCGGCGGTCAGCTCGACGGCGACGTCGGCGGTGTGATCGAGGAAGTCGTAGGCCATGGGTCGTCACGGAGATTCTACCGTTGTCTAGCCCTCCCTTGATGACTGCAGGCGTGAGACACTTCGCCGTTGGAGGAGATGATCATGAAGCTCGAAGACCTGCTCGAGGTAGCCCGTGGGGACCGCCCCGCGGAGACCGTCCTCACCAACCTGCGCCTGGTGAACGTCTTCACCGGCGAGGTTCTGGACACCGGAATCGCCCTGGCCGGAGGCCTCGTGGCGGGGGTCGGCCCCGACTACGAGGGCACCGAGACGATCGATCTCGGTGGGCGCTACGTCGCCCCCGGCATGATCGACGCCCACGTCCACATCGAAAGCTCGATGGTGCGCCCGGCCGAGTTCGCTCGGGCCGTGGTGCCCGCCGGCGTGACGACGGTCGTCACCGATCCCCACGAGATCGCCAACGTCAGCGGCCTGGCCGGCATCCGCTACATGCTGCGGGACTCCGAGGGGGTGCCGCTGGAGGTGTTCGTCAACGCCTCGTCCTGCGTGCCGGCGACCGACCTGGCGACGGCCGGGGCCGCCCTGGGGGCCGAGGAGCTGGCGTCGCTCCTCTCCGAGCCCCGGGTGCTCGGTCTCGCCGAGGTGATGAACTTTCCCGGCGTGATCTACGGCGATCCCGGGGTTCTCGCCAAGCTCCGGGCCTTCGAGGGCCGGGTGCTCGACGGCCACGCTCCGGGGCTCTCGGGCAAGCCGCTCAACGCCTACGCGTCGACGGGGATCTCCTCCGACCACGAGGCGACCACCGTCGAGGAAGCCTTGGAGAAGCTCCGGCTCGGCATCACGGTCTTCCTGCGCGAGGCGACCAACGCCCACAACCTGCGCGACTTGCTGGATCTGGTCGATCCCTGGACCGAGCCGTCGCTCTGCTTCGCCACCGACGACCGCGTGCCGGCGGACCTGCTCGACCAGGGGTCGATCGACCACATGGTCCGGGTGGCGGTGGCCGAGGGGGTCGAGCCGATCGCTGCGCTGCGCATGGCGACCCTCAACCCGGCGCGCCACTACCACCTGGGGGACCGCGGGGCGATCGCTCCGGGCCGGCGGGCGGACCTGGTGGTGTTCTCCGATCTCACCGACATCCGTGCCGAGGAGGTCTGGGTCGGAGGCGTCAAGGTGGCCGAACAGGAGACCGCTCTTTTCGACGCGCCGACCGGGGACGTGGTGACGGCCCGCGGCACGGTGACCGTGGGCGACGAGCCGTTCGACTTCCGGATTCCGGTCCCGGAGGCCGGCGGGCAGGTGCGGGTGATCGGCGCGATTCCGGACCAGCTCCTGACCGAGCACCTGGTAGAAGAGCCGAAGGTCGTGGACGGTCTGGCGGTGCCCGACCCGGAGCGCGATCTGCTGGAGATCGCGGTCATCGAGCGCCACGAGGGATCGGGGAGGAGCGGTCTCGGGTTCATCCGGGGGTTCGGTCTGAAGCGGGGCGCCATGGCCGGCACCTTCGCCCACGACCACCACAACCTGGTGGTGATCGGCGCCGATCACCGGTCGATGGAGACGGCGGCCCGGGCGGTGGCGGAAGCGGGAGGCGGGCTGGCGGTGGCCGATGGCGATCAGGTGCTGGAGCTTCTGGCGTTGCCGATCGCCGGGTTGATGGCGGAAGCGCCGGTGGAGGTGGTGCGGGGGACGATGGACCGTCTGTTGGCGGCGGCCCGGGAGCTGGGGTCGGAGCTCCACGATCCGTTCATGGCGATGAGCTTCGTGACCCTGGAGGTGATTCCTTCGTTGAAGATCACCGACCGGGGGTTGGTGGACGTGGAGCGGTTCGAGCTCGTGCCTTTGTTTGCGTAGGGAACGCCGGCCGGGGCGCGGGGGACGCCGCCTGCGGGACGGCGCGAGTCCGTTGCCATGACGGTGGTCATCTCGCGCCTCGGCATCACCCGGGCCGGGCCGGTGTTGCCCTTCGAGCGCCGTCGAGAGCCCGGGTTCTGACGCCCTCCGGCGGCGTCCCCCGCACCCCGGCCTCCACGGACTCTGGGGCAGGGGAGGCACGAGCTGACTGGCGAGGGAGGGAAGGAAGAGTTGGCTGCGGTCGCCGTGGTGGCCCGCCCCCGCCCCTCGGCCTCCACGGACTCCGGGGCAGGGGAGGCACGAGCTGACTGGCGAGGGAGGGAAGGAAGAGTTGGCTGCGGTCGCCGTGGTGGCCCGCCCCCTCGCCCCGGCCTCCACGGACTCCGAAGAAACGGCGGCACGAGCCGAATTATTGGGGAGGTAGGGGGGGAGAATTGGGTGCTGGTTACTGAGGTGGCATTCCTCCGGGCCCCGGTTCTTACGGACGGTAGGAGACGGTAGGCGCCACGAGCTGGTCGGGAAGGGAAGGGGAGCGGGCGGCTGAATTGCATCAGAGTCTCGGAGACGAAGGGCCGGGCGGTGGCGTCCCTCCTCCCCCGCGCGGGGGAAGAGGGAACGAGGGAGAAGGGGGCGATCAGACAGGCCGGGCGGTGGCGTCCCTCCTCCCCCGCGCGGGGGAAGAGGGAACGAGGGAGAAGGGGGCGATCAGACAGGCCGGGCGGTGGCGTCCCTCCTCCCCCGCGCGGGGGAAGAGGGAACGAGGGAGATGGGGGCGATCAGTTACAGAAGGAGGTGCACCATGCCGAAGGTGGAACGGATCGATGACGTACGGTGGCGGATTCCGCGGACCGGGGGGATGCGGGTCGATGGGCTGGTGTTCGCCAGCTCGAAGATGATGGAGGAGATCCGGGAGGATCAGAGCCTTCAGCAGGTGGCGAACGTGGCGCATTTGCCGGGCATCGTGGGGGCCTCGATCGCCATGCCGGACATTCACTGGGGGTATGGCTTTCCGATCGGTGGGGTCGCCGCCATGGATGCCCACGATGGGGTGATCTCGCCCGGAGGGGTCGGCTACGACATCAATTGAGGCGTGCGGCTTCTGCGCTCAGGTCTGAGCCGCACGGACATCGAGGGCGATCTGCGCAACATCGTCGCCCAGTTCTTCAACAACATCCCGACCGGCGTCGGAGTCGGCCGGCGCGATTTGAAGCTCTCGAAGCGCGACCTGGTAAAGGTGCTCGAGCAGGGCGCCGCCTGGGCGGTGGCCCAGGGGTTCGGCGATCGGGCGGATCTGGAGCACCTGGAGGAGGGGGGCTGTCTGCCGGGCGCTGACCCGGAAGCGGTGTCGGAGCGGGCGTACGAGCGGGGCAAGAAGCAGGTGGGCACCCTCGGCTCCGGCAATCACTTCGCCGAGATCCAGTACGTGGCCGAGATCTACGACCAGAAGGCGGCACGGGCGTTCGGCCTCGAGCGCGATCAGGTGACAGTGCTCATCCACTCGGGCTCCCGGGGGCTCGGTCACCAGGTCTGCACCGATCATCTGAAGGTGATGGTCCGCGCCGCCGAGACGTACGGCATCGAGCTGCCGGACCGGCAGCTCTGCTGCGCGCCGATCCGCTCGCCGGAGGGGCGCAAGTACCTGGCCGCCATGGCCGCGGCGGCCAACTACGCGTTCGCCAACCGCCAGGTGATGAGCCACTGGGCGCGGGAGAGCTTCGCCGCCGCCCTGGGGCTCTCGCCCGAGGAGACCGGCATCTCGGTGGTCTACGACGTCTGCCACAACATCGCCAAGTTCGAGACTTTCGAGATCGACGGCGAGAGCCATCGCCTGTGTGTGCACCGCAAGGGTGCGACCCGCGCCTACCCGCCCCACAATCCGGGAACCCCGGCCGCGTACCGGGAGGTGGGTCAGCCGGTTCTCATCCCCGGGGACATGGGCCGCTACTCATACGTGATGGCCGGCAGCGAGCAGGCGTACCGGGAGACGTTCGGCTCGTCGTGCCATGGTGCCGGGCGGCGCATGAGCCGCCGGCAGGCGAAGAAGAAGGCCCGGGGGCGGCGGCTGTACGAGGAGCTCGAGGAGCGGGGTGTGGTGGTGATGGCGGCCGGGCACGGCACGGTGGCCGAGGAGATGCCGGAGGCTTACAAGGACGTGGCGGATGTGGTTGATGTGGTTCACCGCGCCGGGATCAGCCGCAGGGTCGCGCAACTGCGGCCGATGGGGGTGGTGAAGGGGTAGGGCGGTCGGAGGCTCAGGGGAGATCCTTCGATGGTGCAGGGCCGGGCGCGTCGCGGGGCCTCCCGTCCGGGGACCGGCCTGCGCTTGGGTGGTCGAATGGTGCGGGGCTCGGCCTCGGTTCAGTCGGGCGGCGAGGCGGCGTGGATGTGAAGCCGGTGCTGCGCGCGCCCTCCTTCAACGCCCCCGGCCGGGAGGCCCCGCGCCGCGCCACCGATCGGGTGTTCGTTGCCGTAGCGTGGCAGAGGGCCGGGTGGTGGCGCCCCTCTTCCACCCTGGGGTGGGAGAGGGGTCGGGGGAGAGGGCAGGGGTGCGATTGACCGTGACAGGCACCCGATGGTTCGGATGCCTGTGCCGGCATCTCTAGATGAAGCGGCCGGACCTGTGCCGGCCGACTGGGGCCGAAGGCCCCGACCTTACCTGGCCCTGTGGCGGCCTTTCACCACGTGTACCGCACCGTGTACCTCACCGTCTCCTCTCCTTCGGCGGGCACGGTGACCGGGAAGTGGATCGTCCGGCTGTCGATCGTCTCGTGCTCGTCGGAGGAGCGGATGATCTTCCAGTTGACCCAACGGTAGAGCGTCTCCCGCACCAGCACCTTTTGGGGCTCGTCCTTGGCGTTCTTCACCTTGATGCGGATCGTTTCCTCGATCCAGTGGGCGTTGTAGTCGGCCCGGAAGTCGGTCTGGGTGCGTTCGCCGGTGACGTCGAAGCTCTGGCCGATCTTGATCAGGACCTCGTTGCCCTTGGGCGTGTGGTCGATGACGTCTTCGCCGATGAACTCGAGGGCGCCGTCACCGGTCGAGTCCGCTTTGTAGACCCGTACCTTGCCGGCAGGCAGAGGGAGCCCCAGCCCGTTCTCTTCTTCGTTGTCGAACCGGATGTAGACGTCGACCTTGGGGTTCGACTGGTTGCCCAGGTTGCGGTCGATGTTGGGATCGGGGAAGAGCCAGTACCTGGCCTGGGGGAGGCCGTAGTAGACCAGGACCTTCTCCACGTCGACGCCGGTCTTGGTGGGGAAGAGGGCGAGCTGTTGGGTGGCGTTCTGGTGGACTGTCACCGGCCGGGGCAGGGTGTAGAGGTGGTACTCGAAGAAGCTCTTCTCTTCGAAGGTCGCCGGAGCGGCGTTGATTCGGTCTGACAGCACGCCGACTCCACCTTCCAGGAATGCGAAGCTGTCGGGTTCGACCCGGCGCACGTCGCCGGCGATGAGCTTGAGCCGGGCGTCCTCATAGGCAGCGCCGCTCAGGTTGAGCAGCGTGACCCAGGCTCCCAGGTCGGCGCGGGTGTCGCTCTGGTCGAGGACCAGGTTGTAGTCGGAGCGCCAGGTGAGGCCGTCGGTCTGGTACGCGGTCCGGACGGGCCGGCTGCCGGCTGCCGGGGACCAGAGCTGCCAGACCAGGGTCGGCTTGGTGAGGAGGCCGTCGGGGAGCGCTCCGAGCTCGATCTCGTTGCCGGCGTGGACCAGGCGTAGGCCGTCCGGGGTCTGGAGGACGAGGCGTCCCTGGGTGGTGCTGAGGAGGGTCCCGGTGACCGGCTCGACGGTGTCGCCTCGCGGGACGAGGACGGTGATCTCCCGGTCGAGGTAGGCCTCGAGGAGCTTTTCGGGGCTGACGAGGTCGAACTGGAACTGCTGCTCGACGACCTCGATCGGTCGGCGGGCGCCGGAGAGGTCGACGAGGCTGACGGTGGTGGGGTCGATGAACTGGGCGACGTCGGTGAAAGCGACCCGGTTGAGGCCGGCCTGGAGGTCGAGGGTGCGCAGGTCGCGGACGACGCCGAAGCCGGGGACCTGGGATGCCGATTGGGGGTTGTAGCCCTGGCGTTGCTGGGCGATGAAGGTCTGCGGGTCGAAGCCGGCGGGGTCGGCGGAGGAGTAGATGGTGAGGCTGACGCCGTCTTCGGGGGTTTCGGCGGCTTCGGCAGCTTCGGCAGCTTCGGCAGCTTCGGCAGCTTCGGCAGTCGGCGTGGCGGTGGCGCAGGCGAGGAGGGTGGCGAGGGTGAGGAGAGCGGCGATG
>Ga0210101_1000237_pt1 | contig 20188 bp, 15 predicted proteins | sample Muzzi_PWC_D1_FD_185534 | JGI IMG/M metagenome (GOLD analysis project Ga0210101, IMG submission 185534) | Wetland microbial communities from San Francisco Bay, California, USA, that impact long-term carbon sequestration - Muzzi_PWC_D1 (SPAdes) | ecosystem: Environmental > Aquatic > Marine >... | reverse complement strand
AAACGGCGAGCACCGCCGAGCGCGGCCGAAACACCGGATCGCTCACGAGATCTTGCCCTCGTCGCTCATCGTCGGGGTGTTGACACCGTTTCGGGTGCGGGATCGGCGTTACTCACCGATCTAGGTCAGAACCCGGTCCACGCGGTAGGGCGGACCCTCCCAGAGGGCCTTGATGAGCCGGTTGACCGGGTGGCCGCGGCGGGCCTCCTGGACCGGCCGGCGGCCCTCCATCGCGTCGACGTCGTCGGCGTGGCAGGCGAGCGGCACGCCGCGCGCCTCGCAGACGTCCTTGGCGACGCCCTGGTGGTCTGGGTGGACGTGGGTCAGCGCGACCATCGACAGCTCGCGGCCCTCGAGCTCGGCGAAGACCCGGCGCCGGTCCCAGCGGCGGCCGGCGTCGATCAGCACGTCCTCGGCGAGGTAGATGTTGATCGTCGGCGTCGGCAGCTCCTTGAGGCGCCAGACGCCGGGCGCCAGGCCCTTCATCGCTGCCCGATGCCCATCGTGCCGCGCGGGTCGCCGCTGTGCTCTGCGAGGTCCTCCAGCTCGGCGATCTTGCGCTCGCCTTCGACCCGGGCGGGGTGGCCGGCGGGCAGCGGCTCGATCAGCCGCCGGATGCGGTTGCGCACCTGCAGCGCGAAGTGGGGGGTGGACGGGCCGGCGAGGGCGCGGATGTCCTCGGCGGTCAACTCGTGGTCGCCGGCCAGCAGCGCCGGGCTCTCGGCCTCGCTCAAGGTTCCCCTCCGATCTTGGCCAGCGCCGCCAGCTCGTCGATTTCGCCCTGCTCGCCCACCTCGATCTCGCTCTGGTCTCCGATCACCCACACGTGGTTGTAGAAGGCGCGCGTCGGGTCCGTGGTGTAGCCCGGCTTGACGTCGAGCAGGTAGCCGCGCAGCGCACCGGGAAGCCTAGCGGCGTCGTCGGTGAGCAGCAGCGGCCCCCAGGCGCCGGAGGCCGAGAGCGCCGCTGCGGCGGCCGCGTCGAGCGGCTCGTCGGAGCGCGCGACGACGAAGCCGTGGCCCGGGTCGTTGACGTTCCAGCCGAAGCTGCCGTTCGCGTAGCGGGCCAGTTCGAGCGCGTTGGCGACCGGGTCCTCGCCGGAGACGCGATGCACGCTGCCGGCGATCTTGGCGATCTCGCGGACCACCTGCGAGGAGATCGCCGTCGAGGGGCCGAGCACGTAGACGGGCGCGTTCGGGTGTCGCTTCAGCGCCGCGGCGGTCGCCTTCGGCAGCGCCTCGGCGCCGCTGAACAGGACCGGATCGCCGGAGCGCGCCGCCCAGGCTGCGGCGGGCATCGCGAAGGCGGGCTGCGCGGCGGGGGCGACGACGAGGTGCTTGGGAGGGGCACCGAACAGCCTGTCGCGCAGGGCGGCGATCGCCGCCGCGCCGCTGGCGCCGGTCGCCCCGATCTCGGTTGTCTTCAAGCCCCCGGGCGCGGCTGCGGCGCCGAGGACGAACGCCTGGGCGCCCCGCGTCCGCTTGCTGCCCGGCGGGTCGAGTGCGTCGAGGGCCTGCGCGCTTGCCTCCGGGAGCTCGCCGGCTTCGGAGACCAGAAGCGGCGCCCCGAGCGGCGGCGCCATCAGCACCGAGGCGGCGATCGCGCTGCGCCAATCGGCCGCGTCGACCAGGGCGACGGCGGCCGGACGCTGCGCCGGCTGGGTCGAGGGGTAGGCGGCCAAGGCGACAGCGGCGGCGTTCGAGGCGGGGTCGCCGCTCCCGACCCTGGTCGTGTTGGCGGTCGCGAACTCCGGGTAGCCCAGCTCGCTCGCCGGCTGGGAGGGCGGCGTTTCGGCCGGCGCCCTGCCGCCGCTTTCCGGGGCTGGGGCGGGCTCGCTCGAGGTCGAGCCGCCGCCTCCCGAGCCGCCGCCGAGGATCGCCGCGACGATGAAGACGACGGCGAGCGCGAACAGCGCTGCGATCGCCTTCAGCGCCGCCGGGACCGGCCGGCGCCGCGGCTTCGGCGGGGCGGGCGCCGGCGCCGCGCGCGACTCCGCCACCGGCACCTCCGCGTTGATCGGCCGCTCGCCCGCCACGGCGGAAACGCTACACGCGCGCCGCTGGCTGGTCGGTCAGCTAAGCTTGACGGGACTGGTTGACTGACCGGTCAATCAACTGGCTTCGTCGCAAGGGGGACCGGATGGATTTCGCGCTCAACGAGGAACAGCAGGAGTTCAAGGACAGTTGCCGGGCCTTCGCCCGCGACGTGATCCGCCCGGCGGCGCGCAAGCACGACGAGGACGAAAGCACCCCCTGGGAGGTGATCAAGGAGGCGCGCAGGCAGGGATTTCACGGCCTCGAGGCCGTCCAGCGCTCGGCCGCCGACGCGGACGGCCAGATGCAGGTGATCTCCGCCGAGGAGTTCCACTGGGGTTGCGCCGGCATCGCCCTGGCGATCAGCGGCTCCGGGCTGGCCGCCGCCGGGGTCGCCTCCTCCGGCACCCCCGAGCAGATCGCCCGCTGGGTTCCCGAGTGCTTCGGGACCGGCGAAGAGGTGAAGCTCGGCGCATACGCGGTCACCGAGCCGCAGGCCGGCTCCGACGTGAAGAGCCTGAAGACGACCGCGAAGCGCGACGGCGACGAGTGGGTGCTGAACGGGACCAAGGTCTTCATCACCAACGGGGGCATCGCCGACATCCACGTCGTCGTCGCCACCGTCGATCCGAACCTCGGCACTCGCGGGCAGGCGTCCTTCGTGATCCCCAAAGGAACGCCCGGGCTCAGCCAGGGCAAGAAGGAGTCGAAGCTGGGAATCCGCGCCTCCCACACCGCCGAGGTGATCCTCGAGGACTGCCGCATCCCGGCCGAGAACCTGCTCGGCGGCGAGGAGAAGCTGGAGCGCAAGCTGCAGCGCGGCAGGGAAGGCAAGAAATCTCGCGGTGCCGACGCGCTCGCCACCTTCGAGATCACCAGGCCGATCGTCGGCGCCTCGGCGCTCGGCATCGCGCAGGCAGCCTACGAGTGGACCCTCGAGCACCTCGACGGCCGCTCCGAGGGCGGCACGCCGCTGCTGCAGACGCAGCGGATCCAGCAGACGCTCGCCGAGGTGGCGACCGAGATCGAGGCGGCCCGGCTGCTGGTCCAGCGCGCCGCCTGGATGGGGCGCAACGGGATCCCGATGCGCGGCGGCCAGGGCTCGATGTCGAAGCTGAAGGCCGGCGACGTGACGATGTGGGCGACGACGACGCTGATGGACCTGGTCGGCCCCGAGGCCTGGAGCACCGAGCTGCCGCTGGAGAAGTTCTTCCGCGACGCGAAGATCTACCAGCTGTTCGAGGGCACGGCGGAGATCCAGCGGATGGTGATCTCCCGCATGCAGGCGCGGGAATACGCAGAGCGGCTGGGGTATGCGGCTGAAGTCGTCGAAGAGGCGGAGAAGGCGGCCGAGAAAGAGCCCGTCGCCGCGTAGCGAGCCGGGGATCCCCTTCGGCGGACCCCCGGCGTTCGCACTTTCCGCTCCATAGCGGGGATAAGTGCGAACGCAATCGGGGTTGCAGGCCCTGGGACCCCCTTCATGGCGGCGTTGGCGCATCGCTAGCCTGCGTCGCCATGCTTGAGAATCGTCGTGCCGCGGCGGCTCTGGTCGCCGCCGTGGCGGCGGTCGCCGTGCTGCTCTGCGCAGCCGGCGCGGCGCCGGCCAAGGATCTCCAGTCGAAGCTCGACGCGAAAGAAGCGAAGCTCTCGAAGGTTCGGCAGCGCAAGGGCGTGCTGACGACGACGATCTCCCGCTACCGGGAGCGGATCGAACGGCTGACCGGCGAGGTCGCGGCGCTGCGCTCGCGCGAGGCCGCCGTCCGGGTCCGGCTGCGAGCCAAGCAGGACGAGCTGAACCGCGCGGTAGCCGAGCTGGACGTCGCCAAGAGGCACCTGGCGGTGGTCAGGGGGCGGCTGAAGCGGGCGCTGACGGCGTTGCGCGAGCGGCTGGTCGCGATGTACGAGACCGGCACCCCCGACCTGCTCAGCGTGATCGTCGAGGCCGGCGGCTACGAAGAGCTGGTCAACCGGACCGAGTACCTGAACCGGATCCACGGGCTCGACGAAGCGGTGGTCGGCCGGGTGCGCGAGCTGCGCGACCAGGTGCAGCGCACCGTCGCCCGGCTGCGCGACGCGAAGAACCGGATCGAAGCGGCGCGCGACGCGATCGCTGCCGAAGAGCGGGCGCTGGCGAGCGCCCGGGCGGCCGTCCAGAGCCGCCAGGCCGAGCTGGTATCGGCGCGCCGCAGCCGCGAGCGGGCGCTGGCGAAGATCGAAGCGGCCGAGCAGGAGCTGGACGGAGACGTCGCTTCGATCCAGGCCGAGCTCGCCGCGAGGCTGGCCGGGACGGGAGCGGCCCCGCTCCCCGCCGGGCCGATCCGGGGGGGCAACGGCAGCGGCCTGATCTGGCCGGTCGACGGGCCGGTCGTCTCCGGCTTCGGCCCCCGCTTCGGCGGCGGCGAGTTCCACGAGGGGATCGACATCGCGGTGCCGAGCGGCACGCCGATCCGCGCCGCCGCGGCGGGCACGGTGCTGTTCACCGAGTCGGAGGCGAGCAGCGGCGGCTACGGAAACTTCACCTGCATCGAGCACGGCGGCGGGCTCTCCACCTGCTACGCGCACCAGGCGTCCTTCGCGGTCTCGGCCGGGCAGGCCGTCTCCCAGGGCCAGGTAATCGGCTACAGCGACTGCACCGGGCACTGCTTCGGCCCGCACGTCCACTTCGAGGTGCGGATCGGCGGCGCGCCGACTGACCCGATGGGCTATCTGTAGGTCGGTCGGCGGCTTGCCGGAGCCGGCCGCCGACCGCGGCCGGCCGCTTTCAAGTCACAATGGCGGGCGATGACGGAGCGCGGACAGGCGGGCGCGGTCGCCGACCCGATCGCGGGCTCACCGGTCTTCCCGGCCGGTAGCCGCGTCAACGAGCTGGGACGGCTCGAGATCGCCGGCTGCGATGTGGTCGAGCTGGCCGCCGAGCTGGGCACCCCCGTCTACCTCTACGCGGAGGACGACATGCGCGGCCGGGCGCGCGCCTACCGCGAGGCGTTCGAGCGGCGCACCGACGACTTCGAGGTGCTGTTCGCCAGCAAGGCGCTGCCCTGCACCGCCGCCTACCGGCTGTTCGCCGGGGAGGGGCTTTCGGTCGACGTCGCCTCCGGCGGCGAGCTGCACATGGCGCTGCGCGCCGGCTTCGACCCGGCTCGCATCCACATGCACGGCAACAACAAGAGCGACGAGGAGATCCTCTTCGCCTCGCGGTCCGGGGTCGGCCACTTGATCATCGACTCCTTCGACGAGATCGAGCGCTGCGAGCGGCTGCTCGACCGGCCCCAGCCGGTGCTGATCCGCGTCACTCCGGGAATCGTGCCCTCGACCCACGACTACGTGCGGACCGGTCAGCTCGACTCGAAGTTCGGCTTCGGGCTCGAGGACGGGCTGGCGGCACGGGCGATCGAGCGGGTGCTGGCCAGCGAGGCGCTCGAGCTGGTCGGCCTGCACGCCCACATCGGCTCGCAGATCTTCGAGCTGGAGCCCTACCGGCTGGCGATCGAGGCGCTCGGCGGGCTGGCCGGCGATTGGTGCCGGATCGTCAACGTCGGCGGCGGGCTGGGGATCGCCTACACCGCCGAGGACGAGCCGCCCTCGATCGACAGCTACGTCGACGTCAAGGTGCGCGGCGTCGCCGAGGTGTTCGGCGAGGGGGTCCGGATCCTGGTCGAGCCGGGACGCTCGCTGGTCGGAAACGCCGGCGTCACCGCCTACCGGATCGGCACGGTGAAGGAGATCCCCGGCGTGCGCACCTACGTCGCGGTCGACGGCGGCATGTCAGACAACCTGCGGCCGATGCTCTACGGCTCGCGCTACGAAGCTCTGATCGCCGACCGGGCCGGCGCCGCCCCCGACAGCCCGGCGACGGTCGCCGGGATGCACTGCGAGTCGGGCGACGTCCTGGTCCGCGACGCGACCCTCACCGGGCCCGCGGTCGGCGACGTGCTGGTCACCCCGGCGACCGGCGCCTACGGCTTCGCGATGGCCAGCAACTACAACGGCGTGCCGCGTCCGCCGGTGGTCTTCTGCCGCGACGGCGAGGCACGCGTCGTAGTGCGGCGCGAGACCTACGAGGACCTCACCGCCCGCGATGCTTAGAGCTTCTTCGAAAACCCCCCGCGCACGCCTGGCGGCGGCGCACCTGCGCGGTGCGGCGTCCTCGGGGACCGGCAATGCCTCCAGCATTGGCCGGCCCCCTGCGTCCTTGCCCCGCTTGATCCGGCGCTCGCCAGTCGCACACGCGGAGTTTCCGAATGGGCTCTGACCCGGTCCGCATCGGGCTGCTGGGGCACGGCACGGTCGGCGGCGCCTTCGCCACGCTGCTCGCCGAGCGGGCCGGGGCGGTCGAGGCCGCGACCGGGCGGCGGCCGGAGCTGGCCGGAACGCTGACCCGTTCGGAGGGCGATTTCAGCGAGATTCTCGGGCGCTCCGAGCTGATCGTCGAGCTGATCGGCGGCACCGACCCGGCGCGCGCCTACGTGCTCGACGCGCTGCGGGCGGGGCGGTCGGTCGTCACCGCCAACAAGCAGCTGCTCGCCCAGCACGGCGAGGAGCTGTTCGGGGTCGCCCGCGAGGCGGGCGCGCAGCTGCGCTTCGAGGCAGCGGCGGCCGGGGTGATCCCGATCGTCCGCACGGTCCAGGAGAGCTTCGGGGCGATCGAGCTCGACAAGGTCTTCGGGATCGTCAACGGCACCACCAACTTCATCCTCACCGAGATGGCGGCGACGGGCGCCGCCTACGAGGACGTGCTCGCCCGCGCCCAGGAGCTGGGCTACGCGGAGGCCGACCCGAGCGAAGACGTGAACGGCGCCGACGCGGCGGCGAAGATGGCGATCCTCGCCCGCCTCGCCTTCCACACGCCGGTCACCCTCGACCAGGTGCCCTACGAGGGGATCGAGCAGGTCAAACCCGACGACCTCGCCTACGCCAAGGAGCTCGGCCTCTCGCTGAAGCTGCTCGGCGTCGCCGAACGCCGCGCCGGCGGGATCAGCGTCCGCGTCTTCCCCTGCTTCCTCTACGGCGGCCACCCGCTGGCGCCGGTCGGCGGGCCGTTCAACGCGGTGATGGTGGAGGCTGCGGCGATCACCGAGGTGACGATGTCCGGCCCGGGCGCCGGCGGGGTCGAGACCGCCGCCGCGGTGCTCGGCGACGTCGTCTCGATCCTCGCCGGCGAGGCGCCCGTCCACGAGGCCCGCGAGCGGCTGCCGCTGGTCACCGACCTCAGCTCCTCGTTCTACCTGCACCTCGAGGTGGCCGACGAACCCGGCGTGCTCGCCAAGATCGCCCGCGTGCTGGGCGAGAACGAGATCTCGGTGAAGAGCGTCGTGCAGCGCGGGATCGGCGACGACGCGCGGCTGGTGATGGTCGTCCACGAGTGCCTCGAGTCGCGCTTCGCGGGCGCGCTCGAGGAGATCGCGGCGCTGGAGGAGCTGCGCTCGGCGCCGCGGGCGATCCGCGTGATCGAGGAGGAGTTCCTCTAAGCGCATGCGGAGGAAGCGTCAATATCTGATTCTCCGCGCAGCGGAGCATGCGCGAAGGCCTTTGCGATGAGGCCGCTGATCGAGCGGTATCGGGATCGGCTTCCGCTCGAGGAGGACGACCCGGTTGTGAGCTTGAACGAGGGATCGACGCCGCTGATCGCAGCGCCGCGGTTGTCGGAGAGGATCGGGGCCAGGGCTTTCCTGAAGTTCGAGGGGGCGAACCCGACCGGGTCGTTCAAGGACCGCGGGATGACCGTCGCGGTGTCGCGGGCCAAGGGGGGCGGGGCGGAGGCGATCATCTGCGCCTCGACCGGCAACACCGCGGCCAGCGCCGCGGCCTACGCCGCCCGGGCCGGGCTGCGCGGCGCGGTGATCGTCCCCGAGGGGAAGATCGCGATCGGCAAGCTGGCGCAGGCGCTGATGCACGGGGCGCGGGTGGTCGCCCTGCAGGCCAACTTCGACGGAGCGCTGGCACTGGTGCGCGAGCTGGCCGAGCGGCACCCGATCGAGCTGGTCAACTCGGTCAACCAGTACCGGATCGAGGGCCAGAAGACGGCGGCCTTCGAGGTCGTCGACGAGCTCGGCGAGGCGCCCGGCGCGCTGGCGATCCCGGTCGGCAACGCCGGCAACGTGACCGCCTACTGGCAGGGATTCCAGGAGTTGGGCGCGGCGCCGCTGCTCTACGGCTTCCAGGCCGAGGGGGCCGCGCCGCTGGTGCGGGGCGCCCCGGTCGCCGAGCCGGAGACGGTCGCCTCGGCGATCCGGATCGGCAACCCGGCCCGCTGGGAGGAGGCGATGGCCGCCTTCACCGCCTCGCGCGGCCGCGTTTCCGCCGTCTCCGACGAGCAGATCCTCGACGCCTACCGCTGGCTCGCCGCCGGCGAGGGGGTGTTCTGCGAGCCGGCCTCCGCCGCCTCGGTCGCCGGCCTGCTCGCCCACGGCCTGCCCGTCGCCGAGGGCGACGCGCCGCCGGAGTCGGTCGTCTGCGTGCTCACCGGGCACGGCCTCAAGGATCCCGACACCGCCCTCTCCAAAGCCCCGCCGGTGGTCAACTGCGAGAACGACCTCGCCGCCGTCGAGCGCGCGGTGTTCTCATGAGCGCGAGGACTCTGCGTTGACCGCGCGGCGTCGGCTGGTCCGCGTTCCCGCCTCCACGGCCAACCTCGGGCCGGGCTACGACGTGATGGCTGCGGCCGTGGCGATGTTCCTCGAGCTGGAGGTGGAGGAGAGCGGTCAGTTCTCGCTCGACCCGGGCGGGATGGCGGTGCCGACCGGGCGCGACAACCTGATCGTGCGCGCCTTCGAGAGTCTCCACCCGGCGGACGGGATCGCGTTCCGGCTCGGCGGGGGGATACCGGTCGCCCGCGGGCTCGGCTCCAGCGCCGCGGCGATCGTCGCCGGCCTGTTCGCCGCAGATCACCTCTACGAGCTGGCCCTCTCCAGGGAGGAGATGCTGGCGCGGGCGACGGAGCTGGAGGGCCACCCCGACAACGTCGCCGCGGCGATATACGGCGGCTTCGTGATCTGCGGCCGCGACGAGTCGGGCGCCCCGACCGCCGCCCGTTTCGACCCCCCCGACGGGCTCGAGGGAGTGGTGGTGATTCCGGCCGAGGAGGTCTCGACGCAGCGGGCGCGCGAGGCGATCCCGGCGGAGATCCCGCTGCACGACGCGGTCGCCAACCTCGCCGCCGCCTCGCAGCTCGTGCTCGGCCTGCAGCGTGCCGACCTCGACCTGGTCGCGGCCGGCCTCGCCGACCGCATCCACCAGCCTCGCCGCCGCGACCTCTACCCGCGCTCGATGGAGCTGATCGAGGAGGCCCGCGAGCTGGGCGCGCTCGGGGCGACGATCTCTGGCGCCGGCCCGACGGTCCTCGTCTGGACGACCTGGCAGGACGCCGGCAAGGTCAGCGAGGAGCTGGAGCGCCGCTGCGCGGGCTGGGCGGAGGTCCAGCGGCTGCCGTTCAGCCCCCACGGCGCCGACGTGCCCGAGCTTTGACCGCGGCCGGCGGTCCGGACGTGCCGGTGTTTGAGTGCCCACAGTGGTACTTAGCTCCCGGCACGTCTATGCTCAGCCGGTGAAGCTCGCGCGGAGATGGGCTCTTGCCGTCGGGGTCGGGGTCGCCATGATCGCCGCGCCGGCGACGGCGCAGGCGACCCTCGCCTTCGTCCGCAACCCATTGCACCCCGTGGTCTGGGCCGCGGCCGACAACGGCGGGGGCGCCCACAGGCTCGTCGCCGGGTCGAACCCGCACGTCTCCCCGGACGGGAAGATCATCGCCCTGCTGCAGCAGGGGAGCGCAGACAACGCGCAGCCGGAACTGATCCTCGCGCCCGCGGACGGCAGCGCGCCGCCCAGCCGGCTCGTAAACGGCTGGAGCGACCCCTCCGTCTTCGCCTGGTCGCCCGATTCGAAGTCGGTGGCGGCCGTGCTCGGCCCCGAAGTCGGCAGGCGGCGGCTCGTCCTGATCGACACCGTCACCGGCGCCCAGCGGACGGTCGCGCGCGGCTTCTTCAACGGCGTCAGCTTCGCGCCCGGAGGCGGAGGGCTGGTCTACGGCAGGGCGGCGAGCGAAAGCTTCCCGTCCCGCAGCGACGTCTACCGCTACGACATCCGCCTCCCGGGCATGCCCAACGCGCAGGCTCCGCAGCTGACTCAGCGCCTGACCACCGACCGACGCTCCGAATACCCGCTCTGGACCGTCAACGACGGGATCGTCTTCGTCAGGCAGCTGGGCGCCAGGAAGCGGCCCTACGGGCCGAAGAACGACCTGTTCACGATGAATCTCGCGGGTGAAAGGGTGCGTCGGCTCACCCACTCGAAGGTCAGCCCGTTGGCGCAGGGCCTCTTCCCGACCGCCTACTCCACCAAGGGCCGGCGCCTGCTGGCCCAGTTCGAGGGCCAGGACCTGAGCTACGCGGTAACCGTCAACGGCCGCACCGGCGCCCAGCGCCCCCTGGTCAAGGCGACCGAGCAGGGGATTTTCGGCACCGCGATCTCGGCGAACGGCAAGTTCGTGCTCGGTGCGAGCGGCGGCTTCGACCCGGGCTTGCACCACGATGTCGTCCGCATCCCCTACGGCGGCGGGCACCAGAGGATCCTCGCCAAGAACGCCTTCGAACCGGACTGGAGCCGCTGATCGCCGGTTTCACGATCGGGCACCGTCGCGAGTTCGAGACGATGGAGGGCTCGGGCGGCTCTACCTGGCGGTTGGCCCGCAAAGCGCTCGGCACCTCGGCCTTCGGCTTCAACCTGGTCGAGATCGAGCCGGGCGGGCAGATCCCCGAGCACGACGAGGCGCAGAGCGGCCAGGTCGAGCTGTACATGGTGCTCGAGGGCGAGGCCGTGATGCGCCTCGACGGCGCCGACCATCCGGCACCCGCTGGCACCTTTGCCTCGATCGAGCCGCCGGTAACCCGGACGATCCTCAACCGCTCCGAGGGCCCGGTGACCGCGCTGCTGATCGGCGTCCACCCGGGCGGCGAATACAAGCCGGCCTCGTTCGCCTGACGGCTGAACCTTTTACCCCCGCATACGGGGGCGAAAGGTTCACTCGCCAAGCCCACGAAGTCGATTCTCCTTTCAGCGACGGATGTTGGGGGGAGAGTCTTCGGCGCTGGGCGCTTGGTAGGGGATGCGCCTTTCTCGGCATGCGAAAAACGAAGCGGGGTCTGCGGGCGACCCTGGCCGACATCGAGGCGGTGATCGCCGGTCCAATCCGCGTCGACCGGGACCCGGATGGAAAGCCGCGGTACACCGGATACATCCGGGGTGTTCGTGCGAGTCGTCCTCGCGCTTGACGAGCCGGATTTCGTCGTCACAATCCACGAAAGGAGACGATGATGCGAGCCGACTTCGACAGCGAGGCGGACGCCCTCTCGATCGAGTTGAGGCGGTTCGATCGCTACGACCACCAGGAACAGGTGGACGACGACTACTGCACCGTGGGACTCGCCGGCGGCGGGCCGGTGCATGTCGAGCTGCTCGATCCCGACCGTCATCTCGATCTTCTCGAGCTGGCCGCCGAGCGCTACGGCCTGGACGGAACGGCGCTCATCGCCGCCGCCCAAGCCGCGCTCGCGGCGCCCGACCGGGTGGTCGAGCTTCAGGTATCGGCTCAGGTCGCCGCCTGAGTTCTCCGACTTCCCCGCAATTTGCGGGGAAAGGCGAAATGGGCGGTTGCGGCGGAGCGGTGGGCCTATAATTCCCTGACTCGTCAACCCGTCGCGCGCCCGCTCGGAGAAGGCGCGGAAACCGGGAGGTAGATGTGTCCGATATCCAGTCCCGCGACCTTCACGGCAAGGGCGGCGCCGTTCGCTACTCGCCCGAGCGCGCCTACCGCCCGCTCGTTTCGCCGCCCAGCGTCGAGGACAAGGACGCTTGCGCGATCTACGCCTCAGTCCGCAAGGACGCCACGGCGAGCCACGCACCGCTCGAGCGGGCGATCCCGGCCCTGCAGAAGATGCTCCACCGGGCCGGCAACGTCGACGGAGAGGGCGACGGCTGCGGCCTCCTAGTCGACCTTCCCCGCAAGATCTGGGCCGAGGAGGTTCGCGCCGGCGGCCACGACCCCTCGCTTGCCCTCGACGACGCCTTCGCGGTCGCCCACATCTTCATCGAGCGCCCCCAGGATCGGGAGCGCGTGCAGCACGACGCCCGCGAGCTGCTCGGCCAGGGGGGCTTCCGCATGCTCGCCGAGCGGATCGGCGCCGTCGACTCGCCGGCGCTCGGCCCGACCGCGCGCGAGGAGGAGCCGCACTTCTGGCAGGTCGCCGGCCTCGTCGCCGACGCCTCGCGCCGCGACCAGGTCCTCTTCGACCTGCTGATCGAGCTGGAGCAGGCGCTCGACGTCCACATCCCCTCCTTCTCGGCGACGACCTGCGTATACAAGGTGATGGGCGCTCCCAAGGTGCTGGGCTCGTACTACCCCGACCTGCGCGACGAGCGCTTCGAGACGGTCGGCTGCTTCGGCCACAACCGCTACTCGACCAACACCTGGCCCTCCTTCAAGCGGGTGCAGCCGTTCTCGGTGCTCGGCCACAACGGGGAGATCAACACGATCGAGCAGCTCCGCCAGGAGGCGCGGATGCTCGGCGTACCGATCCGGCCGGGATCCTCGGACTCGCAGGACCTCAACCGGACGATCAACACGCTGGTCAACCGCGGCGGGCTCAGCCTCGCCGAGGCGATGGAGATGGTGGTGCCGCCGATCGTCGAGGAGATCCGCGCCCTGCCCGAGGACCTGCACAGCTTCTACATGTACCTGCGGCAGGCGATGGGCCCCTTCGCCCAGGGCCCGGTCGCGCTGATCGCCCGCCATAACGGCGAGTGCGTCTTCTCCGCCGACGCGCTCGGACTGCGCCCCCTCTGGCAGGTCGAGACGAGCGAGGACTTCGTGTTCAGCTCCGAGCCCGGGGTCGTCGCGGTCGGCGAGATGGTCGCCGAGCCGCAGCCGCTCGCCCCCGGTCAGAAGGCGCTGGTGACGATCGACCGCGAGGCGAGGCGCTCGACCCTGCACCCGCACGACGAGATGCTGGGCATCGTCCGCGACCGCTGGCTGGCCCGCAACGGCGCCACCGAGGAGGCCGCCTACGACCGCGCCCTGGAGACCGGTGGGCCGCTCGAGGGGGGTGACGTGCCCGGCTACTCGGATGCCGGCCCGGAAGAGCCGGTCAAGGTCGCCGACCGCGTCCTCGCCGGCTTCGGCTGGCAGCGCGACGACGTCAAACTGGTCCAGCAGATGGCCTCCAACGGGGCCGAGCCGATCGGCTCACTGGGCTACGACGGGCCGCTGGCGGCGCTCTCGCCGGAGCGCCAGAACCTGGCCGACTATTTCAAGGAGACGGTCGCCGTGGTCACCAACCCGGCGATCGACCGCGAGCGCGAGGTCGAGCACTTCTCGACCCGCGCGGTGTTCGGGCGCCGCCCCTCGCTGGACGCCGCCGGCGGGGACACCGGCACCGTCGAGACCGGCTTCCCGGTGATTCTCGGCGGCCATCACGGGATGGCGCCGCTCTCCGACAAGACGTACCGCCGCATCGCCCGCGAGCAGCGCACCTACCTGCTCGAGGACCTCTGGGAGGAGTTCAGGGGCCGAGCCGGCGCGGTCGACATCTCGCTGCTCGAGTCGGAGACGACGACGGGCGCGATCGAACGGATCAAGCAGGAGGCGGTGAAGAAGGTGCGCGACGGTGCCGAGCTGCTGGTGCTGACCGACCGCACCGTCTACGACGCGGAGCGGCGCTACCTCGACCCCCACCTGGCGACCTCGGCCGTCGACCAGGCGTTGAAGCAGTTCCGGGTAGAGCCGGGCGAGGAGAACCTGCGCCGCGGCTGCGGCATCGTGCTGCGCTCGGCCGCGATCCGCAACGTTCACGACACGATGCTGGCGCTCGGCCTCGGCGCCAACGGGGTCTGCCCGTACACGATGGTCGAGGTGGTCTGCGTCGAGGACTACCAGGCGGATATCCGCAACCTCTGCGCGGCGCTCGGCAAGGGGATCGAGAAAGTGATCTCGACGATCGGGATCCACGAGGTGCGCGGCTACGCGCGCCAGTTCTCCTCGATCGGCGTGCGGCCGGAGCTGGTCGAGACCTTCCAGACCGAGGCCTTCGCCGCCTCGCAGCGCGGCGGGGTCGGCTTCGGTGCGCTCGACGAGGACAGCAACGAGCGGGCGCGGGTGCTGGGCGGCGAGGTGGACGCGAAACCGGCGAAGACGTTCCGCTTCTACCCGAAGGTCTACAAGGCGGCGATCGCCACCGCGAACGGCTCCGGCTCCTACGAGGAGTACTCGGAGAAGGTGCGCGGCCTGGAGCGCCAGAACCCGATTTCGATGCGCCACATCATGGCTCTGAAGGGCGACCGGGAGCCGATCTCCGACCCGTCGGCGGTCGACGCCGGCATCGGCCATCACGACTATCCGGTGGTGATCTCCTCGATGAGCTTCGGCTCGCAGTCCGAGCCGGCCTTCCGCGCCTACGCGGAGGCGGCGAAGGCGATCAACGTCCTCTGCGTCAACGGCGAGGGCGGCGAGATCCGCGACATGTACGGGCACTACCGCAAGTGGCGCGGGCAGCAGGTCGCCTCCGGCCGCTTCGGCGTATCGGCGGAGATGATCAACTCCTCATACGTCGCCGAGATCAAGATCGGCCAGGGGGCAAAGCCCGGCGAGGGTGGCCACCTGCCCGGCAAGAAGGTCTCCGAGAAGGTCGCCGCGGCGCGCAACGCGTCCCCCGGCACCGACCTGATCTCGCCCTCCAACAACCACGACCTCTACTCGATCGAGGATCTGGCCGAGCTGATCGACGAGCTGAAGACGGTCAACCCCGACGTGCGCGTCTCGGTCAAGGTGCCGGTGGTGCCGAACATCGGCACGATCGGCCTCGGCATCGCCAAGGCGGGCGCCGACATCATCACGCTGTCCGGCTTCGAGGGCGGCACCGGCGCCGCCCGCCAGCACGCGCTGCGCCACGTCGGCCTGCCCTCCGACATCGGCACCCGGGCCGTGCACCGGGCGCTGATGGAGGCGGGGCTGCGCAACCGGGTCGAGATCTGGGCCGACGGCGGCTACCGCACCGGCCACGACATCGTCAAGCTGCACTGCCTCGGCGCCAACCGGGTCGGCTTCGGCACGCTGGCGATGGTCAGCCTCGGCTGCACGATCTGCCGCGGTTGCCAGCTCGACACCTGCCACGTCGGCATCGCCACCCAGATCGAGACGACCGAGCAGGCCCAGGAGCACGGCCTGAAGAAGTTCACCCCGCAGGAGGTCGACGGGGCGGCGGAGAGCTGCGCCCGCTTCTTCGCGGCGATGGGTGAGGAGGTCAAGCAGGTGGTCGCCTCGCTCGGCTACGAGCGCGCCCAGGATCTGGTCGGGCGCTACGACCTGCTCGAGCAGGTCTCCCACCAGGAGCGGATCGACCTGGCGCCGCTGATCACGCCGCTGGAGGAGTTCCTCGACCTCGAGCCGCTCGACCTGCCGGTCGCCGAGGAGATCGCCGAGGAGCGGGCCGAAGCGGGCCTCGTCGTCGCCCGCCCGATCCGCATGGAGGCCAAGGCCGCCTCGGCGCAGATCGGCGCCCTGGCTGGCGACGTGTGCTCGGGCAACGCGGTGCGCAGCGAGTTCCCGCGCGCCACCGACGCCAACGACCGCGTGCTCGGCACCGAGCTGTCGGGGGCGATCGCCCGCTCGCGGATCTTCGAGGACGGCCCCGAGTCGAACGACGACGTGCTCGCCGACCTCGAGTTCAACGGCGGCTCGGTCGCCGGCCAGGGCCTCGGCGCCTTCAACTCCTACGGCGTCTCGATCCGGGTCGAGGGGGGCGCCCAGGACGGCGTCGGCAAGACGATGCTGGGCGGCACCGTCGCGGTGCTGAAGGGCACCGGCGCCAACGGCAAACGGCTGAACGGCTCGGTCGGCAAGTCGTTCGCCTACGGCGCCCAGCGCGGCCGCCTCTTCGTCCAGGGCTCGGCCGACTCGCGCTTCTGCATCCGCCTCTCCGGCGCCGACGTGGTGCTGGGCGGCGAGCCCGAGGAGGAGATCGACGACAGCCGCGGCTGCCTGGTCGATCGCGCCAACGCCAAGGGGTTTGCCTTCGAGTACATGACCTCGGGCCGCGCCGTGGTGCTCGGCGACCTCGGACCCTGGGCCTGCGCCGGGATGACCGGCGGCCGCGTCTACGTCCGCCACGACGCCTTCGGCATCGACCGCGAGGCGATCGAGCGGCGGCTCGGCGAGGGGGCCAAAGTTGAGCTGAAGGAGGTCGACCCGCAAGGCAGGCTGGACGTCGAAGAGCTGCTCGGCCACTACGCCGAGCAGCTGCGCGCCACCGGTCAGGACGGCGAGGCCGACCGGGTCCGGTCGCTCGCCTCCGCTGCCACCGCGAACTTCCTCATGGTCGTGCCGCACAGGGTGCAGGCGGACCCGAGCATCTCTACCGAGTAGCGGGTACGGGCGGGGTCAATCACCCGTCGAAAGCACCTGTAGCCACTTGACAGGTACCGCCGTGTTTGTTCTGCTGGCCGGGTCGTCGCCGCAAGCTCGGGGGCGGTCAACCAGTCGATGCGCCCGCAGCCTCCGGGCTTGGCGGGGGGAGGAAGAGTACGATGGCGATTGGGCTCGGGAAAGCATTGCTGGCGCATGTCCGGCGCGCAGAGGAATGGCCGATCCACCGCAGGGGCGTGGTAATCGGCGTGGTTGCAGCGGCGCTAGCGGGCTCATCGGCGCCGGGCGCCGCGGCTCATCCAGACCTCTTCCATACTCCGGGTCAGAGCGTGGCGGGGCGCCAGCCCGGCCAGCCCGATTTCCAGCGAATCGGGGACACGACCTATCGCTACCGCCCGGATATCGGCCAGTACGAAATCAAGACAAAGGGCCGGCCGCCTGCCTTTGCGCACTACGATGACGTCGTCGCCTCCGAAACGACCGAAGCAGGGCCGAACACGCCCCTGCCGATCTACGAAGATCAGCCCCACTGCCGCACCAGCGGCCACCGCGTCGTGGTGGTCCACACTCACCGCTCCAACGAAGCGGCCGCCGACTCGACCATGAAGGCGGCTCTTCGCAGCATCGTGAGGCGTATGAACTGGAAGATCGTCCAGCAGTCGTCTCTCTCGAGCGGCGGCGCGCGGGAAGTCGAGATGGCCGTCGACTGCAACGCCGAAGGGCAGATCAACGTCTACGACGTGGTGGTCCCTGGCTGGGGCTACGCGGAAGTATCGAGCGCCGTCAAGGAAGAACTCGGGAATTACTACGGGGCCAGCGCGGTCAAGTACCTGACCTTCGATCAAAAGTACCAGGGCGGCGGAATCGCTGGCATCTATAGCGACACCGCGAAAAACCAAGGCAACGAAAATGCGAAAGCCACCACCGTTTCGATCCCCTATCGCGAAGTCTGGGAAACGCATGTGCCCGTGCACGAGCTCTTTCACAACTTCGGAGCGTCACAAGGAACTGCGACGCCGCCCGCCCCATACTCGACGTACTACCACCACTGTGTGGACGGCCTCGACGTACTGTGCTACGAAGACGGCGACTACACGGAATGGGGCTGGTACTCGGAAACGCGATGCCCCGCTGGCGAAGGCTACGGCGAACCGACGAAAACGCCTATCGACTGCAAATACGACACCTACTTCAACACCGCCCCCGAAGAAGAAACCTGGCTCGCCGAATACTGGGATTCGGGGGGCCCAGAGAACCCGTTCCTGGTCGCCCCGCCGACTGCGACCAGCGAAGCCGCAACCGGCATCGTCAAATACAAGGCGACCTTGCACGGCACGGTCAATCCCGAAGGGACGGATACGACCTACTACTTCGAATACGGACCGGACACGAACTATGGAACCAAAGTACCGCTGTCAGGCGAAACGGCTAGCGCCTACTCGGCGACGCCGATCTCGGTCAACTCGACTATCTCCGGTCTCGAAGACAAAACGACCTATCATTTTCGTCTGGTCGCCAGCAACGACGTCAGCACCACGTACGGCACGGACAAAGCGTTTACCACCTGGTACTCGCCGATAGTCACAACGGAAGCACTGTCGAACATTCACGTGTCGGGAGAAGACGGAAAAGCGACCCTGCACGGAAAAGTCAATCCAAACGGCTTCGCGACTCACTACCACTTTGAGTGGGGCGAAACCGAAACAAAACTGGATCATGTCGTCCCGGCTGAAGACGTGAACGTCGGCTCCGGCGAATCGGCCGTATCGGTCGAACAGCCGATCGAAGGTCTCCACGGCAAAAGCTACTACTACTACCGTGTGGTCGCGGAAAACGAGAGCGGCGAATCGCTCGGTGAAACGAAAGGAGTCTACACGCCGAACTGGGCACCCTCCACGAAGCTCGACGTGAGCGACATCGGACTCGAAGATGCGACTGTGAAGGCGCGGATCAACCCGAAGGGATTTGAAACGACCTACTATTTCGAGTGGGGACCGGACAAAGAATATGGCAACAGGGTCCCCATCCCGGACGGCAACGTCGGCTCCGGGCAGGAAGATATCGAAGTCAGCGAGGCGGTCGAGGGCCTCGAAGAAAATACGACCTACTACTACCGCGTGATCGCGGAGAGCTCGGAAGGCGGGGGTGGGTATGCGAAAAGCTTCCGCACGCATTCCAACTCTGACTTCTTTGCCGATGAATATCCGGTGGAGTTCCACAGCGTTGGCGAACTGCTGCAGCTCGACGCCTGGCTCTTTTCAATGGTATGCGAACCGCCGGTGTTCGCGGGCGAAGTTGAAGACGCCTCGCCGGCTTTGAGCGCCGAAGGGTTCGAAGGTCAGATCTGTAGCAGCGGAGCGTTCGAAACGAACGACTGCAAGTTCTTCTTTTACCCCGGCGAAGTGTCGGAAGGTGAAGCCGAAGGCACCCTCCAGATCGGACCGGCCTGGTGCGGTCCGATCACGATCGACTTCACGTACGTCGTCTGGAAATGCCCAATCGAAATCAGCCCGCAGTCGGTTTACCCGGTGACGCTGAGGAACGAGGGAGAAGCCAACGAAGCGAAAGTGGTGGTCGAAATGGACGAAAGCGCCGCGTTCAACTACGTGCTCGGGGGTGCGTGCAAAGGCGCCTTCGGCGAATGGGAAGACCTCACCCTGGAGGGGAGTTGGGAAGTGTCGGCGACCGTCCCGGAATCCGAAGAACAGGTCGGTCTGTGGATCGGCGACCTGTAGGACCGGGCGCTATCGCGAAGCGGCCAGCAGGTCGGCGATCGCGCGGACCTCGCCGAGCAGGCCGTCGAGCATCGCCTCGGTGTTGGTGTGGATGCGCCACTCGGCGTACTTGCGGTCCTGTTCCCCCTGCTCGATCCGCTGCTCCAGCGCGCTGGTGCGCTCGTCGATCTCGCGGATCTGCTTGCCAAGGCGCTTCTCCGCCTTGCCGACCCGCTTCTTGACGTAGCGGCGGGTCTCCTTGCGGATCGCCTCCAGCTCGCGGCGCAGAGCGGCGTCGTCGCCCTGCTGCTCGTCGAGCATCGCCTCGACCCCCACGCGGACGCGCTCTATCTCCTCATGCAGGCGCTCGCGGGCCTGCGCGGCCGCGGCGGCGGGATCGTAGGCAGCGCTCACAGAACCCATGCTACGGGCGCCGGTGGCCGGAACCGGCGGGCGCTCAGATCTCGAGCACGAACAGGTGGTAGCGGCCGACCGTAAGCTCGTCGCCGTCGGAGAGCTTGCCCCACTCGACGATGTCGCCGTTGACGAAGACGCCGTTGAGGCTGCGGTCGTCGAGGACGCGCAGGGACTCGTCCGGTTCGGAGACGATCAGCGCGTGCCGGCGCGAGACGCTCGGGTCGTCGAGGCGGATGTCGGCGGCGACGCTGCGGCCGATCCGCGTCCAGCCACGCTGCACCGCGAAGATACGCACCCCACCGTCGTCCTCGCGGCAGGCGAGGCGCCGGCTGCCGGGCTCGAGTCCGGCCCGCGCCGCTTCCAGCCAGTCGGGTGCGGTCAGCTCGGTGGGCACGGCGAACTCGGCTGTGGTCTCGCCGTGCTCCTGCATCGACTCGAAGATCGAGTCGAGCCGGAAGATCGAGCCGTCGCAGCGCGGGCACTGGGGCAGGCGGTCGTTCTCGCGGAGCGAGAGCTGCGATCCGCAGTCGAGGCAAAAGTAGGTTCCCGGGCCGGGAAGGGTCCCGGTGGTGTAGCTGGGTGAGGCTGGGCTGCTGGGGGTGAGACTGGCGGGG
>Ga0210101_1000236_pt1 | contig 20231 bp, 18 predicted proteins | sample Muzzi_PWC_D1_FD_185534 | JGI IMG/M metagenome (GOLD analysis project Ga0210101, IMG submission 185534) | Wetland microbial communities from San Francisco Bay, California, USA, that impact long-term carbon sequestration - Muzzi_PWC_D1 (SPAdes) | ecosystem: Environmental > Aquatic > Marine >... | reverse complement strand
CGGCCGTTTCGCCGCCGCCGACGACGATCAGCAGCGGCGCGTTACTCCGGTTAGCCAGGTTTTCCGGGCTCAGTTCGTCGACCTCGGCTGGCGTCAGGTGCAACTCATGGCTGATCGTCGTCGCCAGCAGCGGTTCGAGCCGGTAGAGACCGCTGATCGGTATCGCGCTCTTCAGCAGGTCGGCCGGCAGGCCGTCGCCGAATGCGGGCCAGTCGGTGGCCAGCGCCATCGCGGTCAGGTGGCCGCCGGCCGAGTGCCCGCAGAGATTGAGCCGCTCGACGCTCAGGCCCATAGATGCGCCGTTGCGCCACAGCCAGGCCAGCGCGGCGCGCACGCTGTGCACCAGGCGGGTCATCGAGACTTGCGGGCACAGCGGGTAACCGATGACGGCGACGTCGACCCCGGCGGCATTGAACCCCTCGGCGAGGTAGCTGTACATCGACTTGTCGCCGCGCTGCCAGTAGCCGCCGTGCAGGTAGACGAGCAGCGGCGCAGCATTGACGCCGCAACGGAATATATCGATCAGTTCGCGCTCGCCGTCGCCGTAGCGGCAGTCGAGCACCGCGTCGGCCCGCGGCCGAAAGGCGGCGCTGCGCTCGGCCAGGCCGCCGAGCAACTCGGACGCATCGGGACGGCGTGCCATGTTGTTGTATTCGAATTCGAAATGCGGATCGACGGCGGGATCTTTGCTCATGGCGTCAATACTATGCCAATCTGCCGGTCGAATCGAATCGACGCGGCGAAGATTTCGAACTGTATGTCATCTTGCTGCAACATTCAGCCGGTAATCTCGGAAAACGTTCAAGCTCTCTCCTCGCTTCGATAGCACCCGGCTTCCGGGAATCGCGATTTCGGCATACCTTCAATGCCGAAAAATCGAAGTGAAAGCGGCCGTACCGGCCCTCGTCCTTCACAGTAATTTGCCCTGCCTCGGCAGGGCTTATTTTTAACCGTCGCGGGACGGGCGTCAGATGATCGCGTGGCGGATTTTCGCCGATACCCATTCGCTGACGATGACCGTGGCGAGGATGACGATCAGGATCAACGATACCTGCGTCCAGGCCAGCGTCGAGATCGACGCGTCGAGCTGCAGGCCGATGCCGCCGGCGCCGACCAGGCCGAGCACGGTCGATTCGCGAATGTTGATGTCCCAGCGAAACACCGAGATGCCGGCGAAGGCCGGCAGGATCTGCGGCACGATGCCGTAGCTCAATTGCTGGCTGCGCGCGGCCCCGGTGGCGACGATCGCCTCGACCTGCGTCGAATCGATTTCCTCGATCGCTTCGTACAGCAGCTTGGCGCAAAAACCGATCGAGCGCAGCCCGATCGCGATCACCCCGGCGAGCACGCCCGGACCGATCAGGGTGACCAGCATCAATGCCCAGATCAGCGAATTGATCGAGCGCGACGAGACGATGACGAACAAGGCGAGCGGGCGCACCAGCGTGCGGCTCGGCGTGGTGTTGCGCGCCGCGCAAAACGCGACCGGCACGGCGAAGATCAGCGCCATCAGCGTACCCAGCGTGGCGATGTTGATCGTGTCCCAGACCGGTGCCCACAGCGAATCCATGTAGGACCACTTCGGCGGCACCATGCGCTCGGCCATGTCGGCCGCCTGGTGCGGCGCGTCGGTGACGAACATCCAGATGGTTTTTTCCGAGATCAGCTGCCAGCAGTAAACGAAGATCGCGACGCCGAGCAGCCAGCCGAACCAGACCGCGAACTGCGCCTTCGTCGTGCGCCGCTTCCAGCTCCGGGTTTCGCCCTGTTGCGCGACCGGCATTATTGCACCCACTTGCGGATATAGCCGGAGGTATACTCCAGGCTCATGACGATGGCGATGATGACCAGCAGGATCGCCGCTGCGGAATCGAACTCGTAGCGGTCGAACGAAGTCAGCAGCGTCGCACCGATACCGCCGCCGCCGACGATGCCGACCACCGCCGATTCGCGAAAATTGATGTCCAGGCGATAGATGCCGAGGCCGATCATGCGCGGCATCACCTGCGGCTGCACCGCGTAGTTGAGCCATTGCAGCCAGCCGGCGCCGACCGATTTCACGGCTTCCGCCTGTACCGGGTCCATGTCCTCGATGTCCTCGGCGAGCAGCTTGCCGTAAAAACCGATGGTGCCGATGCTGAGCGCGAGGAAGCCGGCGAACGGGCCGAAGCCGAACAGCTTGACGAAAAAGATCGCCAGGATGATTTCAGGAAAGGTGCGCGACACCGCGAGGATGCCGCGGCAGAACAGGTAAACCGGGCGCCAGGCCAGGTTGCGCGCGGCGCCGAGGCCGACCGGTATCGACAGCATGATACCGATCACCGTGGAAGTGATGGTCATCCACATGCTCTCGAGGATGCCGTCCTGGATCGAATCCCAGCGGGACGTAAAATCCGGCGGGAAGAACGAGGCGATAAAGCGGTGGCCGCGTTCCACGCCCTCGGCGACACGACCCCAGTCGACTTCCATGGTGCCGAAGGCGAGCGCCAGGTAGATCGCGGCGCCGACCCAAAGGCCCCAGCGCAATGTCGGGTTGGCGATGAACGGCGGACGCTTCCAGCGGCGAACGGGGGATGTCGTGCTCAAGACGGCGGATTCCCCCTGCCGGACTGCAGCACCGCGGCGGCCTCGAGTACGTCGGCGTCCTCGTCCTCGACGTCCCGGGTGGCCTCGATGGTGGCTTCCCAGTCCTCTTCGCCGTAGATCTGCGTGAGTACGTCCGGGCTCAGCTTTTCCGGCGGGCCGTCGTAGACGATGCTGCCGAGCTGCAGGCCGACGATGCGCCGCGAAAACATCTGCGCCAGCAGCACGTCGTGAATGTTGATGATCGCCGCCAGCTGGCGCTCTTTACAGAGTTCGCAGATCAGGCGCATGATCTGGCGCGAGGTTTTCGGATCCAGGCTCGCGGTCGGTTCGTCGACCAGCAGCAGGTCCGGGTTCTGGATCAGCGCGCGGCAGATGCCGACCCGCTGCCGCTGTCCGCCGGACAGTTCGTCGGCGCGCTTGTCGGCCATGTGATCGAGACCCACGCGTTCCAGCAGGTTGAAGGCTTCGTCGATATCGGATTGCGAGAACTTGCGAAAAAAACTGCGCCAGAAGCCGACGTAGCCGAGGCGCCCGGAGAGCACGTTTTCCATCACGCTCAGGCGCTCGACCAGCGCATATTCCTGGAAGATCATGCCCATGCGGGTGCGCGCGCGGCGCAGCTCGCGCGAACCGAGCCGGGTGAGTTCCAGGTCGCCGATATAGACCTTGCCCGAGGTCGGTTCGACCAGCCGGTTGACACAGCGGATCAGGGTGCTCTTGCCGGCGCCCGACGGGCCGATCAGCGCCATGACCTGGCCGCGCGGCACCTCGAGGTCGACGCCCTTCAGCGCCAGATCACCGGTTTGATAGCGTTTTCCGAGGTTTTCGATGCGCAGCATAAACGGGTTCCGTTACGTGACTCGATCGCGGGTTCGCGAAGCGCCGGCCGGAACGGGGCCGGGTGGTTCTACACCCGGCCCCGCAGGACCTTAGATTCGGCGCTTACTTGCAGTCGTAGGTAACACCGTTGGCGGCGTCGATTTTACGAATCACGGCCCAGTCGGACTTGTGATTGATGGCGATGAAACGGCCTTCCTTCTTGAATTCCTTTTGCAGGTCCGAGCCTTCCCAGTCAAAGGTGAAAAAGGCTTGCTGGATCTTCGCCGCGACCACCGGGTGCAGGTTGTGCGCATAACCGTAGCCGGTGGTGGGGAAGGTTGCCGACTTGTAGATCGACTTGATCTTCGACGGGTCGATAACCTTGCGGTCGATCATGCGGTTCATGACCGAGTTGGCAACCGCGGCAACCTCGTAATCCTTGTTGGCGACGCCGAGCACGGAATTGTCGTGCTTGCCGGAAAACGTGGTCTTGAAATCCTTGTCGGCTTCCAGCCCGAACTCGGACTTGAGCAGCGCCGAGGGCGCCTTGAAGCCGGAATTCGAGGTCGGCGAGGTAAATGCCATGGTATGTCCCTTGATGTCGGCGGGCGACTTGATGTCGCTGCCGGCGGGCACGATGATTTCCATCTCGTAGCCGAAGGAACCGTCTTTCGACGCCATCATCGCGAACGGCACCATGCCGGCGCAGGAGACCGCGACCGGGTTGCCGCCGGTATTGACGCCGGCGATGTGCAGGCGCCCCGAGCGCATCGCTTCGTACTGCGCGGCGTAGGACTGTACCGGGAAGAAGACGACTTTCTTGCCGGTTACCTTGGCCATGTGCTGAATGAACCCGTCCCAGACCTTGGCGTAGATCGCCGGGTCTTCGACCGGGGTATAGGAAAAGATGATGGTATCGGGGTTTACCCAGTCCGCCTCGTTCAGCGGCAGGTCGGCCACCAGGTCGCGATTGCGGTCGCAGTATTGATCGTCGAGTGTGCCTCGATAGCAGTCCTCGGCCAGCGCGGCGCCCGAAAACAGCAACACGAATGCCAGCGCGGCGAGCCGGCAGTAGGTCGAAATGGAATAGGTCATTATAATCCTCCAGTAGAAAGCCCGGCGGTGGTTTTATTTATCGATTCGAAAGATGAATCAGACGCCGTGGCGGGTTCATTATCGTGATTCGACCGGGCGCTTGCAACCGTCGAATCCACCGTGTATTCGAGCCGTGCATAGCGTGCTCCCTCGGCGCTTCAGCGGCCCGGTTTCGGCGGGCGGATTGCGCCCGTAAAAACACCGATTCGCCGGCCAGTGGAGGCGCGATTGAACTGTATTCTCGAACTCGGCCGTTTGCGCAATCGCTATTTCGCGATGCGCCACGGACACAGCCTCGCCAACCAGCGCGGCATCATCGTCAGCCACCCCGAAAACGGCCTCGGCGCTTACGGCCTGAGCGACCTGGGGCGCCGCCAGGTGGCCGCGAGCCTGGCCGCGGAGCGCTCGTTGGACGCTAGTACCCTGATCGTCAGTTCCGATTTCGAGCGCGCGTTGGAAACCGCTCGACTCGTGCACCGCACCCTCGGTTGCACGACCCCGATCGCCGTCGACGAGCGGCTGCGCGAACGCAATTTCGGCGAGCTGGAACTGGGTTCCGATGACGGCTACGCATCGGTCTGGGAGCGGGACGCCGCCGATCCCGACAGCAATTGGCGCGGCGTGGAAAGCCCCAACCGGGTCATGCGGCGGGTGACGTCGCTGGTGGCCGATTACGAGGCGAGCCACCGGGATGCGACCCTGTTGCTGGTCTCGCACGGCGACGCGCTGCAGATATTGCAGACCGCGTTCAACAAGCTGGATGCCTCGCGACACCGCTCTCTCGAACACCTGCAAACCGCCGAAATACGCCGTTTGCAACTCGCCGACTGACGCTCGCATTGCATTCCGGCCCAGGTCGAGGATAGTACCCGGGCGCTTTTCGAGGCACTGCCCGGTGCCACCCGAGGCTTGCCTGGAGAGTCGCCGGGTCTCGGGATATTAGCAATAAATATATTTAAATCAGTGGTTTACTATGATTTTCGTCGATCTGCTGGCGATTCGCCGAGGTGCGTTTCTGTTACTTAGTTCAATTGACAGCAACCCGGCTTGTTCTAGACTTTTTGGGTGCACAAAATCCAGGGATAGCGTCAGGTAACGGTCGTGAGCTTCGATTACCGGGAAATACGCGCGCGCCAGCAAGCCAGCGAAAGCCAGTGGGCGTCGTACAGCGATCTCTTCATGGTGCTCGCCTTCATCTTTTTGCTCATGTACATGGTATCCAGCCTGCGCACCGGGATGGTTTCGATAGCTTCCCATGCCGAAATCCAGGAAGTCCGCCAGGAACTCAAGGTTTACGAAACCATCAAGGACCAGTACCTGACCGAAATCACCAACGCCCAGGAAAAAAAGATCTACCAGGAGATCATCGACCAGATCGCGCTGCTCGAGGACGAGGCGTCGGCGAAGAAAAAACAGCTCGCGCAACAATCGAAGCAACAGGCCGAGCGCGAATCGGCGCTCAACCAGTACCAGCAGATGATCGTCGCGATGATGAACGCCAACACGGTCGCCAAGGCCGAGGCGGTCAAGGAAATATCGTCGCAAAAGCAGCAAAACCAGGAATTGCAGCAAACCATCGCCGAGCGCAGCGCGGATCTCGAATCCATGCAGCAGCAATTGCAGCAGGAGGAAGCGGAATTCTCCGCGATGCAGCAGCGCCATGCCGAAGAAGTCGAGCAACGCGAGCAGAAATTCGAATCACTGCAGGCGAGTTACCAGCAAGACCAGACCAAACTCGCCGAACTCGAGCAGCGGATTCGAAGCGAGGCCGAGGAAAAAGCGTCGCTGAAGCAAGCGCATGCCGCCGAGGCGAAGGCCCTGGAAGAAAAGTACCGGGAAATGCGCGCGCAAATCGAACAGGGTCAGAGCCAGGTGGAATCGCTCTCCGAGATGCTGCAGCGCGAGGCCGAGGAAAAGGCCGCCATGCAGGCGCAGCACGGCGAGCAGTCGCGGCAAATGGAGGCGCGCATCGAGGCGCTGAAGTCCGAGCACGACGCCAGCCTCGCCAACCTGTCGTCGCTGGAAGGCCAGATCGAGAAGGAAACCGAGGCCAAGGCTGCGCTGGAGCAGGCGCACGCGAAGCGCACCCGGGAATTGCAGCAGCAATTGCAGGACCTGGCTCGGGAATACGGCAAGAACCAGACCCAGCTGGCGACGATGCAGCAGGAATTGTCACAGCGGGCGGCGGAAAAGAAAGCCCTCGAAGCGACCCTGGTCGCGCAGACCGAGAATCTCGAGGGCCGCATATCCGAACTCACCGCGCAGCACAACCAGAGCCAGCTGCAGGTCGCCGCGCTCGAACAGACGCTGGCGCAGGAAGCCGCCGAAAAGGCCGCGCTCCAGCAGTCGCTCGCGGCGCAGTCGAAAAATCTCGAGGGCAAGATCCAGCAAATGACCGAGCGCCAGGGACAAAGCCAGGCCGAGTTGCAGCAACTGGAGCAACAACTGGGCAGGGAAGCGGCGGAAAAAGCCGCGCTGAAAAACGCCGCCGCCGCGCAACTGGCCAGCCTCGAGGACAAGTACCGGGATTTGCGGGGAGAATACGACAAGAAACTCGGCGAGCTGGAGTCGCTGGAAGGCGCGAGCAAGGATGAGCTGGCCGAACTCGAACGCAAGCTGGGCCAGGCCGCCGCCGAGAAAGACGCGCTGCAACAGGCCAAAGCCGCGCAACTGGCCGGCCTCGAGAAAAAGTACGACGACCTGCAGGGCGATTACGATAACAAGCTCGGCGAGCTCGAGTCGCTGCAGGGAGAAATCGAGCAGGGCAAGGAAAAAATGGCCGGCCTCGAACAAGATTACCAGGGCAAGCTCAAGGGTCTCGAGGACAAATACCAGGGTTTGAAGGGCGACCTGGATCGCAAGGGCGGCGAACTCGCCCGCCTGCAGGGCGAACTCGGCGACGCGCAGGCGAAACTCGCGGATACCTCGAAAAATCTCGACAAGGCGGAATCCGAGCTGGCGGCCACCACCGACGAACTGAAAAAAGCTCTGGAAATGGCCAGGCAGCGCCAGGATGTCGCCCAGCGGATCAAGCAAGGCTTCAACCAGGCCGGCATCAAGGCCGACGTCGACAGCGGCACCGGCGATGTGATCATCGACTTCGGCGACGAGTATTTCGAAACCGACAGCGCCAAGCTTAAACCGGGAATGATGAAGGTTATTCGCGATGCCATGCCGGTATACGCGGAAAGCCTGTTCGGGGTCGAATCCGATTCCGCGAAAATCTCGGCGATCGAAATCATCGGCTTCGCCTCGCCGACCTTCGCGGGCAAGCCCGTTAACCCGACCTCCTTATCGGCCCAGAACCGGCGCGCGGTCAATTACAACCTCGACCTCAGTTACGAGCGCGCGCGGTCGATCTTCAAATATGCCTTCGATCCCAAGACGCTGCGCTTCAAGCACCAGGAAACCATGCTGCCGCTGATCAAGGTCACTGGTCGGAGTTTCTTCACCGAGCAGGTCAATCCAGACGATACCGGCAACCTGTCGAGCGAGGAATTTTGCAAGCGCTATGACTGTTTCGGCTCGCAACGCGTCATCATCAAGTTCGGCCTGTCCGAAAAAGAGAAATCCTGAATGAATGAATCGATTGTCAATTTGATCAATGCGGTGGTGGTCTACGCCACCGACTACCTGATGCCGCTGTTGTTATTCGGTTTCGTGCTGGCGGTCGTCATGCGCCTGTTGATCACGGTCACCGTCCACCGGCAAAAACGCTTCGTCAAGGAATTCTGCAAGCGCGTGCACCAGGATATCGCCACCAGTCCCGAGCCGAAGGGATCGTTTTACAACCACGTCAAGCGCGCGCTGACGCGGACTTATTTCGAGACCTTCGAGTTGCGGGCGCGCTACAAGCGCCGTAACGAGGACCATATCATGAGCGTCGGCGACCGCGTTTTCCTGATCCAGGACGGCATCCTGCGCCTGATCGACGATTTCCTGCAGCACATCCGCTACCTGCGCAAGGGCCACGGCCAGCCCGACTTTCACGAGATTTCGAACAGCGTGTTCGGCGCCAACCCGGTCTTCAACCGCGTGCTGGGCATTTTCTCGATGAGCCGTACCAACGACGTGCTCAACATATTGCCGAGTATCTTCATCGTCGGCGGAATTTTCGGTACTTTTCTCGGCATCATGCGCGCGCTGCCGGAGCTGACCGCGATGGACATCACCAACGCCGAGGCCAGCAAGGTGGTCATCGATAATTTCCTGATCAAGATTTCCTTCGCGCTCAGCACCTCGATACTCGGTATCGTGCTGTCGATCATCATGAGTTTCATGAATACGCTGTTGTCGCCGACCAATACCTATGTCGAGATCGTCGACGCCTTCAACTCGGCTTCCGAGATCATGTGGAACAAGTCCGAGAACAACGAGGCCGACAACCGCGGCGAGGGCATCAGCGAGCGCGAAACCGAGGCCATGGAAGCCTTCGATCTCGCGGTCGCCAACCTGCACGCGCGACGCGCGTGAACATCTAGCCGCCTTCCAGAATCACCAGCGTGCAGCGCGCATTGTCGCGGCGTAGCGGCTTGACCGGTGCGTATTCCTCGGAATCGACGAAGGCGCGCGCCGAGGCCATGTCGGGAAACTCGATGATGACCATGCGCGTCGGCGTCCACAGGTCGGCTTCGACGATGTCCAGGGTGCCGCCGCGCGCACGGTAGACGCCGCCGTATTTCTCGGCGATCGGCCTCGCCAGCCGCTTGTATTCCTCGTAGGCTTGCGGGTTTTCGATCTGGGTATCGACGATCAGGTATGCACTCATGGCGGCGCTCTCGGCTGTGAAGACAGGGGTTAGTATATCGAAATCCTTCGCCCGTAATGGGTATACTGTCCCCTCGATTATTGAGGACAGGAAAGCAGCTCGCGATGAGTGACTTCGAACATATCGAATTCGAGCGGCAGGGCGCGGTAGCGACGCTCACGCTGAACCGGCCCGAGGCCGCCAACGGGCTCAACGCGGGCCTGGTCAGCGAACTTCTGCGCGCGGCGCGGCTCTGCGACGGCGATCCGGCACTCAAGGTCGTGATCCTGCGCGCCGCGGGCGAACGCTTCTTCAGCGTCGGCGGCGATATCAAGGAAATGCTGGCGCACGGCGACGAGGTCGGCGACGCGCTGCGCGCGCTGGCCGACGACCTGCACGCGACCATCGAGACGCTGATGAACATGAACGCGGTGCTGATCGTCGCCGTCAACGGTATCGCCGCCGGCGCCGGCTTCAGCCTCGCGCTGCTCGGCGACCTGGTGCTCGCCGGTGAATCCGCGAGCTTCACGATGGCCTACACGCGCGCCGGCCTTTGCCCGGACGGCGGATCCACTTTCACGCTGCCGAGACTCGTCGGCCTGCGCCGCGCACAGGAACTGATGCTGACCAACCGCACGCTCGATGCCGGCGAGGCGCTGGAGTTCGGCATCGTCACGCGGGTCGTCGCCGACGACGAACTGCAGGCCGAATGCGAACGCCTGGCCGCAGAACTCGCCGCAGGCGCGGCCCTGTCCAACGCCTACGTGAAGAAATTGCTGCTCGCCGGGACCGCTAACGACCTGCACACCCAGCTGGATCTCGAGGCGCAGCTGATCTCGCAATGCGCGGCGTCGCCGGACGGGCGCGAGGGCATCCAGGCCTTCGTCGACAAGCGCAAGCCCAGCTTTCGCTGACCATGAGCGATTTCTCTCAAGGTGCCGCCTACGTCGAAGGGCAATACCTGCCGGTCGCCGAGGCGCGCATTCCGTTGCTCGACTGGGGATTCCTGCACTCGGACGCGACCTACGACGTCGCCCACGTCTGGCGCGGCAAGTTTTTTCGCGTCGACGACTACATCCATCGCTTCCAGGCGAGCATGCAAAAACTGCGCATGTCGATCGATTACGACGCGCAACAGATTCGCGACATCATGTTCGAGCTGGCGCGCGTGAGCGGCCTGCGCGAGGCCTACGTCGAAATCGTCTGCACGCGCGGCATTCCGGCGCCGGGGTCGCGCGACCCGCGCAGCTGCCAGAACCGCTTCCTGGCGTTCGCGATTCCGTTCGTGTGGATCGCCGACGATGAGTTGCGAGCCAAAGGTCTCGACCTGCTGATCAGCCACCAGCAGCGTATTCCGCCCGAGGCTGTCGACCCGCGCATCAAGAATTACCACTGGCTGGACATGACCATGGCGCTGTTCGAGGCCTACGACAAGGGCGAGGATACCGCGGTGCTGGTCGATGCCGAAGGCAATCTCGTCGAGGGTCCGGGTTTCAACGTCTTCGTGCGTCACGGCTCTACCGTGATCACGCCCGAGCGCGGTGTGCTGCAGGGCGTGACCCGCGCCACCGTGCTCGAACTGCTGCACGCGGAACCGCAAGTGACCGTCGAGCCTGGCGTATTGCCGGCAACCCTGGCGATGTCCGCCGACGAGGCCTTCATCACCAGTACCGCCGGTGGCGTGATGCCGGTGACGCGTATCTCGGGCCAGCCGGTCGGCGACGGCCGGCCCGGCGCGCTGACCGAACGCTTGAACGACGCTTACTGGGCGTTGCACGACGATCCGCAATTCAACACCGAAGTCGATTATCGAGGAGTCGAGAATGAATGATGCGAGCAAGGTAGCGTTGGTCACCGGCGCCGGCAGCGGCATCGGCCGCGCCGTGAGCCGCGCGCTGCTGAATGCGGGATACCGCACGGTGCTCGCCGGCCGGCGGCGCGAACCGCTCGAGGAAACCGTCGAACTGGCCGGCGCCGATACCGCGCGTGCGCTGTGCGTGCCCACCGATGTCGCCGACCCGCAAGCGGTGCGGGCGCTGTTCGACGTGGCGGTGGGAAAATTCGGCCGTCTCGACCTGCTGTTCAACAATGCCGGCGCCTACACGCCCGGCGTACCGATCGAGGAACTGGCCTACGAGGACTGGCAGGGCGCGGTCGACGTCAACCTGACCGGCGCATTCCTGTGCGCGCAGCAGGCGGTACGCGTGATGAAGTCGCAGCAGCCGCGGGGCGGGCGCATCATCAACAACGGCTCGATTTCGGCGCATGCGCCGCGCCCGTTATCGGTGGCCTATACCGCGACCAAGCATGCGATTACCGGGCTGACCAAGTCGATATCGCTCGATTGCCGCAACGACGACATCGCCTGCGGGCAGATCGATATCGGCAACGCCGAGACGCCGATGACCGCGGCGATGCCGAAAGGCGTGCTGCAGGCCAACGGCGAGCGCGCGGTGGAACCGGTGATGAATGTCGAGCACGTCGCCGACGCGGTGCTGCACATGGCGAGCCTGCCGCTCGACGCCAACGTGCAGTTCATGACCATCATGGCCACTAAAATGCCCTATATCGGCCGCGGCTGACGGCCTCAGCTGTTTTGCAGTTCTTTTTTCTTCTGCTGAATAAAATACAGGTTGCGCAGGTAGATGAAGACGCCCATCGACTGGCCCAGTATGAAGACCGGATCTTCCCGATAAATCGCGTAGGTCAGCAGCAGCAGCCCGCCGCCGATACTGAAATACCAGAAGGCTTCCGGGATCACGCTCGCGCGGTGTTTTTCGCTGTACAGCCACTGAATCAGGAAGCGCATGCTGAACAGCAGCTGCCCGCCGAAACCGATTCCGAGCCAGACGATTTCCATCGTGCTCAGGTTTTCGAACATCGTCATTTGAAGATTTCCTCGACTTGCGTCAGCCGCGCCCTGCGCAACAACCACATGACGCCGAAAAGATCCACGATACCGACCCACAGGCGGTTGTGCACGCCGTACTTGGAGTAGCCCCGCGTGCGTTGCCGATGGTTGACCTCGATCGAGTGCACGGTGTAGCCCGCGCGTTGCATCAGCGCTGGCAGGAAGCGGTGCATGTGATCGAAATAAGGCAGGCGCAGAAAGTAGCTGCGCCTGATCAGCTTCAGCCCGCAGCCGGTATCCGGGGTGGCGTCGTGCAGTAACCGGCTGCGCACGCCGTTGGCGATCTTCGACGATACGCGGCGCAGCCAGGTGTCGCGGCGATTCTTGCGCCAGCCGATCAGCATGCCGAGATCTTCCTCGCGTTCGTGGCGGTCCAGGTAATCCAGGAATTTTCGAATATCGGCCGGGTCGTTCTGGCCGTCCCCGTCCATGGTCACGATCCACTCGCAGTGGGCGTGCCGGATGCCGGAGCATATCGCCGTGCTTTGCCCGGATCGCTTGACGTGGTGAATCACCCGCACCACGGACGAGTTGCGCTGGCATTCCTTGAGGATTTCAAGTGTCTTGTCCGAACTGGCGTCGTCCACGCAAACAATTTCGTAATCCTGCGAATCGCCCTGCGACTGCATTATTTCCTCGACCAGCACCCGGGCATTTTCCTGCTCGTTGTAAAACGGAATCACGATCGAAAATTCAGTTACCATAATAGACGGCTCCCACCGGTTTGTCCGCTAACTTGCAGCTCGGGTCGATCGCACTGGCGTCGACGAGGTACCAGTCGCTGCGAGATTGATGCGCGACGAGTTGCCCTTTGGATAAATCGAAACAGCCGCCCCGGGCACGGTCCGAGTCCACCAGCAACAGTCGATGCTCGCCGGCCTTGAGCCAGGCGGCCGCCCGGGACTCGCGGACTTCGATCGGCACCCGGTAGCCGAACACGTAGACGGGCCGGCCGGCCTGCAGCAGGGTTTGCTCGTGCCAGCCGACCAGGCCCAGCTCCCAGTTCTCCGGTACGCGTTCCCTGACCATCTCCATCAACTGCCGCGACGAGCGCGAGTCGTTGATCAGCGGATAGCCGATCCAGCCGTAGCACAGCCAGAAGGCAGCCACGAAAGCCGCCCAGGCCAGGAAGCCCCGGGCGGGTCGGAACACGGCGAGTGCCACGAAGCCGGCGATGGCGACCGCCAGGAACAGGTTCCAGGGTTCCATCTGGTACTCGACGAGTATCTTCTGGTCGAACGAGGGCGATACGATATGCGCCAGGTAAAGCCCCGCGAATAACAGCGTGAACAGTGCGGTAAGACCGAAAATCGTGCGCTGCGCCCAGGTGCGATCCAGCATCTTGTCGATGAACGGCGCGCAGGCGAGGGCCAGCATCGGCACCGCCGGGGTCAGGTATACGCCGCGCTTGCCGGGGCTGAAACTGAAAAATATCACCAGCAGCACGATCCAGGCGAGCGGCAGCCAGATGCGTGCATCGCGCTCGGTCCAGGCGCGCCTCCAGTGCGGCACCAGCCAGGGCAGCAGCGCGGTGACCGGCAGCCAGAACAGGGGGATGACCTCGACGAAGTAATACCAGAAGGGTTTCACGTGGTGCCAGGTATCGGAGTAGCGCACCACCGTTTGCCGCAGCAGGATATTGTCGCGGTAAGCCATCATCGCCGGGTCGGTGGAGACGGTGACCATGACGATCATCGGTACCGCCCACAGCCCGATGGCCAGCAGGAAAAATCCTCCGCCCGCCCACCAGCGCCCGGGGTGGCGCGGTATGTCGGCCAGTTGTCCCCAGTACTGGCGGCGCGCCAGCCAGTAGGGGATCAGCATGAACAGGGCGAGAAACCCCACGCCCTTGGTGATCACCCCCATGCCGGCCGCGAAACAGCCCATCCAGAACAGTCCCCAGTGGGGGCCGAGCAGCATGTGGCGCAACAGGCCGTACAGGCCCAGGCAGATCCAGAAGGTGACCAGCCCGTCGATCTGGCCGCTGCGCGACTGTAACACGAACTGAAAGGTCGCCAGCAGCAGCAGGCCGGCGGCCATCGCCACGCGCCGGTCCCACAGGCGGCGGGCCAGGTCGTAGACCAGGGTCAGCGTGCCCAGGCCGGCGAGCAGGTTGGGCAGCAGGAAAGCCACGCGCAGCGAGCCGGTGAGGGCATAGAACAGCGCCTGCAGCCAGATAAACACCGGCGGCTTGTCGGCGTAGAGTTCGCCGCCGAGCCTCGGGATGAACCAGTGGCCGCTGTTGACCATTTCGCGCGCCATCAGCGCGAAGCGCGGCTCGTCGGCCGGCCACGGGTCTCTGAGGCCGAGACCGGCGCTGAAAAGTACCAGCGCGATGAGCAGCAGCCAGCAGAGATCGCCGGTGGCCGAGGCGGTGATGGGAATGCGCAGAGAGTTGCCAGAAGGTCGCATGTTCCTGCCAAAAGGTGTACCGAGAAATATTACCGATCGAGTCGTCGCTCCCTGATGATCCGAACGGATTTGAACTCGATTTCAATCGGCCTGAATCTTCAGGATGCTAGCGAGAGCGTTGTTAACGCAAAGTTAACACAAAACGGGCGCGGTGAGGCGACGTATTTCGCCGATCTTCCGAAAATTCCGGGGTTTATCCGCTTCATGCGCCGAAACTCGCGAAACCGCGATCGCGGCCTAGCCCGGGTTCCTCCAGCGGAGCGTTTCGCCGGACTCGATTTCATCGAAGTCGTACCGGGTTTCGAGCTGCGTATCGTCGATCCATCCCGCGTAACCCGGGCCCGCATCCGACCAGGTGCCGCGCGCGCCGAATTGCGGATTGGCGGACAGTGCCGCGGGCTCGAGTAGCGGCGCGTAACAGCAATCGACGTCGTCGAGCAGGCGATGCCAGTATTCCCCGGTTTGCCGGCCGATGGTGTCGGCGACCTCGGCGATCAGCGACTCCTGCGGCATGTTCTCGAACTGCCGGGCGATCCACGCGGATTTTTGCAACGCGTCGCAGAAGTTCTTCCAGAATTCCGCCTCGATCGCGCCGATGCTGATGAAGGCGCCGTCGGCGCAGCGGTAAATGTTGTAACAGGCGGCGCCGCCGGCGAGCAGCGACGCGGCGCGGCCGGTTGCGTTTCCCAGAGCCGGCAGGTATTGCCAGGCGAGGATCGATTCGGTAATGCTGATGTCGAGGAATATGCCGGTGTGGCGGTTGTCTCGGCCATGCAGCGCGGCCAGCATGCCGACCGCGGCCTGCATCGCGCCGGCGTGATCGGCGATCGGCGGGTAAGCGATGACCGGCCGTTCGGCGATGCCGCTAACCATCGACTGGCCGGCGACGGCGCAGTAATTGATATCGTGCCCGGCGCGTTGCGCCCAGGGACCGTTCTGGCCGAAACCGGACAGTGCGCAGTGAATCAGCCGCGGATTGATTTCGGCGAGGCGCCGGCGGCCGAAGCCGAGCCTTTCGAGCACGCCGGGGCGAAAGGATTCGAGCAGGATATCCGCGCCCTGCAGCAAGTCGGCAAGCCGTTCCCTGTCGGCATCCTGCTTGAGGTCCAGCCGGCAGATGCGCTTGCCGCGATTGACGTGGCGGTAGATCGGCGAGGGCTCGCCGTTTTTCCCGGCCATGAATTGCCGCATCGGATCGCCGCCGGGCGGCTCTACCTTGATCACGTCGGCGCCGAGATCGGCGAGCTGCCGCGTCGCGAAGGGCCCGGGGATATATTGCGACAGGTCGACGACGCGCACCCCGGCGAGTAACTGCGGATTCGACATCGCCGGCGCTGCTCGATCAGTCGTACTGGCGGACGTCGTCGATGACCTTGCCGTCGTTCGGCAGGCTGCCGGGGGCGACGATCTCGACCTCGCCACGCAGCTTGCAGATCGCGCGAATGCTGTCGGAGATCGCGCCTGGCAGGCTCGCGTCGTCGCTGGCGGTTTCGCAGTGCAGCGTGATTCGATCCGCCTGGTCGACCCAGTCGACCACCAGCCGCGCGCGGCTGATTTCCGGATGGCGCTTGACGACCCGGTCGACCTGCTCCGGGTGGATGAACATGCCGCGCACCTTGGCGGTCTGGTCGGCGCGTCCCATCCAGCCGGCGATGCGGCGGTTGGTCCGCCCGCAGGGACTCGTTCCGGGCATGAAGGCGGAAAGATCGCCGGTGGCGAAACGGATCAGCGGGTATTCGGCGCCGAGGGTGGTCACCACGACCTCGCCGACCTCGCCGTTGGCGACCGGGTCGCCACTGCCGGGCCGCACGATTTCGACGTAAACGCCCTCGTCGAGGATCAGGCCCTCGCGGGCGCTGGACTCGTAGGCGATCAGCCCGAGGTCGGCGGTCGCGTAGCATTGCAAAACGCTGATTCCGCTCGCCGCGAAGCCCTCGCGCAGGGGCGGCGGCAGGGCCTCGCCGGTGACCAGCGCCTTGCTGATCGAGCCGACATCGCTGCCGAGTTCGTCCGCCTTGTCGCGAATGATTTTCAGGAACGACGGCGTGCCGACATAGCCGTTCGGTTTCAGGTCGGCGATCGTCTGCACCTGCAGCTCGGTCTGGCCGGTGCCGGCCGGAATCACCGGGCAACCGAGCGCCTTCGCGCCGCCGTCGAGCATCTGCCCGGCCGGTGTGAAGTGATAACTGAAGGTGTTGTGGACCAGGTCGCCGCGGCGAAAGCCGGCGGCGTAGAGCGAGCGCGCGAAACGCCAGAAGTCGGGCACCGCGTAGCCCGGCTCGTAAATCGGCCCGGGAGACGCGAATACGTGGGAGTAGTCGGTGCGGTCTTGCGGCGTATAGCCGCCGAACGGGCGCTGTGCCTGCTGTAACTCGATCAGCGCCGACTTGCGCGTCAGCGGCAAGGCGCTGAACGCGGCCGCGTCGGTTATCGCGCTCGCCTCGATATCCTTCAGGGACTCGGCGTACGCAGGAACATTTTTTCGGACGTGCTCGATCTGCCCGCGGATTGTCTCGAACTGCGCCTGTTGGCGTTCGTCGGCGCTGCGCGTTTCCAGGTCGTCGTAGAATTCAGTCATGATGTCGATTCGCCGCCCCCGAAGTTTTGAGGATCTGCAAATTCTTGATGATATAAGATTCCCGCTTACGCGGGAATGACGGTGATTTTTGATTCGACGCGGCTAGCGTGGAAAAAGCGCGTGTTCAGGCGGTATCAGGTGAGCCATCTTTTGCGGCGGCGGTAGTGCTTCACCTCGCGAAAATTGACCCGCTCGCTGCCGCTGATGCCGAGGTAAAACTCCTTGACGTCGCTGTTCTCGCGCAGGTCCGCGGCATCGCCCTCGAGCACCACGCGGCCGCTTTCGAGAATATAACCGTGGTCCGCGTAGCGCAGCGCGATATTGGTATTCTGCTCGGCGAGCAGGAAGGTGACGCCCTCGTCCTTGTTGAGGCGCTCGACGATTTCGTAAATTTCCTCCACCAGTTGCGGCGCCAGCCCCATCGACGGTTCGTCGAGCAGCATGATCTTGGGCCTCGACATCAGCGCGCGGCCGATGGCGATCATTTGCTGCTCGCCGCCCGAGGTATAGCCGGCCTGCGCGCGGTAGCGGTTTTTCAGGCGCGGGAAATAACCGTAGACCAGTTCCAGGTCCTGCTGGATCGCGGCGTGGCCGTCACGGCGGGTATAGGCGCCGGTGAGCAGGTTTTCCTCGACCGTCAGGTGCTCGAAACAGTGGCGGCCTTCCATGACCTGGATGACGCCCTGCTGCACCAGCTCGGCCGAACTGAGGCGGTCGATGCGCTTGCCGCGAAATTCGATCGTGCCCTTGGTGATGTCGCCGCGCTCGGCGCGCAGCAGGTTGGAAATCGCTTTCAGCGTGGTGGTTTTGCCGGCGCCGTTGGCGCCGAGCAGGGCGACGATGCCCTGCTCGGGTACCTCCAGCGAAACGCCTTTAAGCACCAGGATGACGTGATCGTAGATCACCTCGATGTTGTTCACCGCCAGCAGAGTGCTGGCGGTGAACGCTTCGGCGGCCCGGCTCACGCCGGCTCCCGGCGCGGCGACTGCAATTCAACCCTCATTCGGGTTAGTTGCAATCGCGCGGGGTGACGTTGTTTTCCTTGGCGTACTGGGCCGAATCCTCGGCGATCAGCGGACCGGTGATATCGCGCAGCGGCTCGTAGAAGTCGGTCACGAAATGCCACTTCTTGGCCTTGGCATCCCATTGCTGCAGGGCCACCTTGCCCGGTCCCTCGTGGTTGGCACAGGTGATCTTGACCGGGATGGTGAAATTCGCCAGGCCGAGTTCCTTCAGGCGCGCCTCGTCGACGTCGAGCGCTTCGAAGCCGTCGCGGACTTCCTTGCCGGTGACCTCCTTGGTGTTGTGGATTTCCATCGCCTTGCGAATCGCCTCGGCACTCCACATCGCCGCGACCAGGCCGCGATTGTAGAGGACCTCGCCGATGCGGTCGCGATCGCCGAGCCCCATGCCCTTGTCGTAGACGTACTTGCGGATATCGTCGTGTACCGGAAAGTTACCGCCGGGCTGATGGAATGCGCCGGACAGGTAGCCGTCGGCGGCTTCGCCGGCCGGCAGCACGTCGTTCTCGGAGCCCGACCACCAGACGCCGATGAAATGATCCATCGGGTAACGGATCGACGCGGCTTCCTTGATCGCCACCTGGTTCATGACCCCCCAGCCCCACATCAGCACCCAGTCGGGGCGCTCGCGACGGACCTGCAGCCAGGTTGCCTTCTGTTCCTGCCCGGGATGGTCGACCGGCAGCAGCATCAACTCGAAACCGTATTTTTCGGAAGCCACTTCCAGCGTGCGGATCGGCTCCTTGCCGTAAGCCGAGTTGTGGTAGACGAGGGCGATTTTCTTGCCCTTGAGCTTGTCCATGCCGCCTTCGCGGTCACCGATATACTCGACGAACACGGTGGCCTGGTCCCAGTAGGTGGCCGGAAAGTTGAACACCCACGGAAAGACCTTGCCGTTGGCTGCAGAGGTACGGCCGTAACCCATCGAGAAGATCGGGATTTCGTCGGCGCTGGCCTTGGGAATCAGCTGGTAGGTGATACCCGTCGACAGCGGCTGGTAGACCAGTGCGCCGGATTCACCCTCGGCCTTGGTGTTTTCGTAACACTCGACACCCTTCTTGGTGTTGTAGCCCGTCTCGCAGGGGATCAGGCTGATGCGCACGCCATTGATACCGCCGTCGCGCTCGTTGAGCATGTTGAGGTAGTCACCGTAGCCGTTGGCGAAGGGGATACCGTTGGGGGCATAGGGCCCGGTTCGATAATCGAGGGTCGGCATGACCAGCTCGTAGGCACTCGCGACACCACCCATTAATGGCAGCGTCAGCAGGGCCGCGACGATCGTTGTTGTCAATTTTCTCATTGGTTTACGTCCTCCGGTTTTTATGATGTAGCAATATACTATGCGACACGCCCACAACCCGTCCACCCACTAGTAGGGGAACGGCCACAGGCGCAATTTTTCCTTGCCGATGCGCCACAGGCGTGCCAGCCCGTGGGGTTCGACAATCAGAAAGGCGATGATCAGCACGCCGACGGTGATGATCTGGATATGCTCGGCCAGCGCGCTGTCGGTGCCCAAATAGTCGACCATGATGTTTTTCAGCATGATCGGCATGACCACCAGGAACGCGGCGCCGAGGAAGGAACCGAGCACCGAGCCCAGCCCGCCGATGATGATCATGAACAGCACCAGGAACGACTGGTTGATATCGAAAGCCTCGGTCGCCTCCGCGGAACCCAGCCAGACGGCGAAGTAGAGCGCGCCGGCCATGCCGACGTAAAACGACGACACCGCGAACGCCGACAGCTTGGCGTACAGCGGGCGCACGCCGATCAGCTCGGCGGCGATATCCATGTCGCGAATCGCCATCCAGTTGCGGCCGATACGCCCACGGGCGATATTCTTGGCCGCCAGCGCGAATATCGTGACGATCGCGGCGACGACGTAATACCTGGCCGCCGAGTTGGCCCCGGCGCCGGTGACCTCGAAGCCGAACACGCTCATCGGCGGGGCGTTGATCATGCCCGAGGCGCTGTCGTTGAAGAACCAGCCCACCTTGTTGAACATCCAGACGAGAAAGAATTGCGCGGCGAGCGTCGCCACCGCGAGGTAAAATCCCC
>Ga0210101_1000235_pt1 | contig 20327 bp, 21 predicted proteins | sample Muzzi_PWC_D1_FD_185534 | JGI IMG/M metagenome (GOLD analysis project Ga0210101, IMG submission 185534) | Wetland microbial communities from San Francisco Bay, California, USA, that impact long-term carbon sequestration - Muzzi_PWC_D1 (SPAdes) | ecosystem: Environmental > Aquatic > Marine >... | reverse complement strand
CCAGCTCTACGCCTCCGGCAAGCGGGTGCTGCAGACGCTGCTCGACCGCGGCCGCGAGGACCCGGTCGAGGAGGAAGCGATCCCCTCCAGCGCCGGCCGGGCGGCCCTCTCGGGCGCCGAGTCGCTGATCGTCGGCCAGATCCTCGCCGGCAACGCGGAGCGGCTGCGCGAGCTGCTGCCGGACATCGTCTACATCACGACCGTCTCCTACCTCGGCCAGGATGAGGCGCTGCGCCAATCGCGCGAGGCCGAGCAGCTTCTGAGCCCACCCGGGGGCTGACCGGAGTGGAGCGGGCGGGGGTCGGAGGCCGGTGGCGCCCACCGCGCGGGCGCCACCGACTGCCGCGGGAGGTGGTCGCCCGCTCGCAGCGCGAGCGCCTGCTCGAGGCAGCGATCCGGGTGGTCGCGCGCAAGGGCTACGGGGCGATGACGATCGCCGACCTGACCAAGGAGGCCGGCGTCTCGCGAACGACCTTCTACGAGCTCTTCGAAGACAAGGAGGCCTGCTTCCTGGCCGCCTACGACAGCGCGGTCGAGACCCTGGTCCGGCGCGTGATCGGCGCCTACGAGTCGGCGGACGAGTGGCCGCAGCGGGCCGCCGCCGGCCTCGCTGCTCTGCTCGAGACGCTCGCCGGCGAGCCGGACCTCGCACGGCTCTCGCTGGTCGACATCGGCAACGCCGGCCCGGCCGCGCAGCGACGCTACCGGGCCGCGATCCAGCGGCTCACGCCGCTCTTCGAGGACGGCCGCGACTACGCCCCCGGCGGCCGGGCGCTACCCGCCAACACCTCGCGAATGGCGATCGGCGGGGTCACCGGCCTGATCGCCGACGAGCTCGTCGCCGGGCGCGCCGAGCGGCTGCCGGAGCTGATTTCCGACGTGCTTTTTGCGACGCTGGTCCCTTATATCGGCCCGGATGCGGCAGCGAGGGAGGTCGAGAGGCTGATTCGATAGATCGGGTCCGGCGCCGCGACCGAGGAGATGCGCCGGGCAGCGGCCGGCTGAGGCTCGCGCCCCGCCGTGCCGCTCGCCTCCCAGGTCTAAAAAGCGCCGATCTGGCGGCGCAGCTTCGCGCGCACGCGATGCAGCCGGACCTTGACCGTGCCGAGGGGGACGCCGAGGCGCTGGGCGATCGCCTCCTGGGTCAGGTCCTCGTCGTAGCGCAGCCGCACGAGCTGGCGATCGCGTTTGTTGAGGCGCTCCAGCGCGGCATGGAGATCCGCCCGTTCGACCGTCGCCAGGACCCGCTCGTCCTCGCGACCCTGCCACTGCTCGAGCGTGTCGATCGGGGCCGGGCGCTTGCGCTTGAACTCGCGGATCGCCTCGTTGCGGACGATCTTCGCGAGCCAGGCCTTGCGCGCCTCGGCTTTGCGCAGCGTGCCGCGTTTGCGCCAGGCGCGCATCGTCGCGTCCTGGGCGATGTCCTCCGCCTCGGCGTGGTTCTTCGCGTAGCGGAAGGCGAAGCCGAGGCAGTGCCGGTGGACTTCGTCCCAGTCCCAGGAGTCGCTCGGGTCGGACCCCAAATCAACCCTGCGATCGAGACGACGGACTTCCACGATGCAGAGCAGACTAGCATATTTGAGCATTGAAACGATGTGGATGATTTTCCGGTCTCGGCGGCCGTGGATGCAGGATCAGCAACCCAGCCAGGGAGCCGGTGGGCCGAGCGGGCCTACGAGGCGATGGCGCCCGTCTACGACGATTTCACCGCCCACCACGACTACGGCCTGTGGCTGGGCAACCTGCTTCCCAAGCTCCGCCGCCACGGATTGAGTGGGCAGCGCCTGCTCGACGTCGGCTGCGGGACCGGGAAGAGCTTCCTGCCGATGCTCGAGCGGGGATGGGAAGTGACCGCCTGCGACATCTCGCCCGCGATGCTGGACCTGGCCGCGGCGAAGGCGGGCGACGCTGTGCGGCTGTCCGTGCAGGACATGCGGGAGCTGCCGGTGCTCGGCGAGTTCGATCTCGTCTGGTCGCTCGACGACGCCGTCAACTACCTGCTCAGCGGCGAGGAGCTGGGGGAGGCGCTGAGCGGCATGCGGGCCAACCTGGCCCCCGGCGGGCTGCTGATGTTCGACGTCAACTGCCTCGAGGCCTATCGCAGCTTCTTCTCCGAAGAACAAGAGGTCGTGCGCGGCGGCAGGCGCCTGGTCTGGCGTGGCCAGGGCGACGGCCGGGCCGGGCCGGGCTCGATCGGCGAAGCGCGGCTCGAGGTCGAGTCCGACGACGGCCTCTCGCCGGTCGAGGCCCACGTTCACCGGCAGCGGCACTTCCCCGAAGCCGAGGTGCTCGACCGCCTGGCGCAGGCCGGCCTGGACTGCCTCGACGTCTACGGCCACGGCTTCGACGCGATTCCCAAGCAGCCGGTCGACGAACTGGTCCACTCGAAGGCCGTCTACATCGCCCGTCGCAGCAGCTGAGCTGCGCCCAGAATGCTTCTGTCCGCTCGATCGGCGAGTATGCCGGGGCGACGTCGGTGGCCTCGCCGCCGTCGCCCCGGCCGCCCGTCGGCCGCGGCGGCCAAACAGAAGCCACAGGCCGCGTCCCGGAGTGTTACTTCATGTGATTACACACTGTGTGCATGAGTGAAATACATGACCAACCGTTTTAATCGTGTGTTTTTACACCGTGATCTTGCATTTTCGTTTTCACGGGTATTTCTCTTGGTACGCATAAATACTTAGGGTTTCCGGGGATGATTAGCTACTTATATTCTGTAGACTCGTAACGAGATAGCTGGCAGGCTCGGCGCGTGTCGGAGGCGGCTCTAAAGGCTCTTGGCGAAGCGATACGTACGCGGCGGGGCGAAATCGACGGTCTCTCCCAGGAGGGGCTCGCCGACCTGGCCGGAATGCATCGCACCTACGTCAGCGAGATCGAGCGCGGGTTGCGAAATCCGAGCTTTCGCAACCTTTACAAGCTCGCCGCGGCCCTCGAGGTCCCGCTCTCGGACCTGGTCGCCGAGGCCGAGCGCAGCGCCGACGGCAAGCGCCTGGCGTCCGGCGCCTAGCGCGATTCACCGGCACGTTCTGTCGGGTGTGATCGAGCCTGGGCGAAGAGCAGGATGAGCAGGTTCGCGGCCACCGCCGCCGGCGTACCGGTCAGTGACAGGTAACGGAAGAAGCGCGCGAACCCACCTCGGTAGTGCACGCTCTCGAACAGGGTCAGCCCGACGACATGCTGCCGCGAGGCGCTCTCGGCTTGAGCTACGCCGCCTCGGCAAGCGCCCTGCCTGACTGTCCCCGGGACTGCGGCGCCGGCTCATCCAGGAGCCCGCGGATGTCCTCGGCCGTGATGCTGCCGGCGAACAGGTCGCCGTCGTCCATGACGCCGCTGAACAGCTCCGCCTTGCGACGAGCCAGGGCGACGACCTTCTCCTCGATCGTCTCGCGGGCGATCATCCGGTAGGCGTTCACCGGGCGGGTCTGCCCGATCCGGTGGGCGCGATCGATCGCCTGCGTCTCGGCCGCAGGATTCCACCACGGGTCGAGCAGGAAGCAGTAGTCGGCCTCGGTCAGGTTGAGGCCGAAGCCGCCCGCCTTGAGGCTGATCAGGAAGACCGGGGCGGCGCCCTGCTTGAAGCGCTCGATCACCTGGTCGCGCTTGCGCGTGCGTCCGTCGAGATAGCAGTACTCGATCCCCTCGCGGTCGAGGCGCTCGCGAACCTTGGCGAGGAAGCCCGTGAACTGGCTGAAGACGAGCGCCCGGTGGCCGCCGCCGATCACCTCGCTGAGCTGCTCAATCAGAGCCGCGAGCTTCGCGCAGGGGACGTCCTCGTGACTCTCGTCGACCAAGCCGGCGTCGATGCTGAGCTGGCGCAGCAGCGTGATCGAGCGCAGGATCGTGAACCGGTTGCGGTCGAAGTCGTCGATCAGGCCGAGGATCTTCTGCCGCTCGCGCTGCAGGCGGGTCTCGTACAGCTTGCGGTGGCGCGAGTGAAGCTCGACCTCGAGCGTCTGCTCCTGCTTCGGCGGCAGGTCGGCGGCGACGAGCTCCTTGGTGCGGCGCTTGACCAGGGGCTTGATCCGGCGCCGCAGGCGCGCGAGTCGCTCTGCGTCTCCCTCGCGTTCGATCGGCCGCGCGTACTGCTCGGCGAAGCGCTTCGGGTCAGGGAAGAGTCCCGGCGCGGCGATCGAGAGCAGCGACCAGAGCTCGGTCAGGTTGTTCTCCATCGGGGTGCCGGTGAGGGCGAGCTTGAACGGCGCCGGCAGCTCGCGAACGCACTTGTAGGTCTTCGACTGGTGGTTCTTGACTGCCTGCGCCTCGTCGAGGACGAGACCGGCCCACTCCACCTCGCGATAGGCCTCGGCGTCGAGGCGGAACAGCGTGTAGCTGGTGACCACGACATCGGCGCCCGCCACCTCGTCGATCGAGCGGCCGGACTTCCTCAGCGTGTCGGTGACCGCGTTGACCGTCAGCCCGGGGGCGAACCGCGCCGCCTCGGCGACCCAGTTCGGCACGACGCTCGTCGGCGCGACGATCAGGAAGGGGCCGACGCCGGGATCGCGATCGCGAGCGTGGCAGACCATCGCCAGCGTCTGCAGCGTCTTGCCGAGCCCCATGTCGTCGGCGAGGATGCCGCCGAGTCCGAGCTCCCAAAGCGACGCCAGCCAGCCGAACCCCTCGCGCTGGTAGGGACGCAGCTCGGCCTCTATCGCCGCCGGCGGATCGTGATCGGCGACCTCGTCGAGCTCGAGCAGCGCCGCCGCCTGCCGGCGCCAGGCCTCGGCCTGTTCGGTGACGACGCCGAGCGCGGCGAGCTCGGCCCACAGCCCGGCCTGGTAGCGGCTGATCCGCAGCGAGTCCGGCGGGGAGTCGGTGAGCGCCTGCGCCTCGACGATCAGCTGCCGCAACGACTCGAGGCGGGGATCGTCGAGCGCCAGGTGGGCGCCGTCGTCGAGCAGCAGGTGCGACTCGCCGGCGGCAAGGGCGGCGAAGACCTCGGCGAACGGCAGCTCGCGTTCCTCGACGGCGATCGTCACGCCGAGGTCGAACCAGTCGCCCTCGCCGGCGATCTCGGCGGTCGAGACGCCGATCGTCAGCGAGTCGCTCACATCACGGTAGTCGGCGGGCTCCCCCGTCACCTCGACGGCGATTCCGCGCTCCTCGAGCCGCGGCAGCACGTCGGTCGTCAGGCGCATCGTCTCGATCCCGTCGAGCGAGGCCACCGGGGCTTCGGCCGGCCGCGCTGCGGCATCGAGCAGTCCAAGGCGCTCGAGGCCGGTTCCGGCAAGCTCGGCCTCGGCGAGGATCGCCTGCTCGGCGCGACGGTCGCGGAAACCGGAGGCCCGTGGGCCGATCCCGAGCGGCGCCTGCCGGGTCTGGGATCCGACCCGGTAGTCCCAGCCCCAGGCGAGCTCGAGGGCGTGCCCGGCGCCGTAGCTCGCCCGCAGTGCGAGCGAGGGCGCCGAGATCTCGGGCGGCTTGAACGAGCCGTCAGACGAGGACACCGGGGCGACGTGGCGCAACTCCGGGTAGATCTCGGCGGCGAAGCGGTCGAGCTCGGCCGCCGGGATCTCGAGGCGCTCGCTCGCGAGGAACAGCCGCTGGAGTTGGGGCGGGGCGGGGCGGGCGAGGCGCACCAGCCGCAATCGCCGGACCGGACGCTCGGGCTCGTCGCTCTCGTCGCCACCGCCGCGCTCGGCGCAGACGAGACCGTGGCCGCCCGCGCCGAGGAAGAGCAGCGGCTCGAGCTGCGCCGCCTCCTCGCCGTCGTCGAGGCGGAGCAGCGCGGTCGCAAGCGAGCCCCGCTTGCCGTTGCGGCGCACGTCGACAAGCAGCTCGCCGCACGCGCAGGGGTCCAGCGCGCCGAGCTCCGGCGCGTCGTGGATCAGGCTCATCCCGATCCGCGCCGCCTCGTCGAGCAGCGACCACACCTGCGGGCTGTCGAAGGCGCCCAGGTCGAGAGCGCGGTCGCCGGCTTCTCCGTAGCCGTAGTAGTAGCCGCCGCCCTGCCTGCGGGTCCGGTAGACGGCGTGGAGCTCACGGGCCAGCGCCAGGTGGTCGGAGCGGTACCGGCCCTCGCGCACGTTCCAAGAGTCGAGCCCGCCCCAGGAGAGCGAGCCGTTGACCCAACCCCCGCGCGCGCCCGGGCGCATCAGCCGCGCCATCAGCTGCCGGCCGGCATTGCCAGATTGCAGCGAGAGCTCGATCGCCAGCGGCCGCTCCCCGGCCGTCGCCGCCGGAGCGTCGATCAGCTGCAGCAGCGACCGCTCCCAGGGCGGCGCGTCGGTCGCGGCCTGGCGAGGCGGCGAGACCCCGCCTGCATCCGGGATGCAGATATGTCCCTCGACCACGGCGATCACGAGCGCGGCGGCGTGCTTGCAGTCGTATCCCACCGGGCAGCTGCATTCCCCGGCGTCGAACTCGAGCCCCCCGTCGACCTCGGCGAGGTAGGCGGTCGTGACGTAGGGCGAGGTGCCGACCACCGTGCCTTTCAGGGTCAGATCGCTCGGGTCCCAGTCGACGGCGGCGACCCGCTGGGCGCGCGCATAGCTGCGCCCGCGTTCAAACGCCCTCGATCCGACCTCTTCCCGGACCCCCGACAGGTCGATCCCGCTCAGCTCGTCGATAGCGCCATGCATGGAGCAAGCGCACCCTAGCGGCGTCGCTGGCCGTCAACGCCGGCGATCCGCTCGTGCAGAGCTTCTCGAAGCGGCGCAGACGCAGCGCCAGCACTTCTCTGGAATGGGGGCGCGGGGGCGGAGGGGGTCGGCGGCCCCGGTCAGCATCCGGTCGAGCTCATCGAGGCGATGGAAGTCGTCGGAGTGGACGAGCATGGTGCGCTCCTTTCCGTAGCCGGAGATCACAGTCACCTCGCCCGCTTGAGGGTCGGGGACCCGGACCGGGCCGGCGCCCAGTTCCCACCCGATTCGACGCCCGCGAGAGGGAACGTCTCCAACGCTCGCAGCGAGCGGGCGATTCGAGCCCAGGCGTCGTCCGGCAAGTTGAGGGTCGAGATCGCCTGGTCAACGTCTCGCCGCGCCTGCGGGGTGACGAATACCTGCGCCACTCAGGCCAGCTCGTCGAGCGGCGTCCCTTCGCCGCGCGCAGCCTGCGCCAGCCCCTCTTGCGTGCGCTGCCACGCGCCGGGAATCGCGTCGAGAATCTCGGTGATGCGGGCGGCGTCCGGATCGGCATCGTCGAGCGCCGTGGAGAGAAGCGACCGCGCGAGCGTCCCCTCCTGGACGTGCGTGCGCTCAGCCAACGCCAGCTTACCCGCATGCTCCTCGTCGAGCGTCACGTTGATCCGCCTGGCCGAGGCCGCCATACCCAGCTACACGATTCGACACGCCTTGTGAAACCGATGGGAGCGACGGGGCAGGAGTCCGCAAAGGACACCGGATCGAGATTCGGGGTTGAGGACGTGACGGCGTCGATCAGCGTTTGCGCTGCGCCCGCTGAAGCAGCGACTGCGCGCGCTCGAGAACCAGCTTGTCGAGGCGCAGCCGGTGGACGCGCGCGATCCGCTCGTGCAGAGCTCGCAGCTCGTTGTCCTCGAGAGCGCCGAGCGAGCTGCGGCGATCCAGCGCCGCGGCCGGCAGCCGCAGCAGCGAGCTGATGATCGCCGCGTTCTCGACCGGCAGCCCCCTGAAACGGTCGGGCTCGAGGTGGAACAGGCCGGGGTCGGAGCCTTCACGCACGCGCTCGCGCTCTGCCTCGGTGGCGAGCTTCTCGAAGCGGCGCAGGCGCAGCGCCAGCACTTCATCGTGCTCGGGGAGAACATCGGTGATGACGAGGACCGGGCGGGCCTTCACCGGGGTGAGCAGCACGAACTCGCTCGCCCCCTTGCGAGCGGCCTCGGTGAACGCCTCCACCGAGCCGACCGGCCTGGGCGCGGCACCCTCCTGATAGATCCGAAACGGAGGCGCGGGGGCGAAGGGAGCAAGCGCCCAATAGCAGTGGCCGAGGGGCGGCGACAACTAGCCGAACAGCTCGGCGAGCGCCGCCGGGTCGGTGATCGGCTCACCCGGCGCGCCCTCCTCGAGGTGGGCGCGGAGAGCCTCGTGGGTGGGCTCGAGCGACGGCAGCTCGGCGGCCTCGGCCAGCATCCGGTCGAGCTCATCGAGGCGATGGAAGTCGTCGGGGTGGACGAGCATGGCGCGCTCCTTTCCATAGCGGGAGATCACAGTCACCTCGCCCGCTTGAGGGTCGGGGACCCGAACCTCGTTGCCGCTGACGACCTTGGCGGTGAGCGTCATGGGAGACAATGTAGCACTCTCGGACGACAAAGCCAAAGTCGGACGAGAAGCGCCTGGGGGTAAGGGCCGGCCCGAGCACCGAGGTGAAGCCGCAGGGCTTGCCCAGCCTCGGGTTTCCCTTCGAGACTTCGCAAGCAACTCAAGCGCGCGCCGCTTCAACTCCTTGGAGGCAAATCTAGGAGCTGCTGTTTGGCGGTGGGGTCGAAGAATTCGACCGGGAGCCGAGCCACCTACAGGCCGAACTCCGCAAGATCAAAGCCCGCCTCCCGCGCAACGTCAGCCCGCCTCCCGCGCAACGTCGGCAAGCTCAATCCGCTTGCCCGTGTCTGCCTCTAGCGCCTCGCGGACCTCCTCGGAGGCGACCAGCTCGTCCAGAACCTCGGTAAGCCACTCGTACCGCTCATAAGACAGGATCACGCCCTCCGGCTTCCGATGCGAACCGAAGACGACCGGATCGGCCTGTCATCGGCTGCCACCGAAAGCCAGGCTAGATGATCGTCCTTGCTCGGTTGCCGCTATTTCTCGTTGCCATCGGCTTTCCTTGCCAACTCCGACATTGACACGTCGAGGGCCTGGGCGATGGCCTTGACCGTGCCCCAGGCTGGATTTGATCGGCCGCGCTCGATCAGCGAAAGAGTCCCGACCGTGACGCCCGCCTCGTAGGCGAGCGCTTCCTGCGTGGCTCCGCGCTTTTCGCGAAGCTGCCGTTGGATCTTCGCTGCCAAGGCGTTGTCCTGATCCACGTTCTCCATCGGCATCCGACGCTTCTTTCAACCGACGATTTGGTTCGGGAGATCACGAGCGGATCGGCCGACTTCGGAGAAGCCGACGCGATTGAACGAGCCGTACGCGAATTGACGGGGGTGGGGTTGCTCCATCGCGCGGGTGACCTCGCCGTGCCGTCACCGGCAGCGCTCCGCTTCCTGACGGTCATCTGCGAGGACGGCGCGTAGGCGGGGCGGGTGGGGAGATTTCGGCGGGCCGGGGCGCAGGCCACGGGGAGGGTCCCGAGAGGGCACCCTGCTCCGGCCCGCCGGAATCTCCCCACCCAAGAACTACTGCAAAGGATCAAGCACCCAGCAGCAACCTTGCCGCTCTCTCTGCCGACGAAAAAAGTTTGTGCCCAAAAGGCCGAATCGCCTTCGGTTTTCTGCCTCGGCCAATGCCGAGTCAGAAACCCCGAACAGGCGACACATTATGAACCCCGAACAGGTGTTCGATCTGCAAATTTCGCGGGGCATTTTCGGCTTCCGGCGGACAGTAGAAGCAAATGGCATCTACGCGAATCAAGCTCGACCCCGAAACCGTCGAGAAGATCGCCCGCCGCGTGATGGAGCTGCTGGAACAACGCGGGGTCCAGAAACCCGATCTGGTAGATGCGGCCGAGCTGGCGCGTCGCTTTGGCATCGAGCGGTCCTGGGTCTACGCGCACGCCATCGAGCTGGGTGCGATCAAGCTCGGCAACGGAGCGAAGCCACGACTTCGGTTCGACCCCGACGTAGCCGCGCGGGTGCTGCGGAAGGTTGATGGCAAGTCGGTGGCTGACCCGCCCGCCCGCTCAGGTAAGCGGGCGGGCCAGCCACCGCGTCGGGCACGAAGCGAGGTTCGGCTGCTCCCGATCCGAGACGAGGGAGAGAAAGACCCTCCCCCAGCGGCTTAGGTAGGGATGGCACGCAAGGCGACAGGGCAAGTGGTCGAGCGCGACGGGGCCGGTGGCCGCACCTTCGCCCTGCGCTTCCGCGCTTACGGCAAGCGCCGCTACGTGACCCTCGGCACCGCCGCCGAGGGTTGGACCCACGCGAAGGCTGACGAAGAACTGGCGAATGTCCTTGCGGACGTGCGGCGGGGCATCTGGACGCCTTCCGAGCGGAGCGAGCAGCACGAGCCGCCGCCGGAGCCGACCTTCCACGAGTTCGCCTCGGAGTGGCTTGAGTCCCGCCGCCATGAGTTCGCGGCGCGCACCGCTGAGGACTACGAACTCGCGCTCAGCCATCACCTGCTGCCGTTCTTCAAGGATCACCGGCTCTCGGAGATCACCGCGCAGGAAGTGGACCGCTACAAGGCGGCCAAGGTCCGCGAACGGGAGGAGGGCTCGGTCGAGCGCCCGCTTTCCAACCGGACGATCAACAAGACGCTTACCCGGCTGGGGCAGATTCTCGACGCGGCGCTCCGCTACGAGCTGATCGCGAACAACCCGGTCAAGACGAAGGTCGAGAAGTTGAAGGAGGCCGAGCCGAAGCGGGTGCGGCTCACCGGTCCGCAGGTGCAGGTGCTCCTCCAGGAGGCGGGCCAGCACCGGACGCTGATCGCGACGGCGATCATGGCCGGAGGGCTCCGCATCTCGGAGCTGGTCAACCTGCGCTGGCGCGACCTCGACCTGCGCGAAGGCATCCTCACGGTCGCCGCTTCCAAGACCGCCGCCGGGGTCCGCCAGGTCGTCCTCGAACCCGAGCTGGTGCAGCTCCTGCGCGAGCACAAGCGCGCCGCCGAGTGGCGCAAGCCCACCGACTTCGTTTTCGCCGGTCGCATCCGCGAGCAGCCACGCGAGCGCAACACCGTCCGCACTCGCATCCTCTACGCCGCCGTCGAGCGTGCCAACGAGCGACTTGCCGCCGAAGATCGGCCACCGATCCCCGATGGCGTCACCTTCCACTCGCTACGCCGGACCTACGCGGCTCTGCGCGCCGAGCTTGGCGAGCATCCCGCGATCACTGCCGCGCAGATGGGCCATCGCGACCCGCGCATGACCCTCCGCGTCTATACCGACGTAACCGGGATGAAGCCCCGAACCCGGCTTGGCGGATTGTTGGGCGGTGGCGATTGGGCGCGGGCCGAGCCGCCCAGGCCCGACTCAGCGACTGAGGACGCCCTCGGGGAGCAGTGACTCGAAGCTGCCCTCAGCCCGGAAATAGCTGGAATGAGTGCGCTTCACGGTGTCGAGCGAGTCGGCTCCGACCAGGACGATGTCGAGGTCGTCGCGATCGCGCATCTCTCCCTCGATCTCGGCATAGGCGGCCTGCGCGCCGTCGTAATCGGTGCCGAAGCTGCGGACCCTCACGGCCCCGCTTGGGATGTCGTAGATGATGAGGAAGTGCTGAATCTCGGTTGCGTTCACGTCAACGATCCTCTTTCAACGGCGGCCGTTCAAGCCTTTCCGCGACCCGTGCGTAGCTCTCATTGATAGCAGCGACCTGCTCCTGACTCAAATCTTCCTCGCGGTCGAGAGCAGCAAAGGCGTCGGAGACAACGCGGTAGTAATCGTGCACGACCTCGTCGCCCTTCCCGAACTTGAAGCCAACGCCGACTTGACGACTGTCTTTCTCGACCTGGTTCGCCCAGGCGTCCTGGAGCATCGTGCGCAACTGAACCTCGATGAGACGCCCGTCGCGCTTGACGATCAGGTGCATTGCCCGATAGCCGGAGCTGCGAGGCTCGGCGATGTAGTCCTTGGCTCGGACCACGGTCAGGTCTTGCGCAGGCGACGCGAGACGGCAAGCAGGTGCGACAGTGAAGGAAGCCGAGCGCGGACCCCGCCGATGTCCCACATCTGGGTGAGCTGCATTGTGGGCTCGCGCTCCAACTTGTTGAAGATCGTCGGCCGCCGCTTGAGGCGCTGGGTAACGTCGATTTGCCCTTCGACCTCGGCGCTCTCGGCGGCAACGTGGTAGCGCAAATTCGCGGCGACCTTGGAAAGCGGCTTCGCGTGCAGGCTCCGCCACCAAGTCACCGCGATCATCGCGTCAACCAACTCCTCGATATCGAAACCCGCGAACGTGTCCTCCCCGTCTTTCACGGGAGGGCGCGCGTAGAAGCGGCGCAATAGCTGCCCCGCACGATTGACCTGCCCGTTGGAATAGGCCGCGTCATCGGGTGGCTTGAACGGATCGGGCTTTCGCGGTGCCATGCCGAGCATCGTAGGGAGAACCCGATGCAGCCGAATCGTCCACCCGGCCCATTGGGCACAAATGGGCACAAACGCAGTTTGGGGTTTTGAGCGGGGTTGAAACGGGGTCCGGAAATCGGGTCAAACCCACGCTCAAATCCAGGCACTTCAACGAGCGGGAGCGACGGGACTCGAACCCGCGACCTCCGGCGTGACAGGCCGGCGCTCTAACCAACTGAGCTACGCCCCCAGGGGATGGGCGGTGGGCCGCCCGGCGGGGATTATCTCAGGGTCGCTGGATTTGCAGCTCGAAGGCCGCCGGGCGGCGGCGGGCGGAGCGCAGGGCGAGGCGCAGCGAGGACTGGCCGCAGACCGTGAAGTCGAGCCGGCGATGGGACCCGGAGGCGGGGCGGGAGCTGCGCAGGACACGGCCCGCCGGGTTGATCAGGCTGAGCCCGTAGCGGCTGCGGCCGCGCAGGCGCAGGCTGACGCGGCCGTCGATCGGGGTCGAGAAGCGCCGCGCGGCGGCGCCCGCGCGGCGCCCCGGCAGACGCCCGCGCAGGCTGAACGTCCGCCGGCCCAGCCAGGGCTCGAGCGTGTCTTCGCGGACCGCCTGCAGGGCGGCGGCGTCCGGCTCGAGGGCGCGCGGCCAGCGCCATGGCACGCCGCTGTCGGGGAAGCGCAGGTTGGCGAAGGTCTCGGCGAACGCCTCGCCCGGGTCGCGGAAGTAGCGCAGCCCGGCCGTGCCGGGGAAGAGTGAGCCGGTGCGCGAGCGCCGGCAGACGTTCTCGTAGCTCGCCCAGCGGGCCGTGCCCCAGTCGATCGCGGGCGGGAAGGGCGCCGGCGTGCGGCGGTGGCGGGCGACGTGGTGCCCGTACTCGTGGGCGAGCACGAACTCGCGGCTGGCGCCGTCGGCGGCGGGCGAGTCCTCGCCGCTGAGCACGATCTTGTTCTCGCCGCCGTAGTAGCAGGCCTGCGCCCCGTAGCCGCAGTCGAACCCGATCTGCGAGGGGGTCTCGAGCTGGACGGTGAGCAGCTCCACCTCCGGCCCGTGCGCCAGCGTGCCGAGGAAGGCGGCGATCCGCGCCGGGTCGGCCGCCGCGCAGCTCACCCGGCAGGCCGCTGTGACCCCGATCGCGACGCTCCGCCCCGTGGCGTCGATCGGGTAGCGGCTCACCGCCGCGCTGGCGGAGATCCGCGCCGAGCCCGGCCCGGGCGAGGAGATCACCGTGTCGCGCGGCAGCATCGACGCGCCCGCCGGAGCGGCGAGGAGGAGGATCATGGCGATGCCCGCAAGCGCCCCCGCCGGGCGCCTGCTCAAGGGGCGGGCCCCGGCTCTATCTCGTAGGCGAGCGCCGGCAGCGCGGCCGAGCGGGGACGGCGCGGCGGCAATGCGCGGCTCGCCGCCGCGCCGTCCCCTCGCTTCGCCCGGCGACCCGCCCAGAGCGGACGTACCGGGTCGAAGTCGAGCAGCGAGCGCCAGGTCCGCGTGCCGATCGCCCCGTCGACCGGCAGGCCCTCGCTCGCCTGAAGCTCACGGACCGCCGCCCGCGTCCGCCTGCCGAAGATGCCGCTCACCGGCAGCCCCGGCCGCACCGCCGCGCGCAGGTGGGTCTGCGCCCAGACGACCATGTCGCCGCGGCTGCCGCGGCGCAGCAGCGGGTGGTCTGACACCGGCCGGTAGCCGACCACCGGCCCGGCGCTGCGCGCGCCCAGCGCCCGCCAGCCGGCGCGGCTCGTCTCCTGCCAGCTCCACCAGCTCGGCGCCAGGCCGCCGTGGCTCTGCGCGAAGCGCCGGAAGCGGAGCAGCTGCCGGCGGCCGGCGGCGCCGTAGGTCTGGCCGATCGGGTAGACGGGCCGCTTCCAGATCCGGTTGAAGAGGAAGGTGTGCTCGAAGACGGCGCGGACCGAGGTGCCGATCGCCTTCCAGTACATCTGCGGCTGGTTGACCGTGGCGCCGCCGGGGCCGAGGAAGACCGAGTAGGGGAAGGACGGGTGGTAGTCGACGTAGGGGAAGGCGGCGAGCGAGAGTGGGAAGTCGGCGCCGATGCGGCCGCGCAGCGCCCGCACGTAGCGGTCGGCGGCGGCGTACTTGCCCTCGTACTGGCCCTCGGCGTCGATCGCCAGGCAGTCGGCGCCGCGGCGGACCGCGGCGGCGCCGACCTTGGCCTCGGCCACGGGGCTGTCGCCGTAGACGAACTGCCAGGCGCAGACCGCCAGGCCGGCCGCGTGCAGGCGGCGGACGAGGCGGCGGTCGAACTGCGACCAGTAGTGCCCGGCGTCGCCGGACTTGACGTAGAGCGTGCCGATCCCGGCCCGCCTGGCGCGGGCGACGATGCGGCCGAGGTGGCCCCCCTCGGAGCGCTCGACGTACCAGATCCACATTCCCTGCCGGTCGAACGGAGTGCCGGCTGCGGGAGGCTGGGCGAGGTCCTGCCCCGCCCCTCCGGGGGCGGCGTCAGCAGGGGGCATGTCAGCCGTCAGCGCCATCGAGACAAGAGCCGTCAGGAGGACCAGGCGGAGCCCTGGCGCGTAGGTGCCTCTGACATTCACATCGACTGCCAACACGGTAGCCGCGCCGCCGCTGCGGCGCCACTTCTCCATCGCCCACCGTCGTACCGAGTTCGCAATGCCGTTGTCTGGCACGGGGCTAGTATGCGGCCAATCGACCGATCGCCCCTCGCGGAGCCGCAGATGCGCCCGAATCGCAAGATCCTCTGCAAGCTCGCGCTCGCCGCGATGCTCGCCGCGGCCGCCGTCGCCGTCGCCGGCGCGAGCGGCTCCCCGGCGCCGGGCGGCGGTCGCGACCTGCTCCACGCCGGCCTCTCGCAGTCCGGCCGCAAGCTCGTCCTCACCGTGCGCACCGCGACCCCCGTGGCCCTGGCAGGGCTCTCGCGGCTGCCCGTGCGCGGGCGCCCCGGCTCGCGCAAACTCTGCGTCGAGATGCGCAGGTCGGGGCGGCGCGGCACCCGGCTGCTCTGCCTCGGCGGGCCCCGCGCCCATCGCCGCGCCGGCCTCGAGCTGCGCAACGGCGCCGGCAAGACCGTCGCGAAGCGCACCGTGGCCGCCCGCCTGAAGCGTCCGCGCGCCGGCGAGCTGACCCTGGCGATCGACCCGGCGGCGGCGGGCCTGGCGCCGCACCGCTACCGCTGGCGGGTGCTGGAGAACCGCCGCGGCTGCGACGCGGGCGGCTGCGAAGAGGCGCTGCCCGGCCGCGGCACGCGGGCCTTCCGACTGCGGCCGGTGCGCGCGGTCGGCTGCACCGGCGGCAGCGCCGGCGAGGTGCGCAACGGCCCCCGCGACCGCGACGTCGTCGCGCTCAGCTTCGACGACGGCCCCGGCGTCTACACCGAGGCCTTCCTCGACGTGCTGCGCGACAAGCACGTGCACGCGACCTTCTTCGAGATCGGCCAGGAGGTGGCGGGCAGGGCCGCGACGATGCGCCGCACCCTGCGCGAAGGGCACGAGATCGGCAACCACACGACCCACCACGGCTCCTATCCGGGCTACTGGGACCTGGCGGCGACGAACGCCCTGATCCGCTCCGCGACGCACTTCCAGCCCTGCCTCTTCCGGCCGCCGGGCGGCGCCGTCAACTCAGCCGTCGTCGCCGCCGCGGGCGCCGCCGGGATGCGCACCGTGCTCTGGGACGTCGACCCGAGCGACTGGGCGAACCCCGGAGCCGGCGCCGTCTACAGCCGCGTCGTCGGCGCTACCCGGGCGGGCTCGATCGTGCTCATGCACGACGGCGGCGGCAACCGCAGCGGCACCCTGGCGGCGCTGCCGCGGATCGTCGACACGCTGCGCCGGCGCGGCTACCGCTTCGCGACGGTCAGCGAGCTGCTCGGCGGGCGCATGCTCTACCGCCCCTACGGGTGACGCCGTTCGACGGGTGAAGCGTTCGCTGTTTGTCTCGCCAGGCGAAACAAACAGCGAACGCAACCGAATCGGGATCTATTACGTAATGGAGGGACGATGAAGATCGCGATCGTCGGAACCGGGATAGCGGGGCTCGTCGCCGCCCACAGGCTGCACCGCGAGCACGAGATCGACGTCTACGAGGCCGGCCCCAGGCTGGGCGGCCACACGAACACGATCGCGGTCGAGGACGAGGACGGCGAGCACGCGATCGACACCGGCTTCATCGTCTTCAACGACCGCAACTACCCGCGCTTCGAAGCGCTGCTGGCAGAGCTCGGCGTCGCCACGCAGCCCTCGCAGATGAGCTTCTCGGTCTCTGACGGGCGCGGCGGGTTCGAGTACGCCGGCACGCCGCGCGGCCTCTTCGCCCGCCCCTCGCACCTGGTCAGCCCGAGCTTTCTCGGCATGCTGCGCGACTGGCGCCGCTTCAACCGCGAGGCCCCGGAGCTGATCGGCACCAACGGCAGCTCGCCGACGCTCGGCCGGTGGCTCGAGGAGCGCGGCTTCTCCGCGCACTTCGTCGAACGCCTGATCGTCCCGCAGGTCTCCGCCGTCTGGTCGGCCGACCCCGAGCAGATCTGGAACTTCCCGGCCGGCTTCATGGCCGAGTTCTTCGACAATCACGGCATGTACAGCCTGCGCAACCGGCCGCGCTGGCGCACGGTCGCGGGCGGCTCGCAGCACTACGTCGAGGCGATCTCCGCCCCCTGGCGCGACCGGGTGCGACTCGACGCCACGGTGCGCCGGCTCGAACGGCTCGGCGACCGGGTGCGGATCGAGGCCGACGGCTGCGAGAGCGAGGAGTTCGACCAGGTAGTGATCGCGACCCACTCCGACCAGGCGCTGGCGATGCTCGCCGACCCGAGCGAGGCCGAGCACGAGATCCTCGGCGCGATCCCCTACCAGCGCAACGAGGCCGTCCTGCACACCGACACGGCGCTGCTGCCGCGCCGGGGCAGCGCCTGGTCGAGCTGGAACTTCCACCTCGCCGAGCGGCAACGCGCCGAGCGCACGACGGTCACCTACTGGATGAACAACCTGCAGCGCCTGCGCACGCGGCGCCAGTACCTGGTCACGCTCAACCGCAGCGAGCGGATCGACCCGGAGAAGACGATCCGGCGGATCGCCTACGAGCACCCGGTCTACACCCCCGAGGGCGTCCGCGCCCAGGCCCAGCACGCCGAGATCAGCGGCGTGCGGCGGACCCACTACTGCGGCGCCTACTGGGGCTGGGGCTTCCACGAGGACGGCGTGGTCAGCGCCGAGCGCGTCTGCGACGGCCTCGTCGGCGCCCGGCTGGAGGAGGCGCTCGCGGCGTGACCGCCTCGGCCGTCTACGAGGGCTGGATCCGCCACCGGCGCTTCGAGCCGGTCGAGCACAGCTTCCGCTACCGGCTCTTCATGGCCTACCTCGACCTCGACGAGCTGCCCGGGGTGCTCGACCCCTACCCGCTCTGGTCGGCCCGCCGGGCCGCGCCGGCGCGCTTCCGCCGCGCCGACTTCATGGGCCCGCCGGAGCGGCCGCTGGCCGAGTGCGCGCGCGACGCGGTCGAGCGCCACGGCGGCGCCCGCCCTCAGGGGCCGGTGCGCCTGCTCGCCAACCTGCGCTACCTCGGCCACGCCTTCAACCCGGTCTGCTTCTACTACTGCTTCGACCGGGCCGGGGAGCGGGTCGAGGCGATCGTCGCCGACGTCAACAACATCCCCTGGGGGGAGAGCCACCCCTACGTGCTGCTCCGCGACCCCGCCGACGCCGGGCGGGCGACGAGCGGCGAAGTCGAGAAGGCGCTGCACGTCTCGCCGCTGATGGCGATGGAGCAGACCTACGCGCTGCGCGCGAGCGAGCCCGGCGACGGGCTCGGCGTCCATATCGAGTCGCGCCCGCGCGGCGAGCAGGGCAGGAGCTTCGACGCGACGCTGACCATGCGTCGCCGCGAGCTGAGCGGCGCCGTGCTGACCCGGATGCTGGTCCGCTACCCGGCTATGTCGCTGCAGGTCGTCGCCAAGATCTACGTCCAGGCGCTGCGCCTGAAGCTGAAGGGCGCCCGCTACGTCCCCCACCCCGATCGGAGGCGTCCGCGAGGATTCCTCTCGCCATGAGAAACCGGATCGCGCGCCGCCTCGTCCTGCTGCTGCTCGCCCGCCTGCGCGCCGGCCGGCTCGAGATCGTCGAGAAGGGGCGCCGGCACAGCTTCGGCCCGGCCGGTGCGGAGCTGCTCGCATCGGTGACGATCCGCGACCCGGCCGCCTGGCGCGCGCCGCTGCGCGGCGGCCTCGGCCTCGGCGAGGCCTACCTCGAAGGGCACTGGGACTGCGACGACCTGCTCGCCCTGCTGCGCATCGCCGCCCGCGAGCTCGCCCGGCCGAGCCGTGCCCGCCGCGGGGTCGCCGCCCTGCGCGGCCTCACCCACCGCATCCGCCGGCTCGTCCCCGAGAACAGCCGGCGCGGCGCCCGCGAGAACATCTCCGCCCACTACGACCTCGGCAACGAGCTCTTCGCCGCCTTTCTCGACGAGCGGATGATCTACTCCTGCGCGCTGTTCGACGACGACGGCGCCGGCCTGGAGCAGGCGCAGCTGGCCAAGCTCGAGCGGATCTGCGACCGGCTCGAGCTCGGCCCCGACGACCACCTGCTCGAGATCGGCAGCGGCTGGGGTGGGCTGGCGATCCACGCCGCGCGCGAGCGCGGCTGCCGGGTGACGACGACGACGATCTCGCGCGAGCAGCAGCGGCTGGCGCAGCAGCGCGTGCGCGAGGCCGGGCTCGAGGACCGCGTCACCGTGCTGCTCGAGGACTACCGCGACCTGCGCGGCAGCTACGACAAGCTGGTCTCGATCGAGATGATCGAGGCGGTCGGGTGGCAGCACTTCGACGAGTTCTTCGCCCGCTGCGACGCGCTGCTCGCGCCGGGCGGGCTGATGTTCCTGCAGGCGATCGCGATCGACGACGGCCACTACGAGGCCGAGAAGGCGAGCCGCAGCTTCGCCAACACGCATGTCTTCCCGGGCGGCTGCCTGCCCTCCCCCGGCGTCATCGCCTCCTGCCTGGCGCGGGTGACGAGCATGCGCGAGACCTGGTCGGCCGACATCACGGCGAGCTACCCGCCGACCCTGGCCGCCTGGCGGCGGCGCTTCCTCGCCGCCTGGGAGCAGCTGCGCGAGCGCGGCTACGACGAGCGCTTCCGCCGCCTCTGGGTCTTCTACCTGACCCTCTCGGAGGCCGGCTTCCTCGAGCGCCGCATCTTCGACCTGCAGGCGCTCTTCGCAAAACCGCGATACTCCGCGCCAGCGTGATCGTCGAGCGGACCGAGAACCCGATCTGGCTGTCGAACGCCTACCTCGTCGCCGGCGAGACGAGCGGGCGCGGCGTGCTGATCGACGGCAACGACGAGCTCGACCCGCTGCTCGAGCGGGCCGAGCGCGACGGGATCGAGATCACCCACGTGCTCGTCACCCACCCCCACCCCGACCACGTCGCCGGACTCGCCGAGGCGCGCGAGCGGCTCGGCAACCCGCCGCTGGTCGCGCACGCCGATGCCGCGGCCGAGCTCGACCAGGAGGTCGCGGTGACGCTCGCCGACGGCGAGAAGCTCGACGCCGGCGGGCTCGAGGTCGAGGCGATCCTCACCCCCGGCCACGCCGCCGGCCACCTCGCCTTCCTCGTCGACGGCTCGGACCTGTTCACCGCCGACGTGCTCTTCAAGGGCACGGTCGGGGGGACGATGGCGCCGGGCGCGAGCGGCTTCGCCGACCTGCGGGACTCGGTGATGCGGCTGATCGAGCTGCCGCCGGAGACCCGCGTCCACCCCGGCCACCGCGAGCCGACGACGATCGGCGCCGAGCGCGAGTCGAACCCCTTCGTGCGGATCTGGCGCGGGCTGGAGCAGACCGGCGACGAGCAGGTGACGGTCTGGAACCGCCCGGCGACGCTGAAGCTCTGGGCGCCCGACTACGACGGCGGCAACAAGGCCTGGATCGTCTTCGCCGACGACGGCCTCGAGGCGATCGTCGGCGGCTCGCAGGTCGTGCGCGGCTGAGCGGCGCCCGCGCGCAACATCGCGGCCAACGGACGGATATGCGATAGGAGTGTGGACGTTTTGCGTTGAGACTGCTACGCGATGCAATTGGCCCTGGCGCTGACGGCGACCGAAGTCCAAAACTTCTTCTTCGACTGGTACCCGATCTTCGGGGTCGTCTTCATGTTCGGCCTGCTGATCGTCTTCGTCACGCTGCTGCGCGGGACGATGGGCTCGACCAGGCCGGAGACGGTCAAGGCGAGCAAGACCAGGCCCGTGCTCTGGGAGGAGGTGCAGGGCGTCGACGC
>Ga0210101_1000234_pt1 | contig 20344 bp, 19 predicted proteins | sample Muzzi_PWC_D1_FD_185534 | JGI IMG/M metagenome (GOLD analysis project Ga0210101, IMG submission 185534) | Wetland microbial communities from San Francisco Bay, California, USA, that impact long-term carbon sequestration - Muzzi_PWC_D1 (SPAdes) | ecosystem: Environmental > Aquatic > Marine >... | reverse complement strand
CCACCACATCGTGCACTGGGCGCGGGGCGGGGAGACCAAGCTCGACAACCTGGTCTTGCTCTGTTCGCGCCACCACCGGCTCGTGCACGAGGGTGGGTTCGGCGTCTGCCGTGCGCAAGGCGGCGAGCTGGTCTTCCGTGATGCCATTGGGGCGGGGCGAGCGCTATGACCGGGAGCTGGCGGTGTGGGGGGTTGCTGGCGAGGGCGGGGCCCTAAATTCGCCCTAAAAGCACGAGGGGTCGCGATCGGACCGGGCTAAGATCGTTCAAATGCTCGCAGTGGAGACCGATCCCGCCGGGGGGCGTGTGCTCGTCGTCGAGGACGACGAGGACATCGCCGACGTGCTGCGGCGGTCGCTGCGCAACGAGGGCTACGAAGTGCGCACCTCGGGCGACGGGATCGAGGCGCTCGACGTCGCGGCCGGGTTCGTCCCCGATTTGGTCGTGCTCGATCTCGGGCTGCCGCGCCTGGACGGGGTCGAGGTCTGCCGGCGACTGCGCGCCGACAGCGACGTGCCGATCCTGATGCTGACCGCCAGGACCGAGACCGAGGATCGGGTCGGCGGGCTCGACAGCGGCGCCGACGACTACCTGGTGAAGCCGTTCGAGCGCAACGAGCTGCTGGCCCGGATCAGGGCGCTGCTGCGCCGCCGGCCGCCGCGCGGCTCCGCCTCGCTCGAGGTCGGCGACCTGACCCTCAACCCGGACACGCGCGAGGTGAAGCGCGGCGAGCGCGAGGTCGAGCTGACCAACCGCGAGTTCGAGCTGCTCGAGTACCTGATGCGCAACGAGCGCCTCGTCGTCTCGCGCGAGCGCCTCCTCGACGAGGTCTGGGGCTACGACCCGATGGCGGCGACCAACACGATCGACGTCTTCATCTCGAACCTGCGCCGCAAGCTGGAGGAAGGCGGCGAGGGCCGCGTCCTGCACACCAAACGCGGCGCCGGCTACGTGCTGAAGGACTAGCGGTGCTCCGTCCCGGCAACTGGCCGGTGCGTTGGCGTCTCGCCGCGGTCTCCGCCGGGCTGACCCTGGCGATCCTGGTGCTGTTCGGCGCGATCATCGGCAACCTCGCCTCGCATCGGGTCCGCGACGACTTCAACCGCGAGGTGAACACCGCCGTCTCGACCCTCGCCTCGCGGGTGCAGATAGTCGACACGATCACCAACACGTTGATCGTCCGCGAGCCCGACCTGCGCGACTTCGTCAGCCCCAACGACGCCTCGGCGCGGATCTACGACGCTCGCGGCCGCCAGCTCGACGCGAGCCCCAACGCAGCCGAACTCGGCCCCCCCGCCCCCGGCATCCAAAACGTCGGCCAGATGCGCGTCGTCACCGTCACCCTGCGCAGCCGCCAGAGCGGCCGGGTCGCCGGCTACGTCCAGTACGGCCGCGACCAGGGCCACGTCGACTCGACCATCGACCGCCTCTGGCTGTTCATCGCCGCCGGAGTGCTCGGCGCGACCCTGCTCGCTAGCCTGGCCGGCCTGGCAATCGCCCGGCGCGCGATGCGGCCGATCTCCTCGCTGACCGCGACGGCCCGCAAGATCGCCGACACCGGCGACCCCTCCCGCCACATGCCCGAGCCGAAGGTCGAGGACGAGGTCGGGGAGCTGGCCAGGACGCTGGAGCAGATGCTTCGCTCGCTCGACGCGGCGCGGGCCGAGCGCGAAGCGGCGATGGACAAACAGCGCGAGTTCGTCGCCGACGCCTCGCATGAGCTGCGCACCCCGCTGACCAGCATCCTCGCCAACCTGGAGCTGCTGCAGGCCTCGCTCGGGGGCCCGGCCGGGGACGAGGAGCACGCGATGGTCGACTCGGCTCTGCGCTCGTCGGGCCGCATGAGCCGGCTGGTCGCCGACCTGCTGCTGCTTGCCCGCGCCGACGCCGGCCGGCTCGCCGCGCGCACCCGCTGCGACCTCGCCGAGGTGGCCGGCAACGCGGCCGCCGAGGTCGCGCCGACCGTCGGCGAGCGCGAGCTGCGGATCGACAACGAGCGGCCGCTGCCGGTCGAGGGCAACCCGGACGAGCTGCACCGCATGGTGCTCAACCTGCTCGACAACGCGGCCCGCCACACGCCGCCCGGCTCGACGATCGAGCTGCGCCTGCGCGGCGCCGGGGGCGGTGCGGTGATCGAGGTGTCCGACGACGGCCCCGGCATCCCGGCCGAGCTGCGCGACCACATCTTCGAGCGCTTCGCGCGCGGCGGGGGGCCGGCCGACACAGCCGCGAAAGGAGGCAGCGGCCTCGGCCTGGCGATCGTCCGCGCGGTGGCCGCCTCGCACGGCGGCAGCGTGGAGGCAGGAGAGTCGCAGGGCGGCGGCGCACTGTTCCGCATCCACCTTCCCCTCGCCAAATCTGAGAAAGGAATTACCCCTGCTTTAGACCGGATTTAGCGCCCGAACCTAGGTTCTCCGCGGACGAGACACAAGGGCCCGCCGGTTCTCCCCAACGCAGCCGGCGGGCCTTTTTTCTGCCTAGACCTCGACCACGACGGGGAGGATCATCGGCCGCCGTCGCAGCTTCTCGTAGACCAGCCTGGCGATCGCGTCGTGGAGGTCTTCCTGAATCAGGTGCAGCTCGCGGGTTCCAGCCCCCGCAGCGTCCTCGAGCGAGTCCTCGACCACGTCCTTCAGCTCCTCGACCAGGGCGTCGGCCTCCTCGACGAAGGCGACGCCGCGGAAGATCACTTCCGGGTCGGCGACGACGCTGCCGTCGTCCGAGGCGATCGTCGCGACGACGATGAAGATCCCGTCCGCGGAGATCTCGCGCCGGTCGCGCAGGGCGACGTCGTCGGGCTCGCCGACGTTGACGCCGTCGACGAACATGACGCCGCTGTGCAGCTCCTTGCCGAAGCGGGCGCCGTTCCCGTCGACCTCGAGCGGCAGCCCGTTGTGGCCCTGGAAGATGTCCTCGCCGGCGACGCCGACCGATTCGGCCAGCCCGGCGTGCAGCCGCAGTCGCTGGAAGTCGCCGTGGACCGGCATCACGTAGCGCGGTTTGGTCAGGTTGAGCATCAGCTTCAGCTCCTCCTGCCAACCGTGGCCGGAAGCGTGGATCGGCGCGTCCTTGGCGGTCACGACCGAGGCGCCGATCTCGTAGATCCGGTCGATCGTCTCGTTAACCGCGCGCTCGTTTCCGGGCACCGGGGTCGCCGAGAAGACGACCGTGTCGCCCGAGTGCAGCTCGACGTCGCGGTGGTCGTTGTTCGCCATCCGCCGCAGCGCCGAGAGCGGCTCGCCCTGGCTTCCGGTCGAGATCACGACCACCTTCTCGTCGGGGAAGTCCTCGATCTCGCGCGGCTGTATGAACAGCCCCGACGGCGCCTCCGCGATGCCGAGGCTGGAGGCGATGTTGAAGTTCTTGCGCATCGAGCGCCCGACCAGCGCGACGCGGCGGTCGAGCTTCGCCGCGGCGTCGATCACCTGCTGGACCCGGTGGATGTTGGAGGCGAAGGAGGTGACGACGATCCGCCCCTCGCAAGCCGCGAAGGTCTCCAGCAGGGCCGGGCCGACGCTCGACTCCGACGGGGCGATCCCCGGGCGGTCGGCGTTGGTCGAGTCGCCGCAGAGCAGCAGCAGCCCGTCGCGGCCCAGCTCGGCAAGCCGGGAGATGTCGGCGGGGCGGCCGTCGACGGGGGTCTGGTCGAACTTGTAGTCGCCGGTCATAAGCACCCGCCCCAGCTCGGTGCCGACGAGGACGCCGCGCGCGTCGGGGATCGAGTGCGAGAGGTGGATCAGCTCCAGCTCGAAGGGGCCGGCCTGGACCGTCTCGCCGGCCGGCAGATCCTGCAGCGGCGCATCGCCCAGCTTGTGCTCGTCGAGCTTCGAGCGGACCATGCCCACCGTCAGCAGGCCGCCGTAGACGACCGGCGGCATGCCGATTTCACGCAGCACGTAGGGCAGCGCCCCGACGTGGTCCTCGTGCCCGTGGGTGAGGACGATCGCCTCGATGTCCGCGGCGCGGTCGCGCAGGTAGGAAAAGTCCGGCAGGACGAGGTCGATCCCCAGCATCTCCGCGGTCGGGAACATCAGCCCGGTGTCGACGACGACGATCCGGCCGTCGTACTCGATCACCGTCATGTTCTTCCCGATCTCGCCCAGCCCGCCGAGCGGCAGCACTCGCAGCTTCCCCGCCATCGTTCTACAGCCCGGCGCTTTCCAGCGCCTCTTGCACGACCGCCCGCTGGCCCTCGTCGGCCGGGACCAGCGGCAGGCGCAGGCCCCCGTCGGGGATCAGCCCGCGCATCTCCAGAGCCGCCTTCAGCGGGATCGGGTTGGTGGTGACGCCGAGCGCCTCGTACAGCGGCCGCAGGCCGGCGTCGATCTCCCGCGCCCGCTCGAAATCGCCACCCTGGACGGCGTCCCAGATCTCCCGCATCCGCTCGCCCGCCAGGTGCGAGGCGACCAGGATGCCGCCCGCCCCGCCAAGCTCGAGGGTCGGCAGGAAGGCGTCGTCGTTGCCGGCCAGCAGGTCCATCCCCTCGATTGGACCGAGGTCGTCGTTGTTCGCCTGCTTGACCGCGACCACGCCGTCGATCTCGGCCAGCTCGGCGAGCTGCTCGGGCGACACGTTGACCACCACCCGCGAGGGGATGTTGTAGGCAATCAGGCGGATCTCGGGGACGGCGGAGGCGATCGCCTCGAAGTGGGCGCGGACCCCGGCGAAGTTCGGCTTGTTGTAGTAGGGGGTGACGATCAGCGCCGCCTCGGCGCCGGCCTCCGCCGCGGCCCTCGTCAGGTCGATCGAGTGGCGGGTGTCGTTGGTACCGGTGCCGCAGATCACGGTCGCCGCGTCGCCGACCTCAGCGACGATCGCCCGCAGCAGCGAGATGTGCTCGCCGTCGTCGAGCGTCGCCGCCTCGCCGGTCGATCCGGCGACCACCACGCCGTGCGAACCGTGCTCGACCAAATGGGCGGCGAGCGCCCGCGCCGCTGCCTCGTCGACCGCGCCCGCCGCGTCGAAGGGCGTCGCCATCGCGGTGAGCACGCCGCCGATCATGCGACGGCAAAAAGCGGTGGCGTGCGATCGGCCCAGGGAACGGCCTGCTCGAGCTGCGCGGCGACCCGCAGGAGCAGATCCTCGCGGCCCAGCGGCGCGACCAGCTGGACGCCGATCGGCAGCCCGTCGTCGCTCCAGTGCAGGGGCAGCGAGATGGCCGGCTGGCCGGTGGCGTTGAGGACGGCGGTGAAACAGCCGTCGATGAAGGCCCGCCCGAAGATGGCCATCGGCTCGGGCCCGGAGTCGTCGAAGCTGCCGAGCGGCGGCGGCGGCTCGCCCAGCGTCGGGCTGAGCAGCAGGTCGAAGCCGGACTCGTGGATGCCGGCGAACATCCGCGTCATCACCTGGTGCTGGCCGACCGCGGTCAGGTACTCGCCGGCGCTGTGGCGCCGGCCGACCTCGGCGAGCGCCCAGGTGAGCGGTTCGACGTCGTCGGCGCCGATCACGGTGCCGGTCGCCATCCCCAGCTGGTCGAGCACCGCCGCCTGGCCGGCTGCCCAGCGGACCAGGAACGGCTGCACGAGGTCGACGCTGCGGAGCGTCGCCAGGTCCGGCTCCTCGACGGCGTGACCGAGCCCTTCCAGCGCCTTCGCCGCCCCCCGCGCCGCGGCGAGCGGCTCGGGGTCGACGTCCTGCTCGATCGTCGTCTCCGTCCACAGCGCGATCCGCAGCTTGCCGGGATCGGCGCCGACCTCCTCGGTGTAGGGGCGCACCGGCGGCGGCGCCACGTACGGGTCGCCGGGGGCCGGGCCGTGCACCGCCTCGAGCAGCGCCGCGGTGTCGCGGACCGAGCGCGAGACGCACAGCTCGCAGGTCAGGCCGGACATGATGTCGCCGATCAGCGGCCCCTCGGTGATCCGCTGGCGGCTCGGCTTGAGGCCGACCAGGCCGCAGTTGGCGGCCGGGATGCGGATCGAGCCGCCGCCGTCGTTGGCGTGCGCGAAGGGAACCATGCCGGCCGCGACCGCGGCGGCGGAGCCGCCGCTCGAGCCGCCGCTCGAGCGGCCGAGGTCCCAGGGGTTGCGGGTCGGGCCGTAGGCGCGCGGCTCGGTGGTCGGCAGGATGCCCAGCTCGGGCGTGTTGGTCTTGCCGATCGTCACCAGGCCGGCGGCGCGGAAGCGCTGCGCCAGGTAGGTGTCCATCGGGGCGCGGAAGTCGCGATCCTTCAGGTACTGCATGCCCATGTGCAGCGGCTGGCCGGCGAAGGCCGCGCCGAGGTCCTTGAGCAGGAAGGGCACGCCCCTGAAGGGGCCGTCGGGAAGCTCGCCGTTCGCCACCGCGAGGCCCTCCTCGAAGAGCGGGTGGATCACCGCGCCCAGCTCCCCGTTGGTCGCCTCGACCCGCGCGATCGCCGCTTCGACCAGGTCCGCCGGGCTCGCCTCGCCGCTGCGGACCAGCTCCGCCTGCGCGGTCGCATCGAGACGTGCCAGCTCCTCTGCCATGCCGTGAACCTACAGCAGCTTCTCGAGGCCGACCGTGCAGCTGTCGGGGAGATCGCCGACCCGGCGGACCGCGAGCAGCACGCCGGGCATGAAGGAGCTGCGGTCGATCGAGTCGTGGCGCAGCGTCAGAGTCTGCCCCTCGCCGCCGAACACGACCTCCTGGTGGGCGACCAGGCCGGGCAGCCGCAGCGAGTGGATCGGCTCGTGGACGTTGCCGCCGGCGGCGCGGATCAGCTCCGCCGTCCGCTTCGCGGTGCCCGACGGGGCGTCGAGCTTGCGGTCGTGGTGCAGCTCGACGATCTCGCACTCCGGCATCTGCCGGGCGATCGACTGCGCCGCCTCCATCAACAGCACCGCGCCGATCGCGAAGTTGGGGGCGACGAAGCAGTTGGCCTCGCTCCGCTCGGCGAACTCCCGCAGCGCGTCGAGGTCGAAGCCGGTCGTGCCGATCACCGCGTGCACCCCGGCCTCCAGGCAGGCGCGGGCGTTGGCCAAAGCCGTGTCCGGAGTGGTGAAGTCGACGGCGACGTCGGCCCCGGAAAGCCCCTCGGCCAGCTCCACGCCCAGCGCCGGGTCGGCCTTCGCGACCAGCTCCATGTCCTCGGCCGCCTCGACCGCCTCGCAGACCGTCCCCCCCATCCTGCCCGCTGCGCCTGAGACGACGACCTTGATCACGCCGGGACCGCCTTGCGGAAGAGATCCTCCTCGCGGCCGACGCCGGCGGCCGAGAGCCGCTCGGCCCCGTACAGCTCGCCGGCCAGCTCGGCAAGCTCGTCGACCGTCACCGCGTCGATCTTGGCCAGCATCTGGTCGAGGCTTTCGGTCGGCAGGCCGAACAGCGTGGCGCGCGAGATCCGCATCATCCGCGCCGCGGTCGACTCCGAGGAGAGCACCAGGCGACCCTTGACGTTCTCCTTGGCGCGGGCCAGCTCCTCCTCGGTGGCCGGCTCGGAGCGCAGCCGCTCCAGCTCGGCGCCGATCACCGCGCAGGCCTCCTCGACGTTGTCCTCGCGGGTGCCGACGTAGGTGGCGACCAGGCCGGAATCGGTGTACTGCTCGTTGTAGGAGCCCACCGAGTAGGCGAGGCCGCGCTTCTCGCGCACCTCGCGGAACAGCCGCGAGGAGGTCGAGCCGCCGAACACCGAGTCGAGCACGGCGAGCGCGTAGCGGCGCTCGTCGTCGCGGACGATCCCCGGCGCGCCGAAGCAGATGTGGTACTGCTCGGTGTCCTTCGGGTAGAAGCGCAGCCGCGTGGCGTCCTCCGGGGGGCCGCCCGCCGCCGCGCCGTCCTCGCCCGCCTGCGGCGCGACCAGCCGCTCGGCCAGGGCGACGATCGCCTCGTGGTCGAGGTGTCCGGCGGCGCCGACGACGACGTGCGGTGCGGTGTAGCGCCGCCGGTGGTAGGCGTCGATCTCCGGCACCGGGATCGAGGCGATCACCTCCGCCTCGCCGAGCACCCGGCGTCCCAGGGGATGATCGCCGAAGACGGCGCCGGCGAGGATGTCGTGGACGCGGTCCTGCGGCTCGTCCTCGTACATCGCGATCTCCTCCAGCACCACCTCGCGCTCGGAGTCGATTTCCGGGTAGGTCGGGTCGAGCAGCATCTCGGCCAGCAGGTCGAAGACCTCCCCGAGGTGCTCGTCGAGGAAGCGCGCGTGCAGGTGGGTGGTCTCCTTGCCGGTGGCCGCGTTGACCGAGGCGCCGAGCCCGTCGAGCCGCTCGGAGATCTCGATCGCCGAGAAGCGCGCGGTGCCCTTGAACAGCAGGTGCTCGAGGAAGTGCGAGACGCCGGCCTGGGCCGGCGTCTCGTCGCGCGAGCCGGTGCGCACCCACAACCCGAGCGCCACGGAGCGGACCGAGGGGACCTCTTCGGTCACCACCCGGACGCCCGAATCGAGGGTCGTCAATTCAGCTCCGCTCATTCGGGGCCTGGCCCGGTGGGGGCCCTAGCGACGCCGCTCGCGCTCGCGCCTGCGGCCGCCGCGCCGATCGCCGCGGTCGCCGCCGTTGCGGCGCGGCCCGCCGCCGTCGCTGCCCGAGCCGACCGCGGCCAGCTCGTCGGCCGACTTGCCGGCCACCGACGGGTCGTCGGAGAGGCGCAGGCCGATCCGCCCGCGCTCCCGGTCGACCTCGACCACGGTGACGTCGATCTGGTCACCGGCGCTGAGCACGTCGTCGACCGAGTCGACCCGCTCGCCCGGCTTCACGTTGGAGATGTGGAGCAGGCCGTCGGTGCCCTTGACCAGCTCGACGAAAGCGCCGAAGGTGGTCGTCTTGACGACCTTGGCCGCGTCGTAGCGATCGCCGACCTCGGCCTCCTTGGTCATCGACTGGACCCTTCCGACCGCCGCTTCGACCAGGTCGCCGGTCGGCGCGTAGATCCGCACCGTGCCGTCGTCTTCGACGTCGATCTCCGCTTCGAACTCCTCGCAGAGGGCACGGATCGTTTCGCCGCCTTTGCCGATCACCGCGCCGATCTTCTCCGGGTCGATCTTGATCGCTTCGATTCGCGGCGCGTGCTGGGAGAGCATCTCCCGCGGCCCCTCGATCGCCTCGGCCATCTTGCCGAGGATGAACTGCCGGCCCTCGTTGGCCTGGGCGAGCGCGTCGCGCAGGATGTCGAGGGTGACGCCGGTGATCTTGATGTCCATCTGCAGGGCGGTGATCCCGTCCGCGGTGCCAGCGACCTTGAAGTCCATGTCACCGAGGTGGTCCTCGACGCCGGCGATGTCGGTGAGGACGACGTAGTCCTCGCCCTCCTTGATCAGGCCCATCGCGACGCCGGCCACCGGCGCCGCGACCGGCACCCCGGCCGCCTGCAGCGCCATCGAGGACGCGCAGACCGAGCCCATCGAGGAGGAGCCGTTCGACTCCAGCGTCTCGGAGACGACCCGGAGCACGTAGGGGAAGTCCTCTTCCCCCGGGATCGACGGCGCCAGCGCCCGCTCGGCGAGCGCCCCATGGCCGATGTCGCGCCGCTTCGGACCGCGCATGAAGCCCGCCTCGCCGACCGAGAAGGGCGGGAAGTTGTAGTGGTGCCAGAAGCGCTTGGTCGTCTGCAGGCCGAGCGTGTCGAGGCGCATGTCCATCCGCGTCGTGCCGAGCGCCACGTTGGAGAGGATCTGCGTCTCGCCGCGGGTGAAGAGGGCCGAGCCGTGCACGCGGGGGGAGACGTCGACCTCGCACTCGATCGGCCGGATCTCGTCCTTGGCGCGCCCGTCGGGCCGCTTCTTGTCGACCGCGATCCGCTTGCGGATGATTTCCTTCTCGAGCTTCGAGAAGGCGGCGGCAACCGCGGCCCGGCGCTCCGGGTCGGCCTCGTCGTCCGCGCCGGCGGCTGCGTAGCGCTCCAGCACCGCCTCCTTGGTCGCCTGGCTGGCGTCCTGGCGCTCCAGCTTGCCCTCGATCGAGGTCGCCGCGTCGATCTCGGAGCCGTGCGAGGAGCGGATCTCCTCGACCAGGTCCTCGTCGACCTCGTCTGCCTCGACCTCGAGCTTCTCCTTGCCGGCCTTCTCGGCCAGCTCCCCCATCGCCGCGCAGAGGGTCTTGATCTCGCTGTGGGCGATGTCGAGGGCGTCGAGGATCTCCGCCTCGCCGACGCCGTCGGCGCCCGCCTCGACCATCAGGATCGCCTCCTCGGTGCCGGCGACGATCAGGTCGAGCTCCAGCTCCTCGAGCCTCTCCTCGGGGGGGTTGACCACGAAGTCGCCCTCCAGTTTGCCGATCCGCACCGCGCCGACGTGGGCGGCGACCGGGATCGGGGAGACCGCCAGCGCCGCGGAGGCGCCGTTCATCGCGAGGATGTCGTAGGGGTGGACGTGGTCCACCGAGAGCGGCGTGGCGACCAGCTGGGTCTCGTGGTGCCAGCCCTTCGGGAAGAGGGGGCGGATCGGACGGTCGATCATCCGCGCGGTCAGCGTCGCCTTCTCGCCGGAGCGACCCTCGCGACGGAAGAACGAGCCGGGGATTTTGCCCGCGGCGTACATCCGCTCCTCGACGTCGACGGTCAACGGCAGGAAGTCCACATCGCGCAGGTTGCCCATCGTCGCCGTGCAGAGGACCATCGTGTCGCCGGACTGCACGACCACGGCGCCGCTCGCCTGCCTGGCCAGCTTGCCCGTCTCGAATGAGATCTGGTCCTCGCCGACCTCCGCCGAAACGCGGCTCACATCGAACATGCTCATTTAGTTGTCCTACCTCCGGCCGCCCGGATGGCGGCCATTTGCGTTCAGAACTCTCGTTCTCTGTCTCCGGGGAGACTACAGATCGTCGAGTCCGACCTCCCGCCCGTCGCGGAAGATCGCCAGCGTGTCCGCGACCCCGGCGGCAAGGCCCGACTCGGTGTCGCGACGCACCCTGGCGATCGTGCGCTCGGAGCGCCGGTCGGCCTCAAAGCGCTTCAGGTCGAGGCCGAGCCGCCCCACCCGCTCCCAGAGGTGGGGGTCGTCGACCCGCGCCTGGTCGGAGAGCAGCGAGTCGAGCATCTCGAAGAAGGCGCCCTGGGCGCCGGCCGCCTCGGCCGCCGCGTGCAGGGCGGGCGAGCGCGGGTGCTTGGCGACGACCGGGAAGTGGCGGAAGACCAGCCGACCTTCGAGCGAGGCGATCCGCGGCCAGGAGGCGGCGCAGTGGGGGCAGCAGAGGTCGGCGTAGACGATCGTCTCCACCCCCTCGCCGCGGGCGTGGTCCTCGGGCCCAACCGGGGCGACCATGTCGCCTACCGGCGCAGGCCCAGCTCCGCGACCAGGGCGCGGTAGCGCTCCAGGTCGGTGCGCTCCAGGTAGCGCAGCATGCGGCGGCGCTTGCCGACCAGCATCAACAGGCCGCGACGCGAATGGTGGTCTTTGGAGTGCGAGCGCAGGTGCTCGGTCAGCTCGTTGATCCGCTCGGTGAGCAAGGCGACCTGGACCTCGGCCGAGCCGGTGTCGCCGTCGGCGCGACCGTACTGGCCGATCAGCTCGCTCTTGCGCTCCTTGGTGAGGCTCATGCGCGGGTGAAGCTAGCACAGACCCGCTTGGCGTCCTCGACGTCGATCCGCATCTGGGCGATCAGCTCCTCGACCCCCCCGAAGCGGCGCTCGCCGCGCAGCCGCTCGACGAAGGCGACCCGCAGCGTGCTGCCGTAGAGGTCCTCCTCGCGGTCGATCAGGTAGGTCTCGATCAGCACCCCGCGGCCGCTGTCGAAGGTGGGCCGGATGCCGACGTTGACCGCCGCCGGAACGCCGTTGGCGAAGGCGGCGTAGACGCCGTGGCCGGGGATCGCGAGGCGGTCGTCGGGGACGATGTTGGCGGTCGGGAAGCCGAGCTCGCGGCCGCGCTGGTCGCCCTCGACGACCCTCCCCTCGACCATGAACGGCGCGCCGAGGCAGTGGCGGGCGCCCTCCATGTCGCCGGCCGCGACCTGCGCCCGGATCCGGGTCGAGGAGACCGTCTCGCCGTCCACCTCGACCAGCGGCACCACCCGCGTCTCGAACTCGTCCCGCGTCGCGAGCATCTCCGGATCGCCCTTCGCCTTGGCGCCGAAGCGGAAGTTCTCGCCCACCGAGACCCGCTCGGCGGTCAGCCGCTCGATCAACACGCCTTCGACGAACTGCTCGGCGGAGAGGGTCGCGAGCTCGCGGTCGAAGGGGATGACCACCAGCTCGCGCACCCCGAGCCCCTCGATCACGTCGCGCTTCACCTCGAACGGCATGATCAGCTTCGGCAGCGCCGCCGGGTGGAGGATCTCGAGCGGGTGGGGGTCGAAGGTGAGCACCGTGTCGGCGTCGTCGATCACCGCCTGGTGGCCGAGGTGGACGCCGTCGAAGGTGCCGATCGCGACGTGGCGCCGGCGCGGCTCGGCGTCGGGCAGCGAGGTGACCGCGATCCTCGCCACTAGCGAAGCGCCTCCGCGGCGGCCGGCACGAGCTCGGCGACGCGCTCGAGCGGGATCTCCTCGCCGGCGTCCTCGACCCGGAAGGGGCCGATCGCGATGCGCCGCAGCTCCGCGCAGTAGGCGTCGCCGAGCGTCTCGACCAGGGTGCGGACGTAGGTGCCGGCCGAGCACTCGATCTCGTAGCGCGCCGTCTCGGCGTCGCTGCCGAGCAGCTCGGCGCGGTGGACCTCGACGTCGCGCTGCGGCGTGGTCACGGTCTCGCCGCGGTGTGCCTTGCGGTAGAGCCGCTCGCCGCCGACCCGCGCCGCCGAGGTCATCGGCAGCTGCTGCCGCACCGTGCCGGTCGGCAGCTCGAGCGAGCCGGGGAGCCGGCCGGTCTCGGTCAGCTCCCCCTCGGGGTCGCCGGTGCTGGAGCGCCAGCCGAGCCGGGCCGTGGCCAGGTAGGTCTTCGACAGGGCGGTGAGGAAGCGTTGCAGCCGCGTCGCCCGGCCGAGCAGGACGAGCAGCAGCCCGGTCGCGAAGGGGTCGAGGGTGCCGGCGTGCCCGGCCTTGACCTCGCGCTGGCGGCGAACCTGCGCCACCGCGGCGTGCGAGGTGATCCCGGCCGGCTTGTCGCAGAGCAGCACCGTCAAGAATCGAGTTGAGCCGACACCTCGTCGCAGAGCAGGGCGACCAGCTCGTCGATCTCGAGGTCGGTGGAGAAGCCGGCGGCGCGCTTGTGCCCCCCTCCCCCGTGCTGGCGGGCGATCGCCGAGACGTCGGTCTCGCCGCCGCTGGAGCGCAGGCTGACCTTGCGGGCGGCGTCGCCGCGATCGCCGAGGTCGCGGACCAGGGCGGCGACGCTGGCGCCCTCGACCGAGCGCAGGTGGTCGATGATCCCCTCGGTCATCTCCTCGCCGGCGCCGCTCGCCTCGTAGTCGGCGGCGGTGATGTAGGAGAGCACGAGGACCCCGCCGCAGCGCCGCTCGATGCCGTCGAGGGCGCTGGAGAGCAGCCGCAGCTTCTCGATCGGCACGTGCTCGTAGAGCCGGCGGTAGGTCTCGTCGATCTGCACGCCCGCTTCGATCAGCTCCGCGGCGATCCGGTGGGTGCGGGCGTTGCTGTTCTCGTACATGAACTTGCCGGTGTCGGTGACGATCCCGACGTAGAGGGCGGAGGCGATCTCCGGGGTGATCTCCACCCCGAGCAGGATCGCCAGCTCGTAGACGATCTCCGCGGTGCAGGAGGCGTCGACCTCCACCAGGTTCACGTCGCCGAACAGCGTGTTGTCGTGGTGATGGTCGATGTTGATCTTGAAGTGGCCGTCCGCGGCGAGGAAGTCGACCGGCATCCGGTCGATGTTGCCGCAATCGAGGAAGATCACGGCGCGGTCGGGCATGTCCGCCGGCGGCTCGTGGAAGACCTCCTCGAGTGGCAGGAACCGGTACTCGACCGGCAGCGGGAACTCCTTCGCCGAGAGGAACATCACCGAGTCCTTGCCGAGCTGGGTGAGCAGATGGTGCATGCCGAGCAGCGAGCCGAGGGCGTCGCCGTCGGGGCCCTCGTGGGCGGTGAGCAGGAAGCGGTCGCGCTGGCGGATCTCGGCTGCGACCCGCTCCAGCGCGGTGGCGCCGATGTCGGTGGTCTCGCTCAAGGCCCCTCTCCCTCCTCGAGCAGGCGGGAGATCCGCATCCCCTGCTCGACCGTGGGGTCGTAGTGGAAGCTCAGGGTCGGGGTGCGCTTCATCCGCGTCTCGGCCGCGATCTTCGACTGGATCACGCCGTGCGAGGAGCGCAGCCCGGCGAGCGCCTCCTCGCGCGCCGCCTCGTCGCCGAGCACGCTGACGTGCACCTTGGCGGCACGGAGGTCTGGGCTGGTCTCGACCGAGGTCACGGTGACGAAGCCGATCCGGGGGTCGCCCAGATCGGTGGTGATCGCTGCGCCGATCACCTCGCGAAGCACCTGGTTGATGCGGCGCATGCGAGGCGTGGCCATCCTACTCCAGCGTCTGCTCGACCTGCTTGGTCTCGAAGAACTCGAGCACGTCGCCGTCCTTGATGTCGGCGTAGCCCTCGAGCACGATGCCGCACTCCTGGCCCTGCTCGACCTCCTGCACGTCGTCTTTGAAGCGGCGCAGCGAGCCGACCCTGCCGTCCCAGATCACGGTGCCCTCGCGGACGAGGCGGACGCTCGCGTCGCGCCTGACCCGGCCCTCGTTGACTACGCAGCCGGCGATCCGCCCGACCCTTGAGGCTTTGAACGTCTGCTTGACCTCGGCCTCGCCGAGCGTCTCCTCGACCTCGACCGCCTCCAGCAGGCCTTCCATCGCGTTGCGCAGGTCTTCGGTGACTTTGTAGATCACCGAGTAGGTGCGGACGTCGACGCCCTCGCGCTCGCCGGCGCGGCGCGCGTCGGCCAGCGGCCTCACGTTGAAGCCGATCACGATCGCGTCGGAGGCCGAGGCGAGCATTACGTCGGACTCGTTGATGCCGCCGGTCTGGGAGTGGATGACGTTGATCCCGACCCGCTCCTGCGGCACCTTGGCGATCTCGTCCTGGAGGGCCTCCAGGGAGCCCGCGACGTCGGCCTTCAGCACGATGTTGAGCTCCTTGATCTCGCCTTCCTGGGCGCGTGAGAAGACCTCCTCGAGGCTGACCTTGCGCGCCTGGCGGCGGGCCAGGGCCTCGGTCTTGAGGCGGTTGGCGCGCTCCCCGGCGAGCTGGCGGGCGCGGCGGTCGTTCTCGACCACCCGCACGTGCTCGCCGGCCTCGCAGACGCCGTCGAAGCCCAGCACCTCGACCGGCATCCCCGGCCCGGCGCGCTCGACCCGCTCGCCGGTGAAGTCGTGCATCGCCCGCACCCGGCCCCAGACGGGCCCGGCGACGAGCGCGTCGCCGACCGCCAGGGTGCCGCGCTGGACGAGGATCGTGACGACCGGCCCGCGCCCCGGATCGAGCTGGGACTCGACCACCGCCCCCGAGGCCGGGGCCGCGGGATTGGCTCCCAGCTCCTCCAGCTCGGCGACCAGCTGCAGCATGTCGAGCAGGTTGTCGAGACCCTGGCGTGTCTTGGCGGAGACGTCGCAGTAGACGGTCTCGCCGCCCCAGTCCTCCGGCGTGAGGCCGTCGGAGGCCAGCTCGTTGCGGACCCGATCGGGCTGCGCGTCCTCCTTGTCGACCTTGTTGACGGCGATCAGGATCGGCACGTCGGCGGCGCGGGCGTGGTCGATCGCCTCCTTGGTCTGCGGCATGACGCCGTCGTCGGCGGCGACCACCACCACCGCGATGTCGGTGACGCTGGCGCCGCGGGCGCGCATCGCGGTGAAGGCCGCGTGGCCCGGCGTGTCGAGGAAGGTGATCTGCTTGTCGCCGTGGTGGACCTGGTAGGCGCCGATGTGCTGGGTGATCCCGCCCGCCTCGCCGGCCGCCACCTCGGTCTCGCGAATCGCGTCGAGCAGCGAGGTCTTGCCGTGGTCGACATGGCCCATGATCGTCACCACGGGAGGTCGCGGCTCGAGGCTCTCCTCGGCGTCCTCGTAGGAGGGCGCCTCCGGCTCCTCCTCGGCGGCGGTGACGATCTCGATCTTGCGGTCGTACTCGTCGGCGATCGCCTTGATCGACTCGTCGGTGAGGGTCTGGGTGAGGGTCGCCATCTCCCCCATCGTCATCAGCTTCTTGATCACCTCGGCGCTGCCCAGCCCGAGCAGCTCGGCGACCTCGCGCACCGTGGCGCCGGAGTTGACCTTGGTCGCCTCCGGCTCCACCGCCTCCTCGACTTTGGTCGGCGGCGGCTCCTCGAGCATCGGCCGGCGGCGGCGGCCGCCGCGCCGACGCGGCGGGCGCTGCGGCGGCGGCCCGCCCATCTGGTCGCGCCGCGCGGCCTGGGAGTCGATCACCACGCGGCGTTTCTTCGCGCCGCCGGCGGGTTTCTTGGCTGCCGGCTTGGGCGCCGCCGGCTTCGGCTCGGCTTTCGGCTTGGGCTTGGGCTTGGTGGCCGTGGCGGCGCCGCCGCCATCGGCCTTGGCGGCCGACAGCGCATGCAGGGCCTGCTCCTCCTCGACGCTCGAGGCAGCCGCCTTCGCTTCGATCCCGGCGGCTTTCAGCGCGGCGAGCAGCTCTTTGCTGGCGATCCCCTGCGCCTTGGCGATTTCATGGACCCGTTTCTTTGCCACTTAAGCCTGCTCCGCCTCCTCGGGAACGGCTTCCGCGTCCCCCGCGGGCTCCTCGTCCGCGGCTGGCTCCTCCTCGGCGGGTGCCTCCTCCCCCTCTTCCTCCTCCTCGAACTCCGCCTCGGCCTTGGCGACGATCTCGCCCACCTGCCCCGCGTCGGCCGCGGAGTCGGCGAGAATCGCCACCTCGGCCTCCTCGAGCGGCGCCAGCACGGCGAGCTGGTTGGTCTCGAAGCGGCCCAGCGCCTGGTGGGCGGGCAGGCCGCAGTAGGAGGAGTCGCCGATCGCCGCGTTCGGGCAGCGGCGGCCGTTGGTGAGCACAGCCAGGCAGTGTCCGTCGGAGGCCTCCTCGCCCTCGTACTCGACCTCCTCCTCCTGGGAGAACTCGGTCTCCGATTTGATGTCGACCCGCCAGCCGGTGAGTCGGGCGGCGAGGCGGGCGTTCTGACCGTCGCGGCCGATCGCCAGCGAGAGCTGGTCGTCGGGGACGATCACCGTCGCCTGCCGCTCCTCATCGTCGACGATCACCTCCCGCACCCGGGCCGGCGAGAGAGCCTTGGCGACGAAGCGGGCGGGCTCGTCGTTGTGCGGGATGATGTCGATCTTCTCGCCGCGCAGCTCGGAGACGACCATCCTCACGCGCGAGCCGCGGGGGCCGACGCAGGCCCCGACCGGATCGACCCCGTCGGCGTGGGAGACGACGGCGATCTTCGAGCGGTAGCCGGGCTCGCGGGCGACGCCGACGATTTCGACCAGCTTGTCGGCGATCTCCGGCACCTCGAGTTCGAACAGCTTCTTGATCAGCTCCGAACTGCGGCGCGAGACCACGATCGCCGGCCCTTTGGTCGAGTCGGAGACGTCGGTGATCACCGCCTTGACCCGCATCCCGTGGTCGTAGCGCTCGTTGTAGACCTGCTCGGACTTGGGCAGCAGCGCCTCGACCCGCTCGCGCAGCTGAACCAACGTGTAGCGCTTGTCGGACTGCTGGATGATCCCGGTGATCAGCTCGCCGACCCGATCCTGGTACTCCTCGAACATCATCATCCGTTCCGCCTCGCGGATCCGCTGCAGGATCACCTGCTTGGCGGTCTGCGCGGCGATCCGGCCGAAGTCGTCGGGGGTGACGTCGCGGGTCTCGATCTGATCCTCGTAGGGCGCGATCATCTCCGGGTCCAGCTCGGGCTCCTCCAGCTCCTTCAGCTCGCCCGTTTCGGGGTCGATCTCGCGCTCCTCCTCCTCCTGTGCTTCGGCCGCCTCGGCCAGCAGCTTCTCCTCCAGCTCGGCCGGCAGGATCAGCTCGAAGACGCGGAAGTCGCCGGTCTCGTGGTCGAGGTCGACGCGGGCGTACTTGGCCGCCCCGGGCGTCTTCTTGTAAGCGGAGAGCAGCGCGTCGGCGAGCGCGTCCATCAGCTTGTCGGCGGAGATGCCCTTCTCCTGCTCTAGCGCCTTGATTGCTTCGACGATCTCCTTGCTCACGACTGCTCCTTGCGGTATTTGGGACCCGGAGACGAGACCTCCAGCGAGTACTGGGCGCGCAACGGGCCGAGGTGCCTGGTGACGCGCTCGCAGAGCGCCAGGTCGACCCCGCCGGGATGGTCGATGAAGAGGCGCAGCGACTCGGTGCCGGGCTGCTCGAGCGCGACCAGGTCGAGCTCGGAGTCAAGCTCGGAGAGCTGCTGCTGAATGCTGTCTTTGAGGTCGGTCATGCCTGCTTGGGGGCGAAAAAAAAGTGGGCCAGGCCCACTTCTCGTACACGGGTAGGGACGAAAAAGCTTGCGCCCAGTATAGCCCGCTCAGACCTTCGACCCGACCCGCAGAGCGTCTACCCGGTCGAGGATCTGCTCCGCGATCTCCTCCTTCGGGGCGCGCGGCAGGCCGGCCTCGCTCGCCGAGTCGATCAGGGTCACCGCGTTGTCGGCGCTGTCGAAGCCGATCGCCGGGTCGGAGACGTCGTTGAGGACGATCAGGTCGAGGCCCTTGCGGGCCAGCTTCGCGCGCGCCCGTTCGACTCCCTCGCCGTGTTCGGCCGCGAAGCCGACGATCGTCTGCCCGTCGGTGCGGGAGGCGGCCAGCGAGGCGAGCACGTCCTCGGTGGGCTCCAGGTGGATGTCCAGGTCGCCGCGGCGCTTCAGCTTCTCGCCGGCGACCTCGCTTGGAGCGAAGTCGGCAGGGGCCGCGGCCATCAGCAGGACCTGGGCGCTGGGGAACTGCGCCGCCGCCGCGCCTGACAGCTCGGCCGTCGTCTCGACGTCGATGCGGTGGACCCCCGGCGCCTCGGGCAACGAGACGTTCGCCGCGATCAGGGTCACCTCGGCGCCGCGGCGGGCGGCGGCGGCCGCCAGGGCGATGCCCATGCGGCCGCTGGAGCGGTTGCCGATGTAGCGGACCGGGTCGACCGGCTCCCGGGTGCCGCCTGCGGTGACGAGCACGCGGAGGCCGTCCCAGGGACGCTCGCCCTGCGGCAGGATCGCTTCGACCCGGGCCAGGAGGCGAGCCGGGTCGGGCAGGCGGCCCCGGCCATGCTCGCCCCGCGAGGCGAGCGCGCCCTGCTCGGGCTCGATCACCTCGACGCCGCGCTCGCGCAGGGTCGCCAGGTTGGCTTGGGTCGCCGCGTCGGCGTACATGCGGTCGTTCATCGCCGGGGCGACGAGGCGGGGGGCGGTGCAGGCGAGGAAGCTGGTGGTGAGCATCGAGTCGGCGAACCCGGCGGCCAGCTTGGCGAGCGTGTTGGCGGAGGCCGGCGCGACCAGGTAGGCGTCGCAGTTCGCGGCCAGCGCCAGATGGCCGATCGGGTCGTGCTCGGGGGGCGGATCGCCGGGGAAGGCGCCGCGCAGCGGATCGCGCTCGAACTCGGAGGTCAGCACCGGGGCGCCGACGATGCCCTCGAAGGACGCGGCGCCGACGAAGCGCGTCGCCGCCTCGCTCATCGCGACGCGCACGCCGTGGCCGGCGACGGTCGCGAGCCGGGCCAGCTCGAGCGACTTGTAAGCGGCTATCCCGCCGCTGACACCGAGCAGGATCCTGGCCATTGGAGAAGCCCTAGGCGCGGTACTCGTATTTGAGCTTGCCCTGGGCGAGCTCGTCGAGGGCGATCGAGAGGTTGTTGCGTTCGCCGCGGGTCTCGACCATCGGCGGCGGGTACTCGCCGAAGCCGCCCTCTCCCAGGCTGTGGAAGTAGCTGTTGATCTGGCGGGCTCGCTTCGCCGCGACGACGACCGCCGCGTAGTGCGAGTCGGCGTGCTCGAGGAGCTTGTCGACGCGTGGTTTGTTCATCCGGACCGGGAGTCTAGTGGCAAGCCGAGCTCGGCGCGCACGATCCCCTCCAGATCGGCCGCAGCGCGCCGCAGGTCGTCGTTGACCACCCGGTAGGCGAACTCGTCCTGGGCGGCCAGCTCCTGCTCTGCAACCTCCAGCCTGGCGTCGATCGCCTCGGCCGAGTCGGCGCCGCGCGACTCGAGCCGCCGCCGCAGCACCGCCGGCTCGGGCGGGGCGATGAAGACCTGCACCGACTCGCGCATCGCCGCCCGCACCTGACGCGCGCCCTGCACCTCGATCTCGAGCACGACGGAGCGTCCCGCCTCGAGTCGCTTGCGCACCTCGGAGCGCAGCGTGCCGTAGCGGTTGCCGCTGTAGGTGGCGAACTCGAGGAAGTCCTCGGCGGCGACCCGGCGGTCGAACTCGGCGCTGCTCAGGAAGTGGTAGTCGCGCCCGTCGACCTCGGCCTCGCGCGGCTTGCGGGTCGTCGCCGAGACCGACAGCTCGAGGCCGGGCACCCGTTCGAGCAACGCCGCGATCAGCGTCCCCTTGCCGACCCCCGAGGGACCGGTGATCACGAAGACTTTGGCCATGCGGGCCGGGATACTGACCGCTCTGGCGGTCGGCTG
>Ga0210101_1000233_pt1 | contig 20383 bp, 16 predicted proteins | sample Muzzi_PWC_D1_FD_185534 | JGI IMG/M metagenome (GOLD analysis project Ga0210101, IMG submission 185534) | Wetland microbial communities from San Francisco Bay, California, USA, that impact long-term carbon sequestration - Muzzi_PWC_D1 (SPAdes) | ecosystem: Environmental > Aquatic > Marine >... | reverse complement strand
CGATCACCACGGCGGCTCGTTGCGACGCCAGCTCGGCCACGGGCTGCTCAGGGGGTTGAAGCCCCTCGCGCTCGCGCGCCTCCACCCGCTCCACCAGGTCGAGATACTCGCCCAACGGCAGGGTCACCCAGCCCGGGGCCGGCGGCTCCTCGGCTCGCACCGGCGACGCGAGCCACGGCAGGGCGATCACGAGGCACAGCGCACAGGCCGGCCGGCAGACGCTCTTCCTGAGCACTCTCGTCATTGCCATCTCCACCGACCCCGTTCCCTCTCCACCTGAACGACCACCGGCGGCGGGGCCGACGACAGCGCGCTCCAGGCAGCCTCCACGGTGGCGTAGCCGGGAGGAACCGGCGCGGGGGTCACCCACTCCGCCGCCGCGCCCGCGGCCGAGCCCAGAAGCTGGCGAGACAGCGTAGACACCTCCTGCCGTGCGGCCGGCGCGGGAGCGGGCGGCCCCGCGGAACCGGCCCGCGCGCCGTCGGCCAAGCGGTAGCCGCGTCCGGGAGGAAGCGCCAGACGGACCTCCACCCGGCTCGCAGGCGCCGACAGCTTGGGGAGCGCCAGCGACAGCTCGCCGGCTCCTTCGGGCAGCGCCACCGGAACCAGGGCCGCAACGTAGACGATCTGGGGCCCCGAGCGGGCGCTGAGCGGCACCACCCAACCGCCGGGACCCCGGCCCGGCACCAGGGCCACGCCGTCGCGCCGGGCCGTCAGCAGCTCCGCGCCCGGCGGCAGCTCCAGGGAAAGGGTCTCGGTGCCGGTGTTGCGCACCGTGGCCCACAGCTCCAGGTGCCCGGAGCCGGCCTCGCCGACCAGATAGTGAACCAGGAGGCGGTCCACCTGGGCCGCCAGAACCTGGGTCCCCTCGGCCCACGTCACCCGCCAGCGGGGCGGAGCCTCGCCCTCCGCAACCAGGAAGGGCTCACCGGGAGCGGCGAGGAACGCCTGGGGCAAGCGCTCGCCCTGGCGTGCGTCCGGACGGCGGCCGGCACCGGGGTCGATCAGGGTGAGAAGGCCGTCGCCCTCGACGCCGACCTTGGTGGCGATCAGCGACCGCACCGCCCCGGTCGGCGCCACGACCGGGCTCGGGAGCTCGGTCTCCGGAGGACCGGCCAGCTCGACCGCCACCGCGAACGAGTCTCGGACCGGCACCAGGGGCGTGATCCTCAGCTCCCCCGACTCCAGGTCCCAGCCGGCGACGGATTCGCCGTCCACCGCCACCACCTCGAAGCCCTCGGGTAACGGCAGGTCGAGCCGCGAGAGCTCGCCCTGGAGCACCCGCACCCCGATCCAGGCGTGTAAGCCGAGCCGGGTATGGGAGACGCCGAGCGCCGTCGCCGACGTCGCCTCGAAGCGAAGCGGAAGGAGCGAGCGCTCCGGAACCGTCGCTTCACCGCTGAGGACGAAGTGGGCGACTCCCCCGGGAGTGCCGACGAACGACCACCCGCCACCGGAGCCATCGACGGAGAGGGGCGTCACCACGGCTCCGTCGGAGGCTTCGACCTGCTTCACCAGGTCCCCCGCCCTGAGGACTCCGGAGACCACGGCGGCCGAGGGCAGCCCGAGGTCGAGGCGCCATGTGGGACGGGTGGCGCTCTCGTCCCGCTCCAGGGGCAAGACCGCCTCGAGGGTCAACCGCTGGACTCCCTCGCCGCGCACCAGCACGGAGCGCTCGCTCCCTTCGGCGATCCGTCCCTCGATGGCGCCGAAGTCGGCGGCCACGAAGGAACCGACGGCGGGCAAGGGCAGGGACTGCCACCCCTGGCCGTAGAGGGCAACGTCCAGAGTGTAGGTGACCCGCGCACTCGCATCTCCGACCGCGACCTCGAGCGCGGCCGACTCGAAGGCGGTCGGTGCCGGGGGCTCGGGAGGGGGTTCGGGAGGCGGAAACGCCCGGGCCCGGAGCGACCGGTACTCGGGCAACGGAAGCGTCACCTGCTGGGCGACGAGAACCGGACCGACGAACGACTGGAGAACGACGGCGAGGGACGCCCAAGCCAGGACCCCGGGCACCCCTCGTCCATCGATCCGCCGCTCCTTTGCAGCGTGAATCTTCGCCAAGTTGGAGAGTCTCCTTCGTGCCTTTCTACCACGGAAACCCCTTCGGAAAGATCCGGGGGAGACCGGGATGGCACGGAGGAAACGAGGAGATCGCGGCCGAAGCCCGCCCTGTCACTCGTAGCGCAGCGCCTGCATCGGGTCGACCCTCGATGCCCGGCGCGCCGGGACGTAGCCCGCGGCGAGCGCCACCAGGGCGAGCACCAGGATGCCGATCGCCATGACCGTCGGGTCGGCGCCTTCGAGGCCGAAGAGGAGCGACCTCGCGGCCCGGCCCGCGGCGAGGGCGGCCACGACACCGACCGCCCCGCCGATGATGAACATCCGCCCCATCTGCCGGAGCACCATGCGCCGGACGTTGTCGCTGCCGGCACCGAGCGCCATGCGCACGCCGATCTCCCGGGTACGCTGGGCGACCGAGTAAGCGAGCACGCCGTAGAGCCCGATCGCCGCGAGCAGCGTGGCCAGCACCGCGAACGACGCCGAGAGGGTGGTGATCACCCGGTCGAGGAAGATGTTCTCCCGCACCTGCTGCTTCAGGGTCTTGAGCTCCTCGACCGGCAGATTCGGGTCGAGCTCCTTGACCAGGGGCGGAATCGCCGCCATGACCTGGTCCGGGTCGATCTTGGTGCGCGCGTAGAAGGTGAGGAACCCATACGAGAAGTCCTGCCGGTAGGGGCGGAAGAAGAGCGGCGGGACCTCCTGCTTCACCTCGGAGTACTTGGCGTTCTGCACCACCCCGATGATCTGGGTGTCGAGCTCGTCCTCGATGCCGCCGGCGGTCATCCATTTGCCGACCGCCTCGCGGCCGTTGAGGTGGAACTTCTCGGCGAACGCCTCGTTGACGATCGCCACCTTGAGCGTCCCCTCCGTGTCCGCCAGCGTGAACTCCCGGCCCGCGACGAGCGGCACACCGAGGGTCTTGAAGTAGTCAGGGCCGATCTGGTTGAAGCGGGCGCCGGCGTCGGTGTCCGGCCCCCGCTCGAAGCCCTCCACACTGACGCTGTTGCCCCAGTTGCTGCCGGTCAGAATGGGCACCAGGGCGCCGGTGACCGAGCTCACGCCGGGGATCGCCGCCAGCTTCTCCTCCACCCGCTCGAAGAGGGCGAGGCTGTTCTCCGGCTCGTAGCCGTTGAGCGCGGGGGCGATGCTGAAGGTCACCAGGTGGCTCTGCTCGAGGCCGAGATCGACCCGGCTCACGTTCACCAGGCTCCGGACGAACAGCCCGGCCGCGAGCAGCAGGGCCATCGACAGGGCGATCTGGGCGGTCACCAGGGAGCTCCGGAAGAGCGCCGCCGCGCGCGCCCCCGACGACTGGGAGCTGCCCGATTTGAGGGCGCTCACCAGGTCGGGCCGGGTCGCGTGGAGCGCCGGGTACATGCCGAAGAGCACACCGGTGACGATCGACAGACCCGCCGCGAAGAGCAGAATCGTGGGGCTGAGCTCGAGGTGCACGGCGGCGACCATTTCAGCGGGCAGGAGGGCGCCGATGAAGCTGAGCGTCCAGCGGGCGACGAGCAGGCTGGCGAGCCCGCCGAGCGCGGCCAGCAGCGCCGACTCGGTCATGAGCTGGACGAGCAACCGAGCCCGCCCCGCGCCGAGGGAGCTCCGCACCGCCATCTCCTGGGCACGGCTCGCCCCCCGGGCGAGCAGCAGGTTGGCGATGTTGGCGCAGGCGATCAGCAACACGACCCCGGTGATCGAGAAGAGCAGGATGAGCGGCGTCTTGGCATCGCCATGGACCGAGCTCTGGCCCTGCGGCCCCTCCCGGAGGACGAGGTCCTTGGCCCGGAACTGCTCCATGGTCTGGTCACTCATGCCCTCCTGGAGCGGGGCCTCCACCTCGTTGATGATCGCCTTGTAGATGCCGCCCACCTCGGCCTGGGCCTGCTCCATGGCAACCCCGGGAGCGAGCCGTCCGAAAACATAGGCCCAGTAGACCCGCCGATCGTCGAAGCTCTCCTCGTCGAAGTAGGACTCGACGGCCGCGCGCATCGACAGCGGCACGAACACGTCCGGCCGGATCCCGAAGGTCGTCCCTTCGAAGCCCCGGGGGGCGACGCCGATCACGGTCAGGCTCCTGCCGTTGACGATCAAGGTGCTGCCGAGGACGTCCGGATCGGTGCCGAGCTCGTTTCTCCAGAAGCGGTTGCTGAGGACGACGACGGAGTGCTGGCCGGGGGTGACGTCGTCGTCGGGCGCGATCAAGCGGCCGAGGGCCGGCCGCACTCCGAGCACCGGAAAATAGGTGCCCGAGACCAGCATGCCGCGACCGCTCAGGGTGCGCTCGCTGGTGGCGAGGTTGGCGCCGAACGACCGGTGCGCGGCCACTCCGGCGAGCCCGTCCTGGTCAGCCGTCTCCAGATCCCGGAACATGGCGTAGCTGAACACGTCGTCGCAGTCGCCCGCCTGGTTGCAGGACTGGGAGCCCGGCTTGGGCCCCGGTGCCGACAGGTTGACGAGCCGCTCCGGCTCCTGGACCGGCAGCGGCCGGAGCAGCATCTGGTCGAAGAGCGAGAAAATCGCCGCGTTGGCGCCGATACCCAACGCGAGCGACAGCACCGCGATCGCGGTGATGAAGGGGGTCTTGGCGAGATTCCGGAAGGCGTGCTTCATCGCGCTCATGCCAAACCCAACGAATGGCCGGCGGAAAGGTTTCAACGGAGGCCGCCTCCCCGGAACCCGACAGCCCGTCTCCCGTACTCTCAGGGTGATGGCCGAGACCGAGCGCACGACACTCACCATCTACCTGCTGCCGGCGCGCGGGGGCCGCTATCTCCTGGTCTCGCCGGAGCTCGAGGAAGAGCTCGCGGCGCAGGCGGAAGCGGACCGGGAGGAGGCGCCCGCCCCGGAGGTCCGCGCGACCGGCGGGAGCGAAGCGGAGGAGAGCCCGTCCGGCGCCAAGCGGGCTCTGCGCCGCGCGGTGCGCTGGTTGAAAGCCCGGGGCGGAGCGACCGAGCGCGTGCTCAAGGAGCTCCGCCTGCCCGAGACGATCGAGGTGGTCCACCCGGCGGGGCTCCCCGCCCACAAGGCCCGGCGGATCTTCCGGCGGAGCATCGAAGACTCCGTCCGGCGCCACCGGCGCTGGCTGGTGGTCGACGGCGCCCTCCTCCCGGTGAGCGTGCTGCTGAGCATCGTCCCCGGGCCCAACGTCCTCCTGCCCTACCTCGCCTGGCGCACCCTCGCCCACTGGCGGAGTCAGCGCGGCGGCTCGCGTGCCCTCGGCACGCCGCGAGAGACCGCGCCCGACGCGGCGTTCGTGGCCGAGGCGGCGCTCGACCCCCTGCTCGATCTCGCCCGGCGCCGCTTCGTCCTCCACCGCAAGCGACGCCTCCGAGAGATCGGAGAGCGCGCCGGCATCCCGGCGCTCGACCGGCATCTGTGACGGGGACGCCACCGATCCCCTCGTAGCTGCCGGCAGAGCCGCCGTCACGGCAGGGCGTTCGCGAAGTATCCGGGTATACTTCATGGCACATGTCTCAAGACATCACGCGCCTTCTGCGGGAAGGACCGGCCGCGGAGGCGAAGCTCTGGCCGATCGTCTACCAGGAGCTCAAGACCCTTGCTCGCGCCGTTCTGATCGGCCGCCGCAGAGCCTCCGGCCCGCAAACCACGACCCTCGTCCACGAGGCCTACCTGCGCCTGGTCGGCTCCGACCCCGAGGCCTGGAACGATCGCCACCACTTCTACGCCGTGGCGGCGCGGGCCATGCGCTTCGTGCTCGTCGACGACGCCCGCCGCCGCCTCGCCGGCAAACGGGGCGCCGGCCAGGCGAACGTCGCGCTCTCCGGTGAGCTCGCAGACCGGATCGACGACGCGCGCGAGCACCGGGCCGAGGAGGTGCTCGCCGTCCACGAGGCGCTCGACCGCCTCGGCGAGGTCAACCCCCGCCACGTCAAGCTGGTCGAGCTGCGCTACTTCTCCGGATTCACCGTGGACGAGACCGCGGAGGTCCTGGGAGTCTCCCGGCCGACCGTGGTCCGGGACTGGAGGGCGGTCCGGGTCTGGCTCCACGGCGTGCTCGCCGAAGGGGAGGGCGCCGGCGCGGAGGCGGCGGGAGCGGGATGAGCCCAGAGGAGCGCCTGCGGGTCGATCACCTGGTGCTGGCGGCGGCGGCTCTCGATCCGGACGATCAGGGGGCCTTCCTCGAGCGCCTCCCCGAGGTGCCCGACACCGTCCGGAGCGAGGTACGGCGCCGCCTGCGGGCCGCCGGCACCCTGCCCGAGGGCTTCCTGCTCGCCCCGGCGACCGAGCTGCTCGAGGCGGCCTGCGCCGAGCCCGAAGAGCCCGATCCTCCGCCGCCGGAAGGCGACGAACGCTACGAGATCGGCGAGTGCCTGGGCGTCGGAGGCATGGCCCGGGTCTACCGGGCGTTCGACCGCCAGCTCGACCGGCCGGTGGCGCTCAAGATCCTCCAAGCCACCGACCCGGCGCCCGCCCACAGGCTGCTCCGCGAGGCCCGGGCACAGGCCCGTGTGCGCCACGACCACGTGCTCGACGTCTACGAGACCGGCGAGCTCGGCGGGCGGCCGTACATCGCGGTGCGCCTGGTGACCGGCGGCACGCTGGCCAACTGGATCGACGAGCGCTCCGTTAGCCTGGAGCAGAAGGTGGCGCTGCTGGCGCAGGCGGCCGAAGGGCTCCACGCCGCCCACCGGGAGGGCCTCCTCCACGGCGACGTCAAGCCGTCGAACGTGCTGGTCGAGGAGAGCGCCGACGGCGAGCTCAAGGCCTGGATCGGAGACTTCGGCATCGCCACCGAGATCGAGACCGGACGCGCCGACCCCGGCGGCCTCGCCGGCACGCCCCAGTTCATGGCTCCGGAGCTGCTGCGGGGCGACCCGGCCTCCGCCGACCGCCGCTCGGACGTCTACAGCCTGGGCGTAACCCTCTTCCAGGTGCTGACCGGCACGCTGCCCCCGGGGAACGGCTCGAGCCCCTTCCCTGCGAGCTCGCCGGCCGTCCCGGCCATCCCGGCCATCCCGGCCGTCAGCCTGCCCGCGGATCTGCGGGCCATCGTCGAGCGCTGCCTCGCCGAGAACCCGGGCGACCGCTACCCCTCCGCCCGGGCGGTGGGGGAGGACCTGCGGCGGTTCCTCGACGGCGACGTGGTCGAAGCCTACGCCGACCGCCTCGCCTACCGGCTGACCCGCTTCGCCGTCCGCCACCGGGCGCTCCTCGCCGTCGGCGGGGTGTCCGCCCTTCTGCTGGCGGCGGCGCTGGTGGTGGCGGCGGTGCTCGGCGTGCAGGCGGTGCGCGCCAACTCCCTGGCCGAGAAGCGGCGCGTCCAGGCGGAGGAGCTGATCACTTTCACCCTCCTCGACCTGCGCGACAAGCTCGAGCCGGTCGGACGCCTCGATCTGCTCGACAACGTGGGCGAGCGCGCCATGGCCTACTTCGCCGCGGTGCCGGAGACCGAGCTCTCCGACGAGGAGCTCTCCCGCCGCTCGGTGGCGCTCTACCAGATCGGCGACGTGCGCATGCGCCAGGGCGACCTCGCCGGAGCCGAGGGACCGCTCGAAGAGTCTCTGGCGCTCGCCCGCCAGCTCGCGGAGCGCGCCCCCGACGACACCGACCGTCTTTTCGCCCTCGGCCAGAGCGAGTTCTGGGCCGGCTATGCGCGCTGGGAACGGGGCGACCTCCCGGCCGCCCAGCGTCACTTCGAGGCGTACCACGACATCTCCGAACGCCTGGTGGCGATCGACCCGGAGGCCCTCGACTGGCAGCTCGAGCTCTCCTACGCCCACAGCAACCTGGGCTCGGTGCTCCAGGCCCAGGGAGACCTCCCCGGGGCGCTCGCCCAGTTCCGCGAGACCCTGGAGATCGACCGCCGGCTGGTAGCCCAGGCCCCGGACCGCGGGCGGGCGGACGACTGGCGGTTCGAGCTCGCGGCGACCCACAACACGATCGCCGTGGTGCTCGAAAGGATGGGCCGGCTCGACGAAGCCCGTGCGCAGTACCAGGCGGACCTCGAGATTCGACAAGAGCTGACCGCGGCAGACCCGGAGAACCAGCGCTGGTTGGAGTTCCTCGGCACCAGCCACCAGTACCTGGGCGCCCTGGCTCTGGCGCGCGGCGAGCTGACCGACGCCCGGCCCCACCTGGAGCGATCCCGGGAGCTCTTCGACGGCCTGGTCGCCCGCGACCCGGACAACGGCGACTGGCGCTACAAGCTCGCCTGGAGCGAGCTGCGGCTCGGCCGGTTGGAGCGGGCGGACGGCAGACCGGAGCGGGCGCGGGAGGCCTGGCGGAGAGCCGAGGCGCTGGCCGACGAGCTGGCGGCCACCGATCCGGAGCACATCGACTGGCGGCTGCTTCTGGGAGTGGCCCGGCTCCACGCGGCGCGCCTCCCCGGCCCGCCTCCCGTCCCGTCCGAACCGGACCGCCTCGGCCCACTCGATCCACTCGATCCACTCGAGAGGGCTCTCGAGGTGCTCGGGCCGTTGGCGGCCGGGCATCCCCACGACCGCCGTGCCCACCGCTGGCTGGCGGAAGGCCTCCTCTCCCTGGGCGACCGTGCGCGGTGGACGGGTGACGAGGCCGGGGCCCGCTCCGCCTGGAGCCGGGCGGCGGAGGCGCTCGCGCCGTTCGTCGCGGCCGGATCGGCCGGAGCGAACGATCACGAGCTCCTCGAGCCCTGGCTGCGGGCCCTCGACCGTCTCGGTCGTGGCGACGAGGCGGCGGCGGTTCGCGCAGGCCTCGGGGCGATGGGGATCGCCGGGGAGCCACCGCCGGAGTCGGCCTCCGCACCGGGGCCCACGGGCGGCCGATGACCGTCACGCCACGCCGGACGATCCCGACACGGCCCGCTTTCCGAGGGACTCCCCAGAGCCGTTTCGAGACCCTTCGGGGCCACCCCTCACGGAGCCCGAGACAGCCGACACGACAACCGACAAGGAGAAGACCATGACACTCCAACCCAAGAGCTCCATCCCCTGGTCGCAGGACCTCCCCGAGTGCGTCGCGGAGATCGAAGTCCACTTCTCGAAGAACCCCGAGCCGGCCTTCGAGTTCACCTCCGTGAGCTACGACGAACAGATCGTCGTGACCCCGGACGGACAGATCACCGTGCCCAAGGATCACACGGTGATCCTCACCTTCAGCCTCACCGAGACCTCTGACGCCTCGGAGCTCGAGGGCGTCCAGCTCGGGTGGTTCGGCCCCGTGCTCGCCGACTCCCAGGGGCGCTACCCGATACCCCAGCTCCCGAAGACGATGGTCACCGAGCTCCCCTTCCGGGTGGAGTCCAGGTTCGGCTCCGACGGGGTCCGCGCGGCGCTCGTCCTCCGAGACCTGAACGACCCGCTCTGCGGCGTCATCTCGTACCAGCTCTACGTCCGCGACGAGACCGGCAACCGCTTCGCCCACGACCCGAAGATCTACAACAAGGGGGACGGCAGCGGCTTGGGCGGCTAGCCTGGCTAGCCCGGTCAGGGTCAGGGCTCGACCGTGACCACCCGGCTCCACACCTGACCCGACAGGGCGTCGTAGACCGAGACCACCAGCTCGTGGCGCTCGCGCCGGAGCGTCAGGCCGGTCTCCCAGCGGAGGACCTTCCTGGGGTCGGGCCGCTCCTTGCGATCCAGGCGGACCGGCACCCGCGCCATCTCCGAGACGGTCCCCTGCTTGTCCCGCACGGCGACCCGGATCTCCAACCCCCCCGTGAACCCTCCTTCGCCCGGGACGAGCGTCACCTCGCTCCACGGCAGGTCCACCCGGAGCGGCACCTGCATCGTCCGCCGGGGTCGGCGCTGGGCCTCGCCGACGCTGACCATGAGCTTGCCGGCGGCGGGACCCTCCGCCGCGGCGCCACCCTCCTCGCCGCCGACCCCTCCGAAGCGCAGGGCACTTTCGGCCAGGAGATCGAGCTCCTGGGTCCGGGAAACGTCCTCGAACCCGGTCCGCGCGCGCACGCGGAGGCCCGGCCGGTTGACCTCGAGGCGCACCGCGTGCCGCGAGCCGTCCCCCCGGAGGCGCGGCGTAAAGCCGAGGGAGTAGTAGGTCCGCGTGTCCGCCACCACCGACTCGAGCGCCTGGGTCCGCTCGTCGAACAGCAGGGCCCGCCCTCCGGTCTCCTGGGCCAGCAAACGCAGCGTCCCCTGCCGGAAGAGCTCCCCCGTGTACGGGCTCGTGCCGGCCGTGGCCAGCCCGGTCTCCGGATCGACCGCCGCCTCCGTCGCCTCGATCTGCCCTTCGCTCGCCCGCAGGCCCTGGACGTCCACCGGGTAGAGCGTGTAGCCGAGGAGGTTCGCCGTCTGGGCCAGGCCTTCGACCTGGGCGCGATCATCGAGGCGGGCATCCCGGGTCGAGGTCGTCGGCAGGGCGCGGAACGGACTGTCCTCCGACTCCTCGGTGGTCGGCACCAGCGCGCGCACCGGCCAGCCGCCACCGAGAAGAAGGAGCACCCTGCGGCCGTCGGGCCTGGGCATGATCCTGAGCCCCGAGCGCACGGCGGTCAGGACCCGCTGGAGCTCCTCCTGCTGGGCCACCGCGTCGGTCCACGGCCCGTCGTCGCCCCGGCGCCGCCGCTCGTGGGCCCTGAGCAGCCCGTGGGCCGGGCGCTTCATGGCCACCCCGAGGGCCCTGGCCGCCTGCTCCCGGGAGGTGGTCCAGGGGGAGAGGACTTCGATCTCCTCGCCGTCGAAGGCGACGACCGCCATGCGGTCCTGGGGCGGGAGCTCCGAAAGGGAGTCGCGGATCCCCCGGAGCACCACGTCGCGATAGCTGGAGATGGCGAAGTAGTCGTCCACGAACACCAGGTGGTTGGTGACCGCGGGCTCGCCCTGGTCGCGAGGCGCGGGAGCGGCGGCCTCCGGTGCGGGCTCCGTCGCCACCTCCGTGAGGGTTCCCCCCGGCACCGCCGGCAGCTCGCGGCCGTCCCGGACCTCCGAGAAGTAGTCGATCGGCGCCTCCTGGCCGTCGACCAGGAGGCGGAAGTCGTCCCGCCCGAGGCCGCCGACGCGGCGGCCGTCCCGGTCGGTGACCACCGCCTGGACCTCCACGACGACCACGTCCAGGGTCTCGCCGAAGGTCTCGGCAATGTCCTCCTGGGAGGTCGCGACCGGGGCGATCGACGACCAGAAGAGCGTGATGAAGGCGAGGAGGAGAACCCTCCTCCAACGGTCTGCGCGGGGACTCCGGAAGCTCCTGGCCATGTGTTCTCTTTCGTTCAGCGGTCGATTGAATGAGCGGTATCCGACCACTGTACGGCAACTTCCATGCCGATCGCCACCTCGGAGATCCCGGCCAGCCGCTACCTCCCGGGAGGCTCGTCCTCACCCGGCCAGAGGCGCTTCCACCAGGGCTCCTTCCCCGGAGGCTCCTCGCCCAGCTTCATCTTCTTGCGGATCTCGGCCAGGTCCCAGCCGGTGAGGTCGGCCAGGGTCCGGGCGTCCCGCTCCCGGCGCTCCGCGAGCTCGCGCCGGTAGTCGTCCGCCGCCGGGCACTCGTCGGAGCCGGTCCAGGGGTGGCGCAGCACGTAGCGGCCCTGGTGGTTGGCCCGGTCGCCGGTCTCCTGGAAGAGGAGGTCCTCCGGGAAGTGGTCCCGGTCGTAGCGCAGGTGGAGGCGGGTGACGAAGACGTCGTGGGCCCGCGGGACGGGCATCGGCCTGATCCGGCCCCCCATCGGCTCGGGCCCGGGCCGGCCTTCGAGCCAGAAGACGCCCAGGTCCCGGAGCTCGGCCGGCGACAGCGGCTCGGCGGCGCACGGGTCGCACCAGGCCATGTCCCAGGCGTACTCCAGGAAGACCGCGCGCATGCGGTTCTCTTCGACCTGGTGCTCGAAGAGCGCGCGGTAGAAGTCGGCGAACTCGTCCTCGACGAAGAGGGGGACGTCCACGTCCGACGGCAGCTTGACGGTCCGGTAGTTGGTCGTCTCGACGCGGCCGGTCCGCGTCAGGGCAAAGATGAAGAGCTCCTGGGGGCCGCGGGCGTTGACCGTGCCGAGGCGGATCGGGAGCATGAACTTCGGGCTTTCGTAGGCCATCTGGAGCGGACGGAGGAACTTGGCGCCCAGGCGCTGGCGCTCCTCGAGGTTCACCTTGGCGACGAAGAACCGCATGCCCTGCTTGAGGTAGCTCCCCAGCACCTCGGAGGCCCCCTCCGGGATGCGGTAGCCGTTCTCCCGGAGCCAGATCTCGAGCCCGCGGCTCTCCTCGGCCGAGAGGATCAGGATGTCGTACTCGCCGACCGTATAGGCCGCTTCGATCGTCACCCCCAGGGCCTTCGCCCGCGCCTCGCGCTCGGCAGGAGCCGCGGCCGGAAAGCTGTACTCCACGTCCTCCTGGAGACGGACCCGGCACGGATTCTCGTCGTAGTACTCGACCAGGCGCGGGGCGCTGTAGGCGTCCAGGTGGTCGACGGCGGCCTGGTTACCGACGTGGATCTGGTCGCGTTCGAGGAAGGTCGGCACCGGCACCACCAGGGCGAACTCGGTCGGCTCGCCCTGGTAGTCGTTGACCATGGTCAGGACGGTGCGGTCGCCGTCGCGCACCAGCACTACCTTCGATGCCTCGTTGAAGAGCTCCGTGTCCGCCCGGGCGACATAGAAGCCGCAGAAGGCGGCAACGGGGGACGACAACGCGAGGATCCCGGCGGCGGCGAGCGCACCGGAGATGGCAGCAAGCTTGGCGTAGCGGCGGAGGGTTTTCACGATGGTCTCCTATTCGGCGAGGGAAACGCCCACGCCACGCGCGGCCAGGGCGGCGGCATCGGCGGCATCGGCGGCATCGGCGGTGGACGCGGTGGCGCCGAGGGGAACGCTCGGTCTGGCCGGCGCCCTCGCCGGCCAGGCGTAGTTGCGCCCCGGAAGCAGGCGGTCGATCACCGGCACCAGCAGGGCGCAGGCGGCGAGCGACCAGAGCAACCCGTTGGGCCGGAAGAGCACGAAGTGGACGAAGCCGGCCCCCAGGGCCACCAGACCGGCGAAGAGCACGCGCCCGGCGCGGGAGTCCGGGGTCGTCTTGGGGTCCGAGATCATGAAGAAGGCGAACACCAGGAACGCGCCGTTGGCGATCTGGTGGAGCGGAATCGCCGGCGGATCGCCCAGCCAGAGGGCGCGGCCGAAGACGACCGCTCCGTAGGCGCCGAGAAAGGCCCAGGTGACGTCGCTCCGCTCCGCCCGGCGCACCACCAGGAAGCCGAGGCAGGCGAGGGCGAACGCGCCGAGGGCGGCGGAGCCCCACTGCCCGGGCGACACCCAGGCCCGGTCGGTGAGGAGCAGCACCGAGACGATGCCGAGGTTGGTCGGGTTGAAGATGTGCTTGCTACCCCGCGCGCCGCTCACGCGAAGCACGAACTTGCTGCCGATGGCGACGACGGCGGCGAGCGCCGCCACCCAGAGGGAGCTGGTGCGGAGAAGCAGCGTCAGCGAGAGCCCCGAGATGAGCGCGCTCCGGGGGTCGAACCGGGCGAGCCCCGCCCAGCGGGTCCCCACGAGCTGCACCAGGAGGGCGGTCGCCAGCACCGTCGCGGCGGTCGCCGGGCGGACCTCCAGATCGAGCCCCAGGGCGCCCCAGACGAGGAGCGTCCCGAGCACCGCGACCTGGTAGTGACGCGGGTCGGAACGGAACGCGAACCAGGCACGGATCGCGCCGGAAGGTGCCGCCGCACGCGGAGTAGGGCTCGTCATACCTCGTTAGACGCCGAAGGTCTCGAAGATGATACCGCCTCCCGCCCAATGCACCCGATCGGCGCCCGCACTCACCGGCATGTACGAAGCCGTTGGCTGGCGGGACCGTAATAGACTCACCGCCACGCGCATCTACTCTCGGGGCGTACATCGGTGACTCTTCTCGGCAGCAAAGTAGGAAACATCCGCATCGTCGAGCCGATCGGCAAGGGCGGGGACGGCGACGTCTACGCCGGCTACGACGAGAAGCTCAAGCGGCGGGTCGCCCTCAAGACCATGCGGGCCGGGCACCGCATGAAGGTGGGCGTCAAGGAGCGCTTCCTCAAGGAAGCGCAGATCCTCTCCCTGCTGAACCACCCCAACATCTGCCAGATCTACGACTTCATCGAGGTCGAGGACACGGACTTCCTGGTCCTGGAGCTGATCCGCGGCGGAACCCTGCGCAAGGTCTTCCGCAACGACCTCCCGAGCGACCGGAAGTTCGACATCGCCGACCGGATCTGCGGTGCCCTCGCCGCCGCCCACGCCCGCGGCATCGTCCATCGGGACTTGAAGCCCGAGAACGTCATGATCACCGAGGACGGCACCGTCAAGGTGCTCGACTTCGGCCTCGCCCGCTCGGACCTCTCCGAGGCCGTCACCATCCCCGATCGGCCGATCCATCAGGAGCCCGAGCCGGACGACGGGGCCACCGTCGCCACCGGGTACGAGAGCGTGGCGGGGAGCGTCAAGGGAACACCCGGGTTCATGAGCCCCGAGCAGATCCGGGGGGAGCCGGTGACCGCGGCGAGCGACATGTACTCCCTCGGGGCGATGCTCCAGGAGCTGTTCACCGGAAAGCCCGCCTTCCCGAAGGGCCTCCACCCGATCGTCCTCTTCGAGCGGGTACTGGAAGGCGACCGAAGAGCCATCGAAGGGTTGGACAAGGATCTGGCGGCTCTCTTCTCCAGGCTCCTGTCCCTCGACCCCGGAGAACGGCCCACGGCGCGCGAGACGCAGGAGCGGCTGCGGTGGATCTTCAACAAGCCGAGGCGGCGCATCCGCTACGCCCTCGCGGCGACGGTCGTCCTGGCGGTCATCGGAGCCGGGCTCAAGTACACCGTGGACGTGCGGCGCGAGCGCGCAGCGGCCATCGAGGCCCGGAACGAAGCGGTCGCGGCCCGGGCCCAGGCCGAAGACCTGGTGGCGTTCATGCTGGAGGACCTCACCCGGGAGCTCGAGCCCCTGGGCCGCCTCGAACCGTTGGAAAGGGTTGCCCGGAAGGCGCTCGACTATTACCAGGAGGTGCCCGCCGACACCCAGGAGCAGATCGCCTTTCGCCGGGGCCGGGCCTTCTACCACGTGGCGCGGGTGCTGGACGGCCAGGGGGATCTGGGCGAGGCCCTGACCGCCGCCGAGGCCGCCCGAAGCATCCACCAGAGCCTGCTCGACGACGACCCGGAGAACCTCGAGCTCCTCACCGCGCTGGCGGAAGACGAGCAGCTCAAGGGCTCCATCCTCCGCCTCCTCGGCGAGGACGAAGCCGCCCTGGCGACGCTCTACGACGCGCTTGCCGCGGGCCGGCGGCTGGTCGACCTCGATCCGGACCACCCGGAGCGGCAAGCCATGGTGGCCGAAGCGCTCTACTCCCTGGGCCTCGCCTACTCGTTCAGCGATCCCGACCGCGCGCTGACCCTCTATCTCGAAGCGATCGCCATCCGCGAGCAGCTCTCCCGCGAGCAGCCCGAAGACCTGGGCTCCAAGTTCCGGCTCGCGGTGCTCTACGGCCAGGGGCTGGGTCAGGCTCACGACCTCGCCGGCGATCCGGACGCCTCCTACCGGGCGGTGGAAAAGGCCTACGCGCTCTACGGCGAGCTCACCCGCGAGGAGCCCGCCAACCACCGGTGGCAGCACGCGTTCGCCTGGGAGCACAAGAGGCTCGCCGATGCCCACGTGGCACGGGGCGAGCTCGACCGGGCCCTCGAGCTCTACCGCTCGGCCCGGGAGATCGACCAGCGCCTGGTCGACCTCGACCCGACCAACGCCGCCTGGCAGGTCGGTCTCTCGTCGGACCACAGCGGCATCGCCCAGGTGCTCCTCATCCAGGGCAACGCCGAGGCCGCCCTCGCCTCCTACCGCCGCTCCCTGGAGCGCCTCGAAGCGCTGCTCGAGGCGGAGCCCGGAGGCACCTGGATCCAGAGCCAGATGGCCATCGACTACCTCCAGATGGGCGAGGCCTTCGAGCTGCTGGGCCGGCAAACCGAAGCGGAGGACGCCTGGCGCCAGGTAGCCGCCGTCGTCGAGCCCCTGACCGCCGGACCGGAGGCGTCCCTCGAAGACCTCGACACCTACGCCGCCGCGCTCCTCCACCTGGGCGACCTCGACCGCGCGCGCCCGCTCCTCGACCGCCTGCAGGCCGCCGACTGGGACGACACCGAGCTGGACGAGTTGGAGAGGCGTGCCGGGCCGGGGGCGGCGGGGGACCATATCCAGGCCTCCTCTCCGGCCGACTAACTCGCGGATCAGCGCAGCCCGAGCCCGGCAAGGGCGCCCCGGGGAGCGCCCTCACCTCCTCAGCAGAAGCTGTCGTCGACGGTCCGGTAGGGCGAGAGCGTGCCCCACGAGTAGGACTGGCAGCCGCAGGTGATCGGCAACCAGCCGTAGACGCCGACCACCTCCGTCAAGCTGGCATCCGCGTAGTAGGTGATCTCGGTACCGCAGCGGGTGGCTGCGTCCACCTCCTCCACGTACGTCAACGGCGTCGACAACGCCAGCAACACGAGCAGCAAAGCCGCGGCAAGGATCAACGTGCGCCTCGACATGGAGAGGATCTCCTTTCGGTCGATGACCAGGGTTACCGGGAGGAGCCCCGCGGACCCCTCGCCTGTCCTTCATGAATTCCTTGCTTGCGAGAATACCACGAGCGGCGAGCCGCCCGACGCCGCCCACGGTCCGCGACCGAGCCGAACACCGGAGCCTTCGGAGCCACCGGCTACGGCCGGCTTCCACAGCCACCTCCGTGGTAGAGTCCGCTCAAATCATCAAAGGAGGCACGACATGGACAGGCGACGTCGGGTTCACGATGGCATCGTAGGAGTGGTGGTCACGATCGGCACGGCTCTGGGCTACTGGATCGCCCCTGTCTGGCTGCTGATTCCGGGGATCGTCGGGGTGCTGATGATCCAGAGCCTGTTCACCGGCTTCTGCCCGGTCTACTACACCCTCGATCTCTTGGGGATGAAAGAGCAGACCTCGGCGACCTGAGCCCACCCCGCCCGCCTCGAGATCTTCGGGGCAACCGCCGAGGAGCCCGGCGAGCCGGACGGCGCCCACGGCCGCGCGCCCGCCTCAGGGCTCGAAGCCGTCCCGGTCGAAGAGGCCCGTGAGGTCGGAGCTACCGGGGGTCGCGCCCTCCAGGCGGTAGTGGCGTATCTCACCGGTCGCGATCTGCTCGACCCAGACCTCCACCGTGGAGGTGGTGAAGCGGACCAGGGTGGGCCAGAGCTTGCCGTTGCCCTTGGGACCGACGATGCGGACGAAAAGCTCCGAACGACCGGGCACGGCGCCTGAGACGCAGAGGGTCTCCGGAATGCAGGCAGCCTCCCGGCGGACCGGCTGCTCCACCGGCGTCGCGCCGCCGCTTGTGATCTCCACCCGGAAGCGGAAGCCGGGGATGTCCGGCGTGGTCAGCCAGCCGTCCCCAGGGGGCGGGGGCTCGCCGTCTCCCGGGTCGTCCCCGGGATCACCGGGAGGCCCCACCAGGCGGTGGATGCGCCCTCCCGGGGCCGGGGCGTACTCGGCCACGTAGAGCTCGCCCACTTCGTCCTCGCCGAAGGTGGAGATGGCGAAGTCGGTGTCCAGGAGCACCGCGGTCGACCAGGTGCCGGCGTCGCCGCCGGCCCCGGATACGGCGCCCCAAATGATCCCCCGGCAGAAGTCTCCGTAGAGGTAGACCCCGTCCATCGGCGGACTCGCGCTCCCCCGGTAGCGGAAGCCGCCGGTCACCGAGCAGCCCTCGTCGTGGGAGTACTCGAGGATCGGGTCGGTGAGGCCCGGGATCTCGCAGCCGGTCGCCGGCTGGAAGCAGTGGTTCCCCTCCTTGCGCCGCCAGCCCAGATTGCGGCCACCCTCCCCGGCCGGGATGCGGTCGATCTCCTCCCACCGGTTCTGCCCCACGTCGCCGACGAAGAGGTCGCCCGTCGCCCGGTCGAAGCTGAACCGCCACGGGTTCCGGAGGCCGTAGGCCCAGATCTCCCGGAAGGCGCCCGACTGTCCGGCGTAGGTGGGGTTGCCCGGCGGAATCCCGTAGGCGCGGCCCGGATCCGCCCGGTCCACGTCGATGCGCAGGATCTTGCCCAGAAGCGTGGCCAGGTTCTGGCCGTTGCCCAACGGGTCGCCGCCCGAGCCTCCGTCGCCCAGGCCGATGTAGAGGAAGCCGTCCGGCCCGAAGGCGAGCTGGCCGCCGTTGTGGTTCGAGAACGGCTGGACGAGGGTGAGAAGAGTGCGCGCCGAGCCCGGGTCGGCGCGGTCGGGGTCGGCCGCCGAGACCCGGTACTCGACCACCCGCGTGGTCCCGGCCAGATCGGTGTAGTGGACGAAGAACCGGCCGTTCGCCGGGAAGTCCGGATGGAAGGCGAGCCCCAGGAGGCCCCGCTCGCCACAGCACGAAACCAGCCCCGACAGATCGAGAAACGGTTCCGGAAGCAGCTCCCCACCCCGGACGATCCGCACACGGCCGGGGAGCTCCAACACGAAGAGCCGACCGGAGCCGTCGCCGGCATGGACGATCCCCACCGGCAGGTCGAGCCCGCCCACGACCGGCTCGAGAGAGGGCTCGAGCCCGGCCGGCTGGGCCGGAACGGCAACGGGGACGAGGAGCAAGAGCAGGCCGATCGCCCACCGATTCTTGGGGCCCCGGGACCCGGGTCGCTGGAGGAGGGCTCGTGACATGGAGCTGTCCCGAGTATCTCACGAGAGACGAGTCGGGCCGGGCCCAAAGGACACGCGGCGGCCCGGCGGAGGGGGCGGAGAAACGAATCCGGCCATCAGTGCACAACGGATCGGGAGACCTCGATGCCGCCTCCGCCCCGCGCAGCGCGAAACCCGGTCGCCGCCGCACACCTGGTACGGAGGGAAGGCACCGGACGACACCGTACAGCAGGGATTGACCTCTTACCGGTCACCCAAAACGATGAAATATTAACTTACGACGCCAAACCCTTGCGACTCTTTCCACCGAGCGAACGATCCCGGCCGTGAGATCCCCTGACCTTGGGAGCACTGGCTCTGGCCGGCGACATCCTCGCGGGGTCCGGCCCTTCCACGGCGGGACGACGACCGGGTACCATTCCGCAAGTATTAAGCTATACTGAGCGTGTGGCGTCACACAAAAGGGCTCGCCCGTGAGGGATAGGACCCGCAGCATCCGTTCCTCTGGCGGCCCTGGTGCAATGCCCGACTGATCGTGAAGGAGATCCAATGCCCGAGCCGATGACGAGCCTCACGGCGGACAGCCCCGAGATCCTCTACTCCGTCGAGCGACGCAGGTTCCCCAGAGTACCGGTCCCCAACGTGGTCGTGGGCCTCGAGCTGCCCGAGGACGCCGACGCCACCGGTGGGGTCGTCCCGGAGGATCCGGCCGGCTTCACCTGGGTCGGCTCGGCCATCGACATCAGCATGGACGGCCTGAGCCTCGCGCTCCCCGACGACATCCCCCTGGGCTCCGAGGTTCTCCTCACCTTCAAGCTGGACGCGGACACCACCCTCGTCCGCGTGCCGTCGATCGTGGTGCGCAGAAAGCCCGGCTTCGGCCTCGGCGCGGTCCTCTTCCTCGGCTGGAGCACCACCGACCTCCAGGCGCTCCAGGCGTACATCGACCGGCGCTGACGGCCGGCCGGCAGCGGCGAGGGCTCCACCGCCGGAGGGCACGTGACGGAATGTCCATTCTTCGCATGGACCGCTCCCTAGCCTGCACTATTCATGAGGCGCCGTAGCGAGAGCCGCAAGTGTGTGTGAGATCAGGGCGCACGCAGCGATGCGCGACGCAGGCGTACTGTACGGTACGTCGAGGAGCAAAGAGCGAGTACGCCCTGAGATTGCATGCAATTGCGGCTCGCAGCAGGTGGCTCATAGGCGCCTCGAACTGGTCATCGACCGCATGAGCCGGCAATCAGAAGGACAAACGATGCCCTTCCATGCGCCAGACGATCAGCTCAAGGACGTCGCAGTACAAGTCATGCCCCAGATGAACACCCCATGGATGACATGGGCCGCGCCGCGGAGATACCGCGGCTGACCACCCGTCGTCCGCCCCCTCGCCACATCCTCAAGCCGCCGCCCACTCCACCGAAAGCGCCGCGGCCTGTTCGAGGACGACCCGGGTCGCCTTCTCCTGCTTGTCCGGCGGGTAGCCGTGCTTGCGGAGGATGCGCTTGACCAGCACCCGGAGCTGGGCGCGAACGGTCTCGCGGAGCGTCCAGTCGATGGTGACGTTGTTGCGCACGGTTGCGACCAGCTCCCGGGCGATGCCACGGAGGGTCTCGTCGCCCAGGACGGCAACCGCGCTGTCGTTGGTCTCGAGGGCGTCGTAGAAGGCGAGCTCGTCCTCCGAGAGGCCCAGTTAGTCGACCACCAGCCCGCCCGGCTTGTCCCGAAATACCCGGCTCACCCGCGCGATCGCCTGCATCAGCGTGTGGCCGTGCATCGGCTTGTCGA
>Ga0210101_1000232_pt1 | contig 20444 bp, 17 predicted proteins | sample Muzzi_PWC_D1_FD_185534 | JGI IMG/M metagenome (GOLD analysis project Ga0210101, IMG submission 185534) | Wetland microbial communities from San Francisco Bay, California, USA, that impact long-term carbon sequestration - Muzzi_PWC_D1 (SPAdes) | ecosystem: Environmental > Aquatic > Marine >... | reverse complement strand
GCCGCAGGAGGTCTTTCTCGACCCCTCCCACACCTTTCGCCTGTGGCTGGATCGCTACCAGCCCGCACACCTGCGCACCCGGGGGTTCACCATCCGGCTGCTGAACAGTCCGCAAGACGCCGAAGCCGTGCACAACCTGTATATCCGTCGCCACATGGTACCGCCGAGCGCCCAGTTTCTCTGGGAGCACCGTGCCTCGCGCGTGCTCACCTACCTGCTTGCGGTGGATACCGACGAGGGCCACGTTCTCGGGGTCGTCACCGGCGTGGATCACAAGACGGCATATGGAGACCCCGAGTGCGGCTGCAGTCTGTGGGCGCTGGCCGTGGATCCGCAGGTCAGCGTACCGGGTATCGGTCAGGCCCTGGTGCGCCAGATCGCCGAACACTATCAGGCGCGCGGCCGTACCTACCTGGATCTGTCCGTGATGCATGACAACACGCATGCCATTCGGCTCTATCAGAAACTCGGATTCGAGCGCGTACCGGTTTTCGCGCTGAAGCACAAGAATCCGCACAACGAACCGTTGTTCATCGGCGACGACGTCGGCGAGAGCCTGAATCCCTACGCGCGCATCATCATTCGCGAAGCCCAGAAACGGGGTATTTATATACAGGTCATCGACGCCGAGGGCGGCTACTTCGAATTGAGCTTCGGCGGCCGCAGCATTGTGTGCCGTGAATCCCTGACCGAACTCACCACAGCGATCGCCATGAGCCGCTGCGATGACAAGACGACGACTCACCGCCTGCTGCGTGAAGCCGGCTTGCGGGTCCCGGCTCAGCTAACAGTCGATAACGATCAACAGGCGCTTGATTTCCTGAACGAATGCGGTTCGGTCGTCGTCAAGCCGGCGCGCGGCGAGCAGGGCGCGGGCATCAGCGTCGACGTGCGCGACGCGGATTCCCTGCGCACGGCCATCCGTGAGGCACGAACTATCTGTGACAAGGTGATTCTGGAGGAATATGTCAGCGGCGACGACCTGCGCATCATTGTCATCGACGAGGAAGTGGTCGCCGCGGCGGTGCGCAAGCCGGCCCAGATTATCGGCAACGGCAAGGATACGGTGCGCACGCTTATTGAAAAACAGAGCCGCCGGCGTGCCGCCGTTACCGGTGGCGAAAGCCGCATCCCGCTCGATCGCGAGACGGAGCGTTGCATCAACGAGCACGGTTACAAGCTCGACAGCGTGTTGCCGGAAAATGAATGTCTGAAAGTACGCAAGACCGCCAACCTGCACACGGGAGGCACCATTCACGACGTCACGTCCCGGCTGCACAAAGAGTTGCGCACGGCGGCCATCGACGCGGCCCGGGCGATTGACATCCCGGTCACGGGACTCGATTTCATTGTCCCGGCGGTGGACGGTCCGGAGTATGCCATCATCGAGGCAAACGAGCGCCCCGGCCTGGCGAATCACGAACCCCAGCCTACCGCGGAACGCTTTATCGACCTGTTGTTCCCCCAGACCGCAGTGCGCTGAACCGGCAAAGAGGAAGCATGAAAAAGCTGCCCATAGACCAGACCTATATCCTCAACACCCTGGTGAAACTGCTGCGCATTCCCAGTCCCAGCGGCTATACCGACCGTATTGTGCACTTCATGTGCGAACGCCTGGAGCAGCTGGGCGTTGATTACGAGCTCACCCGCCGCGGCGCCATACGCGCCACCCTCATGGGGAAGCGCAGCAGCCCCGACCGGGCGATCGTGGCCCACCTCGATACGCTGGGTGCCATGGTGAAGAGTCTGAAGGCCAACGGGCGTGTTCAGGTGGTGCCGGTAGGCCACTGGAACGCCCGTTTCGCCGAAGGGGCGCGCGTCACGCTGTTTGCCGATCTCGGCGCCTACCGCGGGACCCTGCTTCCCCTGAAGGCATCGGGGCACACCTTCGCCGCCGAAGTCGACAAGCAACCGTCGAGCTGGGAAAACCTTGAAATGCGCATCGACGAACGTTGCCACAGTCTCGAGGACCTGCTGCGGCTCGGCATTCATATCGGGGATTTCATCGCGGTGGACCCGCAGCCGGACATCATGGAAAACGGGTTTATCGTGTCGCGCCATCTCGACGACAAGGTGGGAGTGGCCGTGCTGCTGGGCGCCATGAAAGCCGTCATCGATGCCGGCGTTCCTCTGCCCCTGGACTGCCATCCGCTGTTCACCATATCGGAAGAGGTGGGTTCCGGCGCTTCGGCAATCCTGCACGGTGATATCGCCGAGATGCTGACGCTGGACAATGGCACCACCGCACCGGGGCAGAACTCCAGCGAATATGGCGTCACCATCTGTATGGCCGACATGGCCGGTCCGTTCGACTACCACCTGACACACCGCTTGCTGCAGATCTGCCAGGAGTTCGAGATCCCGCACCAGCGCGACCTGTTTCGTTATTATCGTTCCGACAGCGCCTCGGCCGTGGAGGCCGGAAACGATCTGCGCACGGCGCTGGCGGCATTCGGCCTGGACGGTTCCCACGGCTGGGAGCGCATCCACTGGAATGCGCTGGAGTCGCTGGCGCAACTCGTGTCGATCTACATGCAGTCCGCCCCGCTCTACGAACGCGACCGCACCGCACGCGGTCCGCTGCCCGGGTTCCCGACCATGCCCGGCTGATCCGGCCGTTCTGTCTGCCCGTCGCGGGCCGTTGCCACGAAACCCCCGGTCGACTCGTATGGTCCGGCCGTGCTCATCAGCGGTCTTCTGTCTTGCTGAGCACCAGTCCCATCGGGCCGATCAGGGTATTGTCCTCCTTGATCTGGAATACCATATTACCGTTGTTGCCCCTGATGATGAGCTTGTCATCGTCAATCTCGTATTCGCCGGCGGACTGTATACCCAGGGTGGTCACGTAGACCTTGCCGTCGGACTTGAAATCATACTGCATGATGCCGGAGTTATCCGAGTACTGGCCTGACAGTCCTGAACCGCAGGCCGTCAGCAGCAGCACGAGTCCTGCCGTTATCGATGCCTGCATACCGGCAAACCGCTGACCGTTTCGGGGATCCAGAGCGCGCTTTTTCATGACAAACCTCCCTATGATGGACACGGGGAGCATAACCCATTTATTGTGGCTGGACTCTGGTTGCCTGCCCTTAACAAGTCGCTTCATACTGGTTATTAGAAAGAAGGATCTTGTGCCGGAAAAGGTATCCGGCCCCATTCATCCGGGACAGGCATGCCGCAGCATTCGAAACATCCTGCCTGGTGATAATCCCGGGCAAACAACGACAGGAGTGAACTATGGACTTGCAGTTGCAAAACAAGCGTTCTCTGGTGAGCGGCAGCACGGCTGGCATCGGTTTTGCCATCGCCGAAGCGCTGGCCAGGGAGGGCGCCAGCGTCATCATAAACGGTCGTTCGCAGCAGTCGGTGGACGCTGCAATTGACAAACTACAATCAAAAGTGGACGGCAAACTCACCGGTTTCGCCGGCGACCTCGCGAGGGAAGACGTTGCCGATAAACTGGCCCGCGAGCACCCTGATATCGACATTCTGGTCAACAGTCTGGGGATTTTCGAACCGTTGCCGTTCGAGAAAATCCCGGACGAGGACTGGCGGCGCTTCTTCGAGGTCAATGTACTGAGCGGTGTACGCCTGAGCCGGCTCTATCTCCCCGGGATGAAGCAGCGCAACTGGGGCCGCATCCTGTTCATATCGAGTGAAAGCGGCGTACAGATACCCCCGGAGATGATTCACTATGGCATGACCAAAGCCGCGCAGATTGCCATCGCACGCGGGCTCGCAGAATCCGTTGCCGGCACCGGTATTACCGTGAACAGCATTCTGCCCGGTCCAACCCGCTCCCGTGGCGTGGTGGAGTTCGTCGGCAGGATTGCGAAGGAAAAAGGCAAAACTTTCGACGAGTTCGAACCCGGGTTTGTCGAAGAGATGCGGCCGACTTCGATTATCAAACGCTTCGCCACGACGAAAGAAGTCGCCTCGCTGGTTGCCTACATTGCCAGCCCGCTGGCCTCCGCAACGACCGGTGCGGCGCTGAGAGTCGACGGCGGCGTGATCAAGAGCGCTTTCTGAAACTGTTCGGTACACCTGATTACGCTGCAGGTCACCGCCTCACATTGAACTGAACTGCCGCATTCGCCTGCCCAGGGTGCGGAGCGCTGCACGCATATCGACACGCTCGTCATCCAGCAGGCGACTCACAAATGCCGCCCTGGCCAGAACGTTCAACGCCGCCCCCGGTGAATAACCGGGCGCGCAGTGGCAATCACCCTTCACGACGACATCGGCAAGGCAGACTCAAGGCCGGGTGCCGGCCATATGTCCGCGCGGTACCGAATGGCGCTTACTTAAGGGATATCGTTCCTGTATCAAACAACCAATGGCCAGGGAAGCACACGGAAAGCACGGGATATTGACAGATAATTTCCGTGTCTTCCGTAATGCATTTTCGTGGCTGTTTATCACGACTTCGACGTAATTAACTGCCATTCTGCGCGGTATCGTCAATATCGTGATCCAACCACAGGTGAGAATACCGGCGACTTCCCCATCCGGACTCGTTGGCCTGTGAATACACCACCGCCTGAAGGCGAGGGGTTTACTGATGCCCTGCCGGTGCTCTAACTGTGATGGCGGACAATAAAAATCAGGGACTATTGATGCTATATCTCCTGATACGGAATTCACGATCAATGTTACAGATTCATTACATGCGGATGTACTAAACGAGGGTTTTCCACAATAGCCAGATTACTGCGGGTCAGATAAGGTAGGTGCGCCGGTCAGGAACGACAAAATCGTTCCCGCTGATGAACACCGCATGTATTCGATGTACTGAAGACGGACATCCGTAATCACGGACTGCAGGCAGCCCCTTCCTGACCAGGCAGTTGACGACGATCACCCGGTGTCCGCACTGGAGATTTGTAGCAGTACACAATCAATCGGCCCTGCATTCACGTATTGATGACAGGATTTCAAACCGGGAGGGACTGCAAGTTGTTGTTCCCCGGGGCGCGTGATCGCTGGAATCGGCGACATATCCCGGAAATGTTTCGAGATTGTACGCCAGGAGCACGCGGCGCTGACGGACATCACCGGTTTGCGCCTTGCTGTCTGGCGATGAATTTATCTGCAACGGCCGCCATGTGACGCTGCCCTTCTATGAACGGCTCCAGCGGCACACGGCGACGCCGATCTGCTGGAGGTACTAGCAATGAAGCTGTCAACGATTCATACATCGACCGGAAGCGTGATCATTATCGAGACCGATGAAGAACTCGACCTGAAATCTCACGGCGTATTCGTGGACGCCTGCAGGCTGGCCAGGTATCCCGACCAAACCCACATCGACGTAAACCTCGGGAAAACCCGAAACATCCGGGGTTCGGGAATAGCCATGCTGCTGATGTTGCGCGAGCTTACGGGCTGGGAACGCAGTCGCATCCGGCTCGTCAATTGCAGCCCTGAAATCCGCGGGCAGCTTTCAACAGGCAAGGTGGGAAAGCAGCTCCAGGTGATGTAGCGCCCGTCCGCCATGAAGCGCCGGAGCATCTGCCCGCTTCAGCAAGGCTGATGCCGAAAGTCCGGCGCGGCGGAGAAACCCGCCCGGTACATCCTGATGCAAGCTCATATCGTGTCCCCGTACGCCGCAATACAGCGGCGATCAGTCAGGCTGGCGTGCGACAAAAACCCCACATTGGAAATGGAGTTCCCACATCGAGCCGAACCATAGGCTAATCTGGATGTATACGGCCCTGCAAAAGGCGTTTCACGGTGCGAAGGGTCGACACGATGCGAGCAGCAAACCCCGGTTGAAAACCCGTCGAAGGAGAGGAGATATGACTGACAAGCCACGCGGCACCGTAACAGTTACGGTGGGACATATCGATTACGTAGCCGAGTATGCGGTCGAAAATGAGATGTTAACCGTAACGGCTGCCCACGGATCGAAGTCAACACCATTGAACGGCAACACGCCCGAAGAGAAGGCCCGAATACTGCTTGGCGAAATGATCAAGGAAGGCACGGCTTCTGACTGCGTGTAACAACTGTTGCGAATACGGCTTCGCTGCGGGAAAGCATCACGACCCGGCAGAAAGGGTCAAGCCGGTTGCGACCAGCAAATCGCCTTACATGATCGGGAGGTCTTATGACGCAAGCTGCTGATGACATGGACCTGGAGACGGCGCGCCTGAATCCCGGTTCGGTGTTCACGAGTCCCGAGGAACTGCGCGAGTCTCCGGGATTATCCAGGGAACAGAAGATCGACCTCCTGCAACGCTGGGCTGAGGACGCCCGCGAGCTCGAAGTTGCAGAATCGGAGGGAATGGGTGGCGGCGAGACCTCCCTGTTTGCGCGAATTCTCCTGGCGCTGGACTCCCTGGGTGTCAGTTATGGCACAGGATAAGTCTCACTCATGGAGCCTCACGCCAGCCACCCTCATTCGATCGGTACGCCGTCGCTGTACGGCGCAGTCATACCAGGCCTCCAGGAACGCTGAGTCCCGCAGTGAGACGTGCCACCCTTCCCGGGGATAGCGTCTCACATCAGGCTGCGTGGCAGCAGGCGCCAGGCGTTGCGCCATGATCCCGGATCAGGAGAAATAACCGGAAGCTTCCCGGAGTCAAATCGGCTCAACAGCGGACCCTTCGGCCGGTCGGGTGCAGGCCGGGACGATGCAGACGGTATCTGCGCCAGGCATCAGCCGTCCCAGCGCCCCGATCCCGGAATCCTGACTGCGTGTTCATCGTAAGATCCGTCCCCGGCGCCGGTATGGCAGGCGTCGCAGCGGCTGAAGCTGCCGATCTCCGGGTTGTCTGCCACCGCACGGGCAGGGATTTCGTCATGCTGGCGACGGAAGTAGAGCGTCTCCGTGATGCGCAGCGGGGCATCGCCGCGCAGTGAGTTGGCAATGCCCGGGGAGCGGCCCGTGTTCACCCGATCGGCCGCATTGGCGACCAGGTAGGCGCGCAGCTGCGCACCGGTGTCCGCATCCAGCTCGGCGTTTTCACCGAAGTGGTCCGCCAGTCCGTTCATGAGCCGGTCCCAGGAAGCCGCCGGCAGCAGGCCAGGCTGATAGGCGAAGTGGCAGCCGCCGCATTCTTCCTGGTAGAGCGCGGATTGCACGGGCATTACGTCCTGCCGGGTGAAGCCATAGCGTTGTTTGCCGCGTTCGTCGTCTTCATGCTCGTACTGGCTGCCAATGACCAGGCCGGCGGCGGCAATTCCGGTGGCGGCAAGCAGTGTTCCGATTATCCAGGTTTTCATGTGCGTCTCCTCACAGTTGTCTCAGGTATTCCAGTAAATCGCCCTTCTCCTGCGGCGTGCATTCACGGCCCCAGGTCCACTTGCAGTTGCGCTTGAACCATTTTTCCATCTTGCCCGGATCGGTGTAGCGCCCGGCGACAACCGACGGTGCCATGGGTTCGATGGGCTTGTGCGTGCGCTGGTGCCGGCCGGGCTGTCTCAGGTCGGGCCCATGGCAGTCCGCGCATTGGCGGTCCTGGTACGGTCGGCTGTTCCACAGCTTGTCGCCGCGCTCGAACAGAAAGGGACCTGCACCCTGGGCGCGGTACTGGTCCTGCATCCCGGTGATGGCATCGGCCTGCAGGCCGGGACTCGCCATGCCGACCAGCAGGGCGGTAACGAGTACGGGTATTTTCATCATGGCAGCTCCTGTTGCTTGCGGCCGGTAAGCATGCTGCGGACCAGGTTCTCGCCGTGTTGCAGACTGGCAAGCGCCACGCCGGCCAGATGCAGCAGTACCAGCAGCAGGGTGAAGTTGGCGAAGAATTCGTGCGTTTCCTCCAGCGCGTTACCCAGCCAGCCCGGCGCGCCCTGCATCAGGCCGGCCAGCGGTCCGGAGAACTCTCCATGGCCATAGAGGGCCAGTCCCGAGACGCTGGTAAATGTCAGACTGGCCAGGAGAGCGATCACCATGGCACCGCCGGCGGGGTTGTGTCCCAGATAGCGCCGGGCGCGGATGGCAAGGGCATCCTTCACATAGGTCAGTACGGCAGCCGGAGAACGCACGAAATCCGTGAAGCGGGCGTGGCGGGTGCCGATCGCGCCCCAGACAAGGCGAAACAGCACCAGCCCCAGCACCGTATAACCGGCCAGTACGTGCAGACCCAGCCAGTCGTCCTCGACAAGGTAGGCAATCAGGAAGGCGGCCGCCAGTGTCCAGTGAAACACGCGGACAAGCGGGTCCCAGACGCGAACCGTGTTGTGTTTATCGGGCATGAGTCGTCTCCATGTGCTTGCTGGAAAGCAGACTAGCGGAACAATCTGAATTCACGCTGAACACAAACGCATGCACCGGGCGTCTCCCCGGCAGGCCTGAAGCGACGGCAGTGGCGTTACTCGGCCAGGACCCCTGACCCGTAAACCTCATTTGCCAGCATCCCGGCCTGCAACCGGTCCGCGCAAGCGGCGTGGACAGCCGCTTGACAGCTCATGCCGAAATGAAGAATCCATTCAGCAGCGTTCAAGTACGAAGCGGTCGGGCTGGCGAGGCGACCGGAGGTACGGGCGGACAGATAACACGGGAACCGGGTATCAGCCCTGACTGTGGAATGAACTCAAGCACCAGATCAGGGACTTGACAAAGGAACGTTCGGCTTACATGGACAAGAAAGTCTAGGAAGCCGGTGGCGCCAGGGATTCCCTGGATGACAAGATCTACCGCACCGTACGCAAACAGGCCGGCAAGCCGGGCCTGACCTACGAGGCCGACGCACCGGCTTACTGAAGAAATGCAAGGGATATTGTTCTTATATAAAGAACCAATGGCACGGAAGCACAAGGAAAACACGGAATATCCACAGATAATCTCTGAGTCTTCCGTGGATTCCGTGGCTATTTATCACGATTTCGACTTAAGTAAGCGCCATTCGAGCCTGACTCATTGAATCGGCGGCGACATCCGGATCACTCGAACGACATCTCCCGCTGCACGCCGGTCAGCGCATGCAGGAAGGCGACCAGGTCTGCCTGCTCCTGCTCGCTCAGTCCCAGCGGTTTGAGCAGCGTACTCTTGTTCGGGTCCTCGCCGCCGCCCTGATTGTAGAAGGCAACCACCGCTGCCAGCGTCTCCAGCGCACCGTTGTGCATGTAGGGCGCGGAGCTTTCGATGTTGCGCAGCCCCATGGTGCGGAACTTGCCGCGATCCGCCGGATCCTTGGTCACCAGTTCGCGCCCGGGATCGCGTCGAAGCTGTGCCCAGTCCGCCAGCCCCATGCGCTGCGCGTCAAATCGGATCGCCGCGAGGATCTGCGGATTGTCATTAACCGACTGCTCCGGGACGCCGAGATTGTGAAACTGATTGTCGGTGAGACTGGCGCCCTGATGGCACTGGATGCAGTGCGCCTTGCCGAGGAACAGCCCCAGCCCGTGCTGCTGCGCCGCGCTCAGCGCCTCATGCTTGCCGTCCATGTAGCGATCCAGCGGACTGCCGTCGAACACCAGGGTGCGTTCGTAGCTGGCGAGGGCGAAGGCGATGCGTTCAGCAGTGACGGTGGAATCACCGAAAGCGTCCGCGAACGCCTTGCGATAGGCCTCCTCCATCTTGAGCTGTTCCACCAGCAGGTCCACATTGTTGTTCATGTGCAGGATGTTCTTAACCGGACCCAGCGCCTGCTTGTCGAGGTTGGGCGCACGCCCGTCCCAGATCAGCGGACGGTTGTACGCCACGTTGACCAGCGAGGGTGAATTGCGCCGTTCGGACTGGGTCGGATAGGCCGGCCCGAGGGCCACGGGTACGGCAAAGCCGTGATCCGGCATATGGCAATCCTGGCAGGAGAAACTGCTGTCTCCGGAAAGACGCTTGTCGGTGAAAAGCTTCTGACCCAGCGCCACCTTGGCGGCAGTGAGCGGATTGTCCTGCGGCACGGGCACCGGACCGGGGTGTCCGATTGCGGCCTTGACCTGATCCGGTGTCGGCGCCGGCTCGCCCGCCCGGACCGGGGCAGACCCGCCCAGCAGCAGGATCGACAGGACAAGCGCGCGGGTAATACCTTTCTCTGCATGCGTGATCATTTTTATCTCCTCGGTGTTCGTGGCGTGACTCGGTCGTCCCCTGCCTTGCGGGCGGCGCGGCAGTGCTGCATCCACCCGGTCAAGTATAGCTGCCCGCATGAAAGGAGAGCAGGCCATGCCGGGTGGTTCGTTAACCGGGGCCGGCCCGGCCGTTACCGGTTTGATACCAGGGCTGCCTCTATGCGGAACTCCGCCCCCGGATCGCGGTTGATCACATCCACCTTGCAGTGCATGGCCCTGGCAAGCTGGTGCACCAGCGCCAGGCCGATACCGGTGCCGACTGTCTCGCGCGTGAGTTCGCTTTCCGGGCGATAGAACAATTTGAAGATCTTTTTCATCTGCCCCCCGGCTATGCCGGGTCCGTAATCACGCACGCTGAACTGCACAACGCCGTCCTGCAGTCGCCGGCAGCCGATGTCGATGACTTTCTTTTCCGCAGCGGCGGAAAACTTGACGGCATTATCAACGAGATTGATGAAGATCTGGGCAAACCAGTCCGGATTGGCCTGGATAACGGACTGTGCTGCGTCCGCCTCACAGCGCATGTTGAGCTCATATCCCGCGCGTTCGACCGGTGAGGAAACCCGCGCGCGGATATCCTCCATCAACGCATTCACCGTCAGTGGTTTTGTGTCTGTGCGCAGATTATTACGGGTCAGACGCGCCAGTTGCAGGACATTCTCAATCAGCCGTGACAGGCGCTCGCTTTCATCAAAAATATAATCGTAGTAGACCTTTTTCCTGTCCTCGGACATCCAGCCTTCGCGCAGCATTTCACCGTACATGCGGATGGAAGTGAGCGGTGTTTTCAATTCGTGACTGATGGCGGAAACGAAATCCTGCTGCTGTCGCGCGAGGTCTATTTGCCCTGCTCCCAGCCGGTACATCAGATAAAATCCGCCGCACAACACCAGCGCGAGAACCGCCACCAGCCAGGCGATCACCCGGGCGCCGGCTCCGGCCGGCAGGCGGTTGACGCTCAGTATCAATTCCACGTCGTTCAGCGGGGCCGACAGGCGCGTCTGAAAAAGCACCGTACCGCGCAGTTCCTGTGCACTGGACAGATACAACTGCGCGTCCCGCCCGCCGAGCACCGAGAGAACATTACCCCGCCAGGCCACGAGCAGGTCACTCATGCCTGACACTGCGCTGTCCTGGAACATGGAATCGATCAGGCCATGGACAAACGGCTGCTGCTCGATCAGTGCGCCCTGGATGTAACGCTGTCCGTCGCGCCAGACCTTGCGGTACAAGACGAAATGACCGCTGTCGAACAGACTGAATTCGAAGGGATCGATCTCGCTCTCGAAGGTCCGGATGCGGATTTCGCCGCCGGACGGTGACGGCGACGTGGTGCCGCCCGAAAGCGCACGACCCGACAACGCGCTGCCGGATTCACCCAGGGGTTCCGGCAAGGCGGTACGCTCCTTGCGCATGCGCTTGGCGGCGGCGGGCGCCGGACTCGAGATCGCTCGCCCGGAATCATCTGCCGATCGGTACTGGTAGCGATAATCCAGTTTCAGATCCTCGACACGACCGAGGGTGCCGGCTGCCTGATCTTTCTTCTCCTGTTCCAGGGGGACGGCAGGCTCGTTGAGCCGGTCGAAGACGGCCTGACCCGGCAACGACTCTTCCGCCTTTTCTGCGCTTGAGGACAGGGCACGGTCTTCCAGGGCCGGCTGTGGCGTCGCGTCCCTGTCGCGTCGTGTTTTGTCCACATGCGGCGCATCCGGGCCACCCTCCCCGCTCGTCACCGTTTCGTTCCTGCCTGCCTGCACCAGGCGGTTGCGGCTCAGGATCTGCTCGATTCGATGCTGCAGGGCCAGGCGCTGCTCGAGTTCCACTGCAGAAATGCCGTAACTCGATGCCGGTGTTCCCGCCGGCGGAACCAGCGGTGTCGTGAATACGCCCTCAGCATCGACCTGGAAGTAACCGACCAGGCCGGGAACGGGTGAAACGGGCGGATAGACCGAAAGTGGCGAAGGTTGCAGAAAGCTGTCTGACGGATCGCCGGCAACATTCAGGAAGGCATACTCGGCAAACGAACGCGCCTCTTCGACATCGATCAGCTGCACGATACGCGCATCGATGCGCGCTGCCAGTTCCTCCGCCAGTAGCCGGTACTGGTGAAACGCCTCCCATTTCAACTGGCTGTAGGCCTGATAGACCAGAATCCCGGTCGGAACGGCAAGGGCAAGAAAAAACAGCGCCAGCAAGCGCCGCAGTTTTTTCCGGTCAAGACCTGTCAGGGAGGCGCCAAACATCGCTGGTCGTCAAGCCTCTACGAGGCGATAGCCGGCGCCACGCACCGTCACGAGGTATCGCGGCCTTGCCGGGTCGGGCTCGATCTTGCGGCGCAGCTTGGCAATATGAATATCGACGGTCCGGGTCTCGATGTCGCTGTTTCTCGCATAACCCCAGACCTTCGCCAGCAACTCGTCCCGGGACACCGGCCGGTCCGGGTTCAGACGGAGGTACTGCAACATTTCCACCTCGCGGCGGGTAAATGCCAGCGCCTGCTCACCTCGCCGGCCCTGCAGATTCCTGCAATCGACCTCAATATCCTCACCCAGTCTGAGGGTGGCCTCCAGTTCGGCGCCGATACGCGAACGGCGCAGCACGGCCTGTATCCGCAGTACCAGTTGGGCTACCGAGAACGGTTTGGCAACGTAATCATCCGCGCCCAGCGACAGCCCCTGGATGATGTCCTCATCGGTGCTTTTGGCCGTCAGCATGATGACCGGCTGGTCGCGATCCTGTGCACGGATACGGTTGCAGATTTCGAAGCCGTCCATGCCCGGCAGCATGACATCCAGCAGAATCAGGTCGAAGCGTCCGCTGAGCGCCTTGTCCAGACCCGAGATCCCGTCGGCTGCGAACTCCACCTCGTAACCGTGATAGACAAAGACATCGATGAGCCCGGTTCGAATGGCTTCTTCGTCTTCAACAATCAGGAGCCGGATCTTGCGTTGCATGCGTTGTTTGTCCTGCCAGGTCCCGCCTGGCGCACAGCGACCAATGATACATCGCTCACCCCGTCGGTCGAATTCTACTGATTCAAAGCCTACCAGTTCGATCAGTCACCAACATGTAAATCTTTTGTAAAAACCCCGCTCAAGGTTTTACCGGAACGTGTCTACCACCCTCCCGGCTGCACGCCCAGACTGGTATCGCATCATGATCAAGCCACAGGAGGTAACCACCATGGCACTTATCACACGCGTTTCACGGCTGTTTCAGGCCGATTTTCACGCCGTACTCGACCGCATCGAGGAGCCCGAGGCCATTCTCCGGCAGGCGGTGCGGGAGATGGAAGAGGAACTTGCCCGCGACGAGCAACGCAGCACGATGCTGCAGCAGGAACAGCGGCAGATCCTGACCCGCGAATCCGGGATCGAACAGTCACTGCAGGACATCGAGGAGGAACTCGGCGCCTGTTTCGCGGCCGGTAATGATGACCTGGCCCGGGCCAGCATCAGGCGACGGCTGGAAGCCCGGCGCCTGGCGAGGAATCTGTCCCGCAAGCGCGGGGAAATCGGTGAAATACTCGATGCGCTCAAGACCCGCATCAGGGAGAACCGCTCGCGCCTGGAAAGCATGCGACAGAAGGCCGAACTGCTGGCAGGGGAAAGCACCCGCGCACGGACCGCAGAGAACTGGAACACCCCGGAGGTTACCGTCAGCGACGAGGAAGTGGAAGTGGCCTTGTTGCGCGAAAAACAGCACAGGGGACGGTTATGAAACAGCCCACATTCCCTGAAGGCGTCGCCGTAGCGCTTGCCGCCAGCCTGGCCGGCGGTGCGGTATACAGTGCACTGGACGTGGTATTTCCCGGCGCACCGGTACTGCGCCTGCTGATCGCCGTCATCAGCCTCGTCTATGTCATCTACCTGCTGGGACGCAGCCCCGAACGCGATGGTCGGGTAACGGCCGTCGCAATCTGGCTCGTCGTCGCAGGCGTGCTCTGGTTCACGCAACCACCGTTGCCGCTCTACCTGTGCATGCACCTGGGCGCCATCTGGCTCATCCGCTCGCTGTACTTCTATTCCAGCGTGCTGTCAGCGCTGGCCGATCTGGGACTGAACAGCCTCGGGCTGTCCGCAGCAATCTGGGCGATTACGCGGACAAACAGCGTATTTCTCGGCATCTGGAGCTTCTTCCTGGTGCAGGCGCTGTTTGTCGTCATTCCGAAAGAGGCCTTCCGCAGATCCGGCGCAAACCGGGCCGGTCAGGCGGGCACAGACCGTTTTCAGCACGCGTATCGCAGCGCAGAGGCCGCGGTGCGCAAACTCTCATCCATCCATTGAAGCCTTCAGGAGGCACAGCCATGAAATCGAAACTTATCGCACTTGCTTTATTCGCCCTTACCACGGCAACCGTTGTCCTGTTGCCGGCCTACCAGAGCGCCGGGGGGATTACCCCGATCGATCCGCCGCCCGTCTCAGGTCCGGCGCCCAATGAACGTTCCCGCATCGACGTGGTGTTCGTACTGGATACCACCGGCAGCATGGGCGGCCTGATACAGGCCGCCAAGGAAAAAATATGGTCCATAGCCACCACCCTGGCCTCGGCGCAACCCGCGCCCGAGATCAGGATGGGACTGGTCGCTTACCGCGACCGCCGTGATGCCTATGTTACCCGGGTGGTGGACCTGTCCAGCGACCTGGATTCCATGTACGCCACGCTGATGGATTTTCAGGCCGAAGGCGGCGGTGACGGACCGGAAAGCGTGAACCAGGCGCTGCATGAGGCGGTCCACAGGATGTCCTGGAGCCAGCAGAGCGGCGCCTACAAGGTGGTTTTCCTGGTCGGTGACGCCCCGCCGCACATGGACTATCAGGACGATGTGAAATACCCGGTGACACTCAGGGAGGCAAAGGCGAAAGGCATTGTGGTCAACGCCATCCAGAGCGGCCACGACAGCACCACCACCCCCGCATGGCAGCAGATTGCCAGCCTGGGCGCCGGGCAGTACTTCCAGGTAGAGCAGGCCGGTAATGCCGTGGCGATCGCCACGCCCTTTGACGAGAAGATCGCAACCCTGTCTGCCAAACTGGATGACACACGCATGTATTACGGCAGCGAGCAGGAGAAGGAGAAACAGCGGCTCAAGATCGAGGCGGCTGAAAAACTGCGTACTGCCTCATCGGTAGAGTCCCGTGCACGGCGTGCAACGTTCAATGTTTCCAAAAGCGGAGATGCCAACTTCCTCGGTGAGGGTGAACTGGTGGACGAAGTGAGCAGCGGTCGGGTCGACCTCTCCAGCATCGACCGGGACAAGCTGCCTGAACCCATGCAGGCCATGGCGCCGGAAGAGCAGGCGGCAATCATCAGCGAGACGGTCGAACGCCGCAATGAACTCAAGCGCCAGATCAAAGATCTGGCAAAGGAACGTTCGGTTTACATGGACAAGAAAGTCGAGGAAGCCGGCGGCGCCAGGGATTCCCTGGATGACAAGATCTACCGCACCGTACGCGAACAGGCCGGCAAGCTGGGCCTGACCTACGAGGCCGACGCACCGGCCTACTGAACTGCCGCACTCACGCCCCGGCAGCGCGCTGCCGGGACGTGTATTTCGGGGTCAGTACAAGCAGGCCGTTCCCTGCGGAGTATGTCGTTCGATACATCGTACGCTGATCGTAGCAAGCCACGGGGAATTAGACCCACAGCGATTGAAGTGAGAATATCAAAGCCAAGGAAAATATGGCTGATAGAGCCAACAAGAATAGCATGCCAAATCTGAATGCTTTTAGGGATTACATGTGAAGCGGTCGTGCTTCACGGCATTCACCGATCTGGATCTCTAGGCTCTCGCGCCGTTAACGACCAGGCTCACAAAATGCAATTTCCTGACCACGGACCGTGTCATAACGAACGGGTAGAAATCCGGCTGACCGAGGCTACGCGCCATCTCATTCAGCACGGTGATCATCTCTATCCATGAGTTAATAAAAAACAGCACATGATCCCCGCTTGGGTCATCCGAGTCGTAGAGATCGTCCTGGGTGAACGGTTCAATTACCAGGTCGATATCGTCGGCGTCCAAACCATGCGCGATGGCAGTGTCGAGACTGTCGACGATATGCAAGTAATGCGCCCAGGTTTCGGCCCAGTCTTCCCAGGGGTGCACACTGGCATAGGAACTGATGTGCCTGTCTGCCCAGTCCGGAGGCGGGCCATTCTCATAATTCGCCTCCAGGGCAGCCGAGTAGTCGGCACGCTCGTCGCCGAACAGTGCCCGGAAGGGTTCTAGCCAGGCTGTGTTCCAGATCAGGCGGTCCCAGTAGTAGTGACCGATCTCGTGGCGAAAATGGCCCAGTAGCGTGCGATACGGCTCATGCAAGGCAGTTCGGATCTCCTCGCGCTTCACGTCATCGGCCTCCTCCGCGTTGAGCGTGATCAAGCCATTGTCGTGGCCGGTCAGCACTTTCGGGCCCTCGGTGGGCGAACGCAGGATATCGAAGGCTAGCCCCTGTTCTGGATTCTCCGTCTTGGCCTCAACGGGCAGACCCAGCGCCAGCAGTTGTGACACCAGTCGTCGCTTGGCGGCCTCGATTGAACGCCAGTAACGCTGATTGTCACTGTCATCGAGATTGGGCAGCGTACGGTTCAGGCAGCAGGCGATGCAGAACGGGGAAGCCTCATCCACAGTCACCAGCCAGTTGCAGCCGGCGGGTGAGTCGAAATTGGTACAGCGGCGATAATCGCAATGAGTCGTACTATCGTCAGTCAGCCGCCAGGTTTCGGGCTCCTCACCCTGTTGCAGCGTTCTCAGCTCGCCCAACATCGGCTCGTAGCCCAGCGGTGCTCCACAGCCAAGGCACTGGCTATTGAGAAAGAATACCGGTCTTCCGCAGTCACATCGGAATGCGCGCTTGCTCCGAGGCGCGTGTGGCTTTTTCCAGAAGCTTTTGAGCTCTTCGAACAGCGAATCAAACAGGCGAGTCACGCGCTGGTCCTCTTAACATGCCGACTACCAAATAAATCTCAATAGGATCATGGTAGTTTACCTGACCTCTATAAATGTCGTAGTACTTTCCAGACATGCACTTGAACGCGAAGAACGTCGCGTTAAGGCGCAATTCCGGGCCTTTAACCGCTCCCATCTAATATTGGTTACCGCTTATATTACTGCCTCCGATTTGACCTCGCTCAATAGCTGGCGGTCTTTCCAGGAGTATCGTGTACCTGTCGGTTATCCGAGGCGATCGAAGCCAAGCAAGGCGGATCCGCGATTATTTGCTGTGGCGGCATAAGTGAATTCTTTCGATAAAAAACCCGGAACGAGCAGAGATCTAAGAAGAATCGCAGATCGACGTAGACAGGCGCTCGCCTGGTCTAATGAACGCCGAGTCCGACCAGACCGACGCTTGAACAATATCTCAGTTGAGTGGATCCCTTTTGATGAAGTCAATTCTCATCCATGCACACGGGGTGCATTTTGCGGCATCAACAGAAAAGATAAGAAAGCGGTGCAGTTGCGTGAAAAAGATGCGGGACAGAAAGAGCCATCAGGACAAACAGGATGCGAGAAGGAACAATCGAAAATAAAGTCTTGGGGAATTAATATCTTCAGACGCACTCAGAGGGCGGATGTTGAACAAAGAACAATAACTGACCGACGTTCAAAGAACATAAAGCAGCCATTTGATCGGCGTGTGCGGCCTGATCGTCGCTTGAACAATATCTCAATCGAATGGATTACATTTGAATAAGCTGCACGTTGTCCGTTGCAAATCACAGAGAGATTTTATTGCCTGATGCACCCCCTAACCAAAGGGCAATTAGCCGATCAGAATAGAAGAGGCGGCCATATTTCCCGGATCGGCCATGAAAGGTCGTTGAGGCTGGATTATCGAATGGCAGGTTTTGAAACAACTTCAGTCAATCGGTTCGACGTATGCGACCAGCTTTCCTGCTCAACACCAGTCATTTATTGATCACGGCCTGATTCTGACTGACACCATATCGAAACAGATGCAGACGAGATGTCAAGGTAGCTATATTACTGATGAACCTCTATGGTGCACCACCGCTGAGTGGCAAACAGTATGCGGCCTACCGGGCAAAGATGGGCGTCGAAACCATTGTCGGCGTCGGTCTGGCAGTGCGCCTGCCGACGGGTCAGTACATGGACGACAAACTGATCAATCTCGGCGAGAACCGTTTCGTGTTCCGGCCCCAATTGGGCATCCTTCACACCCGCAATCACTGGACGGTGGAAGGCACCGCAGAAGTTGCGTTACACACGGATAATGATAATTTCTTCAATGGGAAGAAGCTGGAACAGAAGCCGCTGTATATTCTCTATGGCTATCTGAGCTATATGTTCAGGCCGGGGCAATGGCTGAGCGCCGGTGTTGGCTATGATTACGGCGGCGAACACAGCGTGGACAATGTCGACAAAAATGACCGAATGCAGGATATCGGCTGGGCGCTAACCTATGCCTACCCACTCAGTCGCCAGTCCGGAATCAAGATCAAGTATATTGACTCGCGCACACAGGAATCGACCGGTACTGATTCCGACACTGTGTTGGCAACGCTATCCTTTGCATGGTGACAGCTGCACCCCGACTCGCGTGAAGGTCTTTTTTCAGGGCAAGGTGTCAGAGCACAATTATCTCTAATATTAGGAAGAAATGTGCTCTGACACCTGTTTCTATCTATACGTATTTCCCACACTACTCTTATCTCTGCTTTTAGAGTAAATTCATTCGCCAATCCTACAAATAGATTCATATTATTATAAACGTAGGTTTTGTGGTTGATCGCTGACAAGTTTGTCAAAGTTTAAACAATTGAACCACCCATGGTTTACCGGAGACTCGTTCATTTGAGTCTCCGGATTTTCCGGGGCGGTTCACTTTTTATACTACTGAGTGTCAGATCTGGCCTGAACTACTTCAGTTAAGGCATATGAAGCAAGCATCCATCTCGGATGATTGAGTCAATATTGATCCAATGGGATCAGGAATTACCAATTTCATTATGTTACATATAACCTTGTTTTTACACAGACTCCCCTTGATTTGGCGCAGGTTGCTACGCGTAGTCACCATCTTATTGTTGGTAGATGTGACTGGAGTGGCTGATGCGGCGACACTTGCGCCGGGCTTTTCCGAGGAGCTGGTTGCCTCCGGCTTTGATCTACCGACCGCGGTTGCATTCCTGCCCGATGGGCGCATTCTTGTAACTCAGAAGTCCGGGATCGTAAAGATAATCAAGGATGGTGTGGTTATGCCCACGCCGTTTGTCGACCTCAGCGGACATGTCAACCAATATTGGGACCGCGGTCTTGCAGCAATGGCGGCGGATCCCAATTTCGCTGCCAACGACCACGTCTATTTCTTTTACCCCTACGAGGATAATCCATCCGACCCCACCGGTCCCAAGACGGCACGGCTGACGCGTGTCACTGCTACCGGCGACGTGGGCGGTCCAGAAACAGTGCTGCTGGGCTCGGTCACAGGTCCTGGTTGTATCACGGCCGGTGACGCCCAGTGCATCCCTCAGGACTGGTACGGTCATTCAGCGGATGCTATCGTCTTCGCGGCCGACGGTACGATGTTTGTTACTCTCGGTGACGCTGCCAGTTGGGATTACGTGGACGATCTTGCCCTCCGGGCGCAGGACATTGATAAGTACCCTGGAAAAATCCTGCGGATCACAACCGACGGTGAGGGTCTAGCAGGCAACCCTTTCTACGACGGAGATCCAAACTCAATACGTTCAAGGGTGTGGGCTTACGGTTTCCGCAACCCGTTTCGTTTCTCAATCAAGCCCGACAATGGCATTCCGTACGTTGGCGACGTTGGATGGGACACCTGGGAGGAAATAAACGTTGCTACTGCGGGGGCCAATCTTGGCTGGCCCTGCTATGAAGGCCCCAATACGCAGGTCGCCTATTCGTCCAAACTGGTCTGCCAGCAACTATACGCGCAGGCCACATCCAAAGCGCCCCTCATCACCTGGAATCACAACGGTGAAGGTGCGTCTGTGACCGGCGGCGCGTTCACACCGCTCCAGAGCTCTTATCCCTCATCGTACCACGGCGGTTTCTTTTATGCGGACTATGCACAGAACTGGATCCAGTTTACCCAGGTGGACGCCAACGACGAGCTGGTGGGACAACCGTTGCAGTTAGTCACGGATGCCGAGGGACCGGTAGATCTCGAGTTCGGGCCCGATGGGAATCTTTACTACTTGTCCATTACCACCGGGGAACTCCGTCGCATCACCTATTCCCCTGTGACGCTGTTAGACGGAGACAACTATCTATCTGATCTCTTGCCAGCAAGTATACCGCTGAACGGGTGGGGTCCGATGGAGACGGACCAGTCCAACGGTGAGCGTGCGGCGGGCGACGGCGGGCCCTTGACGATTGGCGGGCAGGTGTACACGAAGGGGCTCGGGGTGCATGCGCACAGCGAAGTGGTCTATGACCT
>Ga0210101_1000231_pt1 | contig 20479 bp, 17 predicted proteins | sample Muzzi_PWC_D1_FD_185534 | JGI IMG/M metagenome (GOLD analysis project Ga0210101, IMG submission 185534) | Wetland microbial communities from San Francisco Bay, California, USA, that impact long-term carbon sequestration - Muzzi_PWC_D1 (SPAdes) | ecosystem: Environmental > Aquatic > Marine >... | reverse complement strand
CCCTGGGGAGCCTATGGACTTTATTGGGGATGAAGATCTTGATGACATCCTTGCGGACAAAGACAAGTTCAATGGCGTCTTGACCAAGATTGTAACTACCTCGATGGAGAACATTCTTCGTTCTATGCCTCAGGTAGTAAACGCTCAAGTCAAGCAGCAGCAAACTTTTCAGACTTACGTAGATGAGTTCTACAAAGAGAACGAGGACTTAGCGCCTGTGCGAAAAACTGTTGGAGCGGTCGCGAATGAAGTTCATAGTGAACATCCCGACTGGAAGCTCAATCAGATTTTTGAAGAGACGGCTGCGAGAACTCGAAAGATGTTGGGGCTGAAGGCTAAAGCTCTAGGGAAGGGTGAGGATACTCCTTCTGTAGAAGAGCCTTCTCCGGCATCAAGTCAGAAAAAACCTGCTCTTCCTGGTACCCAACGTGGGCAGAAAGGGAAGGGTAGTGTGCCCCTGACAGGCCAAAGCAAGCATATTTCCGATGTACTTTAATCAACTCTCTTGAAAGGAGACCTGTAACATGGATGCAGCATTTCTTGGACAGCGTGGCACTGACGACTGGAGTGATTCCGACTTCCGTCCGAAAGACTGGCGTGAGACTGTTCTTTTCCTCTATCCCAATGGTGATACTCCTCTGACCGGCCTGACAGCTCTCATGAAGTCTGAGCGAGCTATGGACCCGGAGTTCTACTGGTTCACAAAAGGTCTGCCCCAGCAGGGTGGGGCCGTCACTGCAATCTTCACCGACATCACTGCCTGGCCTGCTGGGTCGACTCCGTATGCTGGTGGAGGTTCTGCTGGAGATACTGTTTACGTCCACGTACCTCTGGCCACTGAACAACATTTCCGGGAAGGTCATCTGGTCATGTTGCGCGATGCGAGTGATCCCACTGTCGACGTCATCGGTAAGGTTACCGCAGTTCTGGCCTCGGCAGCCAATTCTCGCCTCACTGTGAAGTTGCTGGAAGATGACGACAACTCCTCTGCAGGCGACCTCCAGGATTGCGATACCGCTCTGATCGTCGGTAACGCGAATTCTGAAGGTGCTGGAATGACCGATGCGATTTCCTACGATCCGGTCAAGTACTATAACAAAACCCAGATCTTCCGGAACTCCCTGGAAATCACTCGTACTGCTCGTCGTACGCGTCTTCGGACCTATGACCAGTACAAGGAAGCCAAGCGGGAATGTCTGCAGCTTCATGCCATGGAGCAGGAGAAAAACTACCTCTGGGGCATCATGACTGAGAACACCGGGGACAACGGGAAGCCTGAGCGCACGACCAAGGGTTTGATCAACTGGATTCGTGAAGCAGCTGCTGACGGTGCTACCGTTGCGGACTACACTCTGGACGATGCGTATGCTGTGGAAGCAGGCATCGGTGGTAAGACCTGGATTCAGGGTGGTGGCGACTGGATGGATAACATCCTGGAGCATGTCTTCCGTCACGGTTCAGACGAGCGGATGGCTTTTGTAGGTTCCGGGGTTATCCTGGCAATCAACAAGTTCGTCAAAGCCCAGGCTTCGAGCAAGTTCGAAATCAACACCAAGACCGGTGCCTACGGGATCAAGGTTACTGAATGGGTAACGCCTTTTGGTGTTGTCTACATGAAGCGCCATCCGTTGTTCTCCTACGAGGCAACTACTCGGAACTCTATGGTAGTCTTTGACCCGAAGGATTTGCGTTATCGGTACATTGATGACACTACCTTCTATGGCCAGGACGAGAAAAAGGTCTCTACCTCCGGTGATCGGATTGACGGCACCAAGGAAGAGTTCCTGACTGAGGCTGGCATGGAGTTTCATCATCCTGCAAAATGTGCCTATTTGACCGGATTCGGCAGCGATAACGCGGCGTAATCCACCTGGGCATGCAATGTAATTGGGTGGGGAGTTTCCGCTCCCCGCCCTATGTTTAAAATTTAAACAAAGGAAAAACTCATGGCTGATATGACGATAGAAGAGGCAAAACAGGCCAAGGTTGACATGGAGAATGAGATCACTAAGATGATCAAGGACTTCGAAAAGAAAACTGGGACACGACTTAACTATATGAGCATTGAGCGGGAGAGGCCTAAGAAGTCCTCCAAGAATGATCCTGAAACTGTGATGGAAGACTATAGCTATGATAGTCGTGACATTGTTACAGTTTCTTTCGAAATGCGCTTTGCTGACTAGGAGTCAATGATGGACCTTAAAGAAATCAGAAAGAAGTTTGTTGAACTCTCCGGACGTTATGACTTAGTTGTAGACACTACGGACTACGAAGACGCTGGTGCTGATTTCTATATCCGCGAAGGTTCAAAGTTCCTGGATCGCCGTGCAGAGATCACAGAGTCTGAGGCTATTAAGTTTAAGAATGTTAGTGAGGGAGACTTTTACGTAACGTTTGATCTCTGTAGGACCATCCATGAAGTTTGGTTCTATGATGCAGGAGAGCGGGGGCAATTAAAAGATGCTACAAGAAAAGAGCTTTTAACCAAGTTTCCGAAACTTCTCTCAACCATGGAAACTGGTGTACCGGCCATGTATCTTCCTATCAATGTTCGAATAGCTGATGGGTCTGACACTCCTCCAATCGGCTTTTTGGAATATGTAGATATTGAAGGAGAAGAGTTGACGGGGATCATCTTCCCGCCACTCGACCGGGACGGTATCATGAGTATTGTTGGTAAGTTCTATTCTGCAGAACTTGTCAGTAATGCTAGTACAAATTACTGGTCTTCTAATCATTCTATGCTGCTTGTCTGGGCGGCATTGTATCATGTTGAAATTTCTTATAGAAATACCGAAGGTGCTAAAGATTGGCTTTCGGCTATTACTTTGCATCTTGACGATTTGTTTAAAGATCGTGTTGAGCAAGAATCTGGAACTCTTAAGCAGTTAGGAGGCCGTGATAATGAGTGAGCTTGATAAGATTAAAAGAGCGATTAGATTGCTGAATGCTAGAGCGTCTAATCATATGACAGGGGTTGTTCCTCCTGTGCCAGTATTCGGGTATTGTGAGATTCCTGCAGAGAATGGCAAGATTATTGGGGCCATCCTTCCAGCTGATGGAAAGATTACAAAACTCTGTTTGGGAGTTTCTGAGTATCTGAAGCCGGGGTTGGCCAATTTTACTGTTGGGCTTACCCAGGATGATACGCTTCAGACTGTTAATTTTTCCACTAGGAAAGATGTTCTGGCGCAGAAGTTGGAGTTGGATGTTAAGGAAGGGGCTGTGATTACTCTGTCAGTAGAAGACCCTGATATGGTAAAAGGGCTTATGACAAGTTTCTTGTATCAGATAGGTCATAAGGATTCTATTGAAATTAAAATAGATTACAACTCTCTGGGGATTGGTGATGAAGGAATTCGTCAGCTCATTAGTTAAAGAACTGAAAATAGGTCTAAGACCTTTCAGCAATAGGCCTAGAAATGCTGAAGGGTTGTCCGAAGCTTTCAATCTTGAGCCTAAGGATGAAGGTCTAAGAGCCCACCAGACTGTTGTCTCTATGAATGAAGATAGGGATTGGGGTGAGGAAGAGTTGTATACTCCTAGTGTAGAGACTAGAGATATTATTCTAGTTGTACGCAACTTCACGGATCTGGTTGAGGTAGAGGGAGCTTCTGTCTATGTGGATGGAGTCCTGGCAGGTATCGCAGATGAGAATGGTGAAGTAGCTCTTGTCGATGTAGCTGTTGGGGGGCATTCTATAAAAGTCACTGCAACAGGTTTTGTGAATTCTGACGAGGACGTTCTTCCTAATAATTACTTTACGGTGGTGTGATGAATACTATTGAGCAAATCAGCGTGCCTGTAAATACAGATCTTCCTCAAACTCAACGTGTGTATGTTTATGTTTTGTCTTTGGATCATGAACTAGCTCTTAGCAAACTTATAGAAATTAGCGATAGGTTGCATGAGATTATTCATGAAGAACTTCCTGGTCCCTCTCTTTGGTAAGGAGTACAAAATGCGTATTTTTAGTCTGATCCTAACTCTGGTTTTCTTCTGTTCTACTTCTTTTGCGCTGACCTCTGCAGAGGTTTTGGAACAGCTTTCAGCAGATAGTGCAATTCTGCATGAAGTTATTCATGGAAGCCCGACAGCAGATGTCACTACTGAGGGCGGAGATGTTCCTACTTTGGCTAAGGCTATAGCCAAATTATCAGGGTTTAATCCTACTGGAGATTATGCTAACTCGACAGCCTATAATGTTCTCGATCTTGTGGTGGATGCTGCAGATGATGGAGGAAATGGGGCGGGGACTGTTTATATTGCGCTGTCTAGTTTTACTTCTGGAGATGGTACTGTTGGGCAGACCTTGGCTGATGAGATCGCGGCAGGTCAGTGGATGGTGCACCAAGGGTTAACGGCGCTGGATGTTTCAGAGGCGGCAGAGTCAGGAAAATTAATTCCCTGGGATGCGGTCAGCGACACTACATCAGCAGGAAAAATAGTTTCTTGGGATGCAGTAACAGATGTCCCTGAGTCTGGAAAGATTGCAACGTGGGATGGGATGCCTAATGTGGACTCAAGGGAATACGCGACTCTGCAACTTGCGTTTGACGCCCTTACGGACGGGGACCACCTGGAGATAAACGGTAATTACACCATCACCGAGACACTCACACTGCCTACCGGGACAAGCGGGTTAACTATTACGCAAGGGTCAGGAATCTTAACGATTGATTGTACCAACTGGGCATCCGCTACATTTAGGGTTATCTATGGAGATGGCTGTGATGACCTAAAAATCCACGGTATCAAATTTCTTCCCAGTGGAAGGCTTACGAGTGCGACAGGAACCAACCATCGCATTGTGCTGATTGAGAATTCTGATAATGTAAAAATAGTTGGGAATACAGTAACAGAGTGGTATCAACCAACGACAGGATACGAGGGCGCTGCAGCTTTTGCTATAAATAATGGGAAGGGGTCTGAGATTTCAGGGAACTTCTTTCGAAATATTCAGGGTGGTGCAGTATTTACTCAAGCAGGCAATGTAACAATCTCTGATAACATCACAATCGGTTTTGGTGATGGATGCTATATTTTAAATGCTCTGAGGTCCGAATATTCAATTGTAGAAAACAATTACGCTTTTTATGGGCCAAGAAATAATTCAGCAATCGGTCTTGAAAATGTCGGCCCTGGCAACAAAGTCAGCGGAAACAGGTTGATTGATTCCGCCAAAGGTATTAATCTATTTGACAATGTCGCTAGAGATGTTTACTACACCGATATCCGTAATAACTTTATTGCGCAAACTGATAACTATCAGCAGCCGTGGCAACCTGATGTATACTATTACCGCGGACAAACCGTGACTAATGAAGGTAATGTGTATGAGTGTATTGTTGCGGGGACGTCTGCCTCATCAGGCGGGCCAACAGGTACAAGTGCTGCAGAGATACCTGATAATGAGGTTATTTGGCTTTACAATAATCTGACCAATGTTAACTTTGGTATCGGCTCTTCGGCAATGGCGTATTACAATCATACTCGGATCGAGGGTAATCGCGTCATACAGAGAGATGACACAACCAACAGTAGCTGTATCTATCTTAACGGTAGTGGAGGTGTAGGTACTCATATCGATAATAATGATCTGACTACCATTGGTGCTGACTATGCCCTATTTGCTCAGAATTTAGTTGAGTTGACTCTCGGAGACGGAAACGTTTACAGAACTGATTTGAGTGCCCCTAGTGCAAGAGGGATTTGGATTCAGATGTCTGTGGACAAATTGAGACTTCTTGGGGGGAATTTCCACGATTTTTCCACCACTGCAATACAACTGCAAGGGTCTTATACGGCAGAAGAAATTCTTATTGGTGATGTTAAAGTCCACGGGGCAACCACCAATTTAGTCGCCGGAACAGGTTCCCCATTCGGGACGGTTACTGTGGCTCAAGCTGGAGGAGAGTGCCAGCTGTCCACTACACCTGGAGAGGTGACTCGGACGATCGGAGAAAAACTGCTCAATAGTAATTCCGCAACTCCGAATATAGTAGGCGGTAGTGTATTTCTTCTTAGTAACACTGCTCCGACAACTGTCATAGGTTTTGTTGGTAATCCAGTAGAGGGGCAAGAGTACCGATTTAGAATGGGTAACGGGAACACGACTTTTGATTTCTCAGATACGGATTTACAAGGGAATGCTGGTATAGACTTAATTCCTACAACTGAAGAAGTTGTTATTTTTAGATATATAGATTCAAAGTGGTATCTAGTATCTTACATAGAGTTATAAAGTACGTTTATTAAATCTGCGTTGTTGAGAGGGCCTTATGTCACAGATTGTTAGCTCTTCAGGAGAATGGGACGCTGCATGGCCTTGGCCGCAGGTTAAGTTTCTGCAGCAATATGTTCTGGGATTTGCTCCTATAGTAAATGTCCTCTGGTTGTATGAGATGAAGATAACTGGAGACTCTTGGGAAGCTACTCCTATCATGGCCATAGGAGATAAGAATTCTATTAGTGTAATCAGTGTTGCAGATTTTGGAGCATTCTTTGCCTTATCTGTGTATGATGATACTAATGAATTGTTAACTTGTTGGATTCGTAATCCGAATATGATAGGGACTGTTGAAGGAGCTTATAGACCTTTACCTACAATTGAGGCACCTAATTTCATTGCTTCCTGTAATTACAACGGACAATGTTTGATAGGCGGAATAGAAGGTGAGACCAGTATAAACCAGTGGCAAGGACTGAAGCATCATACAGTGGCTTGGTCTTCTATTGGGCATTTCAGTTTCCGCATCCAAGATCAAGCAACTGCTGGTAATGCCCCTGTGCCATTTGGCCAAGCTGGAGTTACCAAGATTTGGAAAATTCTGCAGCTTGATACTAATGCCATCGTCTATGCAAATGAAGGCACTGTGTTCATGACACCTATGTCTGCACCGGCTGTAGGATGGAGTGTAAATGAGAAGTTCACTGTGCCTGTGATACATCCTCAGTGTGTTGATGGAGGGAAACATCGTCATGCTATGATTGACAAGAACTATGAACTCTGGACAGTGACTTCTGAAGGGTGGAAGAAGTTAGGGTTTAAAGAGTTCCTGCAGCCGCTCTTTGGGCAACTTGTAAGAGTTGTGTATGAGCCTCAGCATGATCGGTTCTATATCTCCAACGGCTTGAAGAGTTATGTAGTAACTTCTGATGACAGACTCTATGAATGCCACCAGTGTGTGACCTCTATAGGATATCACAGAGGAGTTCTTTCAGGATTCTTTGTTGACACAGCGGACTATGAAGGCAGGTTCTTTACCAACACTGCAGACTTTGCTGCTAGGGCTATTAAAGTAATTAGACTTCTCGAGGTTGGCTATCAAGGAAGTCAAACTCCTAAAGGTATGGTCAAGTGGCGCAACACAAACGGAACTTTTTCAGACACTCCGTGGAAGACTCTGAATATGGAAGGAGTAGTTTTCCCTAACGTGTCTGGTATAGATTTTCTCATAGGTCTGAAAGTAGACGACTATAGAGTTGATGAATTCTCTGTCGACTATCTCCAGGCTAGACTCCAACTTTCTGACAAAAGATTTATAAGAGGCTCTTATGCATTTGATCCGACTACTGGACGAGCAGGTAGCTAACAACTGGGATGTGATCAAACTCGCTATTCGGCAATCTTTGCCTCCAGTAGCAGGAGAGAGTCCTGAGAAGATGAATAACATTCTTCAGGCAATTCTTCTTGGAGGCGTGCAAGTTTGGGCAACATCTCCAGATGTGGAAGTTTCTCAACTTAGGACTTTGACTGTTAGTTACATTATGACAGATCCGTTGAGCGGAGTTAAGAGTTTTCTACTCTATAGCTTCTACGGTTTTGTTCGTGTGACTGAAGAGGATATGCAAGTTGTATTTGAAGGTCTCTCTAAATACGCTAAAGCTAAACAGTGTAAGAGACTTGCTGCATATATCCAGAATCCTATAATGCTTCAAATGGTCAGACGCTTTGGGGTGGACGAGAGTTGGACCTTTACAACTAAAGAATTATAACCTGTGTTTAAATTTTAAACGAAGGGGATCAATATGAGCTATGACGAGTTTAGACTTGCAGATCAACTGCAAGAAGACTTAGGTCTGACGGTCTGCTGTAAGGGAAGTGGAGGTTCTTCTGGTGCTGTGGATTATCCTCAGTATATGAAGGACACTCATGAAGCTTGGTTAGGGGAGATGGATAGTTATATTCAGGCAGCATCCTCTCCCTATACGCTTCAGGCCGCTTATGATCCTGATGCAGATATCGATAGTATGGTAGCGGCCTTGGCTGTATTCGGGACTGCTGTTACTGCCCTATCTTATCAGGCAAATTGGGAATCCGCAATGAATGCGGCAGTTGTGCAAGTAGATAATGTTATCGACTCTGCATATATTGATGCTGCAGTTGCAGCACACTCTGCCAGTCTTGACGATGATATTAATGACTCTGTATTGCCGCAGTTTCAGGCAGGCATGAGAGACATTAACGCAGTGGTTAACTCTGCTTTTGTAATGGGAGAAGCTCGTATATGGGCCAGGAAGGAAGTAGAGCTTAGTAAGTACGGCGCTGCGTTACGTCTTGAGTTGCATAAACATAGAAATGAAATGGTGCTAAAAGGAACTCAAAGTATTATTGATAACCAGCACTTCATGATCCAGATGAGTAATACTTTGGCGACTCTTACTATAGATATGTACAAGCTTAAGATTGTAGCCAAGAAAGAGCAGATAGACGGAGATAATGAACTGGAGAAGCTTGACGCTCTTTGGCCTTTGGAAAAGTATCAACATGGCGCTAACCTCCTTGCAGGTATTGGAGGAGGGACTCATTCTACAACAGGGGATAAACCTTCTAAAGTTCAATCAGTTCTTGGTGGGGCTCTTAGTGGAGCAGCCACGGGAGCTATGATCGGGGCCGCTGGTGGCCCTATTGGTTGGGCTGGAGGAGCAATTCTTGGCGGATTAGGTGGTCTCTTATCATAAGAAAGGAGTAAGTAATGTCTAGTATCTTTGACATGCTCGCTGGTGGAGTGAGCAAAGTTGGCAATTTTGCAACCGAGAAGCCTGAGCAGTTTGCTGCGATTGCAGACATGATTGGGAAGAATCTCGATCCTAACAACCCTTTTGCAGGGGTGGGATCCACTATTGCTCAATCCTCATTGGCGAACAAAGCTGCCAATAAGCAAGAGGATGAACGCAAGAAGTTGATGACATCTTTGTTTAGCTTGTTAGGTGGGCAACAACCGGCTCAGGCTCCTGCAGGAGTTCCAGGATCAGGAAATCCTGAGCAACCGGCACAGCAGACACCGTTTGGAGGGTTGAATCTAACGCTGCCAAACGAAGCTGGGCCTACCAGTGTTACACACAAGATGGGGCCTGATGGTACTGTAACTTCGAACACTGTTTCTAATGTCTCTGGGACTCCCAAGCCTGGGCAAAACAGTGTTAACCTGACAGATATTCTCCCTCTTTCCCTAGCCCTGCAAGGTACCCCGCCGGTCGATCTTACAGGGCTGACTCCTGAGCAGATAGCTACTATCTCTCAGAATGACTTGGCATTAGGACAGTTGGGTAATCAGACTTTGGATGTTGTGTCTGGAGCTAATTACAAAAGAGCGGCGTCTGGTACTGCAAGAGTAAACGCGGATACGGCAAGAGCGAATGCTCTAGCGGCTTTGAACAAAGAGCGTCGAGCTAATAGGATGGAACCTCTGGATATTGCTAAGACTGAAGCAACCACTGAGCACTTGAAAGCTCAGGCGGCTGATCTGAGATTGAAGAAGGCTACGACGGAGGAACAGAGAGGTATTCTCAGAGAGTTGCCAGAAGGTACTAAGCTTTCAGACCTGAGTTTTGATAAGGCTTATAAACTTTTCGGTCCGGTCCAGATGGAGAATTTTATCTCTAAAAACATTACCGAGAGTCGTCTGACTGAGATTCAGAAAGATGAGCAGTTTGCCAGATATACTAAGGCTCTTTCCAACTTTGGTAAGGATGAACAGACTGCTGCTGATGTAGTGGATGTCAATAAATACTCTCCAGACAATCAGAACTTTGGCTTCATCTGGGATGACGGCTCAGGATTTTTCAATGCAAAGGACGCTATCCGCGTGGAGTTTACCGGAGATTATCAAGGATTTACTATGGAGGATGTTCGGGCTACTGCTAAGGATGAGAAGCGTAGTGTTGAGGACATTCTTCTTCAGATCGCCAACGACACAGATCAAGGAGTGGACTAATGGCAAGAAATATCTTTACGGGGCAGGAGATAGATTCCTCACAGCCTAAAGATACTTTAGGGGTTAACGATGCAGGGCAGAGTCTTTCAGAAGCTTTAGCTACTCCTAAGGCTGCTCCAGTGGAAAAGCCTTCTGGTGTGCAAAACTTTTTGGATAGTACTGATAATGTTTTAGATTATACTGGTGCCCCTATGGGGGCTATCAGTAATTTGTTGCTTCCTTTGTTCACCGCGCCTGCTGCAGGTGTGGCAGGACTAGGCTCATTAGCTGCTCCTGTACCTGAGGATGCCCCAGAAGATGCTCGCTATAATAGAGCAAAACAAATCTCTGAAGCAATTCTTCAATTGGGGCAGAACACTACTCCTCAAGTTCAGGCTCTTACTCAACCTGTTCAGGAATTTTTGCAGAAAACTCTCGGTAAATTTGCAGAGGGTGTTGGGGATAGGTATTTAAATTACCTGCAGGAGCCTCTCACTATTAAATCTGGAGACAGAGAATACTCTGTCGGTCCTGTGCCGCCAGAGATAGCCGCTGGTGCTGCGTCTGTTGCGCATTCTGCTACGGAATTTGGAGGCTTTGTTGAAGGCGCTAGTGTGCTTGGAAGAATTAAGCACTCTATCCGAGGAAAGAAGATTAGTACTTTTACTAAAGATAGCGCCAAAGCTGCTGAAGTTTCCAATTTTAGTTCTGACTTTCAAGCTGCTCTTAATGCTAATCCAGACTTATCTGTCGGGCAGTTTATTCGTAAGTATCCTCAGTTTAAAGAGGAAGCTTTTCAGTATTTCGTTGATCCTAAGTCTACTCAATCAGCTTCACCAGAACCTGATGCTGCTGAAACTGTTGGCAAATCCGATTTTGCTAAGGTAGCAGATGAGTTTGATGGCTATGAGAATATCCCAGAGAATCATCCAATCTTTAAGTCTATGACTTCTGAGGAACTCCTTCAGGCTGTAAACGAATACGATAATGTTATTACTCCAGAGCCTGCTAAGGAGTCTCCTCCTAAGTCTAATGAGCCAAGAGCTAAAACTTTCAAAGGACGTGTAGAACAGAAGGTTAAGGAACTTGGTTCCCTCAAAGCTGTGGAGGAACACTATGCTGGTACGAAGGCAGAAGGGTTGGCAAAGAGTATCGCTAACAAACTTTACGGAGGACCTGAGGCAACTACTGAGGTACCTATCGGAGAGGAACCCCCAGCAGAAGCAACTCCTCCTGAGGCGACACCAGAGAAAGGTGCGAATCAAGAAGATACTGCGAGAGTTCAGGAGAAAGAGATTACAGAGTCGGTTGAAGAGCCTGTAGTTGAAAACGCTTCTGGGGAGTCTGCAGCTTCTCTTGAAGCTTTGAGTGTTGAGAAGTCTAGAAAGACTCAGGGGATTAAGCACTATGTGCTGGACTCCAGGAATCCTCAGACAAGCTTGCGTCCTGCTATAGGGCCAAGACCTGAAGATAATCCTCTTAACGCTTATGATGTATTAGTACAGGAAAAAGATGGCTCTGTTCAGATAGTTAATAAAGGAGATAAGGCTAAGTCTGTTGATGTTTCAGCTATTGATTTTCCAGTAGAGGCTAAGCCTAAGAAGTCTCTTAGTGAGGTTTTGAGAAAAAAGATAGCGAACCGAGAGCTAAAACTTAGACCTGCTTCTGAGATTAGAGGAGCAGTACCTAAGGAGCCAGTAGTAGAGGACATTTCTGGATATGACTCTGTTGAGGCTGCCGAAGAAGATTTTACTCTCCAGGCTAAAACTTATCCCTCTGAAGCTGAGGCACAGAAACAAGCTGAATCTCTTGGCGAAGGCTGGGAAGTTGTCAAGATTGGGGATGAGTATAGAGTAGGCCAAGACCTGTTGTTTGATCCTACAGAGTATGACACAGAGGCTATTGCCAAAGCGGTGGAAGCTCCTGTGGTGGAGGAAGCTGCTCCTGCACAGAAGAGAGAGGTTATCAAAGTAGAGTCCTTTACTAAGGCTGGCGATATCTATATAGGTTCAGTAGATAATAGCCGCTCAGTGGCTATTGTTAAGAATGGGCCTAAAGATTATGAAGCCTTTCTTGGTACTGCTGAGGAGATTCAAGCAGGCACGGCTGAACCAGTAGGACAGTTTACCTCTTTGCCTAAAGCTAAGAAGGCCTTTGGCTCTAAAGAAGGTAAGGAAATTACGATTAAAGAAAAGCTTGATCCAGATGAGATCATCTCTTATTTACGGGACCAAGTCGAAACATATAAAGCTGCAGAAACTCCTAAAGATGAATTAGCTCGATTGATGCAAGAACAAGAAGATGACCTTCTTGGTGAAGAGAATATCGTATCTTGGGAAGAACTCGCAGAAGAGGAAGCTGTAGAAGAGTATGACGAAGATAACTATTATAGCTCTCGAGATATAGGAGATGTTGCTAGCGATCTTCTCACGCTGTTTGGGGATGATAGAGGAGCAATCAATCCTAGAACAAACCCAGAAATTCTTGCCGCAAAGAAACGTCTTAAGAATGATGTGCGGAATCTTAGAAAAATCTCTACAAAGCTCAAAGGTAAATTAAAGCCTGAGATGGAAATAGAGCCTCCTGAAACTGAGTCTCTTTGGAGTTTGTTTAAAAGAGTACTTAATAATGAGAGAGGATATATATCTGGAGAACGTAGCCCTTTTGCTAATGCAGTTAAAGAACTCTTTGAGGCTATTAAGAGGGCGTATAAAGGGTTGAAGAAGGCGGCTAAAGCTGCCAAAGATTGGTCACTCTCAGATAGACGCTCTTCTCCTTATGGCCAATACAAGTCTAGTGAACGTGAGTATATGCTTGGAGAAGCGGTTGATACCACTAGCAAGTTAGTCAAAGCTTTTAAGACTGACTCTAGTAAGGCCGTCAGAGATCTTGTAGCTTCTATGGAAGCTGATAGGAGAATTGTCCCTACACATGACTTGACTAATCCTAATCCACCTATACGCCAAGAGCCGCAGGTTCCTAAGGTTGCTCCACAGCTTAAGCCTAAGGTAGAGAAAATAGCCCCGCATCTTTTGGGCAAGCTGCAGAGTCCTTCTCATATCTTAGGTAGGCTGTTTGATCTTGAGAACAATCCTGTGACAGATGTTATGGAATCCTCTATGGCTTTCATCAACAACTGGCACAACTCTGAGAGATGGGCAACAGGGGTTCTTAAAGGTGTGCCGGATTCTACTCTCGATTTACGCAAAGAGCTTGATGATCTCTATGCTGAAGTCAAACCTTTGGTGCAAGCTAAAGCTCGAGGAGATAGAAGGATTGCCAACCTTCGTCAAGCTGCTGCTAATACTCAAGACGAAGCTAAACGTAGGGATCTTGAGATTCAGATTATGGTTGAAGAGAAGAAACAAATTCGTAGATCGAAGAAGATTCAGGATGAGTTATTTGCTCGGTATGATTCTCAGGTTAAAGGTCTAGCTGAGAAACATTCCGATGTGAGGATCATTCTGCAAGCTGCAGAAGAGTTACCCGAAGGCATTACGCTCACCCCTAAGGAACTCAAAGCTGCAAAATATATCAGGAAGTTTTTAGACACTACTCGAGATAAACTAGAGAGTGTCGGCATACCGGTTATCAAAGACCGGACATATATGCACAGGATGATTCCTGACGTGTTGAATGATCCAGATGCTCAGGGCTTTCTGGCGGATCAAAAAGTTCCAGTCATCCTCAAATTCCTTCATCAGAATCAGGAAGGAAGACTTTGGTATCCTAGTGCTCATATGATCTTGAAACATTACATTCCTATGGTCGAGCGCAAGATTGCTTTCCAGCCTTTCTTGAATCGTTGGAGAGTTGCAATAGATGAACTGCCGCCTGACATTAGTGATTATATGAACAGATGGGTAGAGGCAAACTTGCTGGCTAAACCTAGAGATGTGTGGCAAAGGGCGCTGGATAAAGTTGTAGCCTTTCAGTATGTGCGCTTAATAGGTGGTAGTCTTTCTGTGGCATTTAAGCATTTGACTAAGATAGCTGATACATTTTCGCGGTTTGATTCTATTACCAATGTTAAGGCTGTTAATGCCACCCTTAAAGCTATCGGACAGGCCGCAGCAGAAAAGGTTGGGGTTAAAGGTAACGATAATGCTGAGAGAAAGTTGATGCGAGCTTTTGTCAACTCCAGAGCTATGGTTCGTCTTATGGACGAGAGCCCTGGTGTCGGAGTTCTAGCGCAAAAGTTTAAGTATCTAATTTCAGCTCCGACAATGGCTGTTGAGACTTTCGATAATGGGGTAAGTATACTAGCTACTACGATTGCCGCAGCGTCTAGTGGCCGACTTACACCACAGCAGACTTCTAGAATCATCTGGGAAACTGTCCTTACAGCTAACTTTAGAGGCGGCTGGGACCAGCCTTTGTTTTATAAGAGAGTTATTGGCCGTATATTAGGTATGTTCCAGATGACGCCATTTAAGCTATTTGAGTATCGTGCAGAGCTGGCTCAAAAAGCTTTACGTGGTGAGGTAGACCATTTTGGAACCAAGTATTCTACCATGCTATTGAGATATATATTCTTAATGGGAATGGCAGAAACTATTTCTAGATTCTTTGGTAACTCTTTGATAGACCAAATAGCTCACTTCCCTTACGTGAGTCATATTCTTAAAGGAAAGAAAGATGCACCCTTCTACGAACTCCATGAACCCACTCTCAGCACTAGCCCAATGCTTGAGTGGGCTACCCAAATGGGGGATAAAGGAATCTATAGCGGCACCAAGGAGCATCTCCAGTATTGGGGCCAATTTTCTAAAACATACCAGATGTTTCATAACAACTATCCTACATCCTATTATCAAAGCCCGCTGTCTCACATGCTAGGGATTCAAAAACTGGATGCGGGTAAAGGGAAAAAGTCTAAGAATAGTGGTAGAGGTGGTAGAGGCGGTAGAGGTAGTAGAGGTAGTAGAGGTAGTAGGTAGTTAAAAATAGCCCCCAACCAATCAAGGAAGGGGGCTTTCCTTTGTTTAAAATTTAAACACAGGGGATGTTATTCATCCTGACCGCCATCCTTCTTGTTCCCCGGAGTCAAGCTTGCTAAAACTTGCGCAGCAGTTTTGGGCGCACCTTCGACTTTGGAAGGATTAGGTACAGGCTCTTTAGCCTCTTGAGCATCCTCATCCTCATCCTCTTGAGCCATCTCAAGACTTTCATACAGAGATTCAAAAGAAGTCTTTGCCATCACAGCAATATCGTTAGGCTTCTTCAGAACAAGATAGTTTTCCTGCTTTACTGAACGCCAATCAGATCCTGTATGGATCTGGAAACCGTTCCTCCCGTTGTGCTTGACTCGGAGAATCAAAAAGTCCTCCGTAGTCAGTTCTGCGTTCTCATCGAGTTCTTGAAGCTCTTTCCACCGGTCTCGGGTAAACTGAACAGCATCTACTTCTGACGAGATTCTTCTGTACTTTGCCATAACTCTTCTCCTTCTCAGCTAGGCTCTTCCGGCGCCTTCGGAAGTGCTGTGAAATATTCATAGTTCTTACCAGGCGCAGGTTCGACAGATGAGGCATCCAGTCCTCGAGTGTCACAGATTTTTGTCCAAGCTATGTTGCAACGTTCTATGTCTGAGAGTATAGGTTTCCCTCTCAAGTCTAACAATGCAGGATCATGCATCGCCTTTGTCAGTTGCATTACTTCTGTAGGACTCAGTTTGTACGTCTTCCGTAGATTCTTCTTTTGCATAGGTTAACACCATATCCTTTCCGACCCCTGAGGTCTTGATAAACTTCATTGATCTTAGAGTTTCTACTACTGCATCCATCGTCTTACGGTCAGCATCAAAGTGGAACATTGTAAGAAGAGTGGCAAACGGCATACTCTTGCGGATGGCTATTTCCTGCATGACTCGAGTAGTGATATCTGCACTGCGAGACTGCCCGACTCCTGAGAAAGTTTGGACCATCTTTCTTTCAGTGAATTCTAGAATGGATATAGAACGCTCTAAATCTTGACGAGTAACTATCATGTCATCAGTGCGGGAGGCATTAACTATCATGGACAACTTCATCGCATGATTAGGTCGACGCTCTATGTAGCCTGAAAAGCGGTGATCTTCAAAAGGGGGATTATCCTCTTGTGCAATATACCACTCTGTCCACTTTTCTACAAAACCTTTAGTGACTTTAAACACTCCTTTCAAAAGATGAATCTTTTCTAAGTCCACTTTTAGTTGTTGTTTAAGAATTAGTTCTTCATCAGATAGAAAAGGATCAGGGACAGTCTTACCTTTACGTCCCTCATAGACAAATATCATACGGCTAGTTAAGCCTCCGCCGATTGCATCTAAGGGGAGCGTTGTACGTACTAGTTCAGGAGTAGTGGCTCCAAACAATGTTACATATACTCCGTTGATTTCATCTGTGCCCATGTGTTTAGTGCGATATATCCACCTACTGCGGCAATCGTACCAGTCAGTCATGTCGGACATTAAAGCGTGGTTGTTGTAGCCTAGGAATACAGTAAGTTCCGGAGCAAACACTGTGAGAGAACTATGAAATTCCATATCTCCAGGAGTATAGGAAATATGATCAGTAGCGTTTTTCAACTCTCCTATTAGAGCTTCTCGAGTGATAGACTCTGCGGCTAAGTTCACAGGTATGTCCTCAAGGAACTCTGATCCAAAGCCCATGGCTGTACCTTTACGGGCCTTACCTGAAGGGGCCACCAAGACTACATACATGTTAGGGTAGAAAGTTAAACTTCCCCATTCCAGCCTACATTTTCTCTGCAGTACAGCGGATATAACACTAATGGCTGTCCACAGTTTGAATGACTCAGGAGGTTCTGAGTTCGCTGTGTAATCAAGAAAGCTGTCTATCCAATCGGGAACATGCCTACCCGCCATTAGGGTTCTCCTTACGCTGTTCTGACACTACATAACCGTTCTCTCTATCCTTGCTTGAAAAAGCTACAACAAAGGCTTCGGCAAACTTCAAAGCTAGAGACTCTCTACGAGCTTTTGTAAAGGTTATAAGTTCTGGCCTGGTACAAAATACTGCCTCTATTGGAGTGCTGTCTCGTGAGGGAATATCTAAAGGCATAAGTACCTCTCTGAGAAGACCTTCATCAATAAAGATTTCTCCATCCCATACAAGAAACTCTCGGTCAGTCATAATAGATACTTTAACCTTTCCCATTAGAAGTCTCCTTACCGCTTAATTCGAGATAGCCCTCTTCTATTGCCTTAGCCAAAGCTTCAACAGTCTCAGGAAAGTTCTTCGCTTTGAGCTCTATCCCTTGTTCTTTCTGCAGAGATAGCCCAAAGACTACATCAACAGGAATGACAAATTCATAGTCATGTACATGAAGAGGTATTTCCAGATTCTGTTTAATCAATATCAGTATTTCAGCCATACGTCGGAAGCCTACAGAGATAGGAATTTGAAAACCTATTTGGTCATGCACTTGGATCAGAAGCTCTACAGGTTTAAAGAGGTGTTGGTTATAATAGATGTATTCTAACCCTCTTTCATTAATCACATCTCCGACAGTCCCCTGAGGGATACACGCGTAGGCTTCTTTAAAAGTTTCGTCATTTAACTGACCGAGGAACAAAGTTTTTCGTCCCATCAGATTGGTAAGAGTTCTACTTTCTCTCAAGCATTTTTTAACATAAGTATGAAAACCTTGCCGGACACCTGGGTAGACTTTGTGATACCTGTCAACGATCATCTTGGCTTCACGCTCAGGGATTTCATACAACAGAGCGAAGTTTTTATAACTGAAGTCATAGTTAAGACCGTGGTTGGCCCGCTTGCCCCAATCTCTTTCTGAGTGTTCGCCTGATCCAAGAGTAGCTGAACCTTTTTCATCAGAGATTTTATCAGGATCTTTGTTAAAAATCAGGCCAGAAGTCAGACGATGAACATCCTTGTTATTAAGAAAGGCGTCAATCATCTCGGTGATTTTACCTAGGTAAGCAACCAATCTGTTTTCAGCTTGACCTAGGTCTAACGAAAAGTAAATATACCCTTCATCAGCAAGCAGGTATTGTAAACAGTTGTGTGGCCAATTCTGCATATTCATCCCGGTTCCAAACACATTCTCAGAGGATGATAGGCGAGCATACCTAGTGCCGACAGGATTATAGGAACATCGAATCCTTCCGTCTGCGTCAAACTTATCTGGGTCAAGATAGTTAGAACGTATCTTGGACAACTTTCGGATTTGCTGAAGGAGGGCTGCTTCTTTATTTCCTTTTCTGATTAAACGCTTCAAGGCGTCTACATCAGTTGTGGGCTTTTTAGTCTTGCGATTCTTGTAGACAGGATTACCTTGGATTCCGTAAAAGAAGTTTGCAACCTGCTGAGGAGAACTAGGATTAATCTCATATCCTACTCTAGCCTGGAATTGACGAGTTAGGTCTTCGACCTCTTTGTCTATTTCCAAAGCACGCTTACGAATCCCGTCCATGTCAGCTCTGATGCCTCTCTCCATCATGTAGGTAAGAGGCTCAATCAACTTACGCTGACGCTCATAGGTTTCAAGATTTCCCTGGCGTTTAAGCTCTTCGAATTGCTTAGGGAAAGCTTCCGCACAGATACATGAGTCCGTCCCGTTGTATGTCCAGAGACGAGGATAGTTCCCTCCGCCAAAATACTTCTTACCTTCATCCTTGTAATACGGATGAGTTGTCCACAGACTTGTGATGAAATCCAGGCCGATAGGAAACTCAGGCATCAAGGTTCTTTGAGCAATCATAGTATCATCCACAGAATGTGTGATAATCCTATTCTTTCTCATCAAGAAGGATGCATCAAAGATAATATTCTGCCCTCTCTTACGAACCTTTGGGTCTTGCAGAATTCTCGCAATCATCTTCCATATCTCTATCTCTTGCTCAACAGTGAAGTAGTCTCCTGTTTCGCAAACAAAAGGTATAGAGATTGCGCCTAAAGAGCTAAACGCGAAGGATATGCAAGAGACCTGCTCATTCTTACACTCAATATCGTAATCAATAACGTAGCCTCTAAGACCTTCTTCATAACAGGTTTCGAGGTATTCTATACATTCATCGAAGGATGGCCGAATCTTAATGTCATAAGAAGATTCTTGAAACTTTCCTTCCATCACATCTTTAGCACGCTTCAAGTCCCACTGAAGCAAGATGCGATTAAGATACTGATTCTTCGGAGGGATGATTGTAGCAGGGTGAATGACAGGAATTACTTTCCTACCTGGAATAAGCGAGGATTCAAGAACAGAGCCACGCCATCTAGTGATTCCTACATGCCCGGTCAGAGCATACAGAGCCACATTCCCTGCGGCTACTATAGGTCCTCGGGTTTTCTTGAGTTCAAATTCCAGAACTTCAATATACTTATACCACGACTGTGATACGTGAACTTTTCCCTTATCAAAGCGGAAGTAATGAACCAGAGGATTATCAAGATCTTTGATAACATTAGTGATGTAGGTCTCTTGACGAAGCAAACCTACAACATTCATGCAGTCAGTGAGTTCTCTACCTGCTGGCCCTATGAAAGGTTGTCGGAGTTTAATCTCCATTCTACCTGGCTGCTCTCCTACTATAACTAGAGGAGCATCAGGGTCTCCGTATGGAGGGACAAAAGTTGCGCCTGTTATCATATTACTCTCCCTCGAGATTTCTTACCTTTCCCCCTAAGAGGGCTAGGTCATTGAGTGCTTTAGAGCAGTAGCGTCCAGATGGGCGGGTGAATACCACCTCTGTTATTCCGGCGGCTAAAATCTGCTTAGCACATAGCTCACAAGGAACATCATCTACATAGATTGTGGCGCCTTTACAGGCAACACCGTGTTTGGCACACTGAATAATGGCATTAGCTTCTGCATGCACAGCACGACATTTCTCGTATTGTTGTCCTGAAGGGATGTTATTTGCCTCTCGAAAACATTCCCCTAAGTCGCTACAATTAGGGGTACAGCTAGGCGCGCCATTATACCCTGTTGCAAGGATCTGTTTATCCTTGACGATAATTGCTCCATGAGTGGCACGTAGACAAGTAGAACGTGTAGCAACAACAGCAACAATATTAGAGAAATAAACATCCCATGAAGGTCGCATAGTTTATCCTTATCTGGATCATGCCCACAGTAAGGACATGTCCAACTTTCGCACACAATCTTACCACATTTAGGACATTTCCAGCAGGACATTACGCCCCCATGTTCTCCTTGATATGAAGAATGTATTTATCCCGATAAGTTTTTCCAAGGTCAAAACCCAACGGGTGCATATTGGCTTCGAAGGCTGCAAGAAGTGTTGCTCCACTACCAGC
>Ga0210101_1000230_pt1 | contig 20502 bp, 21 predicted proteins | sample Muzzi_PWC_D1_FD_185534 | JGI IMG/M metagenome (GOLD analysis project Ga0210101, IMG submission 185534) | Wetland microbial communities from San Francisco Bay, California, USA, that impact long-term carbon sequestration - Muzzi_PWC_D1 (SPAdes) | ecosystem: Environmental > Aquatic > Marine >... | reverse complement strand
TCTGAGATGGATCCCGATCTTCCCTGACCCTGCCGGATCCATTTCAGAGCACACTGGCGTGCGCCTTTGAAACCGCTATCGGCCGGCAGGAAGATTTATTTAGGGCGTGTCTGATCAATTCATCTTTTGTCATTCCTGCGTATGCCGGAACCCGGTAACAGGTTGAAAATAAACAACTGGATTCCGGGTCTGCGCTCGACAATTGCTCCTGCATTGTTCTACCGCCTGCGTCCATGCAGGCGTGCGCTTCGTCCGGAATGACGAAATAACCAGAGCATCCTTAGGCTTGATTGGCATCCCGACCGCAGCCGGGATAACCGCAGTGACCGCCTGGATTAGATTGCCTTCATACCGGCGCCGGTACGGCGCGACGGCGCAGCCAGGCACTGGCGGCCGCCGCGGTGAGAATGCACCAGAAGGCAAACAGCGCGCCCGGCAAGGCCGTCTCGGGCGAGAAATGCCTGAGCGCCAGTGCCACACCCAGGCCGGCATTCTGCATACCGATCTCGATGGCAAGCGTCAGACGGTGGAGCGCATCGAAACCGTAGAGCCGTGCCAGACCCCAGCCCGCCAGGTAGCCGAGCCCGTTCAGAAGGATGACCATCACGATCACCCAGCCGCCCATCACGGCAATACGCTCCTGGTTGGCGGCAACCGCATAGCTGCAGATCACGACTATGGCGATCGCCGCCACGGCCGGCGCCAGGCTGCGCGCTGTTTCGAGATACCGGCCAAGCGGTTTGCGCAACAACATGCCGGCGCCGAGCGGCAGCACGACGGTCAGGAGGATGGTGCGCATCATTGGCCAGAACGGGATATCCAGAAACACGCCCCCCAGCAGTTTAACCAGCGCCGGGGTAAGTACCGGGGAAAGCACGGTCGCGACCGTCGTCAGTGCCACTGAGAAGGCCACCGCGCCCCCCGCCAGATAGACCATAACATTGCTGGCCATGGCCCCCGGGGCGCAGGCCACGATGATGAAGCCCAGCGCGATTTCCGGTGACACCGGGCTGATGATGGCCGCCGTGAAGCCAAGCGTCGGCATGACCAGGTACTGCGTCATCACACCCAGTCCGATGCGCCCGGGGCTCCGCAGGGTTTCGCGGACTTCGTCCGCATCCAGCACAATGCCCATGGCGAACATGGTCGCCGCAAAAAACCACAGGAAGCTGTTTTTGAAGACCAGGAACAACGGCGGATGAAGATAGGCGGCCAGCGCACCCAGCAGTGTAATGGGTGCCAGCTGGCTGGCAACAAGGCGTGAGGCTGCAAGCAGGAACGGCATCGTGGCTATTGTTGCACAGACGCCGCCACGGCAGACAGCCGGCTATCCGATGGTGTCGTAGCGGGAGTCGCGGCAGGCAGGCCGCATCGCGCCCTGCAACTGTCTGATCACCGCAGCCTCTGCCAGCAATGACTGCAGCCCCTGCGGAGCGGCCGCTGCAGCCGACAGGGGGATATGGCGCAGCAGTTCATGCCGCCTGACCAGCAGGAAATAGTCCGTTGCCTCAAGGTAGCCGGCAGCAAGGCTGAACCCCCGGTCGAGATGCTCCTGTGCCGGCCGCAGCCTGCGGCTCAACAGCAGCTGGCCGTAGACGATCTCCAGCAATGCCCGATCAGGCTGCGCGGCGACGGAAGCGGCAAGTTGCGGGTACTCAAGCGAGACGGAAATATCCATCCAGAAATGACAAAGCAGCTGCATCACATGCAGCCGGAAGGCCGGGAGACCGGCACACAGGCGGGACCGCAGCGCCTTCTCCGTCACGGCAAAGAGCTGTTCCGCATCGGCGGCCGCCAGCGGCTCCCCGTACCAGGCCGCGAGCGATACCCGGCGCTCGCCGAGGCCGCGCGCGGTCACGATGGCGCCCGCTGCGGTCATCACTCGATTTGCAGTATCCACGTGCATGCTTCGAGCTTACACGCGCACGGGCGCAGATGGTACATTGAGACAGACCGCGGGCCGGCGCCTGACCGCATGCCGCCTGGCAGGTTAGAATGTGAACCATCCATCATCACGGGAGCAGGACAGTGGCTGACAACAGCACGGGAACAGCGGGTTATCCCGCCATTCGGATGCGCCGCATGCGCCGGGACGGGTTTTCCCGGCGGCTGATGCGAGAGACAGAACTCGGCAGCGGCGATCTCATCTACCCGGTGTTTGTGCTGGAGGGTGAGGGGCGGCGCGAGCCGGTCGCCTCCATGCCCGGCATCGAGCGTCTCAGCATTGATCTGCTGCTGGAGGAAGCGGCGGAAGTGCATGGACTCGGCATTCCGGCCATCGCCCTGTTCCCGGTCACCCCCCCGGAAAGCAAATCCGAGGACGCCCGCGAGGCCTGCAATCCACAAGGTCTGGCACAGCGCGCCGTGCGTTCCCTGAAGTCGGCCCTGCCGCAGCTCGGTGTGATCACCGACGTCGCGCTGGATCCCTTCACCACCCACGGCCAGGATGGCCTGATCGACAACAGCGGTTATGTCATGAATGACGAAACCGTCGAGGTGCTGGTGAAGCAGGCGCTGTCGCATGCCGCGGCCGGTGCCGATATCGTCGCCCCCTCGGACATGATGGACGGCCGCGTGGGCGCGATACGCACGGCCCTGGAAGCCGCCGGACAGCGCAATACGCGCATTCTCGCCTATGCCGCGAAGTATGCCTCCAGCTTCTACGGCCCGTTCCGCGATGCGGTGGGGTCGGCGGCCAGCCTCGGCGGCGGCAACAAGTACAGCTACCAGATGGACCCGGCCAACAGCGACGAGGCCTTGCGCGAGGTCGCGCTGGACCTGGCCGAAGGTGCCGACATGGTGATGGTGAAACCGGGCATGCCCTACCTGGATATCATTCGCCGGGTCAAGGACGAGTTCGGCGCGCCCGTGTTCGCCTACCAGGTCAGCGGTGAATACGCCATGCTCAAGGCCGCGGCACAAAACGGCTGGCTGGACGAGCGTGCCGTTGTCATGGAGTCGCTGCTTTCATTCCGGCGCGCCGGTGCCGATGCGGTCCTGACCTACTTCGCAAAAGCCGTCGGCCACTGGCTGAAAGACGGCTGACAGCGAGGCACACCCGATGGACCAGTACGCCGTCATGGGCAATCCCGTCGCCCACAGTAAATCACCGCATATCCACGCGCTGTTCGCAGCGCAAACCCGGCAGCGCATGGAGTATCGCGCCATCCTGGTCGAACGCGGCGGGCTGGCAGACGCCGTTGCGACGTTCGCGGCCCGCGGTGGTCGCGGTCTCAATATCACCGTTCCCTTCAAGGAAGATGCCTGGGCACTGGCGGCACAGCGCAGTGCACGCGCCGAACGCGCCGGAGCCGTCAACACGCTGGTACTGCAGGACAGCGGCGAGCATTTCGGCGACAACACCGACGGTGCGGGCCTGGTTCGCGATCTGCGCGATAACCATGGCGCAAGACTGCAACACGCACGGCTGCTGCTGGTCGGCGCAGGTGGCGCCGCACGCGGCGTTATCGAACCCCTGCTGCAGGAAAGACCGGACCTGCTGGTTATCGCCAACCGCACTCCGGGCAGGGCCGTCGAACTGGCACGCAGCTTCTGCGACCTGGGACACGTGGAGGGCTGCGGCCTGCCGGATCTCGAAGGGCAGCCTTTCGATATCATCATCAACGCCACCGCGGCCAGCCTGTCGGGAGAGGTGCCGGCACTGCCTGGCAGCATCGTGACGCCGCAAAGCTGGTGCTACGACATGATGTACAGCGACCAGCCGACTGCGTTCATGGACTGGGCGCTGGCACGGGGGACGGCATTCGCCCTGGACGGGATTGGCATGCTGGTGGAACAGGCGGCGGAGTCCTTTTACCTGTGGCGCAAGGTGCGCCCGGACACCACCCCGGTCATCGCCGCGCTGCGCAATCCACAGGGGATACCGGCCTGACCTGGTCGCATCCGGGCCTGTGTCCGGTTGCGACGAGCGGGTATGGGGATCGCGCCGCCCCCGTGCAGCTACCAGCCCTCGCTGATGCGCCGCTCGCTGAGACGGCGCTCCATGCCGGTCCAGGGGACCTCGCGCCAGTCCAGCCGGCGCCTTTCATTGCTCACCCGCCGCTGCCCGAATTCCCGCGCGATCAGCTGCGTACCCATACACTCCCTGCTGTGTACGCGCCTGATCACTTTCTGGCCGTCGCGATCGGAACGTGCATGCACCAGACCGTAGCGATACAGGTTGCCGCCGCGATTGCGCTTCTTGACGATGCGCACCGGTGCCCCGCCGGGCGGCTGCGCCAGGTGCTGCAGTTCCCGTTCCGATACCCCTGCTGGCAGATTGCCGATGAAAACGATCATGTTATATCCACTCGTTATGTGCCGGCTCGCGGCAACCGTTTAACGGACAGCCAGGTGGCGGTTTTTCAGTTCAACATAATGTGCGGCGGAATATTCAAGAAACGCCGCTTCCTGTTCGCGCAACTGCCGAACCTTGCGGACCGGTGACCCCACCCAGAGGTAGCCGCCATCCAGTTCACGCCCGGGTGGCACCAGGCTGCCGGCACCGACGATAGCACCGCTGCGCACAATGGCGCCGTCCATGACCGTGGCCGCCATCCCGATCAGGCAACGGTCCTCGACCGTACAGCCGTGCAGAATCGCCTTGTGACCCACCGTGATATCTGCGCCAATGCGCAGCGCGAATCCGCCGGGAGCGAACTCGCTGTCATGGCTGACATGCAGCACGCTGCCGTCCTGGATATTGGTGCGTGCACCGATCACGATGCTGTTAACGTCACCACGCGCGACCACCTGCGGCCACAGCGACGCATCGTCCGCGATGCTGACGTCACCGATCACCAGCGCGGTCTCGTCCACATAGGCGGTAGCGGCTATGCGCGGTTCGATGTTTTCAAATTTCCTTATCGACATCAGGGGCAAGTTTCCGGGATTGTGTAGGCGGTTGCAAGACGTGCGTGCTAGAGTTAACGCACGTTTTATTCGCACCCGCTTCCATCTCCTCGAGGTATGTCACGAATGTCGAATCCATTGCTGAATCCGGATGGCCTGCCACCCTATTCACGGATCAAGCCGGAGCATGTCAGGCCGGCAATCGAGCAACTGCTCGCCGAGGGCCGCAGCCTGGTCGAAACACTGCTGGCAGAACAGTCGAACTATACATGGGATAACCTGGTGGAGCCGCTGGAAACCATGGAAGACCGCATCAGCCGCGCATGGTCTCCCGTCAGCCACATGAACTCGGTCGTCAATACCGCTGCACTGCGGGATGCCTACAATGCCTGCCTGCCGTTGCTGAGTGCCTACGGCACGGAAATGGGGCAGCACGAGTGCCTGTATCAGGCCTACCGGCAGATTGCGGATGGCGAAGAGTACCAGCGGCTGGAAAGCGCGCAACGCAAGATCATCGACAATGCCCTGCGCGACTTCCGTCTTTCCGGTATCGAGCTGGAGCAGGAGGCACGCGATCGCTTCAAGTCCATCATGCAGGAACTGTCCACCCTCACCTCCAGCTACAGCGACAATGTCCTGGATGCCACCAACGCCTGGTACAAGCAGGTAAGCGATGAAGCCCTGCTGGCAGGACTGCCCGCCAGTGCGCGCTCCCTGGCACGGCAGCAGGCAGTACAGCGCAACCTGGACGGCTGGGTGTTCAACCTTGAGTTTCCTTCCTACTTTCCGGTCATCACCTACGCGGATGACCGGGCGCTGCGCGAGGAACTCTACACCGCCTACGTTACCCGCGCCTCCGACCAGGGGCCGAATGCCGGAAAGTGGAACAATGCCGACCTCATGGACCGGATCCTGGCGCTGCGGCACGAGGCCGCCCGACTGCTCGGCTATGCCAACTATGCCGAACGCTCACTGGCCACCAAGATGGCGGAATCCACCGCTCACGTCATGGACTTCCTGAATGACCTGGCGACACGTTCCCGACCGGCCGCGTTCGGGGAACTGGAGGAGGTGCGTGATTTTGCCGCGGCAATGCACGCGCAGCAGGAACTGCAGGCCTGGGACATCCCCTACTACTCGGAAAAGCTGCGCCAGCAGAAATACGCCATCTCGCAGGAGGAACTGAAACCCTACTTCCCCGAGCCGCATGTTATTAACGGTCTGTTTGCCATCGTGCAACGCCTCTACGGCCTGCAGATCGAGGCAGTCAGCGACGTGGAAACCTGGCACGATACGGTGGAGTACTACCGCATTCGGGATGCCGCAGGGGAAATTCGCGGCGAGTTTTTTCTCGACCTGTATGCCCGGGCGCACAAGCGCGGGGGAGCCTGGATGGATGAATGCATCTCGCGCCGGCGCACCCGTGACGGCGTCCAGGTGCCGGTCGCCTACCTGGTCTGCAATTTCTCGCCGCCCATCGGCGACGACCCGGCCCTGTTCACCCATGACGAGGTCATCACCCTGTTTCACGAGTTCGGTCACGGCCTGCACCATATGCTGACGCAGATCGACTACGCGGGCGTGTCCGGGATCAGCGGGGTGGCGTGGGATGCGGTGGAACTGCCCAGCCAGTTCATGGAAAACTGGGGCTGGGAACGCGAGGCGCTGGACCTGTTCGCACGCCACTACCAGAGCGGCGAGCGCATTCCGGATGAACTGTACCGGCGCATGATGCAGGCCAGGAACTTCCAGTCAGCCCTGCAGATGGTCCGCCAGCTGGAATTCGCCATCTTTGACTTCACCCTGCACCGCGACTACGACCCCGCCGCACCAGCGCATGTGCATGACACACTCAAAGCGGTACGCTCCCGGGTCGCGGTGATACAGCCGCCGGCGTTCAACCGCTTTGAGAACAGCTTCACGCACATCTTCGGCGGCGGCTATGCTGCCGGCTATTACAGCTACAAGTGGGCGGAGGTGCTGTCCGCCGATGCCTTCTCGGCGTTCGAGGAAAGCGGCATCTTCAACACGGAAACCGGCAGCCGCTTCATGAACACCATCCTGACCCAGGGCGGCGCGCGCGAACCGATGGAGCTTTTCGTCGAATTCCGCGGCCGCGAACCGACCATCGATGCCCTGCTGCGCCACAGCGGCCTGGCAGCCTGAGCGACAGCCGGCCGTCAGCATGAAAATAGCCACCTGGAACGTCAACTCACTGAAGGTACGCCTGCCACAGGTCCTGGACTGGCTGGCAACCACGCAGCCGGACATCCTCTGCCTGCAGGAAACCAAGACCACCAACGAGAATTTTCCCGTCGAGGCCATCGAGGCCGCCGGCTACCACAGCGTGTACTCGGGGCAGAAGACCTACAACGGCGTGGCCATCCTCAGCAGAACACCGGCAACTGACATCCTTACCGACATCCCCGGCCTGGAAGATCCGCAGCGGCGCATCCTGGGCGCCACCATCGGCGGCATCCGGGTACTGAACCTCTATGTCGTCAACGGCCAGGAAGTCGGCAGTGAAAAATATGCCCACAAACTGCGCTGGCTGGAAAGGGTCGCGGAGCATGTCCGGGAGCAGCTCGGGAAGCACGCACATTTCGTGGCACTGGGCGACTTCAACATCGCCCCCGAGGACCGCGACGTCCATGACCCGGAGGCATGGCACGACCGCATCCTCTGCAGCACGCCGGAGCGTGAAGCCCTGCGCCGGCTGCTGGAACTGGGACTGGTCGACACCTTTCGACTGTTTGATCAGGAAGCCGACAGCTTCAGCTGGTGGGACTACCGGGCAGCGGCCTTTCGCAGGAACATGGGGCTGCGCATTGACCTGATCCTGGCCAGCCAGCCACTGGCGGAAAACTGTGCCGGCTGTCGCATCGACAAGGAGCCGCGCCGCCTGGAGCGGCCGTCAGACCACACCCCGGTCATCGCGGATTTCAATTTTCAGGGTTAACAATAAATTTAATCTAAAGCCCAGAAGAATACTTAATATATTGTATATTAAGATAATTATCTTCAATATTTTGTGCCTGGGTAGCAACCGCAAGCACCCGGGCTTCGCCACCTTGCAGTAAAGGCTCCGCGGCCTGTTTCGGGTGCTTCAAAAACAGGCGGCCAGGCCGGCATCCAGGTCCGGGTATTGCAGTGAGATTTCCAGCTCCTTCAGCAGCCGGGTGTTGTCCATGCGGCGCGAGTCGTTCAGAAACGACAACATGCCGGCTGACAGCACGCGCCGCGCCTCCTCCCGGCTGACTTCCCGCGGGCGCGGCAAGCCGGCGGCATCGGCCACGCGAAAGAAATAATCCGTCATGTTGCTGGGGTGCCCGTCACTGACGTTGTATACGGTATTGCTGCGGCGGCTGGACATCGCCGCCACGCAGATCGCGGCCAGATCGTCGACATGGATGCGGTTGGTAAAGGGCGCATCCGCTTCGCGCAACACCGGCAGGCCCTGGCGCAGCCGTGCGAGCGGGAGCTTTCCCGGACCGTAAATACCGGGAACCCGCAGCAGCGTCCACTCGCAGCCGTGCTCACCGCACCAGGCCATGAGCTGGCGCTCGGCATCCAGCCGGCGCCGGCCGCGCGCCGTGGCCGGATTCAGCGGCTGTTCCTCGGTAATCCATGCGCCCCGGCAATCACCGTAGACCGCACTGGTACTGATGTAGACGATGCGCCGTGGCGGCAGATCCCGCTCCAGTGCCCGCAGAAACCCCGTCATGCGCGGGTCGGTCTCACCGGCGGGCGGCGGCGGGGCGAAATAGTAGATATGGGTGAATCCGGATGCCGGAACACTGCCGGAATCCGCCGTATCGAGATCGACACAGCGGGCATCGAAGCCTGCCGCCAGCAGGGTGTTCAGGCTCTCCCTGCTGCGCACGATACAGACTGGTGAGCCTTGCTGTAACTGCAGCAAGCCTGCCACGCGGCGGCCGACGTCGCCGCAACCGACGATTAACTCAGCGTTTTCAGGTTTATCTTGCATGCCAAATCAGCGACAATGCCTGACCATTTTCGTAGGTTTTAACCGTTTGCATGTCATACCAGGTCACAATTGAATCCACGGGCCATGCCTTCACGGTCGAGCCGGGGGAATCCATCCTCGACGCGGCATTGCGCCAGGGGATTATACTGCCTTACGGCTGCCGCAATGGTGCCTGTGGCTCCTGCATGGGGGAACTGGCATCCGGGCAGGTTGCCTACCCTGCCGGGCTGCCGCCGGCATTGAGCGAGACGGATGCCGCGGCCCGCAAGGCCCTGTTCTGCCAGGCACGACCGGCCGGTGACCTGAAAATCCGCGTCCGCGAGGTTGACGCCGCGCGGGACATCGAGATCAAGACCCTGCCCTGCCGGGTTGAGAAACTGGAGCACCTGGCACACGACGTCGTCCGCATCTACCTCAAGGTACCGACCAGCGAACGCCTGCAATTCCTCGCGGGCCAGTACATTGATGTCCTGATCAAGGACCACGAGCCGCGGGCATTCTCGATTGCCAATGCGCCGCACGATGACGAGTTCGTCGAACTGCACATCCGCTACGTCGAGGGCGGGCTGTTCACCGACCAGGTGTTTCACCATATGCGTGAAAAGGCCCTGCTGCGCATCAAGGGTCCGCTGGGCACCTTCTACCTGCGCGAGGACTCGGATCGCCCCGCCATCCTGATCGGTGGCGGCACCGGGTTCGCACCGCTCAAGGGCATCCTGGAACACGCCTTCGAGGTCGGCATAAACCGGCCACTGCACCTGTTCTGGGGCGTGCGCGCCAGGCGCGACCTCTATCTGGATGCACTGCCGTCACAGTGGCGTGATATCCACCCCAACTTCAGCTACACGCCGGTGCTGTCCGATCCGCAGCCGGACGTTGGCTGGTCGGGCGAGACCGGTTTCGTGACCGACGCAGTCATCCGCCATTACCCCGACCTGACCGGCCACGACATCTACATGAGTGGACCGCCGGTGATGGTGAAGGCCGGCCATGACCTGTTCATGCAGCACGGCCTGGACGAGGCGCGCTTCTTTTCCGACGCCTTCGAGTACGCGGCGGTCACGGAAAGCATCAAGGGCCTGCAGCAGGCCTGATCCGGCGCAGCGGATCAAAAGGCGTGCAAAAAAAAACCCGCGGCATCACCGCGGGTCGCTGTGAGGAGTCGATCTGAAAAAAACAGCCCTGGCATCAATGACAAGTTACCGGACTACAACAATAATTTAGCACGGCTCCCCTGGCCCGCCAATTGTGGAAACTACTTATCAGATACCTCACCTGCCGGTTAACCGGTGAACCGCCTGCCAGGGCTTCTGAGTCACGGCCCGATGATTGCCGCCGGATTTTACGTCCGGCCGGAAAATCTACCGGCTGGTCGAGGATTGCGATCAACTGCGCGCGACAAAAGCCTTCAATGCCTCCACCAGCGCGGCGTCACCGGCATTCTCCGCCACCACGGCGGCATGTTCGAATCCCAGTTCCCGCGCCAGCACCGCCTGGCGTTCACTTGCCACGACCAGCGGCAGTGCACGCAGCAGCGGCTGCCCGTCCACACCCGCCATGGTGTACAGGTTCTGCAGGGTTTCGTTGCTGGTCACCGTGACCACGTCCAGCATCCCGGGCTGCAGCAGTGAATACATGAGATGCGGATCGATTTCCGGGCAGGCACGCCGGTAGACCTCGACATAATCCACCACGGCCCCGCGCGCGACCAGGGTATCGTGCAGGTGTTCGCGGCCACCGTTGCCGCGCAGGATAACGACCCGTTTGCCGTGCATATCCTGAAGTTCTTCCAGCGCCAGCAGTGCCTCGCTGTTGAACCGGTGTGCCGGCACCAGGTCAGGCGCCAGTCCGTACTCTCGCAGGGCGGCCGCCGAGCTGGCACCGACCGTGGCAATTTTCACGTGCTTCGGCCAGTCGCACCGCGGGAGAATATGGTCCAGGCCGTGTATGACGGCATTGACACTGATGAACACGGCGAGGTTATAGCTGGTCAATGTCTCGATCAGTGCCTCCATTGCCTCGGGATCATCAGGCCCCCGAATCTCGATTGTCGCCAGCGGCACCGCCTCATAGCCTGCCGCCTCCGCCAGGCAGCAAAGCCCGGCGGCCTGTTCGGCTGGCCGTGTCACCAGCACCCGCGGCCGCCTACTCCCCACCCAGCAGCTCATCGAGTATCGGCCTGGCACCCCGCTCCAGCAGTTCCTGCGCAAGTTGTTCGCCCAGCGCCGCCGCTGCCGCTGCCGGGCCCCTGATCTCACCCCTCACGATGGCACTGCCGTCGGGCCAGCCGACCAGGCCCCGCAGTTCGATGCGGTCACCCGAGATCGTGGAGAATCCGGCCACCGGTGCCTGACAGCCACCGGCCAGGGTGGCGTTCATGCCACGCTCCGCCTGTGTCCGCAACCTCGTTTCGGCATGATTCAGGGGCTCGATCAGCGCCTCGACGTCCGTGTCGCGGTTGCGGCATTCGATGCCGATCACGCCCTGCGCGATCGCCGGCAGCATGTCTTCGGGCTCCAGCGCACGGGTGATACGCTGCGCCATGCCAAGCCGTTTCAGCCCGGCGCTGGCCAGGACGATGGCGTCATAGTCGCCGGCATCCAGTTTTGCCAGCCGTGTGTTGACATTGCCGCGCAGGTCGAGAATTTCCAGGTCCGGGCGGACGGCATGCAACTGGCACTGGCGGCGCAGGCTCGAGGTCCCCACACGCGCGCCCTGCGGTAGTTCCGCCAGCGCGGCAAAGCGGCTGGAAACGAAGGCGTCGCGCGGGTCCTCGCGCTCCAGGATGGCGCCGATCTGCAGCCCTTCCGGCAACTCCACCGGAACGTCCTTCATGGAATGCACGGCTATGTCGGCGCGCCCGGCAAGCATGCCCTGCTCCAGTTCCTTGACGAACAGCCCCTTGCCGCCGATCTTCGCCAGCGGACTGTCCAGCACCCGGTCGCCCTGGGTGCTCATGGTCACGAGTTCGACCTGCAACCCGGGATGCAGCTGCTGCAGGCGTGCCCGCACATGTTCCGCCTGCCACAGCGCCAGCGGGCTTTTTCGTGTTGCGATGCGAAGTCGCTCGATTGACATCAGACCGTTTCCCGGTTACCTAGTTAATGACGATGAAACAATTATACAAGCCTGTCCTGCTCGGTTGCGCTTTATTCTGGCTGCTGACCGGCGGGCTGCATGCGGAGATCGAGGTGCCGCTGGCCGTCGACCTGCAGGTGGACGGCCGGCAGGCCCGTGAGGCGCGGCTGCCCGTGCTGCTGACCTTCTCCGCGATAAACTGCGACTACTGCCGGCAACTGGAAGACCAGTTCCTGCGACCCATGCTGATCAGCGGCGAATACAGCGACAGGGTCCTGATACGTCGCCTGCTGCTGGACAATGGTTCCCGGGTAACCGACTTTTCCGGTGACCGTATCGCCACCACCAAACTGTCGGATCGCTACCGGGTATTTGTCACGCCGACCATCCTGTTCCTCGACGGGGACGGCAGGGAACTGGCTGAACGCATGATCGGAATCAACACACCGGAAATGTATGGCGGCTATCTGGATAAATGCATCGATACGGCACTCTACAGCCTTCGCGACCCGGCGAAGCTGGCACAGCTGCATGGCTGCCGGCTGCAGCAGAAGGCGGGCACCCTCAGCCCTGCAGGACCTTGACCAGTCGGCGAATCTCCGCGATGTGGCGGCGGCTCACTTCCAGGGTGCTGGCAATGCCCGACAGCCGCACCCGGCCGTGCCCGTCATCGTCCCGCACCAGCCCGTCAATATAGCGTCTGGCGACCAGTGCATTGCGATGGATGCGCACGAAGCGGTCGGCAAACTCCTCTTCCAGCGCCTTCAGTGTTTCCTCGATCAGCACCTCGCCGTCCGGGGTGACGACACTGACGTATTTCTGGTCGGCCTGGAAATAGCGGATGTCCTCCACCTCAATCAGCTGCAGGCTGCCTCGAATGCTCGCGCAGATACGCTGGCGTGACGCCGGCGCTTCATTCGCCTCGCGCAAGGCACTCGCCTGCAGCCGGGACAGGAGGCGCGCATGCTGCAAGGCATCGACCAGACGCTCCCGGCGCACCGGCTTCAGCAGATAGTCCACGGCGTGGGCCTCAAAAGCCTGCACGGCATAGTCGTTAAAGGCCGTTGTGAAAATCACCGCCGGCGGCTGCCGCAGTGACTGCAGGTGCTGCACCGCTTCCAGGCCATCCATTCCCGGCATGCGGATGTCCAGCAGCAGGACATCCGGCTGCAGGCTCGCGGTCAGCTGCAGGGCCTCCCGGCCACTGGCCGCCTCGCCACTGACCACGCAGTCCTCAAGTCCTTCCAGTATGCGGCACAGGCGCGCGCGTGCCGGCGCTTCATCATCGACGACCAGTATTTTCATGCTACCTCCGCCTGCGGGAACCGGATGCTGACCTGGTAGCTTCCCGTGCCGGCCGTGCTCCGTAACCCCGCCCCGTTACCGAAGGCGATCGCCAGGCGCTGGTGAATGTTTTCCTGCGCGATGCGGTTGCCCTGCTGGCGGCTTCCTGCCCTGGTCTCAGGCACCGGGTTGCTGACAGTAATCTCGAGCAGGTTATCAACACGGCGCCCGCTCACCCGGATGGTGCCGCCCTCCGGCAAGGGTTCGATGCCGTGGTAAATCGCGTTCTCCAGCAACGGCTGCAGCACCAGCGGAGGCAACCGCGCATCCATCGGCAGACCCTCCAGTTGCCAGTCGACCAGAAGCCGCTCACCCAGCCGCAGCTTTTCGATGCCGAGGTAGCGACGCGCCAGTTCGACCTCGTCGCCCAGCGTGGTCTGCTCGTTAGTCCCGCTGAGCGAGGCGCGAAACAGGTCGGACAGGTCCTCGATGGCGGTTTCAGCCGCTTCCGGGTCGGAGCGGGTCAGGGAGGCGATGGTGTTCATGCTGTTGAACAGGAAATGTGGTCGAATACGCGCCTGCAGCGCCTGGATTCGCGCCCGGGCTTCCGACTGCAGCCGCTGCCGCCACTGGAACTGGATATAAAGGTGACGCAGGATCACCGCGGCAACCACGGTACTGATGGTCAGGTTGCGCAGCAAAAACACCGGATGGTCATCGGTGGTCAGTGTGGGAAACAGCGTGCTCTCTATCATCAGCCAGAATGCCATCTCGCTCACCACTGCCGTGACCAGCAGAACCAGCAGGTAGCTCGCCAGCCCGGCGGCACTGTTATTCATGTGTGACAGCAGCGAGCGGGAAAGGCACAGCAGCGCCGCGCTGGCGAGCGCGATCCATTGCACCAGCATGGAAATCAGCCCGAGATTGCCCCAGGGATTATCGATCACGCCGGGACTCAGCAGAGTGATGATGAATGCCAGCAATTCCGCGATGACCACCACGGCAAACACCATGCGTACGTTGCAGAAATTCGGCAGGAAGTAGTTCTCGATGCCTTCAATCCCCCCCGGGTCGCTTGCACGCTGTGTATTCATGGCGGCAGTTTCAGGCCTGATACGGGCACTTGCAAGCCCGCCCGGCAAGCACTTGGCGCCCCGGGAAGGCACGCAACGCCCCCGCAGATTGGTTTATACTGCGCTGACCCGATTTGCCTGCCGGGCAGCGCGGCCGCACAAGGCCGGGAAACAGCCGGGCCAATACGAGTTTTGCGGTTATCCACATGACGGAAAAAGACCCTGCATCAAAACCCTGGGGAGGGCGCTTCACCGAATCGACGGACGCCTTCGTCGAGGCATTCACAGCCTCCATCGACTTCGACAAGCGGCTGTATCGCCATGATATCGCCGGCTCGATCGCCCATGCGCGCATGCTGGCGCATGCCGGCATTCTCACGGCCGACGAAAGCACCCGCATCACCCAGGGACTGGAGGACATCCTCGCGGACATCGAGCGCGGCGACTTTGCCTGGTCCGTCGCCCTTGAGGATATCCACATGAATATCGAGGCGCGGCTCATCGACCGCATCGGCGACACCGGCAAGAAGCTGCATACCGGGCGCTCCCGCAACGACCAGGTCGCAACCGATATGCGCCTCTACCTGCGGGAGGAGATCGACGCGCTGTGCACCGACCTCGCCCGGCTGCAGACCGCGCTGGTAGACATCGCGGAACGGGAGACCGACACCGTCATGCCGGGCTTCACGCACCTGCAGGTCGCCATGCCCGTCAGTTTCGGACACCACATGCTGGCCTGGGAAGCCATGCTGGAAAGGGACCATCAGCGCCTCCTGGACTGCCGCAAGCGGGTCAACATCATGCCGCTGGGCGCCGCCGCGCTGGCGGGCACGAGTTTTCCGATTGACCGGGAATACAGCGCACGCCTGCTGGGATTCGACGCGCCTTCCAGCAACTCGCTGGATGCAGTGAGCGACCGGGATTTCGTCATTGAATTCTGTTCGGCAGCGGCCCTGATCATGCTGCACCTGTCGAGGTTTTCCGAGGAACTGGTACTCTGGTCATCGGCACAATTCGACTTTATTGAATTGCCGGACCGCTACTGCACCGGCTCCAGCATCATGCCGCAGAAGAAAAACCCCGATGTGCCGGAGCTGGTGCGCGGCAAGAGCGGCCGGGTAACCGGCAACCTCGTCAGCCTGCTGATGCTGATGAAAAGCCAGCCGCTGGCCTACAACAAGGACAACCAGGAAGACAAGGAACCCCTGTTCGACAGTGTCGATACCCTGCGGGGCTCACTGCGGGTGTTCGCCGACATGATGCCGACGATCACTGTGCATCGCGAGACCATGATGAAGGCAGCACGACAGGGATTTTCCACAGCCACCGACCTCGCCGACTACCTGGTACGCAAGGGCATCGCCTTTCGGGATGCCCACGAGATCGTGGGCAAGGCCGTGCGTTACGGGGTCGAGTCCGGCAAGGACCTCGCGGATATGACGCTTGTCGAACTGCAGGGTTTTTCCGGCGTCATCGACAACGATGTGTTCGCGGTGCTGACGCTGGAAGGCTCCATGGCAGCGCGTGATCACACCGGCGGTACGGCACGGACACAGGTACGCAGTGCCATCGCCGTTGCCCGGCAACGGCTCTCAACACGCTGAACTGCTGTCAGGCGCACCCCTGCCTGCAGACATCCCTCCGTGTTCCGATAGCGTTTCCGGTCGACCGCCAAACACACCACAACCGACATGAAATTCCTATGAAAGACATCACCCTGCAGCAGGCGCTGGCCCTGCTGGACAGATCCCCGCTGGCCATGCTGCTGACCGGCAGCGACGGCCGCATCCGCGGCTGCAACCAGGCCTTCGCGGTCCTGACCGGTGAGACCGCCGACACCCTGGCGGGACAATCGCATGCTGACGGTCTGCTGGCGCCCCTGCTGGGTCAGGGTACGCTCATCAACTGGATCATGCCGGACGGCGATACCCGCTGGCTGGCACTGGAGACCTTCGAGGTCACCGGCGAACCCGGCATCAGCGCGCGCTGCTATCTGGATGTCACCGAGAAGCTGCGTCTCAGGCAGGAGCGCGACGCGCTGGCCCGGGAACTTCAGGCGCAGTCACTCTACGATGCCAGCCTGGGCAGCCTGCTCAGCCGCCACGGGACCCTGGTCTCGCTGCGGCCGCTGGTCGCCCGCAGCCGCCGCTACAACAGCCCCCTCTCCGTGGTGACCATGCGCATCGACACCGCGGCGGACCACGGCAAGGCACTGATCCGGATCGCCCACCTGCTCAGGGACCAGACCCGCTGGGCGGACCTGGTGGGCTGCAATGCCGAGCGCGATTTTATCCTCATCCTGCAGGAAACCACCCGGGATGCCGCGGAACAACTGGTGCGGAAGCTGGCGGCGCATCTGGAACGCATGAACGTGGACGCCGACTCTCCCGTGCAGGCGTGTTACGGCATCACCCAGTGCCAGAAAAATGATGATGAGGCGTCCATCCTGGTACGGGCCGAGTCCGCGCTGGCGCAGGCCTGCCGGAGCCCGAGTGGCACGGCGATTGCGATCTAGGGCCTTCGCACCGGCTGACAGTGGACATTTGGCCGTTTTGCCATCAACACAGCAGCTGAGTCCCGGGAACGACAGTCTGCAGATGATTTTTCAATGTAATGATGGATTTTATAGCCACGGAAGGACACGGGAATAATACCAGCCATCAGAATCCTTGCCGTGTCCTTGCGTGGATTCCATGGCTATAGAGAACGGCCGACATTCGGCTCCTGTCACCATCGGTTATTTTCAGGCTGAATGATGACTAGGCAGCCGCGGCTGGTCCCAGCCGCCGCTCCAGCCAGCGACTCACATCCGCCACCTCCTCCGGACACACCGCGTGCGGCATGGCATAGGTATACCAGTCGACGGCGTAACCCGCTTGCTGCAAATGGTCACGCGACTGTTCTGCCAGTTGCAGAGGGACGACCGGGTCCCGGGTGCCATGCGCCATCATGATTGGTATCGTCCGGTTGGCCGTGCTCGCTTCAGCTTCCAGCCGTGCCGCCAGCGGCAGGTAGGTCGACAACGCCAGGATGCCGGCCAGCTGCTCCGGATAGCGCAACCCGGCATGCAGCGCGATCGCACCGCCCTGTGAAAAGCCCGCCAGCAGGATCCGCGATGCCGGGATGCCCAGCGAGACTTCGCGCGCGATCAGCGCCCGCAGTTGCTGCTCCGAGGCGCGAATGCCCTCGCTGTCCTGGCCACGGCTGAAATCGGCCGCCGCGATGTCATACCACGCCGGCATCAGCATGCCGGTATTGATCGTTACCGGGCGCCGCGGTGCATGCGGCAGCACCACCCGCACACCCAGCCGGTCCACGATATCAAGCTGTGGAATCAGCGGCTCGAAATCGTGGCCATCGGCGCCCAGACCGTGCAGCCAGATGATGCCGGCACGCGGCGGCAGAACCGGGTTGATCTCAACGGCATCGAGCAGGGTCGTGTTCATCAGACCTAGTATGCACCAGTCGCCGCAACGTGACACGCACTGGCCCGGCGTGGCGACGCGGCATTGGGTTTGCAGCAACCACACCGTATACTGGGCCGCATTTCACAGGATGCCTGCCATGGGAAATTCGCGCACAGCCAAACTGACACTGCTGGTCCTGGCGACCCTCATGCTGCTGGGGGGCTGCGGGCAGAAGGGCCCGCTCTACCTGCCCGACAAGCAGCAGGAAGAAGATGAGGCTCGCTGAAGCGGCACTGCGGCATGGACCACTTCAGCTATCACAACGGCAGCCTGCATGCCGAAAATGTCCCGCTGGCAGACATCGCCGCACAATTCGGGACACCCTGCTACGTCTATTCACGCGCCACCCTGGAACGCCACTGGCAGGTGTTCGATGCCGCGCTCGGCAGCCATCCGCACCTGATCTGTTATGCCGTCAAGGCCAATTCCAGCCTGGCGGTACTGCAGGTACTGGCACGCCTGGGTTCCGGCTTCGATATCGTCTCCGCCGGTGAACTGGATCGGGTACTGCGCGCCGGCGGGGTAGCGGAAAAAATCGTGTTTTCCGGCGTCGGCAAGCAGGCTCCGGAAATGCACCGCGCCCTGGAAGCGGGTATCCGCTGTTTCAATGTGGAGTCGGAGCCCGAGTTGCTGCGCCTCGACCGGGTCGCAGGGGAGACGGGGATAACGGCACCGGTCTCCCTGCGGGTCAACCCGGATGTGGACGCGCGCACCCATCCCTATATCTCCACAGGGCTGCGCGACAACAAGTTCGGCATCGACGTCGGCATCGCACTGCACGCCTATGAGCATGCCGCCGCACTGCCCAATATCAGGGTCATGGGTATCGACTGCCATATAGGATCCCAGCTGACCGAAATCGCACCCTTCGTGGACGCGCTGGACCGGGTGCTGGATCTGGTCGACCGGCTGGCAGCTGCCGGCATTCCGCTGGCGCATATCGACATCGGCGGCGGCCTGGGCATCCCCTATCGCCGCGAGGACAACCCACCGCCACCGGATGTCTATGCACGCGCCCTGCTGGAGCGCATGGCGAACCGGCCGCAGGAGCTGCTGCTGGAACCGGGGCGTGCCATTGCCGGCAATGCCGGTGTCCTGCTGACGCGCGTTGAATACCTGAAGCACACGGCATACAAGAATTTCGCCGTCGTTGACGCCGCCATGAACGACCTGCAGCGCCCTGCCCTGTATGACGCCTGGCATGACATCATCCCGGTTGTTCCGCGCGCCGGGGACTGCGTGACTTACGATGTGGTGGGCCCGGTCTGCGAAACCGGTGACTTCCTCGGCAGGCAGCGCGAACTGGCGCTCGCCGAGGGTGACCTGCTGGCCGTACGCTCGGCCGGCGCCTACGGGTTCAGCATGAGCTCCAACTACAACACGCGCCCGCGCGCGGCGGAGATCATGGTCGAAGGCCACCGCATCCACATCATCCGCGAGCGCGAGGTGCTTGACGACCTGGTGCGCGGTGAGCACCTGCTGCCGGCCTGAGCGGCCGGGTGATTTGCACAACGGCGCGTCAGGACCCGGTATATCCATGCTGCTTGAATTCACAAAAATGCACGGCCTCGGCAATGATTTCGTGGTCATCGACGCCATCAACCAGCAGGTCGAACTGGATCCGGAACAGATCCGCCGCCTTGCCGACAGGCGCTTCGGCATCGGCTGCGACCAGCTGCTGCTGGTGGAACCCGCGACCACGCCGGCTGTGGACTTCCGCTACCGGATCTTCAATGCCGATGGCGGCGAAGTCGGGCAATGCGGGAATGGCGCCCGTTGCTTCATGCGCTTCGTGCAGGAACATGGCCTGAGCGACAAGCCGGAACTGCGGGTGGAAACGGCCGGCGGCCCCTTGCTGCTGATCCAGGAAGACGACGGCCAAGTCACCGTGGATATGGGCATTCCCCGCCTGCAACCCGGCGAGATCCCGTTCGATGCACCGGGCTATGCCTCCAGCTACCCGCTGGAGGTCAACGGCCGGACGCTGGAGATCGCAGCCGTATCGATGGGGAATCCCCACGCGGTGCTGCGGGTCGACGACATCGCTGCCGCCCCGGTGGCAGAGCTGGGGCCTGCCATCGAGGGCCATGTCCGCTTCCCGCAACGGACCAATGCCGGCTTCATGCAGATCGTCGATCCCGAGACCGTGCGCCTGCGGGTTTACGAACGCGGTGCCGGTGAAACCCTGGCCTGCGGCAGCGGCGCCTGTGCCGCGGTGGTGGCGGGCCGTATGTGGGACCTGCTCGCGCCGCGGGTCAAAGTCATCCTGACAGGCGGGGAACTTGTGGTAAGCTGGGTCGGCCAGGGTCGACCGGTGATGATGACCGGACCCGCAACTACCGTCTACGAAGGACGCATTCGACTATGACGACATCACAGCAGACACAACAGGAAAGCCTGCCCCTGGAAGAAAAGACTGTTGCCGACTACCTGCGCGATAATCCCGAATTCTTCCAGAACAATGCCAGCCTGCTGGCAACGCTGGAAATCCCCCATGCCTGCGGTCCGGCGGTTTCGCTGGTGGAACACCAGGTCAAGGTGCTGCGTGACCAGAACCGCCAGCTGAAGCGCAAGCTCATGGACCTGGTGCATGTCGCACGCGACAACAACCGCCTCAATGAACGCATGCACCAGCTGACCCTGGGACTGATCAATACCGGTTCGCTGGTCGCACTGCTGGATACGCTGCGCGAGCACCTGCAGGGTGAATTCATGGCGGATACCGTCACCCAGCGGCTTGCCGGCATTCCGGAGGCGCAGG